>Ga0068868_100000095_pt1 | contig 54537 bp, 61 predicted proteins | sample KBSMisM42_FD_64660 | JGI IMG/M metagenome (GOLD analysis project Ga0068868, IMG submission 64660) | Miscanthus rhizosphere microbial communities from Kellogg Biological Station, Michigan, USA - KBS Miscanthus M4-2 | ecosystem: Host-associated > Plants > Roots > Rhizosphere > Soil ...
GGGCTCGGCGTCCACGGTCTCCTCCTCCGGCGGGGCCGGCTCGCGCTCCTCGGGGATCGGCAGCACCTCCTCGGTGGAGTCGGGCTCCTCGACGACGAGCGGCCCGGCGTCGCTGGGGCCCTCCAGCGCCTGGTCGAGTTCGTCGGATAGGCGCTGCTCGTTCCAGAAGGCGTCGTCCTCGTCTTCGTACTCCTCGTCGTCGTCGGGGGCGGGGCGCTGAATCGTGACCTCGGCCGCCTCGTCCTCCTCGAGGTCGGCGAGCGGCTCGGCCGGGCCGAGGCGGGGCTCGGTGGCCTCCTCGTCCGCCAGCTCCTCGTCAGAGGGGGCGGGGGCCGAGGCGATCTCCTCGGGGACGTCGAAGAGCTCGGTCGGCTGTTCGGCGATGACCTGGCGCTCCTCCGTGGAAGGGCCGGCGGGCTCCGCGATCTCGGCGGCCGGGGCCTCGTCCTCGTCCTTCGGAGCGGGCTCTGGCATCGGCGGCGGGGGCGGCTCCTGCAGGTCGGCGATCGTCGGCTCGCGCCGGGCCGCCTTCTCCGCCGGCGCATCGGGCCGCGCCATGAACTCGGTCGGCGCCTCGGCCATCGCGTCGGACGCCTCCGTCCCCGGCCGCTCCGCCTGCCCGAACGCCTCGTCCTCGAGCTTCTTCAGCTCGCCCTCGCCAGCGCCGTGCGCGCGCTTCAGCTCCAGATGCTCTCGAATTGCCTCGTCAAGGATGCCCATGAGCTCGCGTTCCCGGGGAACTTAAAGCCTATGCGGTCATCCCTGCCCCTGCGAGGGCCCTGGGACGATCCTCCCAGGCAGCGCTCGGCGGGCGCTCCCCCAAGCACCCGCCGACCCCTCCCTGACAGCTCGTCGCGCGGCGAGCGCTTTAGGGCTTTACGCCCCCCCTCCCTGCGCTCGCGCACGACATGGTGGGAATATAGAGAAGAATCTTTCCGGTGTCAAGTTTCCGTAGAATTATTTCCTGAGTTTCCCTACTTGCGTCAAGCTCAAGCGAGGAATACGATCGATAGATATGTCCCTGGACCTCCTCACCAAGCACGCCCACGTCCTTCTCTGCGTGGGACGAGACCCGCACATGCGACTGCGGGAGATCGCCGCCTGCGTGGGCGTCACGGAGCGCTCTGCCCAGCAGCTCGTCCGCGACCTCGAAGAGGACGGCTACCTGACGAGACGCCGGGAGGGCCGGCGCAACGTCTACGCGATCCACGCGGACATGCCCCTCCCCCACGACCTCGAGCAGGAGGTCCCGGTATCCGACCTGCTCGCCGTGCTCGACGCGAAGCCGGCCGCTTCAAGCTGACGCGGCCCAAGCCGTGCCCCTCGATGCGGCTATCCTTTCCTGCGATCCTCTGGAACCCGTTCCGGAGGCCCTCGGGGCTATAGCTCAGCTGGAAGAGCGCCTGGATCGCACCCAGGAGGTCGCCGGTTCGAGTCCGGCTAGCTCCATTCGCATCCGCTACGATCGAAGGTCTTGGACCTCGCAGGGCAGGCTTTCCACCCGATCAATGATCTCTGGATCACCGGTCAATAGCACGGCACCCTCAGAGGCAGCAAGCGCGACCGCGAAACAATCGGCCAGCGCCATTGGGTAGGAGGCCTTCAGGTTCGCCGCCGCTCGCATCGCCGAGACACCGGGGAGATGCTCGGTGATCCGAGGGCGTAGTTCCTCAAGCGCGCGATCCGCCTCTTCCCTGCCGTGGTCCCGGCTCGTTCGGTAGTGGACCTCGACCAGATTGATCCAACTCATCGCCGGGCGCTCCCGACTTAGAATCTCATCGACGAAATCTGCCGCTGGTTCGTCCCCGTCGAGCCAGGACAGAACGGGCCAGGAATCCAGGCAAAAGGACAAGGGCTACCGAGGCTCTTCGCTGCGATCTTCAAGTAGCCGCGCGGCCATGCCGCTACCAGCGAATCTTCCGCGCGGCGTCGAGCGAGGGATGGCCCGCCGCACGACGATCCCATCGTCAACGGGCTCAAAGGAAACGTCCGAACCTGGCCCAAGCCCCGCGCGTTCGCGGAGATCCTTGGGGATCACCACCTGGCCCTTTGCTCCCATTCGTTGGGTCATACGACCTCAGTATACCTCACGCGGCTCTTGGTGCAGCTGGCGGATGACGGCTGTCATTCCCTTGGTTCGAATGTCGTCCGTTAGCCGGGTCGGAACGCTCATGGGCGAATCTCCAAAGAGATCGTCGTCCTTCTGATGTTCGAGGCCCCAGGCCTGCCAGCCTCAAAAGTGGGTAGAAGAGGATATGCACCTGAGGGTGTTTCCGACCGTCGAGGCGCCGAGCCGAGCCCGGCAAGGGCTTTCTGAGCTGGCCGGCGAGGTCAGCCAGCACTCGCTCTCCGATGTGCGGACCGTGGTCAGTGAGCTGGTCGCGATGAGCGTCGCCAACGGTGCTCGCAAGCCGATCGAGGTGTCCTTGCAGGTCGAGGAGAGGCGCCTCGAGGGGACCGTCCACGACGACGGCACCGGAATCCGTGCGGTCCGGCGACGGGAGAGCGTGCTCGTCCTGCGCATTCTCGAGGCCCTGGTCGAGGAGTGGGGAGCGGACGAGCGCGAGAACCGGATCTGGTTTCGCATGAGCGTCTGCCCCAGCTAGGCCGATCCCGGTTGCTAGAGCGTCGGGACCGCTGGCTGAAGGATCAGCGACGGCGAGGGGGCATGGCCCGCAGGGCCAGCTCTTGGCCACGGACGGTGCGTAGGGCCTGGATGGTGTGGGCGATGGACGGTGCCGGTCTGGCGTGAGGCGTCCGGGCGCCCGCTGTCGTGCTCTGCTCCCGCGGCATGGTTGTGGTCTACCCGGCCTGAGCGGGGGCCTAAACATGGACGTGGGGGCCGGTTTGCGATTCGTTTGCGAGCCGCGGGGGCGGGGTAGCTCGCCGAGCAACGCTTTGCAAACGGGAGCGGAAGGAGGGAGCTATGGGAATCTCGCTGGGAGGAATCCTCGTCATCGTCGGCGTCGTCCTGATGTTCGTCTGGAGCTTCTGGATCGGCTTGATAATCGCCCTGATCGGGTTGATCGCCTTCGGCGGCTTCGCCCGCGGCAGGTGGTACTGACCCGCCGCCGGCGAGCGGCCGGAGAGGCATGACGGAGGCCAAGACGAAGATCACCCCCTACCGCGACGGCCCCTATCTGGTGCGCGGACCCTTCTCGATCGTCGATCAGGACGGCAACGAGATCGAGGTCAAGCGCCGGGTCGTCGCCCTCTGCCGCTGCGGGCGCTCACAGATCCGCCCCTTCTGCGACGGCACCCACAAGGCGATCGGCTTCCGCGCTGGCAGCGGCCCCGTCGCCCGCGGCGAGGGAGCCGGCATGGCGGGCGCGCAGGACTCTCGGGGGGGTCGCGGAGTGCCTGAGGCGCCCGCCCCCGTAGGGGACGCCTCCCCTTAGCCTCGCCCAGAGCGCGAGCCAGGCGCAGAGCGAGCGCTCGAGCAGCCAGGCGGGCGCCAGCAGCGAGCCGCTCGCCGGGAAACGCGCCGCCCCGCCCGCCCGCCGGCGGCCGATCTCGGCGGCCGCGACCGAGGCGGCTGCCCCCGCGAGCAGATGGCGGGCGCCGCCCTCGCGCCGCGCCGCGCGAATCGCGAGCGGCCCGAGCGCGAGCCACGCTCCCATGCGAGCCGGGATCGCGAAGTCGTCGTAGGCCTGGCGCACCCGCTGCGAGAGGAAGTGCTTCGCGGTCGGCGGCCGCCGGGCGATGTAGAGATCGAGCGGCGTGACGACCCGGCCGCCGGCGGCGCGGACGGTGCGCATCAGCTCGAGGTTCTCGAAGAGGGCGTCGCCGTCGTAGCCGTCCGTTGCCAGCAGAGCCCGCCGCCGGACGGCGAGGGTGCCCGGGAAGTCGCCGACCGGAAACTGCCGGTCGCCGATGAAGACGCGGTTGAGCAGCGAGCGCGCGGTGTCCCAGCGCGCGTGCCAGGGCAGCTCATCGAAGTAGTTCTGCGGCCGCACGAGGTCCGCCTCACCCAGCATCCGCACCGCGCGGCCCAGGGCCGGGACGTCGTAGCGCACGTCGTCATCCGCCAGGACGAGCAGCTCCCCCGAGGCCTCGCGCAGCCCGGTGAGGACGCCGTTCACCTTGCCCATCCGGAATTCGAGGTCGGGATCGGGAGGCAGGTGGCGGGCGACGCCGCGCAGCGCCTTCGCGTGCTCGGCGAAGAGGGGTGTCGGCGAGCCGTCGACGACGAGGATCTCGTCGACCGCGGCGGCGATCGAGCGCAGGTACTCGCTCAACTCGCCGATCGGGCCGGGCTCGCTCCAGCGCAGCGGCAGGAGGTAGGAGACGCTGGGCCCGCCGCCCGCCATCCGCTCAGACCCCGGAACCGGCCAGCGGCAGGCGCAGCGAGCTCCGGCCCTCCCCCCACGCCGCCAGCAGGTGTCTGGCGAAGCGGTCTTCGAGGAAGAGCAGGGCCCGGGCCCCGTAGAGGACGTCCGCCGCCAGCTCGGGCTCCTGGCGGGCCAGGCCCCCCGCGAGGTCGTGGGCGGCGATGTTCTCGTGCACCGCGTCGGCCTCGACGTGCTCGTCGTAGAAGTCGGTTGCCTCCGCGCCGAAGCCGAGGCGGCGCAGGGCGTTCCCGTAGCGCCGGTTGGGCAGGGCCGAGGTCATCTCGAACATCGCCAGGTGGCCGACGATCATGCCTCGCCGGCCGCGGCGCAGCCCGGTCGCCGACATCAGGTTCACGGTCGCGAGGGTCACGCCCGGCGCGCATTCGAGGTACGCGTTCTCGCGATCGTCGAGGCCGAGCGCCCGCATCGTCTTGGCGAAGAGCCGCGAGTGCATCCGCTCCGGCCGGCCGCCGCCGTACTCGTCGGCCTGGACCTCGAGCAGCGCCGTCTTCGCCGGCCCGTCGAGACGCGGGATCGCCCAGCTGTGGGGATCGGACTCCTTCAGCTGGTAGAAGGAGCGGTGGACAACGAACTCGCGAAATTCCTCGACGCCGGCCTCGATCTCGAGGTGCCTGGAGAGCGAGACCCCTTCGTCCTCGGACTCGAGGCGAAACAGCAGATCGCCGACGCGGGCGGGGTCGACCGGCTCCTCCCCGGCCAGCTCGACGTCCAGCGCCTCGAAGAAGGCCCGCTCGAGGACCTCGCGCACCGCGAGCAGCGACGGGTCCCACTCCCAGGCGGGATCGACGCCGGCGAACGAGCGGTAGTGAAGCTCGAAGCAGAGGTAGAGGGCCAGCTGCAGATCCTCGTCGCCGAGCGGGTCCTCGACGGCGGCGGCGAGCCGAGCCGCCTCTTCAGCGGGCTCCGCCGAGAGAGCCGGGTCCGACCGCGGGGCCGAGAGCATCCCGACGACCAGGTCGCGGAGTGGGCCGGCCGAGGGCAGCACCGTGCGCGAGGCGGCTCGCTTCTCGACAACTCCGGCCATCCAGCTTCGATTTCCCCGCACCGTCTTACGGGAAACCCCAGGACTACCCACCGCCGAAGGTCAGCGCGTTCGTTTTGCCAGGTGGCGCAGGAGCCCGTCCATGCCGGCCTGCCCATGCACACGGCGCTGCTCGTCGGCGCCGTTGCCCTCGCGCAGGATCCGCTCGATCTCGGTCAGCGCCGCCTCGCTGCCGAGCTCGCGCGCGTAGGAGCGGACCGAGTCGAGCACGCGGCGACAGACCTCCCGCGCCGGCGCCGGACTCGTCGAGTCGAGCAGGATCTCGGCGTCGAGGCCGTGGCTGGCGGCCTGGAAGTAAGACTCCTCGAGGGCCTCGCGGGAGAGTTCCGGGGCACCCGGATCGGCGAGCTCCTGTGCCGCGATCGCCTGGACCAGCGCCGCTATCGCGGTCGAGCCGACGGCGTCCATCTGCACGTCGACGGCCCGCACCTCGACCGTGCCGAGCTGAGGATGAGGGCGCACGTCCCACCAGATGTAGGTGTAGTCGTCGACTCCCGCGGCGGCAATCAGCTGGTCGGCGACCCGGCAGAAGTCCTCGTAGTCGCGGAACTCGCGCGGCACCTGAAAGCGCGGATAGCCGCGCACGACCGAGGTGCGGGCACTGGCATGGCCGGAATCGGCCCCCTCCTGAAAGGGCGAGTTCGCGCTCAGCGCCTGCAGCGCCGGCAGGTAGCGGCGGAAGGCGTTCGCCAGACGGACCGCGAGGTCGGGATCGGGAATGCCGACGTGGACGTGCAGGCCGCACGGCGGCGTCCGCAGCAGGCTGCCGAAGTCTTCCCGCACGACCTCGTAGCGGGGATTGGAGACGAGCGTCGGTTCCCCCGTGCTGGCCGGATGGAGGCCGGCGCCCAGCAGCCGGAAGCCCGCCTCGGCGATCGACTGCCGCAGCTCGGTCAGCTCCGCCAGCACATCGTCCGCCCCGTGGCAGACGCCGGTCTTCAGCTCGATCTGTTCGGCGAAGATCTCGGTCGATACCCGGCCCGCGGCCGCTCCCGGGACCCGCTCGAGAACCGCCTCGCTCTCGGCGACCAGCCGGCATCGCTCGTCGACCAGGAGAAGCTCCTCCTCCACCCCTAGCGAGAGCGGCGGCGAGCTGCCGAACCTGTGGTCGTAGCGGTCGGACGCGGTCTCTCTCCTCACTGGCACTCAGATGCCCGGCCGCGCGACCGTCGAAACGCCTGGATTCGACGCCGCAACCGTGGGCGCGGCTTCGACGCGCAAACGAGACCAACGTCGGCCGAGACGGCCAGAGCCGGCGTCGGTCCGCGTTTGCCAAATTGCCGGCCGGGCTAGTTGCCCTTACCGATCGACATCATCGGAACCGTCGAACCCGCGGCTTCGAACTTCATGCCTTCACCCCCCTCACCAATAGTGCCGCCACGCTCCCCATCCTTGGGTGGCTGCCGGTGGTCAGACTTCCGTGTTTTTCTATCAGAAAAACCGCCGGGATCAAGGGCGTGAGCCCTAACCTTGCCGACCGGTCACGCCGCGTTCACTCCTTGTGGGAGGTGAGATAGATCATCTTTTCGTCTCTCTCCTCGTCGGGCCGCTCGCTGAGCAAGACGCTTCCGTCACTCTCACGCTGCCCGAGCACGGCCCGGCACACCAGACCGTTTGCCGTCAGCGCCTCCTCGACCTCCCGCTGAGAGAAGTAACGCTCGGCGATGAGGATCGGGTCGATCGAATCCCCTGAAATTCGGACTCGGCACGTGCGCTCGCTTGAGTCGCTCCACCCCAGTCCTTGCCAGGTCCATCGTCTTCCGCCACGTTCGACGGTATGACTTGTGCTCGCGTCGAAAACCTTGTCGAACAGGCCCTTTGTGTTGCAGTCGAAGATCGCGAACCCGTCTGGCTGAAGGTTCGCCGCAATCCCTGCCATCGTCTGCCGAAGGTCGTCCTCGGTCAAGAGGTGGTTCACCGCGTCGTTCATTATGAGAACGAGATCGAACTTGCCGAGGGTCGGCAGGCGGCGCATATCGGCGACGCTTAGGCGTACTCGGTCTCCATAGTTCCTCCTTGCGATCTCCACCATCGAGGGCGAAACGTCGCATCCCCAGATCTCCCAACCTCGCTTCAGCAACGGAGCAAAGGCTCGACCGGTGCCACAGGCGATGTCGAGGGCCAGGCCCGGGCCCTTTAGACCGTAACCGAGGAACTTCGGAAGGAGGAACTCGCCGATCCACTGCTCGTAGTCGTTGCGATGGTGGAAGTCGTCGTATATCTCCGCGTAGGCCTCATAGGCTTCGAGCGCCGATGCCTGATCTTCATTCATGAGTTCAACGAGCACAGATGGGACATTCGCGCTCCTGGACGAGAGGCTCCCGATCGATCGTCATCGTGCGAAGGTCCACGGTCAACTCGACCCCAAGCGACGCGGGCTCGACGACTCCGGTCAAGAAATGAAGGACTTCCATGCCGACGAGCCCGCCGATCGCTCCCGAGGACGGTCCGAGCGTCACGGCCGGAGACTCAGCGTCCCGACGCTGGTCGATTGCGACGTCATATAACGGATATTCCCTTCGATACCGCATTGTCTGGCATTCGAAGCATCCTGTGCGACCAGGGACATATAAAGGACCGATACGCATGAGGGGCGGCGTTTGATTCATCGATATATAAGGGATTCCGGCCTCGAAACACGCCGCGTTGCACCAGTGCCCGATTTCGAACGGCGGCCAGTCTGCGGAGCCGACGACAAAGGTGGCGCCCTCGATGAGCGCGGCGAGCTCCGCTTGGCTTTCCATTCGCTTGCAGGTCGCGCTGACTCGAATGCGGGAATTGAAGGCGCGCAAGCGTTCGGCCATTACCTCCGCCTTCTCCGCGCCGATGTCTGCCTCGGTGTACTGAATTTGCCGGTTGAGGTTGCTCAACTCCACGCGATCGCCATCGATCACCCGGATTTCGCCAACGCCGCACGCGGCCAGCTCGTACGCGATCCTGCCACCCAGGCCCCCAGCCCCGAGCACCGCCACGCGGGCCTCTCTGAGTCGTGCCTGGCACTCGGCCGGAGTAGGGCGACCGGAAGAGACGTCGCTGAAATACCTCAACTGCCTGTCGAGTCGCTCTTTTTCCGCTCCCGGAATGTCATCTTCGTCCGCGGCGTCCTCGAGCAGCGACAAGGCGGTCATCTGACCGACGGCGTCTCGCACCTCCTCCGCCCCGAATTCCCGCTCTAGCTCGTGAAGGGTGCGGGTGCCGTCAAGCGCGGCAAGGAGACTCCGCTCCCTATCGCCTGGCTTCGGAATGCGTATGTCTTCGGCAAACGCCCGCATCAGGTGGACGTCTCCGTTCGGCGCCTCGATCGCCTCGATCGTTCGCTTGAGCCGCGGCCGCGAGAGCGAGCGGGGATTTTCGGAGTCGGTCATCGTCGAGTCGTCCTTGCCTGGCCTCAAGGGACAAACGGAGACCGCCGGCCTGCGCGATCCACAGCCGAGCTCGGTCTCCGTTTGCCATCGCGGCTAGTTGCCCTTGACGATCGACATCATCGGAATGGTCGAACCCGCGGCTTCGAACTTCATGTCCTTACCCCCTCACCATAGGTAGCGTCGCCACGTTTACGCATTGGTGGCCGACATTTGTCAGACATCTGTGTTTTCTATCAGAACGTCTTTCAAAAATCGCCTGGACGCTTCATCCCTCCTCTCCCGTCGCGTCGTCGATCGGGGCACCGACCGGCTTCGACTCCGGCGAGCCGCGCTGGCGCAGGAAGACGGCGAGGATCGCGAAGGAACCGATGGCGAGGAACTCCGACTGCCAGTTCTGCAACGTCGACTCCCAGAAGTCGGCGCTGCCGACGTAGCCGAGCCAGGAGAGGCGGGGTTCGCCGTGGGCGGCCTGCTGCTGGTTGTACTCGGTCCAGCCGGTTGCGGATTGCGCGAACCAGGAGCCGAGGAAGACGAGGCTCATGACGATGATCATGCTGTTCGAGTAGACGGTGGTCCGCCAGTCGCCGAAGCGCGCCATGACCGGGGAGTCGGCGCGAGCGTGGCGACCGACCATCTGCTCCTCGTCGGACTCGGTCCCCGCCTTGTCCAGCTCCTTAGACTCCGGCGAGGCGCGCTGCAACAGCCACACCGTGGCCAGCGCGAAGAGCGCGAACTGCAGGTACTCCGACTGCCAGTTCTCCATCACGGCGCGGCCGAAGGTCGAGGAGGTGACGTAGCGCCAGAAGCCGATCGTCGGCTCCCCGTGCGCGACCTGTTCGTCGTTGAAGACGGCGTGGCCGGCGATCGCCTGGCCGGCCAGGGCCGCCAGGAAGATCGCGAGGAAGAAGAGCGAGAGCGAGTTCTCGCGGATGAAGCGCTTGAGGCGCATCAGTGGTGCGAGAGGCCGACGACGGAGTAGTAGGCGATCCCTCCGATCAGGATCAGTGCCCAGACGAAGGCCATCGCCCGCATGCCACGAAAGTACCCGGAGGCGAGCCGCTTCAATCGCTCGGCGGAGGGGGCCGCTCGAGGCGCACCTCGCTTGCCGGCTTGTCCTCGCGCAGGCCCTTGAAGGAGCCGTGGCGGACCATGCCCTCGGCGGTCATCTCGCGAAACTCGATCTCGGCGACCAGCTCCGGCGCGACGAAGTTGGCGTCGCGGGGGCCGCGGCGTCCGGCGAACGGGTTGCGCTCCTGAGCCAGCGGGCGCAGCCGCTCGAGCAGCCGGTCGAGGTCGCGCTCGCTGAAGCCGGTGCCGACCTTGCCGGCGTAGTGGAGCTTGCCCTCCTCGTCGAAGGCGCCGAGCAGGAGCGCGCCGATGCGGTTGCGCCGCCGCCCCTCGCCCGGTGCCCAGCCGCCGATCACGAGCTCCTGCCGCCCGACGGCCTTCACCTTGAGCCAGGCGCCCGTGCGTTTGCCGGCCACGTAGCGACTGTCGAGCCGCTTCATGACGATGCCCTCCAGGCCCCGCTCGGCGCTCGCCGCCAGCAGCTCCGCCGCGTGCCCGAGCGAGTAGCCGGGCGTCTGCCAGCTCCCGCCCTCCAGGCCGAGCCCCTCCAGCAGCTCGCGGCGGCGCGCGTAGGGCTCGGGCGTCAGGTCGCGGCCGTCGAGGTAGAGCAGATCGAAGAGGACGTAGGTGACGGGATGGGACTTCATCCGCCGCCGCACGATGCCCGCGTCCGTTTGATGGATGCGCTGCTGCAGGCGCTCGAAGCTGGGCAGGCCGCGCTCGTCGAAGGCGACCAGCTCGCCGTCGAGGATGGCGTCGCGGGCGCCGAGCTGGCGCGAGAGCCGCCGCACCTCCGGGTACTGGGCGGTGAGGAGGTTGAGGTTGCGGCTCCGCAGCTCGATCCTCCCCGGCCGGCAGGAGGCGATCGCGCGCACGCCGTCCCACTTGACCTCGGTGGCCCAGCCCTCCTCGTCGGCGGGCAACGGCGCCAGCTTGGCCAGCATCGGCACCACCGACTCGGGAAACGGGTCGCGCTCCTCCGCCGGCGGGTCGATGCGATGGATCATCCAGTCCCGCTCCTCCCTGCCGGCGCGGAAGAGCGCGTAACGCCCCTCAAGTCGCTCGCCTTCGAGTCGAACCTTCACCTTCTCCGCCTCCCATTTCTCCAGCTCGAAGGTGCCGCGGTCCCAGATCTTCACCGTGCCGGCGCCGTACTCGCCCTTCGGGATCTCGCCCTCGAACTCGAGGTACTCGAGCGGATGGTCCTCGGTGCGGACCGCCTTGCGGTTCTGGCCGGGATCGTCGGGGACGCCGTTGGGGATCGCCCAGGAGACGGCGACGCCGTCGTGCTCGAGCCGCAGGTCCCAGTGCAGGCGGCGGGCGCTGTGCTCCTGGACGACGAAGCGCGCCGGCGCCTCCCCGTGTCGGCGCCGTTTCGCCGCCGGCTCCGGTGTCGCCTCGAAGTCGCGCTTGCGCTCGTACTCGTCGAGGCCGGTGGATTTCGTGCGGCTGGCCACCGTCGTCCTTTTAGAGCGCTTCGCCATCGGACCTGCCTCCCCACCGGTGTTCGAGCGCCCAGCGGGCGCCCACGGTCCAGGCCTGGACGCGGTTGGCGATCGGGATCGGCTCGGGGCCGGCGTGGCCGACCGCGAAGAGCTCGGGGGCCCCGCCGAGCGCCTCGATCGCTTTCAGGACCCCCTGCCGCAGCTTCTCCGCGGCTGCACGGCGCCCGGCCGCCCGTAAGCCGGCCCAGCCGAGCCAGGAGTCGAAGGGCCAGACGGCGCCGCGGTGGTAGGCGCCGGGGGCGTAGAGAGGGTGCTGGGAGGAGAGCGTGCGCAGGCCCCAGGGGGTGAGGACGTCGGGCTGCGCCAGGCGGTCGGCGGCCCGCTCGCGGGCCTCGGCGCCGAGGGCGCCGGCCCAGAGCAGCCAGCCGAGCTGGGAGCCGGCGCCCGCCACCTTCTCGCCGTCGGCGGCGATCGCGATCGTCTCGGGGTCGAACAGCTCCTCGATCGCGGCCCTCAGCCGGGCCTCCTCCTCCGCCCAGCGCGCCTCGCCGGAAAGAGCCGCGAGCGCGCGCAGGGCACCCACCGCCACGGCCTGGGTGTCGGCGTCGGCCAGGGGCGGGGTAGGGGCCTCGCCGTCGGGCCTGAGGATGCCGGCGCCGTGGAAGGCGGGGTCGGCCGGGTCCTCGGCGTCGCGCCAGCCCTGCTGCGCGAGGCCGCCCCGCCCGCGGCGCGGGCCGTAGCGGACCAGCCCGCCGCCGCCGCGCAGCGCGTTCTCCAGCCAGCGCCCGGCCGCCCGCCAAGAGCCCTCCAGCTCGGCGGCCAGGGCGTCGTCTCCGAGCGCGGCGAGCAGGACCAGGAACCACGAGGTCGAGTCGGCTGAGCCGTAGTAGCGGAGCTCGCCGTCACGAACCGGCCAGCCGGCCCGGCGCAGGCGCTCGGGCGCCCGCGGCCACCACTCGTGGACGATCTTGCCCGGCTCCTCGTCGGTTTCGGGGTCCTCAACCGTCCCCTGCAAGGAGGCCAGCGCCCGCAGCGTCGCGCGCGCGATCTCGGGGCGCGCCGGCAGCAGCTGCAGCGAGACGATCGCCGCGTCGCGACCGAACAGCGCGTGGAAGCGCCCCGGGTCGCCCTCCCCCACCGGCAAGGCGCTCGCGTAGGGCCACCCAGCGGGTGAAAGCAACTCATCCACCGAATCGCTGACTTCGTGGTTTAGGGGGTATATGCACCGGAAAAGACGAAGTCAGCGGATGGGGGTCTATCCCTTGACGGCGCCCGCCGTCAGGCCGGCGACGATCCGGCGCTGGAAGATCAGCACGAGGGCGATCAGCGGCACGGTGACGACGACCGCGGCGGCGCTGATCGTCCCCAGCGGGATTTCGAACTGCTGGCTGCCGGTGAAGAAGGCGATCGCGGCGGGGACGGTGCGGCGGTCCGGCGTGCTGGTCAGCGTGATCGCGAAGAGGAACTCGTTCCAGGCGAAGATGAAGACCAGCAGGCCGGCGGTGACGACGCCGGGCGCGCCGAGCGGGATCACGATCTTGCGGAAGGCCTGGAAGCGCGTCGCGCCGTCGATCAGCGCGGCCTCCTCGAGCTCGCGCGGGATGTCGCGGAAGAACGAGGCGAGGATGTAGACGGTGAGCGGCAGGCCGAAGGCGAGCGAGGGCAGGATAAGCCCCAGGTAGGTGTTGTAGAGGCCGATGTCGGTCCAGATTTCGAACAGCGGCGCGGCGATCGCGATCGGGGGGAAGGTCGAGATCGAGAGCAGGATCGCGAGGATCAGGAACTTGAAGGGCAGGTGCAGGCGGGCCAGCGCGTAGCCGGCGAAGGAGCCGATCAGCAGCGAGAGCGCGGTGACGCTGCCGGCGACGATCGCGCTGTTGCGAAGCGCCTTGGTGAAGGCGGTGTCTTCGAAGATCGAGGTGTAGTTGTCGAGCGTCGGCGTCGGCGGCAGCAGGTTGGCGCTGGAGAGGTCGGCGCCGGTCTTCAGCGAGGTGTTGATCAGCCAGTAGAAGGGGAAGAGGCAGAAGAGGACCGTCGCCGCGACGGCAATCCAGATCAGCGCCCGGCGCACGGCTCAGCCCTCTTCCTGGGTCAGGGCGCGGATGTTGCCGCCCATGAAGCGGATGTAGAGGAAGGAGATGCCCATCACGGTGAGGAAGGTGAGGACGGCGAGCGCCGAGCCGAAGCCGGTGTTGCGGTTGGCGACGAGTTCGGACTGGGCGAACAGCGAGAGCGTTTCGGTGCCGTTGGCCCCCTTGGTCAGCACGTAGGGCAGGTCGAAGACGCGCAGCGCGTCGAGCGTGCGGAAGATCAGCGCCACCGTGATCGCCGGCACCAGCAGCGGCAGGGTGATGCGGCGGAAACGCTGCCAGGCGTTCGCCCCGTCGACCTTCGCGGCGTCGTGCAGCTCGTCGGGTATGCCCTGCAGGCCGGCGAGGATGAGCAGGGCCATGAAGGGCGCCGTCTTCCAGACGTCGGCGAGGATCATCGCCGCCAGCGCGTAGCCTTCCTCGCCGAGCCAGACGACGTCGCCGCCCGGCAGGCCGAGGGCGCTCAGCATCGTGTTGACGAAGCCGAGTTCGGGCTCGAAGATCGTGCGCCAGGTGATCGCCGTGACCACGGTGAGGATCGCCCAGGGCACGAGCACGACCGCGCGCAGCAGCGCCCGGCCCCGGAACGCCTGGTGCATGACCAGGGCCATGCCGAGGCCGATCACCAGCTCGAGGGCGACCGAGATGACGGTGAACAGCACCGTCGTCTCCATCGCTTCCCAGAACTTCGCCGAGCTCAGCGCGTCGACGTAGTTGTCGAGCCCGACGAAGCGCGAGAGGCCGGGCGTGATGACGCTGTATTCGTTGAGGGAGAGCCAGACCGCGTAGCAGATCGGGTAGGCCGCGACGAGCGCGATCACCGCCAGCGAAGGCGTCAGCATCGCCGTGCCGAGGCGCCGCTCCGACCGGAAGACGGAGCGGCGCCCCCTCCGCGGCAGGGAGAGCCGGGCAGCTCTTGCCTCCATTTAGAACCTCTGCAGGGCGTCTTCGATTTCGGAGCTCATCTTCGACGTCGCCCCGTCGGCCGACTGCCTGCCGTTGAGCACTTCGAAGACGTTGTCGGCGATCGCTTCGGAGATTTCCGTGTAGACGGGCGAGACCGGCCGCGCCTGCGCCTGTTCCACCGCTTTCAGCAGTTCCTCGGTGAAGGGGATTTCCTTCCGCACCTCGGGGTCTTTGTAGACGGCGGTCGCCACCGCCGGCAGCGTCGCCTTGAGGAACATTTCCTTCTGCACCGGCTCGGTGACGAGGAATTCGGCGAAGGCAAGCGAGCCGTCGGGATTGTCGGTGTAGGCCGAGACGCCGAGGTTGTAGCCGCCGACCACGCCGGCCCCTTCGTTGCCGCCGTAGCCCGGGAACTTCACGACCGCGAATTCTTCGGCGATTCCCGATTCTTTACCGAGTGCGTAGGCGTAGGGCCAGTTGCGCATGAAGGTGGCGTTGCCGGCCTCGAAGGCCCGTCGCGAGCTCTCCTCTTCATACGTGGTGACGGCCTTCGACACCGCGCCGTCTTCGATGCCCTTGCGCAGGAAGTCGAGCACTTCCCGCGTTTGCGGCGAGTCGATTTCCACCGTTTCGCCGTCGTCGGAGAGGACGCTACCCCCGGCGCTGTAGAGAAGCTCGAGGAAGTCGACCGTCAGGCCCTCGTAGCGTTCGCCCTGATAGACGAGCCCGTTGTCTTTCTGGGCGTCTTTGTAGACCTCTTCCCAGGTCGTCGGGGCTTTCGGCACTTCGTTGGTCCGGTAGAAGAGGAAGCCGGCGTTGGTGTTGAAGGGAAGCGCCCACTTCTGGCCTTCGTATTCCACCGTTTCCACGGTGGAGGGGATGAACTCGCTTTCGTGCGCTTCGACCGCCGGCGTGAGGTCGTAGAGCCACCCCGAGGCGGCGTACTCGGCGGTCCAGATCACGTCCATCCCGAGCACGTCGCACTCATTCGATTCGGCGCGCAGGCGCTGGATCTGCTGTTCGCGCTGCAGGTCGGCGTTTTCCGGAAGTTCGAGCAGTTCGGCCTGCAGTTGCGGGTTCTGGGAGTTGAAGCGGTCGACCGCTGCTTTGAAGGCGCCGCTGGTGTCCTTGCCTATGCACCAGGTGACCTGGCCCGACGCGTTCTTGGCGTCCGAGGGCTGCAGCGTCTTGGCTTCCGAGGAGCCGCCGCCCTCGCTGCCCCCTCCGCACGCGATGAGCCCGAGGCCCGCGAGGCACAGCCCGAGGAGGACCAGCAATCCACGAACTGTCTTCATCATGACTCCTTCCTCGCGGGCCGGAATATGGCTCGTGAGCTGGGAATACCCCGCCCCACCATTGGCAAACAGCGTTTAAGTGGGGCCCTTCCGGGGCAGACAGCGGGAAATGGCGGAGATAGCCCTCGACGGGGTTTCCAAGGTCTTCGCTGACGGTTACGAAGCCGTCAAGGAGATGGACCTGAACATAGGCGACGGCGAGTTCATGATCCTCGTCGGCCCCTCCGGCTGCGGGAAGTCGACCGCGCTGCGGATGATCGCCGGCCTCGAGGAGGTCTCGCGGGGCGAGGTCAAGATCGGCGGCGAAACGGTCAACGAGCGACCGCCGAAGGACCGCGACATCGCGATGGTCTTCCAGAACTACGCCCTCTACCCGCACATGACGGTGCGCGAGAACATGGGCTTCGCGCTGAAGCTCGCCGGCACGGAGCGGAGCGAGATCGACCGCAAGGTGGAGGAGGCGGCCGACGTCCTCGACTTGAGCCAGCACCTCGACCGTCGCCCGGCCAACCTCTCGGGCGGCCAGCGCCAGCGGGTCGCGATGGGCCGGGCGATCGTCCGCGACCCCAAGGCCTTTCTGCTCGACGAGCCGCTCTCGAACCTCGATGCCAAGCTGCGCGTGCAGATGCGCACCGAGCTGGCCCGTCTGCAGTCGCGGCTCAGCACGACGACCGTCTACGTCACCCATGACCAGACCGAGGCGATGACGCTCGGCGACCGGGTCGCCGTGATGAGGGCCGGCGAGCTGCAGCAGGTGGGGACGCCGGCCGAGCTTTACGGCGAGCCGACGAACCTCTTCGTCGCCGGCTTCATCGGCTCGCCCTCGATGAACTTCATGCCGGCCGAGCTCGACGGTGGTCGGGTGAAGCTGCCGATCGGCGAGGTCGAGGCCGACGAGCTGGGGCGCGGGAAGGCCGGCGACAAGGTCGTCGCCGGCCTGCGCCCCGAGCACTTCGAGGACGCCTCCCTTGTCGGCGAGGACCTCCAGCGGCGCGGCGTCGTCTTCGAGGTCGAGGTCGACCTGGTCGAGTCGCTGGGCTCCGACCTCTACGTCTACTTCCACCTCGAGTCGGAGAGGATCGAGTCCGACCAGCTCGCCGACCTCGTCGGCGACAGCCTCGACGAGACCGGCGCCGCCCACCTGCGCGAGGGCCAGCAGCAGATCATCGCCCGCCTCGACGCCTCCAGCCCCATCCGTCGCGGCGAGAAGGCCAAGCTCTGGGCCGACACCGAGCGGCTCCTCCTCTTCGACCCCGCCAGCGGCGAGCGGCTCAGCTCAAAGCGGGCGTAGTCACCGCGAGGGCGTACAGCGTCTCGGGCGCGACGTCAGCTTCGTTGGGCCAGACGATCGTGCCAGCCTCGAGGTCGGCGCGGAGCTGGCGGAAGTACTCAGGATCGCGGACCGGCTCGAAGACACCGCCATAGTCCAATAGATAGGAGAGATCGACGACGCCCGCGACACCGTCCGCGAAGCGGACGTGGACCGAGTAGCCGTCGGACGGCCTGGCTTCGAGCAAGAGCGGCGTGCTGCGCATGAGGTTGATGGTAATGGCGCTATCCAAGGGGCTCAATCGGCCGCAAGGGTTGGTGATTTCTTGCCAGCTTCCAGTTCTCGGCCAACTCGGCCCGATGGGCCGTCCCCCACTCCGTAACGAGGCGCCGCGCCCGCGGAGGAAGATCGCCCGCGACGATCGCGAGGGTCTCGATGTCGATGGAAGCCTCTGTCTCCCCATAGCGGGCATGAAAATGGGGGCGACCGCGGTGACGGATCTCGTCGTAATACATCCAGATCGTGATCCCGTAGAAGCTGCTGATTCGAGGCATCGAGCGATGCTCGGACTCGTCGTTTCACGGAACAAGGCCTAGGGGTGTCGGAATTGAAAACTCTCTGGAGCCCAAGCTGCCGACACTGGCGAGACGACTACTCGATCAGCTCCAGCACGCGGCGCTCGATCTTGGCCTGCTGGCGGGGGGTGACGGCATCTCCGTCGACCCGGGCGGGCAGCTCGATCGTCTTGCCGTCGCGGAAGCGGTCGAGGACGCGGGGGTCGACGTAGGAGCTGCGGCAGACGGCGGGGGTGTTGCCGAGGCGCTCGGCGACGCGCTTGATCGCGGCGCGGATCGCGCGCTCGGCGCCGCCCTTCGAACGCGGGGCTCCCTCGCGGGCGAGCTCGACGGCGGCGAGGACGGTGCCGTGCCAGGTGCGGAAGTCCTTGGCCGAGAACTCCTCGCCCGCCTTCTCCCGCAGGTAGGCGTTGACGTCGTCGGAGCGGACGTCGCGCCATGCCCCGTCCTCGCGGAAGACGAGCAGGTCGTCGGGGCCGTTGCGGCGGCGGCGCATCGCCTCGATCGCGGCCCTGACCTCGAGGTCGCGGATCGACTGCACGCGGCGCTGGCCGCTCTTGGCGGGGAAGTCGAAGACGACCTCCCCGTCCTCAATCGAGACGTGCTCGCGCCGCACCGTGGCGACGCCGTAGCTCTCGTTGGCCTCCGCGTACTCCTCGCCGCCGATCCGGAAGAAACCGAGGTCGAGCAGGCGCACCGCGCAGGCGAGCGCCCGCTCCCGCGGCATTCCCTCACGGCCGAGGTCCCTCTTCACGGCGCGGCGCAGCCTTGGCAGCTCGGCGGCGAACTCGCGCATCGACTGGAACTTGCGCTGCGCCGCGCGCAGCTGCCAGCGCTCGTGGTAGAGGTACTGCTTGCGACCGGCTTCGTCGAACCCGGTCGCCTGGATGTGGCCGTAGGGGTCGCCGCAGATCCACACCTCGCGCCAGGCCGGCGGGATCGCCAGCGCCCGAATGCGCTCCAGCGTCTCCTCGTCGGCGACGCGCCCGCCTTCGGGGTCGAGGTAGCTGAAGCCGCCGCCGCGACGGCGACGGGCGATGCCCGGCCCCGAGCAGTTGGAGCGCCTCAGTCGCCCGGCCAGGTCCCCGTCCCCGAGGCGAAGGCGCGGCGGGCGCCGTGGTCGGCGACGCCTTTGAGCAGGCGGAAGACCGCCCCCTCGAGCGCCAGCGCGGCGATCAGCTTCGGCCAGGAGAGCTCGCGGTGCTCGGGCTTCGGCGGCTCCTCCTTGTCGATCAGGCTCCAGATCCGTTCGAAGACCTTCTTGCCGAGGAAACCCGCGAGCAGGCCGCCGGCGACGCTGATCGGCATGAAGAGGAGCTTCATCGTGGGCCTCCTTAGGTAGTCCGTTGATCCGTCGGTTCGGTGCGCGGCTCGAGCTGGATCTCACGCTCGGCGCGGGGTGTGCCTTCCTCGATCTCCAGGCTGCGCTCGCGCTCGGCGTTCAGCTGGTGACCGAAGAGGATCGCGAGGTTGGTGATCCAGAACCAGACCAGCAGCGCGATCAGCCCGCCGAGCGTGCCGTAGGTCTTGTCGTAGGAGCCGAAGTTGGCGACGTAGAGGCCGAAGAGCGCGGAGGCGACGATCCAGACGACGACGGCCACCAGGCTACCGGGAGTCACCCACTTGAAGCCGCGTAGCTTCACGTTCGGCGAGGCGTAATAGAGGAGCGCGATGGCGAGCAGGAAGGCGGCGATCAGCACCGGCCACTTGGCGACGTTCCAGACGTCGACCGCGGTGGAGCCGACCCCGAGCGGCTCGGCGACGGCTTCGACCAGCGGCCCGGTGAGGACGAGCGAGACGGCGATCAGGGCGAGGACGATGATCATTGCCAGCGTCACCGCGATCTGCAGCGGACGCAGCTTCCAGAAGGGGCGGCCCTCGGGAGTCTCGTAGATCACGTTCGAGGCTCGCGTGAAGGCGCCTACGTATGCGGATGCCGACCAGAGCGCGACCGCCAGCCCTAGGACGAAGGCGAAGCCGGCGGTGCCGCGATTTTCGGTGATCGATTCGATCGGGCCGGAGAACGTTTCCGCCGCCGAGCGCGGCCCGATCGAGGTGATGATGTCGGTCAGGCTTTCGGTCGTCGATTTCGGGTCGCCGAACAGACCGATCAGCGAGACCATCGCGATCAGCGCCGGGAAGAGCGAGAGCAGGCCGTAATAGGTGAGAGCCGCCGCCCAGTCGGTGAGGTTGTCCTCCCTGAACTCGAGCAGCGTCCGCTTCAACGTGGCGCCAAAGCCGGTATCGGGCTCGACGCCCTCGGGGCGGTAGTCGCGCCGGGGCTCGGCGGGCTCAGGGCTTGAGGACGACCTTGATCGCACCGTCTTCCTTCTTCTGGAACATCTCGTAGGCGGCCGGCGCCTCGGCCAGCGGCAGCCGGTGGGTGGTGAGGTCGTCGACGGCGAGCGGGTCCTCGTCGCCTTCGAGCAGGGGCAGGATCTCGTCGGTCCAGCGCCGCACGTGAGCCTGGCCCATGCGGATCTGCACGCCCTTGTCGAAGAGCCGCATCATCGGCAACGGGTCGAGCTGGCCGCCGTAGACGCCGGAGATCGAGATCGTGCCGCCGCGGCGCACGGTGTCGATCGCCTCGTGCAGCGCCGAGAGACGGTCGACGGCGGCCTTTTCGGTCGCCTTCGCCGCCAGCGGGTCGGGCAGCAGGCCGGTTGCCTTCTGGGCCAGCTCGGCGAGGTGGGCGCCGTGGGCCTCCATGCCGACCGCGTCGATCACGCCGTCGGGACCGCGCCCGTCGGTCATCTCGCGGATCGCGGCCGGCACGTCGTCATGCGCGGAGGAGTCGATCGCCTCGACGCCGTGGCGGCGCGCCATCTCCAAGCGCTCGGGCACGCTGTCGACGCCGATCACCGTCTCCGCCCCCTTGTGGCGGGTGATCCGCGCGCACATCTGCCCGATCGGCCCGAGCCCGAAGACGGCGACGCTGCCGCCGTCCGGGATCGCCGCGTATTCGACCGCCTGCCAGGCGGTCGGCAGGACGTCGGAGAGGAAGAGGAAGCGCTCGTCGGGAGCGCTGTTCTCGGGCACCTTGATCGGGCCGAAGTGGGCCTGAGGCACGCGCAGGTACTCGGCCTGGCCGCCCGGCACCTCGCCGTAGAGCTTGGTGTAGCCGAAGAGCGAGGCGCCCTTTTCCTGCTCGCGATTCTGCGTCGTCTCGCACTGGGCGAAGAGCCCCTCCCGGCACATCCAGCATTCGCCGCAGGAGATGTTGAAGGGGATGACGACGCGATCGCCGGGCTCGATGTGGCTGACGGCGGCGCCGACCTCCTCGACGATCCCCATCGGCTCGTGGCCGAGCACGTCGCCCTCTTCGATGAACATCCCGAGCACCTCATAGAGGTGCAGGTCGGAGCCGCAGATCGCGGTCGAGGTGATGCGCACGATCGCGTCGGTCGGCTGCTCGATCCTGGGATCGGGGACCTCGTCGACGCGGACGTCGCGTTTGCCGTGGAAGGTGAGCGCCTTCATCGGCCCTCCTTTTGGTTGGAAGCTCGGTTCGGCTCGGCTACCCCGTTCTAGGGCGAGGCAAAACGAGAGCGCCCGCGGCACCCGCGATCACCCCAGGCCCTTTTCCTCGGCGGCCTTGTAGGCGATCTGAAGGAAGTCGGAGATCGTCAGCGCCGAGAAGGCCGCGGCGACGAAGCGCGTCAGGCGCGGCGCGAAGAGCAGACCGATGGAGAAGGCCGCCACGACCCAGAGGCCGAGGCAGTAGGGGCAGACCAGCATGTCGCCGATTGCCTTGCGGGCGCCGCTGCCGCGGGGACTCTCGCTGAGCTCCGCCGGCCCACCCTCTCCCTCGAGGGTGGTGAACGGGGCGCGCAGCGGGCTCGTCACCTTGTCCTTGGCGATCAGGCGGCTGAGCTTGTGCGAGGCGACGCCGATCGTGAGCACGTCGGCCGTCCCCACTCGTTCCGGCAGGGGTCGGCCCCGCGCCCGCGCGATCAGCAGCGCCGCGCCGAAGATCGAGTTGAAGGCCCCGATCGCGACCGCGTAGGCGACCAGCGGCGGACGCTCCGCCGGAGGCGCGTAGGCGTCGAGGTCGCTCATCGCCCTCCTCCATACCCGCGCTTCGGCGTTCTATCCCGGGTACGCGAGGATTGCGAAACGCCCCCGATGCGTTTGGCGTCTCGAATAGCGGGAAGACCACCCAAACCGCCCATTCTTATAAGGAGCGCAAATGGCACAGACGAAAACCCGTGGGTCCGGCAAAGGCTCTTCGGCCTCGACCCGCTCGCGATCGGGGACTCGCAAATCGCGGTCGACCTCGAAATCGCGATCCAGCAAACCCAGACAGCAGAAACCGAAACGGAAACAGAGCACGGCCAAACCGAGCTCGCCGAGCTCGAGCCTGAGCAACGGCCTGCAGGACGTCCCGCGGACGGTCGAGCAGACCGGGAAGAAGGTCGCCCGCAACGTCGGCGACGCGGCGAGCAAGGCAAAGACGCCGCTGCTGGCCGGCGGTGCCGCGCTCGCCGGAGCCGCGGGCGGCTTGGCGATCGGCGCGATGCGTTCCCGTCACTCGACGGTCCGCAAAGCGATGCCCAAGCCCCTGCGGGCCAAGCGCATCCACGTCAACTCGAAGGACGTCGCCAAGATGGCGAGGAGGATCGGCACCGTCAGCCGGCACGTTGCCGACCTGACCGGTGAGATGGACGGCTCGGACGCGGAGCGCTCCAACGGCAAGCGCAAGTCGCCGGTGGAGGTGGTGCTCGACGGCCTGACGGCGCGGCGCTGAGCCGGCCGCCTCAGCGCCTCAGCGCTCGCGGATCGCGGCGATCAGCTCCGCGTCGAGCGGCGCCGCCCCGACGATGCGCTCCGGCCACAGCAGCAGCGCACCGGCGTCGGCGTCGAGGTCGCGCTCGTCGCTGAGCCGGCCTTCGAGCTCGACGACCAGCTTCTGCTCGACGCTCGCGTTGCGCTCCGCTAGGTAGCGGTAGAGCCCCTCGCGAGAGGGAAAGACCGCGACGCCCGGGCGCCGGGTGTGGTCGATGCGGCCGTCGCCAAGGCAGGCCGGGCAGGTCTCGCGGAAGCGCACCCGGCCCTGGCAGGCGGGACAATCCGGGCTCGGCCCGCGCTCGAGGCAGGAACGGCATTCGTAGAGGGCGACGCCCGTAGTCCCGCACTTGTCGCAGGGGCCGTGATCGGCGTCCCCCCACGGCTCGGAGAACTGGCGCTCCAGATCAAGCAGACCGTCGAGCGGCTCGCTCGCCGAGCGGCAATGGAAGTAGGAGCGTCCCGCCTTCAGCGCCGAACCCCCCTGACTAGGACTCCTCGTAGGGGTCCTGCTCGCCGGCCAGCTTCAGCGAGCCGTCCTTGACGTCGGCGAAGTGGCGTTCCTGGATCGGCAACGCCCACTCGACCAGCTCGGAGATCTGCCCCTCGCCGGCGCTCTCGTTGAGCTTGCCGAGCACCGCCCAGTGGCCGACCTCGCCGGCCTCGGCCATCGTCAGGAACTCGAAGCCGTCGAGCCCGTCGGACTCCCCGCCGAGGTAGGTCGACATCATCTCGGTCGCCTCGCCCTTCGTCTCGCGTGCCTTGTCGAGGATCGCCGTCTTCTTGCCGTTGCGGGAATCGGCCACGTCGGTGCAGCGGCGCTCGGTCTCCTCCGCCTCCTCGCGCATCCTCTTCAGCGTGGCGGCGATCTCGTCGTCCTCGACCATTCCCTCGACCTTTTCGGTCGCGCCCTGCGCGGCCTGAGCGAGGCCGAGGACCTCCGCCAGCTTCTCCTCCAATGTCGTCAGCTCCGCCATCTCGTGTCTCCTTTCAGCTCAGGAATCGTGCGCGGCTTTCTCACGGGTCACGGGATCGAAATACCGCGCTCGAGCGGCTCGTAAACGCGGCGGAGCTTGCTTCGAGCGGTGGCCGGGTAAACGAAAGCGGTGCCGCGTAGGAATTCTCGTCTTTCCCGTGGGCGGCTCAGGTGGGGCCGCGCCGGCCGGACGATCGTCTGGCTGCGCTTCCTGATCGTCCCTGCCTGGATTACCGCGACGGCGATGGCGATCGCCCACCTTCCCTCCGCCTTCGAGGCCGAAGCCGGCGAGCTCGGCAGCCTCCTACCCCACTCCTCCGAAGCGCTGGAAGTCGAACGCCGGGCGCTGCACACGTTCGGGCTGCCGCTGCTCAGCCGCACGATGGTCGTCGCCCGCGAGCCGCGCGGCTTCTCGGCGGCGCGGGCCTCCGCCGCCGCCGAGTACTTCGCGGCGACCGATCGCCGCGAAGGCCCGCACGCGCTCAAGGCCGTGCCGCTCGCCGACGCGCCCGGCATGCTCGGCGCCGGCGGTGCCGCGACCACGATCGTCGCCTACCTCTACCTCGACCCGGCGCTGAGCGAAGACGAATCGCAGGAAAGCGCCGAGCGCTTCGCGGCAGGGTTGGAGCGGGCGACGTCGGCGCCGCTGGTGCGGGTGACCGGCGCCCTGCCGGGGACCAGGTCGGAAACGGAGATCGCCGAAAGCAACCTGCTCTGGGTCGAGCTGGCGACGGCCCTGCTGGTGGTGGCGATCCTCGCCCTCTACTTCCGCTCCCTCGGCGTGCCGCTGCTCGGGCTGGCGACGGTTGCCGTGGCCTACCTCTGCGCCGACCGCGTCCTCGGCTGGGTGGCGGAGCGCTACGGGATCTCGATCCCGCGCGAGGCCGAGCCGGTGATCGTCGCGCTGATCTTCGGCGTCCTCACCGACTACCTCGTCTTCTTCGTCTCCGGCTACCGGCAGCGGGCTCGCGAAGGCACGAGTACCCGGGACGCGGTCGCCGCGACGACGAGCGAGCTGCTGCCGGTGATCCTCACCGCGGCGCTGATGATCGCCGGCGCGACCCTGACCCTGCTGCTCTCCGGGGTGCGCTTCCTCAGCGCCTTCGGGCCGAGCATGGCGGTCGCCGTGGTCGTCGCGGCCCTGGTGGCGATGACGCTGGTGCCGGCGGCGCTGGCGATCTTCGGCCGGGCGCTGCTCTGGCCGCGCGGCCTCGGCGAGGTGTCCCCCGACGGCGACGGCGAGCGAGCGGAGGAGCCGGGGACCGAGAGGGCCGGGGCTCGAGGACTGCTCGTCGGGGCCGCCGTGCGGGTGCCGCTGCTGACCGCGATCGTCTGCGTCGCCGGCCTGCTGGCGGCGGCCAGCGGACTGCGCCACCTGGAGCTGGGCAACCCGGTGATGCGCGGCCTGCCGAAGACGAGCGAACCGCGCCAGGGCTACGACGCGGCGGCGGCCGGCATCGGGCCCGGGGTGCTCGGCCCGACCATGCTCGTCGTCGAAGAACCCGGCGTCGCCGACCGCGAAACGCGGCTGGCGAGTCTGCAGGGCGAGATCGAAGGCGAGCCCGGCGTCATCGGTGTGCTCGGTCCCGCCGACCAACCGTTGCCCTCGCGCGCCGGAGTCATGGTCGCCCCTGGCGGCGAGGCGGCGCGCTACGTCCTGGCGCTGGAAGGAGACCCCGACGGGGTCGAAGCGATCGACGCCCTCTCCCGGCTCGAAGCCGACCTGCCGGCGATGCTCGAAGGCAGCGGCCTGGCGGGAGCGCGGACCGGCGTAACGGGCGACACGACGATCTCCAACGAACTGATCGACGAGACGACGAGCGCTGCCGTGCGCGTCACGCCGGCCGCGGTGGCGGTCCTGCTCGTCCTGCTCTGGATCCTGCTCGGCAGCTGGAGAGCCCCCCTCTATCTCGTCGGCAGCAGTTTGCTGGTCGTCGCCGCTTCGCTCGGCCTCACGGTCTACGTCTTCCAGGACCTGCTCGACTACGGCGAGCTCACCTTCTTCGTCCCGGTCGCCAGCGCGATCTTGCTGCTGGCGCTGGGGGCCGACTACAACGTCTTCCTGATCAGCCGCATCTGGCGCGAGGCCGACGAGCGCGAGCTGCGGCCCGCGATCCGCGGCGCCGGCATCCGCGCCGGCCGCGCGATCAGCGTCGCCGGCGTCATCCTCGCCCTCTCCTTCGCCGCGATCGCCCTGATCCCGATCCAGGGCTTCCTCGAGATCGCCTTCGCCCTCTGCGTCGGCCTGCTGCTCGACACCCTGCTCGCGCGCACGCTGCTGGTACCGGCGCTCGTCGCCATCTTCGAGGACGAGCGCCGTGCGGGCGATGAAACCCGCGTGCCGCGCGAACGCCGGCGGGTGGCGAGCGTGGACGGGAGTTGAAGCCATGAAAGCCGGCCCCCAGCCCTTGTTAAGGTCCTAGCGTGTTTACGGAGTCGCACGCGGGGAGCGCGTGGCTGCGCGCCGCGCCTGCCGTTGTCGCGCTGGCGATGCTCTCGATGCTCGCGGCGCCGGCTGCCCTCGCGCGAAACGCCTACGTCACCAACTATGGGTCCGACAGCGTTTCGGCGATCGACACCGCCACCGGCAAAGTGGGCGAACCGATCGAAGTCGGGAATGGCCCCGGAGGAATCGCGATCTCCCCGGACGGCACGCGCGCCTACGTCGCGAACTTCGAATCCGACAGCGTCTCGGCGATCGACGCGGCGACGAACGAGACGGTGGGAGAACCGATCGAAGTCGGGAATGGCCCGCGCGGGGTCGCCGTCGCGCCCGACGGCGAGCGCGTCTACGTGGCCAACGAAATCTCCGGCAACGTCTCGGTGATCGACACATCGGTCGACGAAACCGTTGGAGAACCGATCGCGGTCGGGTCCGACCCGCAAGGGATCGCGGTCACTCCGGACGGCAGATGGGTCTACGTCGCGAACTCCAACTCCGCGAGCGTCTCCGTCATCGACACCGCGACCGGCAAAACGGTGGGTGCGCCGATCGCCGTCGGCAGCGCCCCTCTAGCGGTCGCGACCGCTCCGGATGGCAGCCGGGTCTACGTCACCAACCGCGTCTCGGAAAGCATCTCGGTGATCGACACCGCCACCAGGAGCGCGATCGACACGATCCAGCTCAGCTCGTTCCTGATCGGCATCGCGATCGCTCCGGACGGCGGGCGCGCCTACGTCACCCACTGGGGACCCGGCACGGTCTCGGTCATCGACACGGCCACTGACGAACCGGTGGGCGAACCGATCAAGGTCGGGGAACTCGCCTTCGGCGTCGCGATCGCCCCAGACGGCAAGCGCGCCTTCGTCGTCAACGAAGGCTCAGGGAGCGTCTCGACGATCGACACGGCCAGCGACGAAACCGTCGGCGAAGAGATTCCGGTCGGCTCCAACCCCCTTGGCATCGCGATCGTCCCCGACCAGCCGCCGCGGGCGTCGCTCGCGGCCGCCGCCGGCACCGCGGGCAAACCGGTCCGCTTCGACGCCTCCGACTCGAGCGACCCCGACGGCCAGATCGCGCGCTATGACTGGGACTTCGGCGACGGTCGAGGGGCACCGAACGCGGGCCCCATGCCGACCCATACCTACAGCGCGCCGGGCGATTACCGGGTGACGGTCACCCTGACCGACTCCGAGGGCTGCTCGACGAGCTTCGTCTTCACCGGCCTGACCGCATACTGCAACGGCTCCTCGCTGGCCGGCGCGACGAGGACGGTCCACGTCGAGGCGGCCCAGCCGCCTCCCAGGCCGGTCTCCAATCGCTTCCACATCAGGGGGTCGCACCGCAACGCGCATCGCGGGACCGTCAAGCTGCGGGTCTGGGTTCCCGGGCCGGGCAGGCTGACGGTGCGCGGCGCGAAGGTGGGAGCGCTGAACCGAACCGCCCGGCAAAGAGGGTCCCTCACCCTGACGCTGCGGCCGAAGCGCAAAGCGATGAAGCAGCTGTGGCGCCGCGGTCACCTGCTCTTGCGGGCGAGAATCGCCTTCAGTCCCGACGGCGGCGTCCCCCGCACGCTTTCCAAGGAACTGAAGTTCGTACGCAGGCAGGGCTAGCGCTTCTGGGGAGGCACAGCCGAACTCAGGCGATCGTCAGGCGGGGGCCGAGATCCAACGAGAGTCGACGCCAAGGTGGTCGCCGAGGCGCTCGAGGTGCTGGTCGAAGTGCAGAATCCCGACACCGGCCTGCCGTGCGGCAACCGCGACGGTCAGATCCGCAAGTGGGAAGCGATGCGCCCCGTGAGAGCCGGTGGTGGCTAGCTCGCGCATAGTCGCCAGGACGGCCCGCTGCACGCCGCGATCGACAGGCACCTCGCGCAGGCTTTCGAGGCTGCGCTCGACAGCCGCGATCCCCTCAACGCCGCGAGCGTCGACCATCAACTCGTAGCGCACCGGCCAGCACCAGCGAACGTCGCCATGCTCGATCGCGTCGAGCAGCAGCTCACGCGCCCCGGCGTCTCGGCGGGCCTGCATCCACGCCGAGGTATCCGCAAGGACCGGACCGTCACCGCCCCAGACCTGGAGCGACATCAGGCAGTGGGCGGCACGTTGAGGCGGTCCACCGCATCGAGGTCGAGGTCGAACCACTCGGCGTCCATCGCCTCGAACAGCCCCTCGGCCGCGACCTTGCGATTGCGACCCGCCTCCAGCTCGGCCTCGGCCCCCTCGACCGCCAGGCGTCGCAGCAAGGTCGCGTCGGCCTCACGTGTTCCCGTCGCCGCACGCACCCGCGCCAAGGCCTCCCCCAGCTCGGGGTCAGCGGTAACGGCGATTCGCGGATGCTTGGAAGGCATTCGATCTAGTGTAACTCACCGGAGCTACACTAGCTTCAGAACTTTTGAAACAAAATTGCTGTAGCCTGCTTTGAAATCTATGGATGATGATGTCGACATCGGACAGATTCGACACATGCTGCAAGCGCGATCAAGGCGTATCTTCAGCAAGAAGTACCGCCTCGAGATCGCGGGGCTGGTAAGCGCTCAGGAGCCGCCGATCTGGGCGCGCCAGGTGGCAAAAACGCTAGATATAGGCGAGAACCAGGCAGCCAGTGAGTTGGCTGAGTTCGAGCATCTCGGGGCCCTCCAGCAGTTCCCTAGTCGGTATGACCGGCGGAAGCTGTACGTCGCGGTGCCGCACTGGCTGTGGGGGGCCGTGCGGGAGGCAGTGGACGAAGGTATCCGCCTGGTTGATCCGGACAACGGAGACGCCCTGGTGTCGGCCTATTGGTTCGCGGTGATCGACACCGAAAAGCCTCGCCCATTGCCGGCCGGCAACGAGCTTGACAGCGGAGGGCACATTGATTGACGCGGGATATAGAGAGCACGGGGTTTCGACTCGCACAGCGTCGGCGACGACTAGATGAAGAGGGAGGAAGATGGACTCGCAAGCCATCGCCGCCATCGCCGCCATAGGAATACTTCTCGTGGCTGCGCTCAAATTCGCATACGACCTCGGCAAGGACGTCGGCCGCCGGAATCGGGACGGCTGACTCGCCCGATTTGCTCTAAGCCCTGCTTTCGATTGACGAAGGGCGTCGCGGAGATTTCTTTGGCCCTGTCGATTTCGGCTCCCCTCGTTCGTCGTAAGGGTAAAGAGTGGGAGCATCGGTCTCGCCGAGCTTCCGGGAACGAGAGAAAGGAACCGAGATGAGAGTGATGGCGATCGTCAAGGCAAGCAAGGACTCCGAGGCCGGCGTGATGCCGAGCGAGGAGATGCTCGCCGCGATGGGCGAGTTCAACGAGGAGATGGTCAAGGCCGGCGTGATGCTCGCCGGCGAGGGCCTGCACCCGACCTCCAAAGGCGCCCGGGTCAGCTTCGGCGGCGACGGCGAGCGGACCGTGATCGACGGGCCCTTCGCCGAGACCAAGGAGCTGATCGCCGGCTACTGGCTGATGCAGGTGCGCTCCTTCGAGGAGGCGGTGGAGTGGATCAAGCGCTGCCCCAACCCACACGACGAGCCGGGCGAGATCGAAATCCGCCAGGTCTTCGAGGCCGAGGACTTCGGCGAGGAGTTCACGCCCGAGCTGCGCGAGCAGGAGGAACGGATCCGGGCGCGGGCCGAGCGGAACCAGTAGGCGGCGTGACGGACAAGGCACGGCGCGCGGCGGGCAGGGCGATGAGCGAACGGGACGCCCGCCGCGCGATCGACGCCGTCTGGCGGATCGAGTCGGCGCGGCTGATCGCGGCGCTGGCGCGGATGACGGGCGACGTCGGCGTCGCCGAGGACCTGGCGCAGGACGCGCTGCTCGTCGCGCTCGAGCGGTGGCCGGAGGCCGGCGTCCCCGAGAACCCCGGCGCCTGGCTGATGGCGACGGCCCGCAACCGCGCGATCGACAGCCTGCGCCACAGGGAGATCGCGGCGCGCAAGGAGGAGGAGCTGGGCCGCGAAGTCGAGCTGCGCTCGCGGCTCGCCGAGCTCGACCCGGCCGCGGCGGCAAGCGACGAAATCGACGACGACCTGCTCGGCCTGATCTTCACCGCCTGCCACCCGGTGCTGGCGCCCGAGGCGCGGGTCGCCCTCACCCTGCGCCTGGTCGGCTCGCTGAGCACCGCCGAGATCGCCCGCGCCTTCCTCGTCAAGGAGTCGACCGTGGCGCAGCGGATCGTCCGCGCCAAGCGCAGCCTCGCCGAGGCGCGGGTGCCGATCGAGGTGCCGGGGCCGGAGGAGCGCGAGCGGCGGCTCGCCGCGGTGCTCGAGGTGATTTACGCGATCTTCAACGAGGGCTACGCGGCGAGCGTCGGCGAGGAGTGGATCCGCGCCGACCTCTGCGAGGAGGCGATGCGGCTCGGCCGCGTGCTCGCCGGACTGATGCCGCGCGAGCCCGAAGCGCTCGGCCTGGCGGCGCTGATGGAACTGACCGCGGCGCGCTTCCCGGCCCGCACCGGGCCAAACGGCGAGGCGATCCCGCTGCCCGAGCAGGACCGCGCGCGCTGGGACCTCGTCCTCATCGGCCGCGGCCTGAAAGGGCTGGAGCGAGCCGAGGCGCTGGGCCGCCCGCTCGGCCCCTACGCGCTGCAGGCCGCGATCGCCGCCTGCCACGCGCGGGCGCGCACGCCCGAGCAGACCGACTGGGAGCGGATCGTCGCCCTATACGACGCCCTCGACGCGATCTCCGGCTCGCCGGTCGTGCGCCTCAACCGCGCCGTCGCGGTCGGCATGGCCTTCGGCCCGGCCGCCGGCCTCGAGCTGCTCGAAGGGCTGCGCGAGGAGCCGGCCCTGCGCGGCTACCACCTCCTCCCCGCCGCCCGCGGCGAGCTGCTCGAGCGCCTCGGCCGCGACGAAGAGGCCGCGCTCGAATTCTCCCGCGCCGCCGAGCTCAGCGGCAACGCCCGCGAGCGCGAGGTGCTGCTGGCGCGGGCCGGCGGGCGCCGCTAGGGCTTTTAGCCCCGAAGGGCCAAGCGATTTGCACAAATCGTGCTGAGTCGTGTAGCCTCATGCCTGGTGGCAGCTCCCGCGAAGCGAATCAACGTAACGCTCGACGACGAGCATGCGGGGAAGCTCGCGCGACTGGCAGAGCGCACGCACGTGCAGGAGGGAACGCTCGCGCGCTCGCTTCTTTCGACGGCGCTCGATGACGCCGATCCGGATGCCGCCCGCATCACCGAGATCCTCGATGCGATTCCCGGCGCCTGGCAGCGCACGCAGGAGGGTCTGGCCCAGGCGGCCCGCGGAGAGGGAACCCCGCTCGACGAGCTGACCTGAGTGGCAAACGCACTCGTCACCCCGCGGGCGCGGCGGGACGTGGAGGAGGCGATCTCGGTGCTCGACCTGCCGGACGATGTCTGGGCGCGAATCGCTCGCTCGCTGAGAACATTGGAGACGTTTCCGCTCGCCGGGGCCGAGTTGGGCGGGCGCTGGGCGCCGGCGCGATTCGTGCTCGGCCCCTGGCCATGGATGATCCTGCTCTACCGCTACGAGGCATCGATCGATCGCGTCTTCGTGGTCGCGATGCATGACGCTCGCTCCGCTGCCTCGGCCACCGCGAGGCGACACGAGGCGAAACGATGAACCTGCACGTCGTTTGGCGGGCACTGCTCGTCCTTCTCCTGGACGCGCTCCTGTTGCTGCTGCTCTCCGAGCTGCTGCCGGGCTTCGTCCTCGACGGGCCGGGGGCGGCGCTCTCGGCGGCGGCGCTGATCGGCGTCCTCAACGCCCTGGTCTGGCCGGTCCTGGTCCGCCTCACGCTGCCCCTGACCGTGCTCACTCTCGGCGGCGGTGCTCTGCTGCTCAACGGGGCGCTGGTCATGTTCGCGATCGACGTCCTCCCCGGCGGCCGCATCGACGGCCTCTTCGAGGGCGTGACGGTGACGCTGGCGATGACGGCGCTCACCGCGCTCGTCTTCGGCGCTTTCGCCGTCGACGAAGACGACGTCTGGTACCGCCACGTGGTCGGCCGGCAGCTGCGCCGCCGCGGTCAGGTGGAGAAGAGCGAGGTCCCCGGAGTCGTCTTCCTCGAGATCGACGGCCTCGCCCACGACGTCCTGCACCGGGCGCTCAGCGACGGCAACGCGCCGCACCTCGCCGCCTGGTTGCGACAGGGCTCGCACCGGCTGCGGCGCTGGGAGACCGACTGGTCCTCGCAGACCGGCGCCTGCCAGGCCGGCCTCCTGCACGGCAGCAACGAGGACATGCCCGCCTTCCGCTGGTGGGAGAAGGAGCGCGGCGCGGCGATCGTCACCAACCACCCGCGCGACGCCGAAGAGCTTGAGCGGCGCCACTCCGACGGGCGCGGCCTGCTGCACGCCGGCGGCGCCAGCCGCGCCAACATCCTCTCCGGCGACGCGCCGCACTCGATGCTGACGATGAGCACGGCGCTGCGCCGGCGACGGCCGATCGGGCGCGACTACGCCGCCTACTTCGCTCAGCCATACGGGGTGGCGCGCACCCTCGTCCTCGTCCTCGTCGAGCTCGTCCGCGAGCGCCGCGCCGCCCGCGCCCAGGCGCGTGACGACGTCCACCCCCGCATCCCGCGCAGCCGCTCCTACGCGCTGGCCCGCGCCTGGGCGACGGTCGTGCAGCGCGACCTGCAGGTCGCCGCGGTGATCGGCGACGTGCTCGCCGGGCGGCCCGTCGTCTACACCACCTTCCTCGCCTACGACGAGGTCGCCCACCACTCGGGGATCGAGCGCCACGACGCGCTCGCGGTCCTCCACGACCTCGACCGCCAGATCGCGCGGATCGCCGCCGCCCGCGCCGACGCGCCGCGCCCGTACGAGCTCGTCGTGCTCTCCGACCACGGCCAATCGCAGGGCGAGACCTTCCGCGACCGCTTCGGCGAGACGCTGGAGGAGCTCGTCCGCGGCGCCTGCGAGACGGAGAGCACGATCGCCGTCGAAGGCAGCGAGGACGACGCGCTCGCCTACCTCAGCGCCGGCCTGACCGAGGTCGCGCGCGACGAGACGGCGACCGCGCGCACGGTGCGGATGGCGACGCGGAGCCGGCGCTCCAACGGCGCCGTCGCGCTCGAGGCCGACGCCCGCCGCGGGATCGAACGGGCTCACGGCAAGGACGGCGGGGAGCTGCCGGAGCTCTCGGTGATGGCGTCGGGCTGCCTCGGGCTGATCAGCTTCCCGCGCGAGCCCGGCCGGGTCAGCCTGGAGCGGATCGAGGCGCTCTACCCGGGCCTGCTGCCGACGCTGCGCGATCACCCCGGCATCGGCTTCGTCCTCGTCCGCTCCGAGCGCCACGGCACGCTCGCGATCGGCGGCGAGGGCACGCGCTTCCTCGACTCCGAGCGGTTCGAGGGCGAGGACCCACTGGCGCCCTTCGGCCCCAACGCGGCGGACCACGTGCGGCGCACCGACGGCTTCGAGCACTGCGCCGACCTGATGGTCAACAGCGCCTACTGGCCGGAATTCGGCGAAGTCGCCGCCTTCGAGGAGCTGGTCGGCTCGCACGGCGGGCTGGGCGGCACCCAGAGCCACCCCTTCGTCCTGCACCCGGCCGAGCTCGAGTGGCCGGAGGAGGAGGTGGTCGGCGCCGAGCGCGTGCACCGGATCTTCCGCGGCTGGCTCGCCGGGCTCGGCCAGAGCGCCTACGCGAGCGAGGTCGACTCGCCCGGCTCCAGCACCCTGACCTCGACCTGAGGCGCGAGCTCGGCGGCACGGCGGACGAGTTCGACCGGCGGCTCGCGCAGCGGCCCCGGGCGCAGCCGGGCCAGGCCCAGCGGGTAGAGCGTCCCCCAGTGGATCGGGACCACGATCCGCGGTGAGATCAGCGCCGCCGCCCGCGCGGCGCGCTCGGGGTCGAGATGGCCGGGGCCGAGCGTCGGCCCCCAGCCCCAGACCGGCAGCAGCGCCAGGTCGACCGGCCCGAGCCGCTCCATCCCCTCAAAGAGGTCGGTGTCGCCGGCGAAGTAGACCCTGCGTCCCCCTCCCTCGACCAAGAACCCGACCGCCTCCAGGGCTTCCGGTGCGCCTTTTGGACCCATGGGGTGCATAAAGCGCACCGGAAGGGGGTTGCGGCTCGAGACGGAGTGCCGGGCCTCGACCGCGGTGACGGTCACGGGGCCGACCGCGCTCGACTCGCCCGGGGCCAGCTCGCGCACATCCGAGAACTCCTGGCGGACGATGAATCCCGCGGCGCCGGGTGGCGCCAGCACCGGCGTCTCGCGATCTATTCGGCGCAGCGAGGCAACGTCGGCGTGGTCGCGGTGCAGGTGGGAAATCAGCACGGCGTCGAGGTCCGAGGTGACCCCAGGCGTCGGGGCAACACCGTGCCGGCGCAGCGGCCCGACGCGCGAGCGCAGCACCGGGTCGGTGAGCAGGCGGAGTCCGCCGAGCTCGACCAGCACGGTCGCGTGCCCCACGTAGGTGACTCTGTCCTCCGACACGTGCCTGGATCATCGCGGCCGCGGCAGCGTCCCCGGCGGCTATCCTCGGCCGATGGCTGGCGCGCTCGGCTGGGGAGCTTTGGCGGCCTCCTCCCTGGTGCTCGGCGCGTTGCTCGCGCTGGGACGGCGCTGGCCGGACCGTCAGGTCGGCCTCGTGCTCGCCTTCGGCGCCGGGGCGCTGATCAGCGCGGTCAGCTTCGAGTTGGCCGCCGAGGGACTCTCGGTCGGTGGCCTCGGCGCCACCGCGGCCGGCCTCGGCGCCGGCGCGCTCACCTACTTCTGGCTCGACGGGACGATCGAGCGGCACTTTGCCGGCGGGCACGGCGCCGGGCGAGCCGGTGACGACGACGCGGGGACGGCGCTGGCGCTCGGCGCCTTCCTCGACGGCATCCCCGAGCAGCTCGTGCTCGGGATCGGCCTGGCCAGCGGCGAGGGCGTGAGCGTCGGCCTCCTGGTCGCGATCTTCGTCTCCAACCTGCCCGAGGCGATCGGCTCGGCGAGCGAGATGCGGGCCGCCGGAACCGCCCCGCGATCGGTGCTCGTCCTCTGGTTCGCGGTGGCGACGATCTGCGCCCTGGCCAGCGCCGCCGGCTACGGGCTCGCCGACCTGACCTCCGGCGACCTGCGTGCCGCGATCGACGGCTTCGCCGCCGGCGCCCTGCTGGTGATGCTGATCGACTCGATGATCCCCGAGGCGACCCGCGAGTCGGGCCGCGTCGCCGGCCTGGTCACGACCCTCGGTTTCGCCGTGGCGATCGCGCTCTCCAGCTTGTCTTGAGGCGACGGCCTCCGGTATAAGACTTTCGATGGATAGGAAGGCGGGAAGCGACGGTGGCCGCCCGATCCTCTGGCAGCTGCGGATCTCCCACTACAACGAGAAGGTGCGCTGGGCCCTGGACCACAAGCGCATCCCGCACGTGCGCCGCTCGCTGCTCCCCGGCCCCCACGTGATCCAGGCGAAACGCCTCACCGGCGATATCGAAACAACTCCCGTCCTCAGCCTCGACGGCCGCGCGATCGGCGATTCGACGCACATCATCGCCGCGCTCGAGGAGCGCTGGCCGGAGCGCCCGCTCTATCCCGAGGACGAGGAGCAGCTGCGACGGGCGCTCGAGCTGGAGGAGTTCTTCGACGAGGAGCTGGGGCCCCACCTGCGGCGCGCCGTCTACGACGAGCTGCTGTCCTATCCCGAGCTGACCCTGCCGCTATTCACCAACGGGCAGCGGCCCCTGCCGCGTCTGCTGCTGCGCCTGATGTATCCCGTCCTGCGAGTGGGGATGCGGCGCGGCATGAACATCTACGCGGAGCCCGCCGAGGCGAGCCGCGAGAGGGTCGTCGCCGCGATGGACCGGCTCGAGGCGGAGATCGGCCCGAGCGGCTACCTGGTCGGCGACTCGTTCACGGTCGCCGACCTGACCGCGGCGGCGCTCTTCTACCCAATCGCGTTGCCGCCCGAGTTCCCCTACGCCCTGGTCACCGACCTGCCCGAACCGGGCCGCGCGTTTGTCGAGGAGCTGCACGAGCGGCCAGGCGGGCAGTGGGTCTCCGAGACGTACCGCCGCCACCGGGCGACGGCACAGCCGTCCTGACCTCCGCGCGTTCTAGGCCCGGTGCTCGGGATTGGGGAAGTCGAAGCGGCAGCCGGCGTCCCACTCGGTGCGCTGGTTGCCGTGCGCGGGGATGCCGCCGGCGTCCTTGAGCATGCGCGCCAGGTGCAGCATGTTCCAGGTGGCGAAGGTTGTGTTGCGGTTGGTGAAGTCGTTCTCGGGGCCGCCGGAGCCCTCGTCGAGGTAGGAGGGGCCGGGGCCGGCCTCGCCGATCCAGCCGGCGTCGGCCTGCGGCGGGATCGTGTAGCCGAGGTGCTGCAGCGAGTAGAGGACGTTCATCGCGCAGTGCTTGACGCCGTCCTCGTTGCCGGTCACGAGGCAGCCGCCGACGCGGCCGTAGTAGGCGTACTGGCCGGCGTCGTTGAGCAGGTGCGAGTTGCCGTAGAGGCGCTCGATCACCTGGGTCGCTACCGATGACTTCTCGCCGAGCCAGATCGACATGCCGAGGACGAGGATGTCGGCCGCCATCACCCGCTCGAAGATCGCCGGCCACTCGTCGCGCTCCCAGCCGTGCTCGGTCATGTCCGGCCAGACCCCGGTGGCGATCTCGTGGTCGACGGCGCGGATGCACTCGACCTCGACCCCGTTGCGCCGCATGATCTCCATCGAGATGTCCATCAGCCCCTGGGTGTTCGACGCCTCGGGGCTGCGCTTCAGCGTGCAGTTGACGAAGAACGCCTTCAGGTCGGAGTAGTCGGTCTCGCTCTGCTCGCAGAGGCGCTCCTGCTTCTCGGTCAGCTCGGTCACTTGCTCTCCTCCGTCGTAAGTCGTACCTGGGGCAATCTAAGCCTCTGCCAACGCGTCCCGCCTGGCGCGGAAGAACTCGATCGCCGTGGACGCCGGGTCGCTCGCCGCTGACAGCTCCCCGTAACCCAGCTCGGCCCCCCTGAAGCCGCGGGCGTTCCAAAGCTCCCCCTCGATCGCGGCGCTCCAGGGACCGATGTAGAGATAGGGCTCGTCGTGGTCCTCGTCGCCTGGCGAGGCGCCGTAGTTGGCGCGCAGACCAGCCGCCTCGTCGCCCAATTCGATCGCGATGTCGAAATGCTCGGGCCAGAGGCGAGGGATCGTCGCCGCGTCGGCCTCGCTCGCCTCCTCACCCAGCTCGGCCAGCAGCGACTCGGCGAAGCCGTACCAGGCGCCGAGCGCCCGCGAAGCGGCGGGGTCGACGGTCAAGGGCTCGTCGTCGAGCTCCGCGTCCGGCGGCAGCAGGTCCACAAGCGCCTCGGCCGCGGCGGTGAGCGTCGTCAACGCGGCGCGCCGCTCCGCCCCGTCCCCGCGATGGATCAGCTCATCGCCTTCGACCCGCACCTGGTGCTCGGTCCCCTCGAACTCGAAGGCGGGCGTACCGAAGCCCCCCGGCGTCGCCCGCAGCGAGATCTCGTTGTCCGGCTTGCGCGCCGGGGCCACCAACCGCTCCGCTACCCGGTGCAGGGAGGCGACGGTCGCGGCGAAGGCATCCGGCAAGGGCTCGAGCGCGGCGGGCTGCACGCCTTCAGTATCTCGCGCCACGTCAACCGGCCATCGTCGACGGAGGCCCGGTGCTTTAGGTTCGCGACGAGGAACCCGAGGGTCAACCGACGAATGGCGGCACTATCGACTCGCTGATTTCCAACCCGGCGCGGGAAGTCGCGAACGAGCGTCCGATCCGCCTCGTCCTCACCAACGATCTGAAGCGCGCGCGCCTCAGCGTCCTCTTCCGCCTCCTGCTCGCCCTGCCGTTCCTGATCTGGCTCGGGATCTGGAGCATCGCCGCCTTCTTCGCGGCGATCCTCAACTGGGCGATCGCGCTCGTGCTCGGCCGGCCGAACCAGGGCATCCACGGCTTCCTCTCCCGCTTCGTCCGCTACGCGACCCACGTCTACGCCTTCCTCAACCTCGCCGCCGAGCCCTTCCCCGGCCTCGGTGGGCGGCCCGGCTACCGGGTCGACCTGGAGATCGACCCACCGGGGCGGCAGAACCGCTGGACCGTCGCCTTCCGGCTCGTCCTCGCGGTTCCGGCGATATTCCTTGCCGTGACGATCGTCGGGTCGGCCAGCGCCTACGACGTCGTGGTTGCCAGCCAAACCGAAACGCGCAGCCTCAGCCTCCTGGCCGTCGCCGCCGTCCTCGGCTGGTTCGCGGCCGTCGCCCTCGGCCGTATCCCGCAGGGCCTGCGCGATCTGGTCGCCTACGCGCTGTCATACGGGGCACAGCTCTGGGCCTACCTGCTGATCCTCACCGACCGCTACCCATCCGGCGATCCGCTGGCGGCCTTCGAACCGCTGCCGACCCGGGCCGACCCGGTGCGGATGGAGAACGACGACGACCCGCGACGCAGCCGGCTGACCGTCTTCTTCCGCCTGCCGCTCGCGGTGCCGCACCTGGTCTGGCTCTCGCTCTGGGGAATCCTGGCGCTGCTCGCCGCGGTCGCCTGCTGGTTCGCGACGCTGGCGACCGGATCCTCACCGCAGCGCCTGCACCGCTTCCTCGCCGCCTACCTGCGCTACCAGTTGCACGTCGGCGCCTTCCTTTATTTGGTCGGCAACCCCTTCCCGGGCTTTACCGGAGCGGACGGCACCTACCCGGTCGAACTGCGCGTCGCCGAACGCGTGCCTCAGAACCGTTGGCGCGTCTTCTTCCGCCTGCCGCTGGCCCTGCCCGCCCTGCTGCTCGCGGCCGCCTACGGATCGATGCTCCTCGTCGTCGCCGTCCTCGGCTGGTTCGCGGCGCTCTTCACCGGCCGCATGCCGGTCGGCCCGCGGAACGCCGGCGCCCTGGCGCTGCGCTACACCGCCCAGCTCTACGGGTACCTCTTCCTCGTCACCGAGTCCTACCCGTACAGCGGCCCCTGCTTCGAAGCGCGATGAGGCAGCCGCTGCCGCGCGCCGCCCGGCTTGCCCTTGTCGCGCTGACCCTGGCCCTCGCCGCGACGCTCTGGATCTGGGCCGCGAACTCGCTCTGGACCTCCGGCTCCCCGGTCCCCTCCTCCGTCCACCTGCCCGAGCTCGACGCCAGTGACTACTTCAGCGCCTCCTTCCTCGAGCGCAGCGCCTCCTACGAGCGCTTCCTCTACGTCGTCGGGCTGCTCGCCACGCTGACGCTCCTCGTCGTCCTTGCCCTCTACGCGCGCGGCGGCCACCGCCTGATGCGCGAGTCGGCGGCCGGGCGCGTCGGCACCGGGATCCTGCTCGGGATGCTCGGCTTCGCGATCGTCTGGCTGGCCGAGGTCCCCTTCGGCCTGACCGCGGTCTGGTGGGAGCGGCGCCACGGCGTCTCGCACCAGGGCTACGTCGAGTGGCTGATCGGCTGCTTCCTCGAACTCGGCTCGACCTTCCTCTTCCTGGCCCTGGCGCTGGCCGTGGCGATGGGCCTGGCCGGCGTCCTGCGGCGCTGGTGGTGGGCGCTCGCGGCCCCGATCTTCGTCGCGATCGCGCTCCTCTTCACCTTTCTCAGCCCGTATCTGGTCCCCGACACCCACCCCCTGCGTGGCCGGCGCCTTGTCGCCGACGCGCGGGCGCTGGAGCGGACCGAGGGCGTCGACGGCGCGCGCCTGCGGGTCCAGGACGTCCACGAGTCGACCACCGCGCCGAACGCCGAGGCGACCGGCTTCGGCCCGACCCGCAGCGTCATCCTCTGGGACACCCTGCTCGACGGCAGGTTCAGCGACGCCGAGGTGCGGGTGGTGCTCGCCCACGAGATCGCCCACCTCGCCCACGACGACCCGCTGCGGGGCGTGGCCTGGGGGGCGCTCTTCGGGATTCCGATCTGGGCGTTGATCGCGCTCCTCGCCCGCCGCCGCGGCGGCATGGCGCGGCCGGAGTCCGTCCCCCTCGTCGTCCTCGGCCTCGTCGTCCTGCAGCTGCTCGCCTCCCCGCTCGTCAACGCCGTCTCGCGCCACGTCGAGGCCGCCGCCGACTGGGGAGCGCTCAACGCGACGCGCGAACCGACGACCCAGCGCGACGCGATGCGCAAGCTCTCGACCGCCAGCCTCAGCGACCCGGACCCGCCCGTTTGGACCCAGGTCCTCTTCGGCACCCACCCGACCGCGATGCAGCGAATCGAGCTGGCACGGGCGTGGGAAGAAAACCCGCCGCCCTGAGTGGCTACGGCGAGTAGAGCGCCGAGCGGTCGACGTCGGCGATCGAGGTCTGGCCGGTGAGACCGAGGGCGGTGTCGATGTCGGCCCTCATCACGGCGAGGACGTGGCGGACGCCGGACTGGCCGCGGGCGGCGACGGCCCAGGCCCAGGGGCGGCCGACGAGCACGGCGCGGGCGCCGAGGGCGACCATCTTGACGACGTCGAGGCCATTGCGGACGCCGCCGTCGGCGAGGACCTCGACCTCGTCGCCGACCGCGTCGGCGACGGCCGGCAGGGCGCGCGCGGTCGAGGGGACGGCGTCGAGCTGGCGGCCGCCGTGGTTGGAGACGACGAGGCCGTCGACCCCGGCGGCGGCCGCGCGGCGCGCGTCCTCGGCGTCGAGCACGCCCTTGACCACGAGCTTGCCCTGCCAGTGCTCGCGCACCCAGGCGACGTCGTCCCAGGTGACGCTCGGGTCGAACTGCGAGTCGACCCAGGCTTTGAAGGCCTCGGGCGAGCGCGCTCCGGGAACGGCGTCGACCAGGTTGCCGAATGTGAGCGGCCGGCCGCCGAGGGCCACGGTGCGGACCCAGCGCGGGTGCGACAGTAGGTCGAGACCGCGACGGGCCTTGCCCCAGCGACCCGGACGGCCGCCGACGCCGTTGCGCGCGTCGCGGTGGCGGGCGCCGACCACGGCGAGGTCGATGGTGAGGACGAGGACCGGCGCGCCGACCGCGCCGGCGCGCTCCATCAGGCCCTCGGCGTAGGAGCGGTCGCGCATCACGTAGAGCTGGAACCAGGGCGGGAGGCCGGTCGCATTCGCCACCTCCTCGAGCGCGCAGATCGAGACGGTCGACTCGACGAAGGGCACGCCGGCCGCCTCGGCGGCGCGCGCGGCCTGCACCTCGGCCCGCGGCGCCAGCATCCCGGCCAGGCCGACCGGCGCCAATACGACCGGCATCGCCAGCTTCTGCCCCAGCACCTCGACCGCCTGCTCGCGGACGCTAACGTCGCGCATCACCACCTGGCGCAGCCGCACCGCCTCGAGGTCGGCGACGTTGGCGCGCAGCGTCGACTCTTCGTAGGCGCCGCCGTCGACGTAGTCGAAGAGCTGGCGCGGCAGCCGGCGGCGGGCCAGCTCGCGGTAGTCGAGCGCGGTGGCGGGGGCGACGCCGAGCGGGCGGTCGGCTGCGAAGCGCATCGGCGTCGATCCTGCCACAGCGCGACGCGCCGGGCCGCGCGCCCTTGGGCTGTCGACTGAAGGATTGACCCACCCGTGCGGGGGGTAAATCGCTCAGTCGCGCTCGGCAGGCTCCGAGACGACCAGGCGCAGCGCCCCGTCGAAGCTCTCCTGGCCACGCAGGTGGCCGTGCTCGGCGTCCCAGGCGCCGGACTCGAGCGCGGTGCGCAGGCGGGCAACGATGCGCTCCTCGGCGCCGGGCGGGAGCAGGGCCCAGACCGATTGCGAGGCGCGGATCTCGGGGTCGAGCAGGATCTCAGGCCGTGACCAGAAGGCTTCGAAGAAGCCATCGGCGCAGTCGGCGGGGGTCGGGATGCGTTCGACCCGAGTGCGGCCACCGAGGACGCGCTCGATCGCGGCGATCTCCGGGAACCGCGGCATCTCCAGCGCGACGGCCTCGGCGAAGAAATCGAGCTGCCAGGCGGGCAGGCTCTCCAGCTCGAAGGTGAAGACGACGACCGGGCCGCGGGCGACGCGACGCAGCTCGCGCAGTCCCGCCTCGGGCGGCTCCCAGTGGTGGATCGTGATCGTCGCCATCGCGGCGTCGAAGGAGTCGTCGTCGAACGGCAGCGCCTCGGCGCGGGCGTCGATCGCCGGCGCCGCTCCCGGCGGCCGCTGGGCGCGCATCGTCGCGCTCGGCTCGACCGCCAGCACCTCGCGGTCGGCGGGCTCGTAGGAGCCGCTGCCGGCACCCACGTTGAGCACGGTGCGGGCGTCGCCGAGGGCGGCGTGGATGCGGGCCTCGATCCGCGGGTCGGCGCGGCGGTTGCGCGCGTAGCCGTGCCCGTGTCGTTCGTAGTCGACGCGCGGGCGTGTCACCCGGGCGACCCTAACAGCGGCCGTCTCTCCCGCCGAGGGTGCAACGCGTTGTTCCCCATATAAGGGAAGAAAGCGTTGCACCCGGGAAGGGGCCGTACACTCACTCGCCGTGGCCGAGCAGGCGAAGACCGTGCTGGTGACGGGTGGCTCCGGCTTCCTCGGCGGCTGGTGCGTCGTCGAGCTGCTGAGGCGGGGGCATGAGGTGCGCACGACCGTGCGCGACCTCGCCCGCGAGTCGGAGGTGCGGGCCGCCGTCGCCTTACAGGTCGACGCCGGCGAGCGGCTCGCCGTCCACGCCGCCGACCTGCGCGAGGACGCCGGCTGGGCCGAGGCGGTCGCCGGTTGCGATCACGTGCTCCACGTCGCCTCGCCCTTCCCGCCGGTGCAGCCCAAGGACCCCGACGAGCTGATCGTCCCCGCCCGTGAGGGGACCCTGCGGGTGCTGGGCGCGGCGCTCGACGCCGGCGCGCGGCGCGTCGTCGTCACCTCCTCGGTCGCCGCGATCGCCGGTGCCGCCCGGCCCGGCGGCGGGCCGCTGACCGAGGCCGACTGGACCGATCCCGACAAACCCGGCCTCTCCCCCTACGTGCGCTCGAAGACGATCGCCGAGCGGGCGGCCTGGGACCTGGTCGACGAGCGGGGCGCCCGCGAGCGCCTCGCCGTGATCAACCCCGGCGCGATCCTCGGCCCCGTCCTCAGCGACGACCACTCCTTCTCCCTGCAGGCGGTCGAGCGCCTGCTCGCCGGGATGCCGGGCATCCCCCGCATCGGCTTCAGCTTCGTCGACGTGCGCGACGTCGCCGACCTGCACCTGCGGGCGATGAGCGCGCCCGAGGCGGGCGGCGAGCGCTTCATCGCCGCCGGCCCCTTCCTCTGGGCCGCCGAAGTCGCCGCGATCCTCCGCGACGGGCTCGGCGAGGCCGCCTCGAAGGTGCCGAAGCGCAACCTCCCGGACTGGTTGGTCCGCCTCGCCGCCCGTTTCGACCCGGGGATCCGTTCGATCGTCAACCAGCTCGGCGCGCGGCTCGAATACTCGAGCGAGAAGAGCGAAGCGCGGCTGGGCTGGCGCCCGCGCCCGGCCGAGGAGATGATCCTCGACACCGGCCGCGGCCTGGCCGCGGCTTGACGATGGACCTTCCCCACGTCGAGGGCGTCAGCCACCGCTGGGTCGAGGCGCGCGGGCTGAGGTTCCACGTCGCCGAAGCCGGCGCCGGCGAGGACGTCGTGCTGATGCTGCACGGCTGGCCGCAGAGCTGGTACGAGTGGCGCGACCTGATGCCGGCGCTCGCCGACCGCCACCGCGTCCTGGCGATGGACCTGCGCGGCTTCGGCTGGTCCGACGCGCCGCGCCGCGGCTACGAGAAGGAGGAGCTGGCCAGCGACGTGCTCGCCGTCCTCGACGAGCTCGGCATCGAGCGCGCGAAGCTGGTCGGCCACGATTGGGGCGGCTGGATCGGGTTCCTGCTCTGCCTGCGCGCGCCGCCGCGCTTCGAGCGCTACCTGGCGCTCAACATCCCGACGCCCTGGGTCGACGTGCGCAAGGCGCTGCCGCACGCCTGGCGCCTGCTCTATCAGCAGGCGATCCTCGCTCCCTGGATCGGCTACCTCGCCCACCGCCGCAAGCGCTTCGTGCGCGCCGCGCTGCGCGCCGGCGGCGCCGACCCGAGCTTCTGGGACGAGCGCACGCTCTCGGTCTTCGTCGACAACCTCGCCGAACCGGACCGGGCCCGCGCCGCGGTGCAGATGTACCGCGTGTTCAACATGCGCGAGCTGGTGCCGATCCTGCGCGGCCGCTACGCCAGACAACGCCTCAGCGTCCCGACCCGGATGCTGTTCGGCACCGGGGACCGGGCGATCCACACCGACCTGCTCACGGGATGGGAGGGCCACGCCGACGACATGGAGATCGAGCTCGTCCCCGGCTGCGGCCACTTCATCGCCGACGAGCGCCCGGAACTGGTCGCCGAACGGGCACGGGCCTTCTTCGCCTAGGGCCGTCTAGCCGCGCGGCCGTAGCACGAGCAGGCAGAGGTCGTCGCGGATCGGTGACTCGGCCCACTCGAGGATCGCCTCCTGGGCGCGGTCGGCGAGCTCCCGCGCGGGCATTCCGGCGAGCGGGCCGAGCAGGCGCGTGAGGCCGGCTAGGCCGAGCAGCGACCCTTCGCGCCGCACGTCGGTGGCGCCGTCGGTGTAGACGAGGATCCCCTCCTCGCGTCCCAGCCGCCCGCTGGCATTGCTCAGTTCGATATCGGCCTGGGCGCCGAGCAGGAAGGTGCTGCCCGCCGGCGGCAGCTCGCCGAGGCCGGGAAGAGCGAGCGGGGGCGGATGGCCGGCGCTGGACCAGGTGATCTCCGAATCGCCCGGGCTGTAGCGGACGCAGGCGGCGCTGACCAGCTGCCGGCCGCGCCCGGGCCGCTCGGCGAGCGCCGTGTTGGCGAGGGTCAGCAGTTCGGCCGGGTCGCTGGTGCTGGCGGCGAGAGCGGCGAGGCGCTCGCGGACGAAGGTCGCCAGGCGCGCCGCTTTCGGCCCATGGCCGACGACGTCGCCGACGATCGCCACGGTCGAGCTGTCCGGCCCGTTGGTGAGCAGGTAGAAGTCTCCCGATACGCCCAGCTCGGAGGGGACGAAGGCGGCCGCGGCGTCGACGTCGAGCAGCTCGGGCAGCCGCGCGGGGGTGAGCGCCGCGCGGATCGCCTCGAGTTCCTCGGCGGAGTGCTCGAGCGCGCGCACGCGTTCGCCGGCGAGGGCGGCGATGACCGCGACGCCGAGAAAGGCGGCGAGGCGGACGCCGAGGACGACGCCAAGTTCGGACACCGGCTCAAACGCGGCGCCCAGCAAATAGAGGCCAGTGCAACCGGCGAGCGCGAGCAGACCGCCGCGCGCGCCCCACCACCAGGCGGCGAGGCCGATCGGGAAGACGTAGAAGAACCCGATGCCGGCGTTGACGCTGCGCGGCGTCACCAACCAGAGGGCAAGGACGACGAGCGCGGCGGCGCAGACGACGGCGAAGCGGGCACGGTTCGAGAGATCCCCCGGCATCCCGCAGCGACCATAGCGCAGGGGCGACCGCCCGCCCATAGGAGTCAGGAATCTTTTTCTCTTGACTAATTACAGACCTCCGCAATGACGGGTCGCGTAGGGCGCTTGATTGAACTTCGTCGTTTAGTCGCCTAACCTTGCCTCATGGAGGCGAGCCCGGCAGGCGGCGGCGTCACGATCGTCACCCTCGGCCCCGAGGGGACGTGCCACGAACGCGCGGTGCGCGAATACATGCGCTTCCAGGGGGTCGAGGACTACGCGATCGAGCTGATCGTCGACTTCCACGTCGGCCTCGACATGGTGCACGAGACGCCCGGCTCGTTCCTCGTCCAGTGCAGCGCCCACCCGCTGGTCCACGAGATCACCGAGAAGTACTGGACCGAGATCTTCGTCGTCGACACCTTCATCTACCCGACCAAGCATCTCGTGCTGCTGACCCGCAAGGAGGTCGAGAAGCCGCGCTCGCTCGGCATCGTGCCGGCGACCAAGGGCTACGTCGACCTCTCGCGATGGGAGGAGATCGTCGACGTGCCCTCGAAGCCGATCGTCGCCGAAGAGCTGCTCGAAGGACGCTACGACTCCGGCCTCACCCACATGGAGCACGTCGAGGAGCACGCGGACGAGCTCCGCCTCGACCTCGACATCGGCGAAATCGACACCACCTGGGTCGTCTACGGTCACGAGAAGCGCTTCGAAGGTCAGGTCATCGGCATCCCCTCCTCCTACCTCTTCGGGGCACCCGGCCCCGTCGCCGCGTAGCCCCGTCACATAGTCGAGCGCGGCCGCCGGGTAGGGTCGGGGCGATGTCTTCCCCGCCCGCCAACGGCATCGAGGTCGAGGGCCTGGTGCGCGAGTTCAAGAACGGGCCGCGCGCCGTCGACGGGATCGACCTGACGGTCGAGCCCGGCGAGATCTACGGCTTCCTCGGCCCCAACGGCGCCGGCAAGTCGACCACGGTGCTGATGCTGACCACGCTGCTGCCGCCGACCGCGGGCACGGCGCGCGTCGCCGGCTACGACATCCTCGCCGACGGGCCCAAGGTGCGGGCCTCGATCGGCGCGGCGCTGCAGGAGGCGGCGCTCGACCCGCTGCTCACCGCGCGCGAGCACATGCGCCTGCAGACCGCGCTGCACGGGATCGGCAAGGCCGAGCGGCGCGAGCGCGGGCAGGAGCTGCTCGAGCGGGTCGGCCTCTCCGAAGCGGCGGACCGCAAAGTCGGTGGCTTCTCGGGCGGGATGAAGCGGCGCCTCGACCTGGCGCTGGCGCTCGCCCACCGGCCCCGCATCCTCTTCCTCGACGAGCCGACGACCGGGCTCGACATCCAGAGCCGCACGGCGCTCTGGGGAGAGGTGGCGCGGCTGGCCGCCGAGGAGGGGGTCACGGTCTTCCTCACGACCCAGTACCTGGAGGAGGCCGACGCGCTCGCCGGCCGGGTCGGGATCATCGACCACGGCCGCATCGTCGCCGAGGGCACGCCGGCGGCGCTCAAGGCCGAGATCGGCCGGCCGACGGTCGAGGCGGTGCCGCGCGAGCAGGGCGAGCGCGAGCGGCTCGCCGCGGTGCTGGCCCGCTTCGGGCCGAGCTCGGGCGCCTCGCCGCGCGGCGCCGCGGCGCGCCTGGAGGGCGGCGAGGCCCAGCTCGCCGAGGTCGTGCGGGCGCTCGATTCCGAGGGGATCGCGATCGAGACCCTGCAGCTGCACGCCCCCTCGCTCGACGACGTCTTCCTCGCCAAGACCGGCCGCTCGCTGGAGGGCGCCGGCGGGGCCGAGGAGGAGGTCGAGATCGCCGCCGAGGCCGTGGAGGCCCCTTGAGCGAGCACCGGCTGAGCACGCAGGTCGGTCAGCTCGCCCGCCGCTCGGCGCTGCGCACGATGCGCCAGCCGGCCCAGATCGTCCCGGCCCTGGTCTTCCCGATGTTCCTGCTCGCGGTCAACTCGGGCGGGCTGCGCGACACGACCAACCTTCCCGGCTTCCCGACCGACTCCTACCTCACCTTTGCCCTCGCCGTGTCCTTCGTGCAGGGGGCGCTGTTCTCGGTGATGAACTCGGGCACCGACCTCGCCCGCGACATCGAGACCGGCTTCCTCGACCGCCTGGCGCTGACCCCGCTGCGCGGCGCGGCGCTGCTCAGCGGCCTGCTCGCGGGAGCGCTGCTGCTCGGCCTGGTGCAGGCCGCGACCTACCTGGCGGTCGGCTTGATCGCCGGCGCCGAACTGGTCACCGGGGTGCCGGGCGCCCTCGTCATCGTCGCCCTCTCGATCTCGGTCACCGTCGCCTTCGGCACGATCGGACTCTTCGCCGCCCTGCGCACCGGCTCGGGCGAGGCGGTGCAGAGCCTCTTCCCCGTCTTCTTCGTCTTCCTCTTCATCTCGGCGATGGCGCTGCCGCTCGACCTGATCCAGACCGACTGGTTCCGCCAGATCGCCACCGTGAACCCGGTCACCTACCTGCTCGAGGCCTTCCGCTCGCTGCTCTTCGAAGGCTGGCAGCCCGAGGCGCTGGCGCTCGGGTTCGGGATCGCCGCCGCCGTCCTGGCGGTAGGGATGACCGCCGCCAGCCGCGCCCTGAAGACGAGGCTGGTGCGCACGTGAGCGATCCCGTCGCCGAGGAACGGCGGGTCGCCGGCTTCCGCGACGTCGCCCTCGCCGTCGCCTGGCGCAGCGTCCACAACTTCCTCAGCAACCCGGCCTTCCTCGTCCCCGCGATCGTCTTCCCGCTCTTCTTCTTCGTCGCCTTCGCCGGCGGGCTCTCCGCCGTCGCCAGCGTGCCGGGCTTCGACTTCCCGAGCGGCTACACGGCCTTTCAGTTCGTCTTCGTCCTGCTTCAGTCGGCGGCCTTCGGCGGCGTCTTCACCGGCTTCGCGATGGCGCGCGACTTCGAGATCGGCTTCGCCAACCGCTACCTGCTCGCCGCCGCCAACCGCAAGGGGATCGTCGCCGGCTACGCGCTCGCCGCCATCACCCGGGCGCTGATCACCTGGGCGATCCTGATCGCGATCGCGCTCGTCGCCGGCATGCAGGTCGGCGGCAACGGGGTCGAACTCTTCGGCCTCTTCGGACTGGCCGTGCTCGTCAACCTGACGGCGACGCTCTGGGCCGCCGGCGTGGCGATGAGGGTGCGCTCGATCCAGGGCGGCCCGCTGATGCAGTTCCCGGTCTTCCTCATCCTCTTCCTCGCCCCGGTCTACGTGCCGCTCGGCCTGCTCAGCGGCTGGATCCACGCCGTCGCCTCCGTCAACCCGGTGACCGCCCTGCTCGAGGCCGGCCGCGGCTTCGTCTCCGGCGAGCCGGTCGTCGTCGCGCTCGCCTTCGCGATCGCCGTGACCCTGCCGATCCTCTTCGCCCTCTGGGCCAACGGCGGCCTCAAGCGCGCCGAAGCGGCCGGCTGATCCCCGCCCCCTCGGGTGCAACGCGTTGTCCCCCGAATAGGGGGACAACGCGTTGCACCCTGGATCGTGGTGAGATGATGGCCGCATGGGGGCTGACGAGGGGCTGACCGGTCGCGTGCGCGCCTGGCGGGGCCGGGGCGAAACGGCAGAGTTCCGGGGCCACTCAATCCACGTCTTCCGCCAGGAGGGCGAGGGGACGCCGCTGCTCCTCCTGCACGGCTTCCCCTCCAGCTCCTACGACTGGCGGCTGCTGCTCGAGGAGCTGCCGGGGCGCGAGGTCCTCACCTTCGACTTCCTTGGCTTCGGTCTCTCCGACAAGCCGCGCGAGCACGACTACAGCCTCTTCTGGCAGGCCGACCTAGCCGAAGAGATGGTGCGCCGCCGCTGCGGTAAGGCTCCGGTATTCGTCGTCGCCCACGACATGGGCACCTCGGTCGCCAACGAGCTGATGGCGCGCGAGCTCGAAGGGAAGCTGGGGATCTCCGTCGCGGGCATCCTCCTCTTCAACGGCAGCATGGTCCTGGAGAAGGCGACGCCGACGCCCGCCCAACGGGCGCTGCGCAGCCGCCTCGGCCCGCTCCTCGCCCGCCTCTCCAGCGAACGCCTCTTCCGCCAGCAGCTCGGCTCGGTCTTCTCGGCGGCGCACCCGCTGAGCGAGGAGGAGGCGGCCGACCAGTGGTCGCTCGTCTGCCACGCCGGCGGCCGTACGCTCGGCCACCGCACGATCTCCTACATGGACCAGCGCGAAACCTACGCCGAGCGCTGGCACGGGGCGATCCGCGACTGGCCGGGCGAGCTCAGCCTCGCCTGGGGCCTGCTCGACCCGGTCGCCAACGCGGCCGTGCTCGACGCGCTGCGCGGGCTGCGGCCCGGCGTCCCAGTCGCCGAGCTACCGGAGCTCGCGCACTATCCGCAGATCGAAGACCCGGCGCGGATCGCCGGGACCGTGGCTCAGGCCTCCGAGTAGGCGGGCTCGCGCTCGTCGCTCGCCTGCTGCTCTTGCATCGCCGCCATCTCCTCCGGAGAGGGCATCGCCACCGGCTGCAGCACGGTCACCGCGATCGCTATGGCGATCGCGACCAGGCCGGCGCCGACCACGTAGGCGAGGTGGTAGCCGGAGTTGAGCGCGCCCAGCTGCGAGGCACCGTCGGCAAGCTGGTTGTCGGTGCGCTGGCCGGCCAGGGTCGCGAGCACGGCGAGGCCGATCGCGCCGCCGACCTGCATGCTGGTGTTGACCAGGCCCGAGGCCAGGCCGGAGTCCTCCGGCGTCGCGCCCGACATCGCAAGGGTCATCAGCGCCGGGAAAGCGGTGCCGACGCCGAGGCCGACCAGCAGCATCGGCGCCAACAGGTCGGCGAGGTACTGACCTTCGACCGGCGTGCGAGCGAAGAGCAGCAGGCCGGCGCCGACGAAGGCGACGCCGGGGATCAGCGTGTTCTTCGCCCCGAAGCGCATGATCAGCCTTTCGGCGAAGCCGAGCGAGAGCGTCCCCATGACGATGGTCGCGGGCAGGAAGGCGAGGCCGACCTGCAGCGCGTCGTAGCCGAGGATCCGCTGCAGGTAGAGCGCGCCGAGGAAGAACATCCCGAACATGCCGGCGACGAGCAGCGCCTGGATCGTGTTGGCGCCGGCGACGTTGCGCGAGCGGAAGAGCCGCAGCGGCATCAGCGGGTTCTCGATCCGCGCCTGCCGGGCGACGAAGGCGGCGCCGAGGGCGAGAGAGACGGCGCCGAGGACCAGGGTCCGCGCCGAGCCCCAGCCGTGCTCGTTGACGCCGAGGATCGTGTAGACGCCGAGCATCAGCGAGCTGGTGATCAGCGCCGCGCCGGGAACGTCGGCACCGGCCTTGAAGCCGATACCGGGGCGGTTCTCGACCAGGCGCAGGGCGCCGTAGGCGGTGGCGATGCCGATCGGCAGGTTGATGATGAAGATCCAGTGCCAGCTGATCGCCTGGGTGAGGATGCCGCCGAGCAGGAGGCCGATCGAGCCGCCGGCCGAGGCGACGAAGCCGAAGACGCCGATCGCTTTCGCCTGCTCCCGCGGCTCGGGGAACATGGTCACGATCATGCCGAGGATCACGGCCGAGGCGAGCGCCCCGCCGACGCCGGCGAAGAAGCGCCCGGTGATCAGCATCGCCTGGTTCTCCGAGACGGCACAGAGCAGCGAGGCGGCGACGAAGACCGCGAGGCCGGTCAGGAACATGCGGCGCTGGCCGAACAGGTCGCCGAGCCGGCCGGCGAGCAGCAGCAGGCCGCCGAAGGGGATCAGATAGGCGTTGACCACCCATGCGAGGGCGCTCTGGGAGAAGCCGAGGCTGTCCTGGATCGTCGGCAGGGCGACGTTGACGATCGTCACGTCGAGGACGATCATCAGCATCCCCGCGCAGAGGATGTAGAGGGCAAGCCAGCGGTTGCGATCGGTTGTCTCAGTCATCGGGGCCACTGTAGCAAATAGTTCAGAAAAACAACTTCTCGCTTGCTTTCCCGTATTAAATCGTTGTAAACTTGCTCCTATGGCGACGAAACGCAGCTACCAGGAGGCGTGCCGGTTCGCCTACGCGCTTGACCTCGTCGGCGAGCGCTGGGCGCTGCTGATCGTCCGTGAGCTGCTGCTGGGACCGAAGCGCTTCACCGACCTGCGCGCGGGCCTGCCGCACGCCAGCACCAACATCCTCGCAGACCGCCTGCGCGAGCTCGAGCAGCACGCGATCGTCCACCGCCGCAAGCTGCCGCCGCCCTACGCCGCGAGCGTCTACGAGCTGACCGAGTGGGGACGCGAACTGGAGCCGATCGTCACCAAGCTCGGCGCCTGGGGCGCCCGCTCCCCCGTCCCGCCCGATTCGCGCGAGATCGGCCCCGACTCGATCGTCCTCGCCCTGCGTTCGCTCTTCGACCCGGAGCGAGCCGGCGACCTCGAGGCGACCTACGGACTGCGGATCGGCGAGGAGACCTACGCGGTCAGCGTCGCCGGCGGCGAGCTCGACCTCGCCCGTGGCGCGGCCAAGGGCCCGATTGCCGCCCTCGCCTTCCCCGACGCCCCGACGATGGCCGCCGTGCTCAGCGGCCAGCTGCCCATCGCCGACGCGCTCGCCTCCGACGCCCTCGAGATCGACGGCTCCAAGCAGGCCGCCAAGCGCTTCCTCCGCCTCTTCCCGATGCCCGAGCCATGCGCGTGCGAGAGCATCGAGGCGCCTGCCGCGGCGATCGCCGGCTAGAGCCGGCCGCGGGCCGCTTTTCCCTGGAGATCCGAGTCTCTCCGCTACCTTTCCCCCATGCCATCCAGCGGTCAGGCAGGCAACCCGTCGAAGGACGCCGCGGCCCAAGCGGAGGCCGTCCGCATTCAGCGCCTGCGCGAAGACGCCCAGCGCCCGATGAGCGTGAACCTCGCGGAGACGATCGCCCTGAGCCACGCCCTGCTGAAGATGGCCGACGCCGCGCAGCGGCGATGACATCGGCGGCATTCGACGAGATCCTGCGGCGGCTGGTGGCGGCTGGAGCCAGGTTCGTCGTGATCGACGGACTCGCCCTCGGCGCGCGCGGTGTCGTGCGCGCCACCAAGGACATAGACATCGTCGTCGCGTCCGACCCCGAGAACCTCAAGCTCGTAGCCGAGGTCGCGGTCGCGGCTGGCGGACACGTCCAAAGAGGGGAGGCGCCGCTCGGCACCCCGTTCTCGAGAGGGAGTGCCGAGCTTCGAAGAGCTCCACTCGCGCGCGACCGATGCCGAGGTGCTCGGAGTCGACGTCGCGGTCTGCTCAGTTGAGGACCTGCGCGCGATGAAGCAAGCAGCGGGCCGCGGCCAAGACCTCGTCGACCTGGAGAACCTGGACGCTGCCGAAGCTGGCCCGAGCGAACCTCGACTATGAATCGAGGCCGGGGATCGGCTCGACGGGCAAGTCGCCGTGGATCGCTTTCAGCTCTTCAAGATCGACTCGATCCTGCGGCCTTTTGGCTAGGCGCTTGAACCCGACAACGCTCGGCAACGCAGCGACCCGGATGGTCTGACCCTCCCACTCCGCACTGTCCGCCCGATCGGAGACCGTGTTGAAGTCAAGGGGAGGCGAGCCGCCGCGAATGATGTCGATGATGCCGCGGCGACTGTTTACCCGCAGTTGCTCGGCACCGGCGATGTCGTCAATCGTGAGCTTCTTGCTATCGGACAATCGCCGCCCATCCGCCAGTTCGAGAAAGCGCAGGATCGTCTCGTCAGCCTCCTCGCCGTCGGGAACGAGCAGGTCCGAGTCTCTCGTTGCCCGTACATAACCATGGAAAATCACGCTGAATCCACCAATGACAACGTGATCCAAGCCTGCCGAGTTGGCGTCGGCTATGACGCCAACGAGATCAGGACCAGAGGGCTCGTCTTGGGACATTGCCGGCCTTCACGGAAGCGGCGAGTAGCGAGACGGCTTGCTGCGAGAGCCTTTGGCCCAGCTCCAGCCGCTGAGCGGGCGTCAAGGCCATGTTAGAAGCACGCAGCTGCTCCGCATCGGCGCGATTGATCTTCGCCCATTCGCCCTCATTGCCAGGGGCAAGTAGCGGCTTTCTGCTGACTGCCATACCTCCATGGTAGGCGCCGAGTCGGATCGGGGGCATGAATGGGCAAGGGCCGCATCGGAGCGCCTACGATTGAGCCTCAGCCCCGATAGCTCAGCTGGATAGAGCGACTCCCTCCTAAGCGAGGTAGACGAGTCAGAGTTTTTGGCTCTGCAAGGCAGATGTAGACCGCCGATCTGTGTCGTGAAACTTCATCTCATCACGCACGATTGGTCTCGATTTGGGCAGCCAGACCAAGTTGCTGCCCGTACCGCTTTCTCAACCTGGGGCCGCTGAGCCAGTTCTGCGGAGAACAGATGCTCAACAATAGGCGTGTGCCACGCACAGTGCAGCCGACCCAGACCGTGACGGCTCTGACGCGTCGAGACATCTTTGACTACCTCACGATGGGAACGATCGCCTGGCATGGTCGTCTTGACGAGACTGCTTTCCTCGAACGCATATGGGATTTGGGCAGCCTTCCTTCGACGGATGGCCGTTTTCAGAACGCCGCAGGAGACATCTGGCAGCACCGAGTCAATAACCCTTACGACTGGGAGGACGATTGGGTATTCACTGACAATCGCTTCGACCTCATGCACGGCGAAGACAAGGTGTTCTTGCGGTTCCTATGCGAGATGCTGCATCCGGTAGTCCGGTCCGACGCAGAGGAGGTGAAAGAGCTTGTTACAGTTTTCAACGAGAAGCTCGGCGCCGATGGTTTGGTTCTAGTCGCCACCGACTACATGTCCGGAAGGCCGGTATTTGAGGCACGTCCGAAGGGCGGTGCCAAGCATCCGACTTCTGCCCTTCGAATCCAGGAGTATCAGCGTCTTCGCGATCCACAGGTCTTTGAGGAGCATCTTCGACGGATCGAGGCGGGACTTATGACCGATCCGGCCGCTGCGATTGCTTCATCGAAGGAGATGGTCGAGTCTGTCTGAAAGATCATCCTCGATGACTACAACGTCTCCTATAGCCCGAGAGATGACCTACTAGCTCTCTACAAGAAGGTGGCTACCGAGCTGCAACTCAATGCAGAGGCCGTACCCGATAGCGCGAAGGGGAGCCAAGCAGCACAGGGTGCGCTCCGCGCTCTCGTCACCGTGATGCAGCGGCTCGCAGAACTGCGCAACGAGCTTGGGCTCGGTCATGGCCGTTCAAAAGCTAGTCAGGCGCTTACTCGGCACGCTCGCCTCGCCTTCAATGCTGCCGCAACAGTGGCGGAGTTTCTCCTCGACACATGGCACGACCGCCGTGAGGAAAATGGTTAGAAACCTTCCCCGACCTCGGTCGGATGGGTGCCGGAGGGGTCGTCGTCATCCGTGTCAACCAATTGCTCAACCGGATCGCCCGTCTTCACGTAGCTCTCGGACTCGTCGATGTCCTCCCAAGTCTTTTCCTCAGTCTTCAGGGTCTCATGCTCCCTGATCCAGTTGGGGGGCTCAAATGCCTTTCCAAAGGTAAAGCCCTGGCCCCCAATGTTGCGGCGGAATGTCTTGAAGGTCCGTCCGATTGAAAGCTTCTCCTTGACAGAGACGATCTTGACCTCAACCTTGGAACGGAAAACCGACCCCAGAACCTCACCAGTGTCTGGATCTTCGATGTTCTCACCCGCATCGCTTAGTACAGCGAAGCGCATGCCCTCAGTTACGCCATGTTCAGACCCACGATTGATGGCAATCTCACGGGAATTGAGCACCCTGGCGACTCTCCCTCTAATGCGCTCATCCGCCATCCTGCTGACTCCCTTCTCCCTGAGTTTCTATGGCAGCGACTTCCTCGGGAACAACGTCCCTCCAATCCTCTATGGCGTCTTCAACCACACGTAGCTGGCCTCCGACCTGACTGGAGA
>Ga0068868_100000104_pt1 | contig 52249 bp, 49 predicted proteins | sample KBSMisM42_FD_64660 | JGI IMG/M metagenome (GOLD analysis project Ga0068868, IMG submission 64660) | Miscanthus rhizosphere microbial communities from Kellogg Biological Station, Michigan, USA - KBS Miscanthus M4-2 | ecosystem: Host-associated > Plants > Roots > Rhizosphere > Soil ...
TTGTCGCTGAAGAAGTAGGCGAAGAAGTTGATCGCGAAGGCCATCAAGAGGAAGAAGGCGGCCGTGCTCGCGCCGCCGATCAGGAAGCCGATCACTACCAAGAGCCCCCCGAGCGAGGCCATCAGGATCGTGGTCCTGATCGTGGCGCCGAAAGTCGATTGCTTGGTCGTGGTCATCGCTGGTAGATCCTCCTGATCGTCGGTCTCCTGATTATGCCCTAGGGACCCGCCGCCCTGCCTTATAACCGACCGCTTCAGTAGGATTTAGGCAGATGTTGTTCTCGACCAAAGCCGAGTACGGCGTGCGCCTGATGGTCGAGCTGGGCCGTGAGCCCGGCTCGATGCCGGTCTCGCTGAGCAGCGTCGCCGAGTCCGAGCGGCTGCCGCTCTCCTACCTCGAGCACCTGGTCGCCAAGCTGCGCAAGGCCGGCCTGGTCACCTCGACCCGCGGCGCTCACGGCGGCTACCGTCTGGCGAAGCCGGCCGAGGAGATCACGATGGACGCCGTCGTCGAAGCGCTCGAAGGGCAGATCGCGCCGATGGAGTGCTTCCACGACTCGCCCGACGGCAAAGTCCTCTGCTCGCACGAGGAGGACGGGGACCGCGCCTGCGCGACCAAGCTGCTCTGGACGCGTGTGCAGGGCGGCGTGACCAAAGCCCTCTCGGGCACGACGCTGGCCGAGCTGGTCGAGTTCGCCGGCCCCGGCACTCGCGGCGAGCGCCAGACTCCGGTCGGCACCGCCGCCTGACCGGCAGGAACTTCACAAACCCAGGAACGGAGCGAAATTGGCTGAGCTGGAGATACGCAACCTGCACGTGAGCGCCGAGGACAAGGAGATCCTGCGCGGCCTCGACCTCGACGTCGAGAAGGGCAAGGTGCACGCGCTGATGGGCCCCAACGGGTCGGGGAAGTCGACCCTGGCGAACGCGATCATGGGCCATCCCGCGCTCGAGGTCACCGAGGGATCGATCGTCTTCAAGGGCGAGGACCTGACCGAGGCCGACCCGGAGGAGCGCTCGCGCGCCGGTCTCTTCATGGCCTTTCAGTACCCGGTCGCCATCCCCGGCGTCTCGGTCAGCAAGTACCTGCGGATGATCCTCAACGCCCACCGCGAAGCGCGCGGAGAAGAGCAGATCAAGATCAAAGAGTTCGCCAAGGTCGCCCAGGAGGCCATGTCGCTGGCGAATATTCCAAAAGACTTCTCCAGCCGCTACCTCAACGACGGCTTCTCCGGCGGCGAGAAGAAGCGGATGGAGCTGCTGCAGCTGGCCCTGCTGCGACCGGAGATCGCGGTCCTCGACGAGACCGACTCGGGTCTCGACATCGACGCCCTGCGCACGGTCGCCGAGGGGGTCAACAGGTTCGCCGGCCCCGACATGGGCGTCCTCATCATCACCCACTACCAGCGCATCCTGCACATGGTCAAGCCCGACTTCGTCCACGTGATGTTCGAGGGGCGGATCGTCAAGGAAGGCGGCCCTGAGCTTGTCGGCGTGCTCGAGGAGAAGGGCTACGGCTGGATCCGCGAGGAGGTGGAGGCGGGCGCCTCCGCGTAGACGAGGGACGATGGAGCAGACGACCGCAAAGCGCTCCTCTCCCCCCTTCCCGATCGAGAAGGTCCGCGCCGCCTTTCCCGCTCTGGAGCGTGAGGTGCACGGACAGCCGGTGGCCTACCTCGACAGCGGCGCCAGCGCCCAGCGGGTGCTGGCCTCGATCCAGGCGGTCGACCGCTACGAGCGCGCGCACCACTCCAACGTCCACCGCGGCTCGCACACGCTCTCGGCTGAGGCGACCGCGGCCTACGAGGGGGCTCGGGCGACGGTCGCCGACCACCTCGGCGCCGCCGACCGGCGCGAGGTGGTCTTCGTCCGCAACGCGACCGAGGCGATCAACCTCGTCGCCCGGGCCTGGGGCGACGCCAACGTCGGCGCCGGCGACCGCATCGTGCTCACCGAGATGGAGCATCACTCGAACGTCGTCCCCTGGCAGCAGCTGGCCGAGCGGGCCGGCGCGCGGATCGACTGGGTCTCGGTCACAAACGAGGGTCTGCTCGACATGGATTCCTTCGCGAGCCTGCTGGAGCACTCGCCCAAGCTCGTCGCCGTCACCCACGTCTCCAACGTGCTCGGCACCGAGAACCCGCTGGCCGAGATCGCGCGACTGGCCCACGAGGCGGGCGCGCTGGTGCTCGCCGACGGCGCCCAGGCGGCGCCGAAGCTGCCCCTCGACGTGGCCGCGCTCGGCGTCGACTTCTACGCGGTGACCGGCCACAAGCTCTACGCCCCGACCGGGATCGGCGCGCTCTGGGCGAGGCTCGACCTGCTGCGGGCGACGCCGCCCTTCCTCGGCGGCGGCTCGATGATCCGCAAGGTGACTAAGGGGGCCACGACCTACGCCGATCCCCCCGCCCGCTTCGAGGCGGGAACGCCGGCGATCGCGCAGGCGATCGGCATGGCCTCGGCGCTGCGCTGGATGGACGGGATCGGGATGGAGGCGATCCTCGAGCACGAGCGCGGGACCACCGCCTACGCGCTGCGGCGCCTCGCCGAGGTGCCCGGCCTGCGCGTCTTCGGCCCGCCGGCCGGGCCCGAGCGCATCGGACCGGTCTCCTTCGAGCTCGACGGCGTCCATGCCCACGACGTCTCCGAGATCCTCGACCGCCACGGCGTCGCCGTGCGCGCCGGGCACCACTGCGCCCAGCCGCTGATGGACCGGCTCGGGATCGCCGCCACCGCCCGCGCCAGCTTCGGCGTCTACACGACGAGCGAGGAGATCGACCGCCTGGTCGAGGGACTTCTGGACGCGCGAAAGGTGTTCGGCCTCTGATGGAAGACGAGCTCTACCGAGACCAGATCCTCGAGCACTACAAGCGGCCGCACAACTTCGGCCACCTCGAGGACCCTGACCTCGAGTTCGAGGACACCAACCCGTTCTGCGGCGACGAGCAGCACGTGACGATCCGACTGGCCGAGGACGGCACGGTCGCCGGGATCGCCTTCGAGGGCAAGGGCTGCGCGATCTCGACCGCGGCAACCTCGCTGCTCACCGACGAGCTGGTCGGCAAAACGCGCGAGGAGCTGCTGCGACTGCCCAAGGAGTACGTCCTCGAGCTGCTCGGCATCGAGATCTCGGCGACGCGGATGAAGTGCGCGATGCTCGGGCTGAAGGTCGTCAAGAGCGCCAGCCTCGGCCAGCCCGCCGAATGGGAGGACGAGGGCGAGGCCGGCGACCCGGCTGAAGCCGGAGCGATCTGACCGAACTCCCTAAGCGGCCGATCCCATCGCCGGGTCGGGCTGGATCACGGCGAAGGCGGCGCCGAAGGGATCGAGGAGGACGGCGATGCGGCCGACTTCGGCGAGGTCCTCGGGCCCGAAGGCGACGCTGCCGCCTGTGGTCTTCGCCTTCTCGACCGTGGCGTCGGCGTCGTCGGTGGCGAAGTAGACGAGCCAGTGGTTGGGCACCTCGTCGGGGACGCGACCGTTGACGTCGAGAATTCCACCGACGGTGTCCTCGCCCAGCTTGATGCTGGTGTAGGTGCCGGTCTCGAACTCGCGCTCGTCGAAGCCCCAGCCGAAGACGGCGCCGTAGAAGTCCCTCGCCGCGGGAACGTCGCGCGTGTTGAGCTCGTTCCAGACGAGTGCCCCGGCCTCGTTGACGATCCCGGCGCCGACGTTGCGCCCGGGCTGCCAGAGCCCGAGGGCCGCGCCGGTCGGGTCGACGACGAAGGCCATGCGGCCGTAGTCGAGGACGCTCATCGGCTCGACCATGATCGTGCCGCCGGCCTCCCTGGCCCTCGCGGCGGTCGCGTCGACGTCCTCGACGCAGACGTAGCTCGACCAGGCGGGCGGTTGGCCCTCCTGCATCAACTTCATCACGCCGCCGACCGCCTGACCCTTCAGCGTCGCCACGCGGTAGCCGCCGGTCTCCTCGGCGTTCTCGTCCTCCTCGACGGACCAGCCGAAGAGGCCGCCGTAGAACTCCGCCGCGGCGTCCTGATCGGGGGTCGCAAGGTCGATCCAGCAGGGGGTCCCCGGCGCGTAAATGGTCCGCTCGCTCATCGTCGCTCCAATCGTCAGACGGGAAAAGGGGTCGGCTCATCCTCTCATCCCCAGCGAGGCGGAAGTCAAACGCCTGTTACGGTGCGCGGCCGATCCGGCCTGGACGCTAAAATCCGACTTCGGAGCTAGGAATAACGTGACGGACGGCACAACCACAACCACGATCAGCGTCTGCGCGGCCGGCGAGCTACCCCCCGGGGCGATGCGGCTGGTCGAGCACGAGGGTCGCAAGATCGGCGTCTTCAACTGCGCCGGCGCGCTCTACGCGATCGAGGATCGCTGCTCGCACGACGACGGGCCGCTCGCCGAGGGCGAGTTCGACCAGGCATCCTGCACGGTCGAGTGCCCCCGACACGGCTCCCTCTTCGACCTGAGCACCGGCAGGCCGAAGACGCTTCCGGCCTTCGCCCCGGTGCAGACGTTCGCGACAGCCGTCGTGGACGACACGATCGTCCTGGAGGTGCCCTGAGATGGCAACGCCCGAGGTAGTAGCCGAGAAACAGTCGCTCGCCGGCATCAACGCCGACTACAAGGAGAAGTTCGGCTTCCACGACCCCGAGACCGGCTACGCCTACAAGGCGCCGAAGGGGCTCTCGCGCGAGGTGGTCGAATCGATCTCCGAGTACAAGGACGAGCCACAGTGGATGCGCGAGTTCCGGCTCAAGGCGCTGGAGCACTTCGAAAGCCGCCCGACCCCCCAGTGGGGCGGCAACCTGAACCAGATCGACTTCGACGACATCCACTACTTCGTACGCGCCTCCGAAAAGAACAGCCGCGACTGGAGCGAGGTGCCGGAGGACATCAAGAACACCTTCGACCGACTCGGCATCCCCGAGGCGGAGCGCAAATTCCTCTCCGGGGTCGGCGCCCAGTACGAGTCCGAGGTCGTCTACCACCAGGTCAACGAGAAGCTCGAGGCCCAGGGCGTGATCTTCACCGACATGGACACGGCGCTGCGCGAGCACGAGGACATCGTGCGCGAGTACTGGGCGACGGTGATCCCGCCCAACGACAACAAGCTGGCGGCGCTCAACTCGGCGGTCTGGTCGGGCGGCTCCTTCGTCTACGTGCCGGCCGGGGTCAAGGTCGAGATGCCGCTGCAGGCCTACTTCCGGATCAACACCGAGAACATGGGCCAGTTCGAGCGGACGCTGATCATCTGCGAGGAGGGCGCCGACGTCCACTACATCGAGGGCTGCACGGCACCGGTCTACTCGACCGACTCGCTGCACTCCGCCGTGGTCGAGATCGTCTGCAAGCCGAGCTCACGCGTTCGCTACACGACCGTTCAGAACTGGTCGCAGAACGTCTACAACCTCGTCACCAAGCGCGCCGTCGCCCAGGAGAAGGCGACGATGGAGTGGGTCGACTGCAACCTCGGCTCGAAGCTGACGATGAAGTACCCCTCGATCTACCTGCTCGGGCCCGAAGCGCACGGCGAGATCCTCTCGATCGCCTTCGCCGGCGACGGCCAGCACCAGGACGCGGGCGGCAAGATCATCCACGGCGCGCCGCGCACCTCGTCCTCGATCTTCTCCAAGTCGATCTCCAAGGACGGCGGACGGGCGACCTACCGCGGCCTGCTCGAGATCGCCGACGGAGCTACGGAGTCCCGCTCGAAGGTCGTCTGCGACGCGCTGCTGCTTGACGAGGACTCCCGCTCGGACACCTACCCGACGATCCGCATCGACGAGAACGACGCCGACGTCGGCCACGAGGCGACCGTCTCCAAGATCGGCGACGAGCAGCTCTTCTACCTGCAGAGCCGCGGCCTCGACGAGGAGGAGGCCTCGAAGATGATCGTCAACGGCTTCATCGAGCCGGTCACCAAGGAGCTGCCGATGGAGTACGCGGTCGAGCTCAACCGGCTGATCGAGCTGCAGATGGAGGGAAGCATTGGCTGAGGTCGCCACGCTCCCGCCCCTTCCCGACCAGAAGGCGAAGGGGTGGGAATTCACCGACCTCTCCGGGCTCGACCTCGACGCCTACGCGGCCGGCTCGGCCGACGCCGCGATCGGCGTCGCTGAGGGGGCGACGGTCCTGCCGCTGGCGGAGGCGGTCGAGACGCACGCCGGCCTTGTCGAGGGCCGGCTGGGCACCCTCGCCCCGGCCGACGACCCGTTCGTCGCCCGCAACGACGCGGTGTGGCGCGAGGGGATCCTCGTCCACGTGCCGGCCGGAGTTCGGCTGGAGCAGCCGATCCGGGTCGAGGTGCCGCTCGAGCGCGACGGCGAGGCGATCGCCTGGCGCACGCTGGTCGTGCTCGAGGAGGGGGCCGAGGCGGAGGTCTGGGAGCACTGGTCCTCGCCCGGCGACGAGGTCGACGGCCTCCTCAACGCGGTGGTCGAGCTGCACGTCGGACAGGGGGCGACGCTGCGCTACGTCAACACGCAGGACGTCTCCGAGCGCGCCTGGGTCTTCGCGACGGCGCGGGCTCAGGTCGAGCGCGACGGGCGCCTCGAGTGGACCGCGCTCGGCTTCGGCTCAGGGCGTGGCAAGGTGCGGATGGAGACCAAGCTCGCCGGGCCTGGTGCCGAGGCGCGGGTGACCGGCGGCTACGCCGGCGGCGCCGGCCAGCACCTCGACTACGACACCACCCAGGAGCACGCCGCGCCCAACACCAACTCCGACCTCGCCTTCCGCGGCGTTCTCGCGGCCGGCGCAACGGCCGTGTGGCGGGGGATGATCAAAGTCGATCCCGGCGCCCAGCAGACCGACGCCTTCCAGGAGTGCCGCAACCTGCTGCTCTCGACCGAGGCCCACGCGGACGCGATCCCCGGCCTCGAGATCCTCGCCGACGACGTGCGCTGCACCCACGCCGCTGCCGTCGCCCAGGTCGACCGCGACCAACTCTTCTATCTGACCTCTCGCGGCCTCGAGGAGTCGCTGGCAAAGTCGCTGATCGTCGAAGGGTTCCTCGAGTCGCTGGTCGAACGGCTTGCCGCTGGTCCCGTGCGGGACGAGGTTTCGGCTGCGCTCGAGCGGCGGCTCGAAGAGATTTTGACTTAGCGCCTCGGCGCGGCGGGTCCTGTCGCGAGATGCGTCAATCGTTCTCGTTGTTCTCTTCAGCGGAGGACTTTTCGTCCCGACCGGACCGGCGGTCCAAGAGCTTGGCTCTCAGGATGGAGCCGACGACTATTAGAACGGGCGGCAGGTAGAGCACCCAGAGCCAGTGGCCGGTGTGCGCGAGGGGAAGAAGGAGGGCCACCGGGTCAGTATGGCCCCGGGACCGCGCCGGGACCGCTGGCCTTGCGTCTAGCGATCCCGGCGCGTCCGAGGAGAGGGAGAGTCAAAGTGATGGACTCGGATTTAGTAAACCAGATGTGAACCCCAGTGCATCAGTAGTTACCCCGACTTTACGGGGAAATAACAATTCGCCCGCATTGGAAAACGAGTTCGACTTTTACGCATTCCCAACGGAAAGCAGATATAGCCCAAAGCAGGTGAAGGACACCATGACGGCGAGCATCCAATATTGCGAGCGGGCCGCCTGGCGGTAGTCCCCCCAGTAGGCGGTGGCGCGGTCGTGGGCCAGCGTCAGACCGGCCACGTGCCCGATGACGAGTGCCGCCACCTGGACGTACCAGATCGCGTTGGCGCTGAGCACTTTGTAATCGATGCCCGCCCCGGCGGTGCCGAAGATGTCCGTCGTCGCGGTGCCGAGCGGATCGGAGAGCAGGTATGTGAACTGAGCCTGCTCCTGAAAGACGAAGAGGCTGAAGTAGTGGGCGACGAGGTAGGCGAAGGCGATCGGGATCAGCGTATGGGCGAACCCGGTGCGCAGCTTCGACAGCGGCGGACCGCCGCTAACGGACGCCATCCCACGCACCCCGATCAGGTAGATCAAGGCCACCCCGCCGAAGCAGAGCAGCAGGAAGATCGTGTCGGTGAGGCGAAGCGACGCGGTCAGGCTGAGCCCCGCTTCGGAGAACCAGTCGAAGGTGCGCGAGATCGCACCCTTGAAGGCGCCCTCCTGGGCCCCGTCGAAGCTGGTCGAGGCGATCGAGGCGATCACCACCGCGAGCGATCCCGGCACCGTCGCCCAGTGCGTCGAGGCGGCCAGAGGCATTCGCCGCCCGAAGCGGCCGTCCTCGACCGAAAAGACCCCGAGCTGCGAGAGCATCCCGAAGTAGACCGAGAAGACCTCGCCCGTCCCACACCACTCCTCGACGCCAAACAGCGCCATCATCGCCAGCGTGTAGACAGTGTAGAGGAGGGCGGCGGTCGCCGCGGTGTTCGGGGTGACCCCCACGGAGACCCCCCCGCTCACCCCGTAGACGACCTCCAGCCAGACGAAGGCGAGCAGGCCGATCGCCGCCGGCCAGCGCCCGAGCCGCCGCGGGTAGGGAAGGTGCGCGAACCGCTGCCCCGCGATCGCGGCGAATGCCCCGCCGACCGTCCGCCCGATCGCCCGCCACGGGTTGAACGGCCTGAAGACGTCGCCGAGGACGACGCTGAACAGCGGGAACCCGAGCCAGCAGGTGACGAAGAGGAAGGTGAGGGCGAAGTTCCGATCCGGCGCTTCAGTGCCGTGCAGCCCGGCGTAGATGGAGAACCCGAGGAGGAACACCCCGATCGCCCCGCAGAGGACCTGGACCGGGTAGCCGAGCAGCGCCCGGGAGAGCGCCGCGCCGAGCGGCCGCCAGCGGTCGCGCTCGAAACGAGGCGACCGCCAGGCGACCGAGAGCGCGAAGAAGGAGACGATCAGGACGATCGAGGCCCCCCACGCGAACAGCCAGGCCGGGATCGGCAGGTCCCTGCGCGAGACGAGCGCATGTGCCAGCGGCAGCAGGAAGGCGAGGGTCATGGGTTGACCGTCAGTTCGAGGATCTGTTCCTTGCGCCCCTCCAGCTCCGCCTCGAAGACGCCTTCGATCGTCGCCGGGAAGTCGAAGCTGACCGAGCCGCCGGCCTTGACGTCCTTCATGATGTCGTAGCCGTGCATGTGGACCTCGTCGCTGACGTCGGAGTCCACCTTGAAGCGCACCTGTTCCCCCTCGTTGTAGGTGAGGTGGGCGATGCCGCCGACGGGTTTGCCGTTCTTGATCGTGATCGTCGTGATTCCCTTGGTCGTGCTGTCGCTGCTGCCGCCGCTGCTGAGCACGACAAGCAGCACCACTGCGATCGCGAGCACCACGAGTCCGACCGCCACGCGTGTGTACTTCGAGTTCATCTCGAGCTCCTTTGCCTAGGACGCGGCGAGCGCCAACGCCCGGTTGCCCCGCGACCGGTCGGTCGAAGGGTGATCGCGGCCTCGGCCGCGGACACGGGGGTGCTAGGCGAAGAGCGGCGGTGGCCGCTGCGCATGGCCGAAGGCAATCAGGAGCCCGCCGCTCGCCGCGCGGAAATCCGGGCGGCGAGGCGTGGCCTGGATCTTGGCCGCCCGGCGGCGGGCGTCGTGCGACGCGATCCGCTCGGAGATCCTGACGATCGTCTCGAAGCCGGGATAGAAGCCGGCCAGCAGTGAGACGACCAGGAACAGCAGCGGAATCGAAGCCAGCAGGATCTCGACCATCGCTCTGGGAAAGTAGCGGAAAAGCGGCCATACCCCCGGCGCGGGGAGCGAATAGCTTTCGCCGGTGCGCCCGGAGCGGGACAACATCGCCGCCCCCGACCTGCCGGCGGGAATCGAGTGGGTCGGCGAGGCGCCGCGGCCGATGCCGCACCTGACCGCGGCGGGCCCCGTCCTCGTCCACTTCCTCGACTACGCGCAGCTGAACAGCGTGCGCACGCTGCCCTACGCGATCGAGTGGGAGCGCCGCTACCGCGACGCGGGCCTGACCACGCTCGGCGTGCAGGCGCCGCGCTTCCCGTTCGGCGCTGACCGTCACAGTGTCGCCGCCGGGCTCAAGGAACTCGACGTCGAGTTCTCGGTCGCGATCGACGCCGAGCGTGACCTCTGGCACGCCTACGGATGCGAGGGTTGGCCCAGCCTCTTCCTCTGGTCCACCGGCGGCGCCCTCAGCTGGTTCCACTTCGGCGAGGGCGAATACCAGGCGACCGAGGAGGCGATCCAGGCCGAGCTGCGCGAGCTCGACGCCCTGCGCCACCTCCCCTCGCCCATGGACCCGATCCGTCCCACCGACGCCCCCGGCGCCAAGGTCATGCCCCCCACTCCCGAGCTCTTCCCCGGCGGCTCATGGGAGCAACCCTGGGAAGGTGGCGAGCTGGAAATCGAGTACGAAGCGGGCGGCGCCTACGCCACGATCGAGGGCCAGGGCATGCTCTCCGTGTCGGTGGACGGCGGTGCGCCCAACTCCATCCCCATCGAGGCCCCCAAGCTCTACACCCTCACCGAGCACGCCCACCACGAAGCGCACTCGCTCAAGCTCGCTCCCTCCGAGGGCCTCCGAATCTGGTCCGTCAGCTTCGCGGCAGGCATCCCGGAGTAAGGAGGGGTCCGTGGGGACCACGGACCCCTCCTACCCCACCGCGCCGGCCGTCGCCTCGCGAATCTCCTTCGGCAGCATGAAGCGCACGTCCTCCTGCACGGTCCGCAGCTCGGAGACTTCCTCCGCCCCGCGCCTGCGGAACAGCTCGACCAGCGCCTCGACCAGCTCCTCCGGCGCGCTCGCCCCGGAGGTGATGCCGACGGTCTCGACGCCCTCCAGCCACTCCTCCTCGACCTGGGCGTGGTTGTCGATCAGGTGCGAGTCGGCGCCGTGCTCGCGGGCGACCTCGACCAGGCGGTTGGAGTTGGACGAGTTGGTCGAGCCGATGACTAGGACCAGCTCGCACTCGCGGGCCAGCTGCTTGACCGCGATCTGGCGGTTGGTCGTCGCGTAACAGATGTCGTCTGACTTGGAGCTGACGATGCCGGGGAACTTGGCGCGCAGAGCGGCGATCACCTCGGCCGTCTCGTCGACCGAGAGGGTCGTCTGGGTGATGAAGGCGACCTTGTTCGGGTCGGGGACCTCGAGCGTCTCGACTTCGTCGGCGGTTTCGATCAGGACGATGCTCTCGGGCGCCTCGCCCGTCGTCCCTTCTACCTCCTCGTGCCCCTCGTGGCCGATCATGACGATCGTGTAGCCGTCGGCGGCGAAACGGCGGGCGGAGACGTGGACCTTGGTGACCAGCGGGCAGGTGGCGTCGATCGTGCGCAGGTCGCGGGCGGCAGCGTTCTCGTGGACGGCCGGCGCGACGCCGTGGGCGGAGAAGACGACCATCTCCCCCGCCGGCACCTCGGTCTCCTCCTCGACGAAGATGGCGCCGCGCTTGGAGAGCTCCTCGACGACGTGCTTGTTGTGGACGATCTCCTTGCGCACGTAGACGGGAGAGCCGTAGCGCTCCAGCGCCCGCTCGACCGTCTGCACGGCGCGGTCGACGCCGGCGCAGTACCCACGCGGGGCGGCGAGCAGGACCTTTTTCGGGGCTTGTGCGGCAAGGGAGGACACGGCGTGAGAGTAGCTAGCATCGCAGGATGGCATCGCGAACCAGCCACCTGGAGCGGTTGACCGCCGTCGACGCGTCGTTCCTCACCAACGAGACCTCGGCCAGCCACATGCACATCGGCGCCGTGCTGATCTTCGAGGGCCCACCGCCGAAATACGTCGACTTCGTCGAGCACGTGCGGGGCAAGCTCGACAAGGTGCCGCGCTTCCGCCAACGCCTGATGGTGCCGCCGCTGGAGGCGGGACGGCCGCTCTGGGCCGACGACGTCAACTTCAACCTGACTTACCACATCCGCCACACGGCCCTGCCGGAGCCGGGCGGCGAACAGCAGCTCGAGCGCCTCACCGGCCGCGTCTTCTCCCAGCAGCTCGACCGTTCCAAGCCGCTCTGGGAGATGTGGCTCGTGCAGGGCCTCGAGCGGGACCGCTTCGCCGTCCTGACTAAGACCCATCACGCCGCCGTCGACGGCGTCGGCGGCGTCGACATCGGCACGGTTCTCTTCGACCTCGAGCCGATCCCCGAGCCGGCGCCGAGCGAAGACGGCTGGGTGCCGGCGCCCGAGCCGACCACGGCCGAGCTGATCGCGCGCGGGGTCACCGACGCCGCGGTGGCCCCGGTCAAGCTCGCCGAGCGGGCGATGGATGCCGTGCGCCATCCCGAGACGGCGGCGCGCCGGCTGGGCGAGGCGCTGGAGGGGCTGGGCGAGGTGGTCGGGGCTTTCGCCGACCCGGCGCCCGACGTGCCGCTCAACCGCGAGATCGGCCCCCACCGCCGCTTCACCTGGGCCCGCTCGGAGCTGACCACCTTCAAGCTGATCAAGGACGCCCTCGGCGGGACGGTCAACGACGTCGTCCTCGCCGTCGTCACGGGTGCGCTGCGCGTCTGGCTGCACGGGCGCGGGATGCGCACCGAGGGGCTGGAGCTGCGGGCCCTGGTCCCGGTCTCGATCCGGGCCGAGGACGAGCACGGCAACCTCGGCAACCGGATCACGGCGATGCGCGGCCCGCTGCCGGTCTACGTCGAGGACCCGGTGCGCCGCCTGCGCGTGGTGAGCGAGGAGATGGAGGGGCTGAAGCGCTCCAAGCAGGCGCTCGGCGCCGAAGTGATCGCCCGCTTCAACGACTTCGCGCCGCCGACGCTGCTGGCGCAGGCCTCGCGGATCAACTTCTCGACCCGGCTCTTCAACCTGATCGTCACCAACGTGCCCGGCCCGCAGATCCCGCTCTACGTCCTCGGGCGGGAGCTGGAGGAGGTCTTCCCGGTCGCCTTCCTGCCGCAGAACCACGCCCTGGCGGTCGCGATCATGAGCTACAACGGCCGCGTCGGCTTCGGCCTGCTCGCCGACTACGACGAGCTCGAGGACGTCGCAACCTTCGCCGAGGGCCTGAGCAGCTCGCTGGCCGAGCTCGAGCAGGCGGCACGCGCCGTCGCCCCGGCCTGACCGTGGCGCTCCTGGTCGCCCTCTTCATCGTCGTGCCGATCGTCGAGATCTGGGCGATCATCGAAATCGGCTCGCTGATCGGGGTCTGGCCGACGGTCGCCCTGCTGATCGCCGACGCCGTGCTCGGCTCGCTGCTGCTCCGCCACCAGGGACGTGGCGCCTGGCGCCGCTTCAACCAGGCCCTCACCGAGCGCCGCTTCCCCGGTCGCGAGGTCGCCGACGGCCTGCTGATCGCGATCGGCGGCACGCTGCTGCTGACGCCTGGCTTCGTCACGGACATCTTCGGCCTGATCCTCCTGATCCCGCCGAGCCGAGCGATCGCGCGCGGGCTGATGCGCGGCTATGTCACGCGACGGTTCGTGATCGTGGGCATGCCGGGACCGGGGCCGGCGTCCGATCCCCAGCGCCGCGACTATGACTACGAGTCCACGGCCGAAGAGGTCGACGCCGACGACCCGAGACTTCCCGGCGCGTAAGCCCTAGGCGTCCCTGAAAGCCGCCGCTGCTCGTCGACCTGACGGCCGTCTCGGCTCGCGGATAGGGTTTCAGCGCCATCAAGGTCACGAATGGAGGAAAGATGAGAAAACGTTGGGGAGTTCGCGTCACGATCGCTGTGCTGTCGTGCCTGTCGGCTCTGTCGGTCATGGGATCGACCGCGAGCGCGCAAGTCACGCTGGGGCAGCTGGCCACTGGAGTACCTGCCTTCAACTGCGAATACGTGCTGCCGTATGACGAACTGCAGACATCAGTGGCGGCCGGAAACAGCTACGCCGCGCCGAGCGCGGGCGTAATCACCTCATGGAGCACGCAGGTAGGGGCAAATCCAGGCCAGGTGCTCGGCTTCAAGGTGTATCGCGCGGCCGGTGTGGGGAGCTTCTCGGTCGTCGGTCAGGATGGGCCCCGCTCGCTGGCCGCGGGATTGAACACGTTTCCGGTCAGCATCCCCGTTCAGGCTGGCGACATCATCGGCATCTTCCTGCCTCCCAACGTTCACTCGGACTGCGGGTTCGAAACTGGCCTGCTCGGCGACGTGATCAGCTGGCAGGAAGGAAACGCCCCGGTTGGCAGCTCCTTCACGATTCAGGCGACCTATCCGGAAAACCGGCTCAACGTCTCGGCATCGCTGCTCCCGCCGCCGACGATCAGCGCGATCGCTCCGGCGGAAGGCTCGATCAAGGGCGCCAGCGTGGTTATCTCCGGGGCCAACTTCGCCAGCGTCACAGGCGTCAGCTTCGGCGCGGTGCCCGCCACCTTCACCGTCAACTCCGAAGGCCAGATCACGGCAGCCGCCCCGCCAAGCAAGACGCTGAGCAAGGTACCGGTGACCGTGACGACCGCCGCCGGCAGCGCCACCAGCGCTCAGGCCTTCGCCTACAAAGGCTGCAAGGTTCCGCCGCTCAAGGGCAAGAAGCTGAAAGCGGCGAAGAAGAAGATCCGCAAGGCCAACTGCAAGGTGGGCAAGATCAAGAAGCTCCACGGCGCCACCGCCAAGACCGGCAAGGTGAGCAAGCAGAACCCGAAGTCGGGCAAGATCCTCGCCCCCAGCTCAAAGGTGAACATCACCCTCGACGACTAGAGCAGTCGATGCGACCCCGGCTCCATGCGGACCGGGGTCGCATTGCCAAAACAGCTGCCGTCTAAGCAGCAGGCAGTGTCAAAACTCAGGTGACTCGGTGATCGGATCGGTGAGATCCCTTCGATTGCGCGAGACCCAGAGCCCGAGCAACGGATCGATGACGTAAAGCTCGCCTTCCGCCTCTCCGACCAGGCCTTCAGCGATGAGGCGGTCGCGAGCGTCGCGAGCCGTTGTACGAGCGAGCTGCATCTCCTCAAGTACGCTTTTTTTCGAGAGATCTTCTCCTCGGGCGACGACGACCAGAACTCGCCTCTCAGAATCGTCGAGTCCACCCCAAATCGAATCGAACTCGTCTCTGAGCTCGTTCTGTACCGCTGTCAGAGCTCTCTCCCAGGCGACCCCGTCACTCGTCTTGCCCCTTGGAGTCTTCTCCCAGAGAAAATGGGCGAGAAGCATCGCGCGCTGTGGGTGGCCTCGGGCTGTGTCGAGCAGAAGCTCGAGAATTTCCCCCAACTCTCGCCCAGTCTTCGTGAAGCGGTCTCCGATGTAGACGGCCAAGGCGTCTTCCGGGAGAGGTTCCAACCTGATTGCTCGCGCCTGCCCATAGAAGGGCCTCGCCCTGTCGTCGAAGAGGCGACTCATCATCCCGATGTGCGAGCCGGCAAAGACATAGCTGGCCTGCTCCTCATGCTGCTCCAGGCGACTGCGGATGAGGCCGTCCAGGGGTGGCTTGGTCTCGAGAACGTCCTGGAACTCGTCAAAGACGACCAGCGTGGGGTTCCCCGTCTTCTCCATGATCTTCACCGGAAGATCGAGGAGCCATACGAGACGACGACCGACATCGGTATCGAGTGTCGGCTCGACGCTGATCCCCGTCTTGGGAATCGTCGCTTTGGGCCTGAAGGTGCGGATGAGTCCAACGACGAAGTTGCGGACTGCTCCATGCAAGCTCCGGCGGTAGGCGTCCTCAATGCGATTGGCAGCCTCCTCGACGGAAAGCAGGCCATAGAAGTTGACGTAGACGGTGTTCATCCCCAGCTTTTCGGCCTCCTCGCGAACGCGCTTCAGCAAAGTGGTCTTGCCGTAGCGACGAGGGGCCGTCAGGCGGCTGTTGGAGTTGGCCTCGGCCAGCCTGAGCAGCTCCGTCAGCTCCTGCTCGCGATCGATCAGCTCGTCGGCAGGAGCGGGACGGGAGAAATTGAACGGGTTGAGCTCAGTCGCGTCCGGCACTTCCTAAGCTTATCAGCGGCTGGCGGAAAATCCGCCACTTTTGTGGCGGGAAATCCGCCACCTTTGTGGCGGGAAATCCGCCGCCTAACTAAAAGCCCAGCGCGAACTTGGCGTCGTCGGTCATCATCTCCGGCGACCAGGGTGGGTCGAAGACCATCTTCGGGTGGACGGCGGTGACGCCGGGGAGGTCGCCGACGAACTCCTTCATCTGCTCGGAGACCTGGGGGCCAATCGGGCAGGCGGGGGTGGTGAGGGTGAAGGTGACGAAGACTTCCTCGCCCTCGATCTCGACGTCGTAGACGAGGCCAAGGGAGACGAAGTCGAGCCCCAGCTCGGGGTCGATCACTTCCTCCAGCGCCTCGAGGACGTCGTCTTCGGTGAGCATGGCGGTTTCGTTCTCGGCCATGGCCCCATGGTAGCCGGGCCTCGGGCCGGACCGGCGACTAGGCTTCGCCGCCGATGAGCGACGAGGCAAGGATCGTGCGACGATCGATCGGGATCGCCTTCTCCGACGGCGGCCTGCTGGCGCTCAGCGCGATGCGGCCGCGGGGTGCCGCGGGGCATGGCGACGAGCGGGTCGCCACCGTCCTCTGCGGCGCCGACGGAGCGCCGGTCGAGGTCTCCGAGACGCTGCTCTCGACCGAGTACGGCGCCGACGGCGTCCAGCGGCGGGCGACGCTCGAGCTCTGGCTCGACGACGAGGACGGCCAGCCGCTGCGCGGTGCCGGCTCGCTGATCAGCGCCACCGAGGTGAGCCATCCCGGCTTGCGCGGCCGGGTCGCCTTCTTCCGCTGGTCGCTGCAGGGCCGCGACGGTCTCGGCCACTACGAGGTGCTCTACGCCGATGGCTGAGATCCGCACGATCGTCTCCGACTTCGGTGGGGTGTTGACCACGCCGCTGCTGCAGTCCTTCATGGCCTTCCAGGACCAGACCGGGATCACCACGGAGATGCTCGGCAAGGGTATGCAGGCCGCGGCCGAGGCGAACGGGGAGAACCCGCTGTTCGAGATGGAGCGGGGCGAGATCACCGAGGTGGCGTTCCTCGAGCTGCTCACCGACCACCTCGAGCCGCTGCTCGGCCACCGGCCGGAGATGCACCGCTTCAAAGAGATCTACTTCGAGGCGCTCGACCCCAACCCGCCGATGATCGAGCTGATGCGGGAGCTGAAGGAAGCCGGCTACCGGATGGCGATGCTGACCAACAACGTGCGCGAGTGGGAGCCGCTCTGGCGCTCGATGCTCCCCGTAGACGAGATCTTTGAGACCGTCGTCGACTCCGGCTTCGTCGGCTGCCGCAAGCCCGAATCGCGGATCTACGAGCTGACCCTCGAGCGGATCGCCGAGCCGGCCGAGGCCTGCCTCTTCATCGACGACGTCCTCGTCAACGTCGAAGGTGCCCGCAAGGCCGGCCTGCACGCCGTCCACTTCCAGGACAACGAGCAGGCGATCGCCGAGATCCGCGCCGCCCTGGCCTAGTTGTCCGAACCCGCGCGGTCCCAGACGTAGAGCTCGACGGCCTCGAGGGCGAGCTCCATCTGGCGGGGCGGGGAGAGCAGGCCGAGGACCAGCTCAAGGGCGTCGTCCTCGGTGACGCCGGCGTCGACGGCCTCCTCGCCGCGGAAGCCGGCGGCGAGCTTGAGGGCCTCGCGGCGGTTCTCGCCGAGCGAGCCGAAGGCGCCCATCAGGAAGTCGCGATTGGGGACCGGCTGGCCTGCCTCCAGCGAGCCGTGCCAGGCGGCGAGCATCGAGAGGTCGTGCTCGTCGAGCTCCGAGAGGGCCTTGGCGTAGTGGACCTCGAGCTCGTCGTCCGGGATCTCATCGACCCAGGCGCGGACGGCCTCGCCGAGCAGCTGGCGACGCGCCTCGCGTCCGATCGAGTCGGCGATCGCGCGAACCGCGTCGGCTGGGTCTACGAAGCAAAGGGCCATCTGGGTGTGGAATGTAGAGGGGGCGGTAGACGGCAAATCGACGCCGGAATCGCGCCTTTTGCGAGGTTCGGGGGCGCCGCGGGCGGACCTATGCTGGATCGCTCGCCGTCATGTCGCTGAAGCTGATCCAAGGACCGCCGAACTCGGGCCGCGCCGGCCACGTCAGGCGTGGCCTGCTCGCCGCGCTCGACCGCGAGCCGGTGCTCGTCGTGCCGACCGACGACCACGTCTTCGCCTTCCAGCGGGAGCTGAGCGCGGAGGGAGCGATCCTGGGGGCGAGCGTGGTCGACTTCGACGGCCTCTTCGCCGCGGTCGTCGCCGCCGGGGGTGTGCCCTCGCGTCCCAGCCTCAGCGCCGCCCAACGGCGGGGCGCGGTCGCCGCGGCAGTCGAGGCGCTGCGCGGCAAGCTCGGGCCACTGGGCAGCTCCGCGCGCCGACCCGGATTCGCCGACGCCCTCGTCCGCCTCCTGGACGAGCTGCAGGGGGGCGGGCTCGAGCCGGCCGACGTCGAAGCCGTCGCCGGAACCCTCGAGGGCTCCGCGTACCTGGCCGACGTAGCGGCGCTCTTCGCGACCTACGCGAGCACTAGGGACGGCCTGCACCGTATCGACGCCCACGGTCTCGCCCGCGAGGCGATCGACCTGCTGCGCGGGCAGCCGGAGGCCTGGCGCGCCAGGCCCGTCTTCCTCTACGGCTTCGACGACCTGACCGGCAACCAGCGCGATGCCGTCGCCGCCCTCTCCGTAGCGACCGAGGTGGTCGTCGCCGTCCCCTTCGAGGAGGGGAACGCGGCCTTTGCCGCCCGCCGCGAGCTGCTCGCCCAGCTCACCGAGATCGGCGTCGACTCGCGCGAGACCCTCCCTCCCAATCCCAGCTACACCGGCTCCCCGATCCTCTTTCACCTGGAGCGCCATTTCGGCGAGCCCGCCGGGCGACGCGCCGCGCCGGGCGACGCGCTGACCCTGCTGCGCTCGGCCGGAGAGCGCGGCGAGGCCGAGGCGATCGGCGCCGAGGTGGCGAAGCTGCTTGCCGGCGGCGCCGACCCGGAGGAGATCGCGGTGGTCGTGCGCGATCCGGCGCGGCGCGGACCGCTGATCGCCTCGGTGCTGAACTCCTACGGAGTTCACACGGCGCTCGACGCCGAGGTGAGCGTCGCGACGACGGCGGTTGGCGGCGCCCTGATCGCGCTGCTCGAGGCCGAGCTCGGCGCCGGGCGAGCCGGCGACCTGCTCCGCTACCTGCGCGGCCCCGCGGGCGTCTCGGCCAGCCGGGTCGACTGGTTCGAGCGAGCCGTGCGCCGCAACCGAGCCCAGAGCGCGGCCGCGGCGCTGGCGCTCTGGCGCGAACGCTACGGCGCCCTGCCAGAGGATCTCGCCAGACTGCGCGAAGCCGGACGCGAGCGAGTGCCCCTGGCTTTGGCGGCGACCGAGATCGCGACCGCGATGACGGGTCGCGTCCACGCCGCCGCGCTGGAGACGCGGGCCGCCGCCGCGATCGCGAACGCGCTTCGCGAGCGCGCCGCGCTACCCGGCCTGGCGCCGGACCCGCGGGCGCTGGTGGCGACGCTGGCGGGGCTGGCGATTCGCGCCTGGACCGGGCCGACGACCGGCAGGGTGCGCATCGGCGGCCCCGAGCGTCTGCGGGCGACCCGCTTCGACCACGTCTTCGTGGCCTCGCTGCAAGACGGCGAGTTCCCGCGCCGCGAGAGCCGGGCGGACCCGTTCCTCTCCGAGCGCCAGCGCCTCGAGCTGGGACTTCCGCCCCGGCGCGAGACCGACCCGGAGGAGCGCTACCTGTTCCACGCCGCGCTGGCGCTGCCGAGGAAGCGCCTCTACCTCTCCTGGCGCGACTGCGACGAAAACGGGGCGGCGGAAGCCCGCTCGCCCTTCCTCGACGACGTGCGCAAGCTGCTCGAGCCGGCCGCTTCCGGCGAGAAGGACGAGGACCCGCTGGAGGCGCGACTCACTCGCGAGCGCGACCTCGCCCGCGTCGTCCACCGCCTCGCCGACGTTCCCAGCGAGGACGAGCTCGCGAAGGCGCTCGCGGCCGGCGGCGCCGGCCGGGACCCCGCCCCGGCGCTTGTCGCCGCCGGGGCCGCTCCCGACGTCGCCGAACGCGTGACCGCGCGGCTTGCCGCGGCGGCCCGCGCGGAGGAGAGGACCAGGGCGCCGGGGCCGCTGGTCAACCCGGCGGTGCTCGAACGCCTCGTCGCCGTCCCCGCCTACGGCGGCACCACGCTGGAGGGCTTCGACGTCTGCTCCTACCGCTGGTTCGTCCAGCACGAGCTGCGCCCGCGGCGCCTCGATCCGGATCCCGACCCGATCGTCCAGGGCGGCCTCATGCACGAGGCGATCTACCGCCTGTATGAGGAGCGCCCCGGCGGCGATCCCCTCCCCCGCCCCGGCTCGCTGCCCGCCTGGACCGAGCGCGGACGCGAGCTGGTCGCGAGCGTCGCCGCCGAGCGCGGGCTCGGCGAGCATCCGACCGAGCGGGCCATGCTGCGCCGGGTCGAGGGGCTGCTGGCTCGCTTCCTCGCCGAGGAGGCCGAGCGCGAGGACCGCTTCCGGCCCTGGCTGCTCGAGGCCCGCTTCGGCGAGGGGGAGGGAGCGGCGCGACCGTCGCTGCGCCTGGGCGACTGGGGCCTGCACGGTGCGATCGACCGGGTCGACCGCGACGGCGAGGGGCGCGCCCTGGTCATCGACTACAAGCTCGCCAGCTCGGTCAGCTCGCTGAGCAGGCTGGAGGAGGAGGCGAAGCTGCAGTTGCAGCTCTACATGCTCGCCGTCGAGGAGCTCTGGCGGGCGCCGGCCGTCGGCGGCGTCTACCACCCGCTGCGCGGCTCCTCGCAGCGGCGTCCGCGCGGCGTCGTGCTCGAGGAGGCGGCGCGGACGCTGGGCTCGCACGGCGTCTACTCCACCGACACAGCCGACGAGGACGGGCTCGCCGCCGTGCTCGAGGAGGCGCGCGCGCGCGCGGATCGCATCGTCACCCGCATGCGGGCCGGGGACATCCGCCGCGACCCGGGGCCCCGCCCCGGCCTGCGGGACCACGGCGTCTGCCCGCAATTCTGCGACCTGGCGCCGATCTGCCGTCGCGACCGGGCCCCGGTCGAACCGGCCGAGGACGAGGAGGAGCGATGAGCGAGCGCCGGCCAACGCCGGAGCAGGGTGCCGCGATCGAGGCCGCGGGGTGCTCGGTCATGGTCGAGGCGGGAGCCGGCACCGGCAAGACCGGGGTGATGGTCGAGCGTTACTGCCGGATCGTCCGCGACCGGGGCATCTCGCCCGACGCGGTCCTCGCCTTCACCTTCACCGAGAAGGCCGCGGCCGAGCTGCGCGAGCGCATTCGCCTCGCCATCGAGGCGCGCGCGGATGCCGGCTCGGAGCGCGCTCGCGAGCTGGCACCGGCGCTCGGCGGAGCCTGGGTGACGACGATCCACGGCTTTTGCAACCGGTTGCTCGCGTCCCATCCGGTCGCCGCCGGCATCGACCCCCGCTTCCGGGTCCTCGACGCGAGCGAGACCGAGCGCGCGGCCGGCGAGGCGTTCGAGCTGGCGCTCGCGGAGTTCCTCGCCGGCGGCGACCCGGGCCGCGAGCGGCTGGTCGCGGCCTACGACGTCGCCGGCCTGCGCTCGCTGACGATCGCGGTCCACGCGGAGCTGCGCAGCCGTGGCGTGGGCGAGCCGCGACTGCCGGCGCGGCCGGAGCCCGACGTCGACGCCGCGCTGCGCCGTGCCACCGCGGCGGCGACAGAAGCCCTAGCCGAGCTGAAGGCGAGCAATGGGCAACGCGAGCTGGTCGAACGCGCCGCGACGCTGCTGGGAGAGGGCGGGGAGCCAAGTCTCGACGCCCTCGCGGCGCTGCGCACGAAACAGGGCGGAAAAGCCCTCGCCGCCTATCGGGAGGCGGTGGACGCGCTGGTCAGCCGCGCCGCCGAGGCGGGCGAGGGGGGCGACGCCTACCGCGACCTCGACGCCCTGCTGGAGCTGTTCTCGGCGCGATTCGCGACCGCGAAGGAGCGGCGCGCGGGTCTCGACTTCGAGGACCTGCAGCTGCTCGCCGTGCGCCTGCTCGAAGGCGAAACCGGCGCCTTCTACAGGGAGCGCTTCGAGCACCTGCTCATCGACGAGTTCCAGGACACCAACCGGCTGCAACTGCGACTGATCGAGGCGCTGCGCGGCCCGCGGACGCGACTGATGGTGGTCGGCGACGAGCTGCAGTCGATCTACGGCTTCCGTCACGCGGACCTCGACGTCTTCCGCGAGCGGCGCGAGTCGATCGGCGCCGACTCCGAGGGCGAAGTCCTCCCCCTGAGCGGCAACTTCCGCTCCCGCCCGGAGGTGGTCGGCGCCGTCAACGCGATCGGCGAGCGCCTGCTGGGCGAGACCTACCGAGCGCTGCGCGTGGGGGCGCCGCCGGCCGCGCCCGAGCCGGCGGGAGGCGGCGCCGCCGTCGAGCTGCTGCTCACCGGGTACGACGGCTGGGAGGAGGAGGGCATCGACCTCGAACCGGCGACAGACGCCCGCACCCCGACGCGGTCGCTGGCCGAGGCGCGGCAGCTGGCCGCGCGCCTGCGCGAGCTGGCCGAGGCCGGCGTCCCCCGCGGCTCGATGGTCGTTCTGCTGCGCGCCTACACGCACCTCGACGCCCACGAGGACTCGCTGGAGCGAGCCGGCCTGCGCCCCTACGTCGTCGGCGGGCGCGGCTACTGGTCCCAGCAGCAGGTCGCCGACGTCCGCGCGCTGCTGGCCACGATCGCCAACCCGCTCGACGACCAGGCCCTGCTCGGCGCCCTTGCCTCCCCCGCCTGCGGCGCGTCGCCCGACGCGCTCTGGCTGCTGCGCGGGGCGGCGGGCCGCGATCGCCACCTCTGGCCGGCGCTGGAGCGGACGCTGGGCGAGAGCGAGGAGGAGCTGGAGGAGCCGACGCTGCTCGAGGCGATTCCCGCGGAGGACCTCGAGCTCCTGGGGCGCTTCGCTACGGCGCTGTGCGCCCTGCGGCGCCGAGCGCCGCTCCTCTCGCTTCCCGACCTGATCGAGGCGATCGTCGGCGAGACCGGCTACGACCTCGCGGTCCTGACGCGCGGGGCCGGCGAGGGGCGCTTCGCCAACGTGCGCAAGCTGATGCGGATGGCGGCCGAGTTCGAAGCCGCCGAGGGCCGCGACCTGCGTGGCCTGCTCGACTTCCTAGCCGCCCGCGCCAACGCCGACGCCGACCCGCAGGCGGCGAGCGCGGTCGAGGGCCACGACGGCGTGCGGATCATGACGGTACACAGTGCCAAGGGGCTCGAGTTCGACGTCGTCGCCATTCCCGGCCTCTCTCGCGGCCTACTGGCCGCCGCCCGCACGCCCCCGCTGGCGCTCGGGCACGAGGCCGCGTCGCCGCGAGTCGGGATGCGGCTGCGCCGCCTCGGCGCCGCGGCGATCGACCTCTACGACTACCGCGCCCTCTGCGAGGAGGAACGCGAGCGGGAAGCGGCCGAAGAGCTGCGCCTCTTCCACGTGGCCGCGACGCGGGCCCGCGAGCGCCTCCTCCTCAGCGGCGTGATCCGCGCCAAGCCGCCCAACTTCGTCACCGGCACGTCCGCGATCGAGCGGATCGCCGCCGGATTCGACCTCGATCGCGAGCGCGACTCGGAGATCGCCGTGCCGGCGCCGGCGCCGCGCACCGGCCTCGACGTCGAATTTCCGGCCTCGACGATCCAGGTCCGCGTCAACCTCGCCTCGGCCGAGCGGGCCGCGGAGCTCGCCCGCGTCCACGCGGCTCCCGAGACCGGAGCGGCGACCGAAACGGGGCCGGCGCCGTTGATCCCGACCACCCCCCCGCCCGTTCCCGCCATGCCGCTTTCCTACACGGCGATCGGGGAGCGACTGGGCGCGAGCGCGGCGTCCCCCTCCGAGATGCCGGCCGGTGAGGTCGATCGCGAGATCGCCGCGGCGCGCGGGATCGCCGCGCACGCCCTGCTCGAGCGCAGTCACGCCAACGGCTGGTCGATGCCGGCCGTTGGCGCGATCGAGCGCATCGTCGCCGACGCGGCCGCGCAGAAGGGCGTCGAGCCGGCCGCGCTGGCGACCGAGGACGCGCTCGCCGCGCTGCGCGCCTGGACTGGCTCGCCGCTCTTCGAGGAGCGAATCGCACCCGGCCTCGCCCGCACCCGGGTCGAGGTACCGCTGCTGATGCAGCTGGCCGGTCGGGTGATCCGCGGCTCGATCGACCTGCTCGTCGAGCAGGAGGGCCGGCCGCCCCTGATCGTCGACTACAAGACCGACCGTCTCGGCGAGGACGGCCCCGCCACCCGAGCCGCGGAGTATGAGACCCAGCGCGACCTCTACGCGCTCGCCGTCGCCGAGGCGACCGGGGCCGACGCCGTGGAAGTCGCCTACGTCTTCCTCGAGCGCCCAGAGGTTCCTGCGGTCTCCAAGCTGGGGTCCGACGAGCTCGCGGCGGCGCGCTCGCGCCTGGAATCGAAGATTCGCCACACCGAGGCGCCGCCGGTGGCAGCCTAGTCCGGCGAACCCTCGAGCCGCGTTGCCATCTCGTCCAGGTTCAGCTCCTTGAGCCCCTCGCCAACCGCGTCGAGCTCGGCGACGCAATAGGTGACGAGCTCGCGGCCCTCGCGGCAGAGCTCAAGGGTCTCGCGCAGGCCCGCCTGGCCGGAGTCGAGCCGGTCGATGATCTGCTCGAGGCGCTCCACAGCGACCTCATAGCTCTCAGGCTTCTCCGTCACGCGTCCTCCTCGATCCTCGCTCCGACTCCGCCGTCCGCGAAGCGCAGTCTGACCCGCCCGGCGGCGGTCGCGGCGGCAGCGCTCGTCACCGGCGCTCCGCCCCCGTCCTCGACCAGGGCGTAGCCGCGTTCCAGGGTCCGCTCCGGCTCGTGCGCCCTCAGCGCCACCCCGGCACGGCGCAGGGCGTCGCGGCGCCGTTCCATTTCCGGCCCGGCGGCGCGGCGCGCGGCGCGCTCGAGGACGACGCCGGCCACACGGCGCTGGAAGCCGAGCCGCTCGGCGACGCCGCGCTCGGAAGCGGCCCGGATCTCGCGCGTCTTCTGGTTGAGGGCCAGTCGCTCGCGGCGCAGGGCCCGTCCCGGGCCGCGAGCGAGGGCCGCCAGGTGTGGGGTGCGAGCGCGCACGGCACCGTCGGCGACTCGCCGCAGAGCCGCGGCGGAGCGTTCCAGCGCCACCCGAGCCACCCCGCAATCGAGCGGCACGGCGGCCTCGGCCGCGTGCGTCGGGGTCGAGCAGGCGACGGCGGCGACATCGTCGATCAGGGTCGAGTCGCGCTCGTGGCCGACGGCGCTGATGACCGGCACGCGCAGCATCGCCACCGTGCGGCACAGCGTCTCGTCGCAGAAGGCCCAGAGGTCGGCGAGGCTGCCGCCCCCGCGGGTGACGACGATCGCCTCGACGCGCGGCTGAGCGGCGAGGCCCTGGATCGCCGCCGCGATCGCCGGCGCCGCCCGCCGGTCCTGCACCGGCGCGAACCCCCAAACGACCGTGCCGCGCCAGCCGCGCCGCTCCAGCCCGGCGAGCAGGTCGCGCCGCGCCGCCCCCGACTCGGCGGTAACCACGCCGATCGTCTTCGGCAGGGCCGGCCGCGCGAGCTGCTTCTGCAACTCGAAGAGGCCCTCGGCGCGCAGCTGCTTGCGCAGCGCCTCCAACCGAGCCAGCAGATCCCCCTCGCCGGCGAGGCGGATCTGGGTGGCGCGGAAGCAGAACGACGGCGAGGACTGACCGCTGCCCCGGTAGTAGTCGGGGCCGCCGCCGATCACGACTTCGCTGCCGTCGCGCAAGCCGCCCTCGGGAAGCTCCAGCTTCTCCAGCTCGTTGAGCCAGATCGCGCAGGGAACCGCCCCCTCCCCGTCGCGCAGCTCGAAGTAGGCCTGCGCCCGACTGCGGTTCAGCCCCGTCACCTCGCCGATCAGCGAGACACGGGCGCGGCGACGCATCTCCTCCTCGAGCTTGCGGGCGTAACGCCCGACCGGAAACGGTCCCGGCAGATCCATGGGCCGAGGCTAGCGACGAAGACCGACGCGACTCAGGCGGTGGCGTGCCAGCGTTTAGCCCACTGCTTCAGCTCGCCGATGACCGGCCCGAGGTCGGCGCCCTTCTCGGTCAGCGAGTAGGTCACCCTCACCGGCGCCCCGGCCTCGACCTCGCGCTCGACCAGGCCCTCGTCCTCGAGCTCGCGCAGGCGCGTGGAGAGCAGCTTGTCCGAGACTCCGGGCACCGCTCGGGCCAGCTCGCCGAAGCGCTGCGGCCCCTCGGTCAGCCGCGAGAGGATCGCCCCGGTCCAGCGCTTGCCGATCAGCTCGATCGCGGCATGGAAGTGCGGACAAACCTCGCTTGCGACCTGATCTTGGGTCGACGACCCGACCTCCACTGGTCATTCAGCGTACTGAACGCAAGCGGTGAGCTCGGGGGGAGACGGCTTCGCCGGAAGAAATAGCCGCTGTCCTCGACTAGGATTCCCCCGGAAGAACTCGACCTTGCTAAAGAATCTCAATGATCTGCATGAAATCTCCTTCGGCACACCGTAGCAGGCTCTGAAGCGGTATTTAAGAGATTGTTCGGAGATGCACAAGGAGGAGAAGACCCCCTTGACGTCGCCTCAAGAGGCTAAGGCATCGCCGTCCGAAGGGGAGCGGGAAGAGCACGGCGCCCGGCCAGACCAGGCCGCGGAATTCGATCAGCTGATCGAGGATGGACAGGTTGGCCTGAGAGATCTCGTAGCGGCTTCTGTCTTGCGATCGCCGCTCCTCACGGAGGACCCTGAGCTGCGCGCCATAGGGGAGAGATACGCCCCGAAGCTACGGACGGCTTTTCGCAACGACGACGATTACGTGGCCGTTTCCCTGCAACGAGAGGTGGGCTTGGGGGCCGCGCTCGGCTCTGGACCCAATGATCCCTTGGAAATAAGCATCCTTCGAAAAACGATCAGGTTCGACTGGACGGCTCCCCGGCGCCTCTTGCTTGACGTAGACGAGCTTGAGCAGGACGTGAGGCGATGGATTCCCGACGTTCGCGAGCGACATAGCCTGCTGCAGTCGCTCTTTAGCGTTACGACGCAACTCCAAACCACCATCGGGCGCGAGAACGCTCGATGCCCAAGCAACCAGGATGAGTCAGCGGAACCATCCGATCAGGTCTCCAAGGATCTCGACGTCATACGTCCACAAATCGAGCTGGTTCGCAAGAGGTTCCTCGGTGATGCCCAGCGTTCCGCCCAGGTGAGATATGCGAAAGGCATGGGACTGGGCGCAGTCGGCATCGCGGCCGTCTGCTGCGTGCTGGCGGGCATCTTCAGCCATTGGGGAATTCAGGCCGTCAACGGGGTTGGCCTGCTCGCGGGCGCCGTCGGCGCCTGCGTCAGTGTGCTTCAGCGAATGACGGCGAGAACGCTGGCCCTCGATATCCAGACGAGCTCCAGGATGCTGGAAATCTTCGGAGCCGTCAGGCCGCTAATCGGAGGGATTTTCGGGCTCATCACGTTCTGCATCTTCAAGGGCGAACTCATTTCGGCCGTAACGCTCCCAAGCGCGCCGGATGCGGCGCTGGCGTTCGTCGCCGTGTTCGGCTTCCTCGCGGCTTTCAACGAGCGCTTCTTTCAGGACATGCTGAAGAACGCGGGCCGGAGCTTGGAGCCGAGCTCGAATCCTGAGACGACCCCAGCTCCAAGCTGAGGGGCGCTGCTTCCCAGTAGCTCCGGACGGTCTCAGGCGGCGCAGGGACCGGTGTCGACCGGCGCCGTCCCGTCCCTCAGTGCCGCCGCGACGACCTCGTCGGGCACCGCGAAGCCGCCCGGCTGGCCGGAGGTCGTCGCGGCGAAGACCGTGCCGAGGACGCGCCCGACCCCGTCGACCAGCGGGCCGCCCGAGTTGCCGCCGCGGACCACGCCCCGCAGCGAGGCGATCGGGCGCGAGATCGGGCCGTTGCCGTAGGAGTCCTCGCTGACCGTGTCGCGAGTCTCGCCGAACCGAGCCGGCGCGACGTCGAAGGGGCCGTTTTCGGGATAGCCGAGCACCGCCGCCCCGGTGCCGGACTCGGGCTCGCTCGCCAGGGGCAAGGGCGGCAGGTCGGTCGCGACGCTGAGCAGCGCCAGGTCATTGCCGGGGTCGTAGTGGACGACCTCCGCGTCGAGCGAGGCCCCGTCCTGGGTCGTCACCGAGGTGTCGTCCTCGCCGGCGACGACATGGGCGTTGGTCACCACCAGCCCCGGCGCGGCGATCCAGCCCGAGCCCTCGACCCCGAGTCCGCAGGCGGTGCCGAGCACGCGCACCACCGAGCCGCCGGCGCGGACGACCTCGGGATCGGAGACGATCGCCGGGTCGGGCGCCGCCACCGGCGTGGCCGGCCCCGAGATCGAGGGCGCCGGGTCGACCCTGTCGAGCGCGTTGAGGATCGGCCCCGAGGGCGGCAGCACCTCGTTGAGGCTGCGCAGGATCAGGGAGCGCTGCACGTCGGCGCGCAGCTGGACCGTGCCGGGCGCGTGCAGGACGACCGCGCCGAAGACCCAGGCCAGCCCCAGCGCGACCGAGGAGATCAGGGCGGCGCCACCGGCGCCGTCGGCGAGGCGCAGGCTCCGACCGCGGATCAGCCGGGAGCGCAAGCCGAGGGCAAGGCTCTCCAGGGTCACCGCCATCACCGCGCCGGCCAGCAGCGCCCCGAGGGCGGCGCAGAGCGGGGCGTAGGGCGATTCGGAGCCCTGGTTGAGCAGCAGCGGACCGAGCCGGCTGCCGGCGAAGGCCCCCGCCGCGAAGCCAAGCAGCGTCAGCGTGCCGACGATCAACCCCTGCCGGTACCCCCACAGCGCGAGGGCGATCGTGAAGGCGACGATCCCCCAATCGAGAACAGTCATATGCGGATGATGAGCGATACCCGTCCCCTCGACTACCTTTCCGCCAAATGAGCAAGCCCCCGTCCGAGGCGGAGCGACGCCGGCGCCTCGTCACGCGCGGCGCCCCCCTGGCACTGGTCGCCTGCGTCGCCTTCGTGCTCGGCGCCGTCGCCGGCGCCCCGAGCTCACCCGACCGCGAAGCCGCGCAGCGCTTCGCCGACGCCTGGGAGCGCGGCGAATTCGCCGCCATGTACCGGGAGCTGAACCCGGCCTCGAAGGGAGCGATCGGGCTCGAGGAATTCGTCCTCGCCTATCGCGACGCGGCCGAGACCGCGACCGCGAGCGAATTCGACTTCGGCTCTGCCGGGGACGAATCGACGGACGACGGCGAAAGCTCCGTATCGGTTCCGGCGAACGTCTCCACCGTCGCCTTCGGCGCGGTCGAGGACAAGCTCGACCTGCGTTTCGCCAACGGCGGCGTCGCCTGGGACGCCAGCCTCGTCTTCCCCGGATTGAGCCCGGGCGAGCGCCTCGAAGCGGAGGTCGAGCTGGCGCCGCGCGCGCCGATCCTCGCCGCCGACGGCACTCCCCTCGCCGAGGGACCGGCCGAAGCCCGCTCTCACCCCCTCGGCAGCGCCGCGATCGACGTCACCGGCGAAGTCGGCGAAACCGAAGAATCGGAAATGGAGGCGCTGGCCCGCCAGGGCTTCTCCCCCGACACCCCGGTCGGCGTCAGCGGCCTCGAGCAGGCCTTCAACCCGCGGCTTGCCGGCAAGCCGGGCGGTTCGCTGCTGGCGGTCGGTGAAGCCGGCTCGACGCGCGTCCTCGCCGAATCCGAACCGCGCGTCGGCGCGCCGGTGAAGACGACGATCGACCCTGGCCTTCAGGAAGCTGCCGTCGCGGCGCTGGCCGGGCGTCTCGGCGGCATTGCCGTGCTCGACGCCCGCAACGGCGACGTCCGCGCTCTCGCCGGCCAAGCCTTCTCAGCGCCGCAGCCGCCCGGCTCGACCTTCAAGACGATCACGACGGCGGCGGCGCTGGAAAAGGGCGTCGTCTCGCTCGACGACGAATTCGAAATCACCAACGGCGCCAACGTCGGCGGCCGTTTCATCGAAAACGCCAACGGCGAGTACTGCGGTGGCACCCTGCGCGAAGCGTTCGCCGAGTCGTGCAACGCCGACTTCGCCCCGCTCGGGCCGAAGATCGGCAACGACGACCTGGTCGAGATGGCGGAAAAGTTCGGCTTCAACTCGCCGCCGACGCTCTACGCGCCGAAGATCGTCGCCCGGGTCGACCCGCCCGAATCGACGATCCCGACCGAGATCGGCGAAGAAGTCGACCTCGGCGTAAGCGCGATCGGGCAGGGCGAGGTGCTGGCCACGCCGCTTGAGATGGCGAGCGTCGCGCAGACGATCGGCAACGGCGGTGTGCGCGAACCGACCTCGATAGTCGCCAACCGCAAGCTGCGTCCGGATGCCGAGCCCGTGCAGGCGATCTCCAAGGAGACGGCGGACGAGCTGACCGAACTGATGATCGGCGTGGTGACGAGCGGCACCGGCTACGCCGGCGCGATCCCCGAGGCGCAGGTCGCCGGCAAGACGGGCACCGCCGAGCTCGGACCCGTGCCCGGGGAAGAGGAATCCGAACATCCCAAACAGCGCAAGGACGCCTGGTTCGCGGCCTTCGCCCCGGCCGGGAAGGCGAAGCTGGCGATCGGCGTGCTGCTCGTCGAAGCCGAAGCGGCAGGCGGCGAAGTAGCGGCGCCGGCGGCCGCGGAAGTGCTCTCAGCTGGGCTCTGAGGGGTTATCGAGGGGAGGGCGGGTGGGCCTCTGCGGGAATTGACACCCCACGCGCTTCGCGCGAGGGGTGAATGAGGTGCGCGGCCTGCGGCCGCGCAGAAGACAGATTGCATATCGCTGCCTGACGGCAACATTCCCGCAGAGGCCCACCCGCCCTCCCCTCCGAAGCGCCCCACAGCTCAGGCCAAGGGCTCACAAGCCGCCCCCGCCGCAAGCTTCTTGGCATAGCTCAGATAAACGCAGCGACCCCGGAAGCTTGAGAGCAACCTGAAGACGCTCGTTGGGAGGGGTCCGGCCCCTCTCTCGGCGAATGTGGCCGAAGGCAGCGATATGCAATCTGTCTCTTGCGCGCCGGAGGCGCGCTCATCAACTGCCGCTAAGCGCGAAGCGCGTGCGGCAAATTCGCGGAGAGAGGGGCCGGACCCCTCCCTCACCAGGGCCTACAGGTCCAGCGTTACTTCGGCTGGGCCTTCGGGACCGGGAATCGAGAGGGTCAGGGGGCGGTTCTGCGAGGCCGTTTCGGGAATTTCGAAGAGGACGAGGGAGCCCTCGATCGGGCCCTGCTGGGGAGTCGAGTCGGGCGTCGGGACCGGTTCTTGCGAGGTGACTTTGCCACCCGCCGGGAAGGCGTAGAGGCTTTCGCTCGGGATCGCGTCGTAGGTCACGTGGTCGGCGTCCTCGATCGAGAACGAGTCCGCCAGATCCTGCGTCTCTTCGCTCTTGTTCTGGACTTCGAGGAAGACGCCGAAGTAGTTGGAGCCGTCCCGCGGCGGCGGCTGGCCGACCAGGTAAGCGGCGTCCTCGTTGTCGTGGATGTTGAGGAAACGCGAGAAGATCACCTGGTATTTGAGGTCCCCGAGCTTGACGACCTCGCCCTCGACCACGTCCTTGGAAGCGCTTTCGTAGCCGCAGGCCGAGACCGCCAGCGAGAGAGCGCCGAGGGCGAGCGCGGCGAGGAGAAACGAAACGAGGTTGCGGGACTTCATCGGCGGCGAGAGCCTATTGAAAACGGCTCACGGAATACCCGTCGCGTGCCGGTTGCCACCGGCCACGGCAACCCGGCCGGCGTTGAGCTCGCCCGACTCGAGCCCGTCCCGCAGGCGGCGCAGCGCCTCGCGCCAACCCCGCGCGTAGGGAATCGACGACGCCGAGAGCAGCTCGAGGCCGCGGTCGACGGGGTTCGCGGGCTCGGTCCAAAAGGAAACGCGCGCGGCGGTCAGCGAGCCCGGCCCTTCGGTCAGCTCCCAGAGCGTGGTCGTAGCGATGCGATTGACGCGACCGCAGCGGCCGTGCTCGACGATCCGGTGCGGCTCGTCTGCCTCGACCACCGTCGTGTCCGCCCAGACCCGCCTCGGCCATACCGCGATGCGGAAGCGGGCGCCGGCGCCCTCGCCCCGCGCCTCGATCCTGGTCAAGTGGAAGTCGGTGAGGAAGTGATCGGTGAAGGCGGGGCGCAAGGAAAGGTCGGCGATCGCCTCGAACGCGCGCCGGCGCGGCACGTCGATCTCGATCTCTGCGCTGACCGGCCCCATCGGCGCGCGATTCTATGCCTGAAGGCGCTTGCCGAGCGCCGGTGTGGGAAATCCCCGATGCGGATTGAAGAACGCGGCGCTACTATTCCCCACCGGAGGCGCCGGGAAGGAGACCCCCATTACTGCCAGTGTCAGCCCCGGTATTGAGGTAGAGCGGTTCGAGACGGGTGCGATCCCCGGTTCGGGTACCTATTTCTGCACGACCTGCAACGCGCAGCTCTCCCTGCGTGAGAGGGACCGCCTGCCCGAGTGTCCACGCTGCGAAGGCTCCGACTTCCGGCGCGACTCGATCTTCGAGCCGATGCAGGAGCACGGCCAGACAGCCGAGTTGGCGATCCCCAGCCCGGACTCGGCGCCCGAGTGGCTATCGACGGCCCGCTCGCTGCTTACGGAGCCCGGTCGCTATCTCGCCTGGCGCGACGACGACGGCGAGGTCCACACGACCGCGATCGGGCCTGGCTGGACCCGGATCGGACGCAGCGCCTCGGCAGACGTCCGCCTCGACGATCCGAGCGTCTCGCGCCGCCACGCGCTGATCGTCTCCGAGCTGCCCGACTCGCTGCGGGTGCTCGACGACCGTAGCCTTAACGGCGTCTTCCTCAACGGCGAGCTCGTCGACTGGGCCCGCCTCGGCGACGGCGACGAGCTGGCGATCGGCCGCTACCGGCTCTTCGCGCTGGAAGTCTGACCTCAACGGACGGTTCCGGCCTGGGCCAGCCCTAGCATTGGTGCGGTGACGGGACCCACCGAGCCACCCGAGGTCGCCGCCGAGCGAGCGCGGGAACGCCTGCACGAGGAGATCGAGCGCGTACGAGTCGGCGTCGAGGAGATGCTCGCCGAGCAGGAGAACACGGTCGACGGCGCCGACCTGCGTCGCGAGCTGGACGCGATCCGAGCCGAAAGCAGCGCCCTCGTCAAACGCCGGGTCCGCAAAGCCGAGAAGCGCCTCAACAAACGCATCGACAGGGTCGATCGGCGCGCCGCGGACCTGGAGCGGCGCCTCGAGCAGGTCGAGCAGGACCGCCAGTACGCCGAGTGGCGGATCCATACCAATACCGAGCAGATGCTCGACGGCCTCCTGCGCGAGGTCCGCGCGATCGGCGACCTGTTGACCCGCGTCAGGTAAGTGCCACGCGAATGCGGGTGCGGGGTGCCCCTCCGTCAGAGGCCGTTGCGCAGCTGAGTCGGCTTCAGCACTTCGGAGCCGTATACCGGGAGCCTCTGTCGGAGGGGCACCCCGCACCCGCTCCCTTCTCCCACTTCCGCACCGCGGCCCAAGGACGGCGATCCAATGAAGCTCGCGAGCAGGCCCGTCTCATGAAGAAGCTTCTAAACCTCTGGTCGTCGGCATCTCGACCGACCGTCCGGGCAGGCAGGGAGGGTCAGATGCCCTCCCACGAAAGCTCCCGGTACACGGTTCCGAATCCCTGAAGCCGAATCAGCTGCGCGACGGCTTTCGTGGGAGGGCATCTGACCCTCCCACCCCCGCCCAGGTCACTCGGTCGAGATGCTGGGGTCGGCCTGGACCTTGTGGGGGACGACCATGAGGAAGTTCTCGGCGGCGTCGGCGGCGAGGCCGAGAACGCGGTCGGCCTCCTCGTCCTGGCCGGTGGCGCGCAGTTCGGTCGCGTAGGCGGCGAGCAGGTCGTCGACGTCGAGCTGGCCCTCGGCGTCGAGCTCTTTGAGCTCGACCTTGGCGCCTTTGCCGAGCCGCCGCTCGATCGCCTCGCGGTCGATGCCGAAGGCGTTGTGGCGGACGTAGACGCGGCCCCCGGTCATGCCGGCGCAGGCCCAGGGGCCGAGGTCGCCGAGCACGATCGCCCGCCCCGAGGTCATGTACTCGAAGGCGAAACCCTTGGCGTTGGCGCGGTCGACGATGCAACCGCGGCTGTCGTCGATGTCCTGCTCGGGCTCGCCCGCCAGGACCACGTCGGCGCCTGAGAGGCGGATGCAGAAGCGCGAGTCGGCCGAGCCCTGGACGAAGAGGCGGCCGCGCTGGGCGCCGTAGGCAAAGGACTTGCCGACCGAGCCGTTGAGCCGCTCGCCCCTCGCGCCCACGCCCTTGAGCACGGCGACCGAGCCGCCCAGCATCGTCTTGCCGACGCCGTCCTGGGCGCCGCCCTCGACCCGGATCGCGACCCCGTAGGAGTTGAAGGCGCCGAGGCCCTGGCCGGCGACCGAGCCGCCGTTGAACTCGAGGCTGGCGAGCACGTCGTCGCTTGACTCCGGGCCGTCCTCGAAGATCCGCGAGCGGGCGATCGCCCCGGAGAGCTCGGTGCCGAGCACGCGGTCGTTGGCGTCGGTGGGCCGCGGGAAGCGGCTGGTCACCGCGGTGCCCGAGCAGACTTCGCCGGCCAGGCTGCCGATCTGGGCCGAGGCCTGCTTGGCCTCCATGCGAATCGGCCGCGCCGCGACCAGGCCGGCCTCGGCGCGCTCCTCCGCGGCCTCGGCGACGGGCAGGTCGATCGGCTCGAGGTCGAGGAACTCCTCCAGCGGCGTGATCAGCGGCGCCAGGTCCACCACGTCGTGGTGTGAGACCTGCTCGAGCAGGTCGTAGCGACCGACGAGGTCCTGGGCCCGTTCGTAGCCGAGCGAGGCGACCACCTGCTTGACCTCCTCGCCCATCGCGCCGAAGAAGCGGGCGCAGCTCTCGGCGGCGAGGTCGATCTCCTGCGGGGTGAACTTCTTCAGGCCGTGCTCCTGGGCCTGCTCGACGGTCTCGATCTGGGTCGCGATGCCGACGTGGCAGGTGTCGAGCTGGCAACCGCGGCAGATCGTGCAGCCGAGGCTGACCATCGCCAGCGTCCCGAACCCGACCCGGTTGGCGCCGAGGCAGTGCAGCTTGACGATGTCGTGGCCGTGGCGGTAGCCCCCGTCGGCCCAGATCTCAACCCGGTTGCGCAGGCCGGCCTCCATCAGCGCCCGGTGCACGGCGCGGGTGCCGATGTCGGAGGGCAGGCCGACGTGGCGCAGCGCGTGCTGGCGGGCGGCGCCGGTGCCGCCCTCGAAGCCCGACAGGGTGATGATGTCGGCGCCCGCCTTGGCGATGCCGAGGCCGATCGTGCCGATGTTCGGCACCACCGGGACCTTGACCGAGACGCGCACGTCGGGGTTGACCGTCTTCAGCTCGTCGATCAGCTCGGCGAGGTCCTCGATCGAGTAGAGGTCGTGGTTGTTGGAGGGTGAGATCAGGTCGGTGCCGGGCGAGGCGTTACGGGCCGCGGCGACCTTCTCGGAGACCTTCTTGCCGGGCAGGTGGCCGCCCTCGCCGGGCTTGGCGCCTTGGCCGATCTTGATCTCGGCGAGGTAGGAGGAGTTGAGCATCTCGGCCGAGACGCCGAAGCGCCCCGAGGCGACCTGCTGGCCGCGCCATTTGCGGTAGTGCCCGTACATGTCGCGGATCTCGCCGCCCTCTCCGTTGACGCAGAGGACGTTGATCGACTTCGCGGCCTCCGCGTAGGCGCGGAAGGCCGGCTCGGACTGCGAGCCGAAGCTCATCGAGGAGATCACCACCGGGTAGTCGTGCAGGCCGACGCCGGCGTCGACGCCGGCCGGGTCGAGCGGCTCGCGGTCTCCCTTCAAGCCCATGACGTGGCGCATCGAGATCGGGCTCCGCGCCTCCAGCTCGCGCACTTTCCGCGAGTACTCCTCGTAGCTGCCCGAGCCGTTCGCGGTCGCGATCGCGGCCTTGTAGATCTTGGGGTAGAAGCGGAACGTCTTCGCCGGTTTCGCGTCCTCGTCGCCGGCCAGGACGCGGGCGCGCTCGTTGGTGTCCTCGTCGAGCTCGGCGAAGCCGGCGCCTCCCTCCTCGGAGGCGGCGAAGGCCTCCGTCATGAAGATCTCGGCCAGCTCCGGCTTCACGCCGATCGAGGAGAACTGGCGCGCGTAGCCGCGCACCTCGTGGATTCCGATCGTCGAGATCACTTTCTCCATCCCCTTCTTCAGCGCGTCGCAGAGGTTGGAGACGTCGTTCTCATAGTCCTCGACGCAGATCACCTCGACCATCGTGTAGGGGCAGACGCCGTTGGCGCCGAGGCCGAGGGCGAGCATCACGTCGTGGACGTTGCGCAGCGCGGCAGAGCGCAGGACGATGCCGCAGCGACGGCGCAGGTTCTCCTCGCCGGCCTCGACCTTGAACCCCTTCAGCGCCTGGTCGACGGCCGAGGTGGCCAGGTGCGGATCGAGGTAGCGGCGGTCGGCGTCGTAGACGGTGCGGTCGGTGAGCACGAGCAGCTCGGCCCCGTCGCGCACTTTCTTCACCGCTTCCTGCTTGATCCGCTCGATCGCGCCGCGGGTCGTCTCGGACTCGAGCAGCGAGACGTCGAGCGCGTCGGCGCGGCCGCGGAACTCCTCCCAGAGGTCCTCGAGCAGGTAGGTGCGGTGCTTGCGGGCGATCGCCCGGTAAGTCTTGTCGGAGAGCGGCGCCAGGCCGTGGTGGCCGCCGAGGATCACCGGGAAGGCGGTCTCGACCGTGCCGGTGTCGGTGCCGGCCGCCTCGATCGAGGGGCGGCGGCCGAAGACGGCGCGGGTCGAGAAGTGCTCCATCTCGCGTTCGCGGTCGATCGCCGGGTTGGTGACGACGGCGACCGTCTCCTTGAAGTAGTCGGCGAGGTTCTGACGCTCCGGAGAGAGCGCCGCCAGCGGCCCGTCGTAGCCGAGCGAGCCGACCGGCTCGGACCCGTTGGAGGCCATCTGCTGGACCAGTTTGACGTCGTCGCGCTGCCAGCCGAATCCGGCCAGGATCCGGTCCTGGACCTTGACCGGCTCCTCGGGGCCGGCGTCGGAGTATCCCGGCACCTCGTCGCCCTCGAGCGGGCCGCCGGCCCGCAGGGCGCGGTCGTAGCCGGCCTCGGCATCGACGCCGTTGCGTCGCAGCCAGCTCTTGCGGACGATGCGCAGCATCTCGTCGTGGGCGTGCAGGGTCGAGCGCCTGGCCGAGCGGTCGATCGCGACCAGGGCCTTCTCGCCCGGAGCGAGCGGCTTCGGCTCGGCGACCATCTTCGCCACCGGCACCACGCCGGGCTCTGAGCTGAAGACGAAGTCTTCGCCGGTCTCGACCTGCCAGAGCGGGCGCAGGCCGAGCGCGTCGGAGGAGAAGACGCATTCGTCGGCATGGCGCGCGATCAGCGCCACCGGGCCCTGCGCGTAGGGCCCCATCGCCTGGCGCAGGTACATGTAGAAGGCGCGCAGGTCCTCCGCCAGCGAGCGGATCTCCTCGGTGATCGGCGGCACGACCATCTCCATCGCCTCGGCGAGGCTGAGGCCGTTGCGGCTGACCAGGGTGTCGATCGTGCGGTTGAGGTCCTGCGAGTCCGAGGAGCCCGGCTGGATCGGCACGCCCAGCATGCGCGCCTCCTGGCGCAGTTGTTCGATCGTGTTGATCTCGCCGTTGTGGCCGAGCATCGAGAACGGCTGCACGCGCTTGAACGAGGGCCAGGTGTTGGTCGAGTAGCGGTTGTGGCCGAAGCAGCCGATCGTCTCGAAGCGCTCGTCGCGCAGGTCGGGGTAGTACTCGCCGAGGATCTTCGGCGCGCCCATCACCTTGTAGACGCAGGTCGTCGCCGAGAAGGACGGGACGTGGACGTCGAGCTCCTCCTCGAGCTCGATCATCAGGTCGAAGAGGACGCGGTCGCGGTTGGAGGCATCGGCGACGAGGCCGGCGAGCTGCCAGAAGTGCGGCTCCTCCTCGCGCGCGGTCGGGCCGAGCGCGGTCGAGTCGACGACGCCGATACGCTCGGCGAGAATGCGGAAGCCGCCGCGGCCGAGCAGCTCGCGGGCGTCGTGCTGGATCCGCTCGCGGTCCTGAGAGCGCTCGACGAAGACGTGGGCGACGGCGAAGGCGTCGTCGAGGGTCAGCGAGGGGTCATGGCCGCCGGAGCGGACTTCCTCGGCCCAGACCTTGCGCGGCAGGTCGAGCAGCAACCCACAGCCGTCGCCCTCGCCGTCGACGTTGCCGGCCCGGTGGAGCATCTTCTGCAGCGCCGGGATGGCCAGCTCGATCGGAGCATGGCTCGGGGTCGCGTCGCGGCGGACGGAGGCATAGATCGCGCAGGCGTCCTTGTCCTCGACGCTGGGCGGGGAGACGAGCGGCCTGTAGGCACGCTCTGGCGAGTAGCGGACGGGCCGCTCGCCGTGACGCTCACGGGACTGGTTACGAGACATGCTGACCTCCCGGGTTCCACGCCTTCTCCGAGCGGGCGCGCGACGGGTTGACAAGTCAGCGAATTATAGGGGCGAGCGCCGGGCCTTCGAGATGAATTCGCGTTTTCCCGCAAATAGCGCTGAAAACGCCGGACGACTCAGGCCCAGGACATCGACTCGTAGCCGCCCTCGGGCTGGACCCCGATCAGCAGGGCGGAGACGGGCGCCTCGGAGCGGTTGAGGATCGTTCGCGTCGCCGGCGGCTCGATCGAGGCGAAGGTCCCAGCCGGGGCCTCGTGGTCCTCGCCCTCGATCCGCAGCACCGCGTCCCCCTCGAGGATCGCGTAGAGCTCGACCTGGCCGCTCTGCGCCTCGTCGTGCTCGGGGATCTGCCCGCCCGGCTCGATTTCGACGAGGTTGAAGCCGAAGGCGGAAGTGCCGAGCGCCTTGCGCGCCAGCTTCCAGGTCGCGCCCCCCGAACCCTCCATCGACTCGAACTCGTCGCGGTGCTTGATCGTGTAACTGGCCATCGCGGCGACCTTACCCGACTGGCTAAAGCTCCGGGACGTCGGCGCCCAGCGGGCTGAAGGGGAGGCGGCGGACCTCGGACCAGCGGTCGCAACGCCCCTCCAGCGCCTCGGCGACCTTGCCGGCGTCCTGCCATGTGGTCCAGACGAGGACCGTGGGGCCGGCACCGGAGATCGTCGCGCCGAGGGCGCCCAGCTCGCGGGCGGTGTCGACCAGCTCCATCGAGCGCGGGTAGAGCTCGCGGCGGCGGTCCTGGTGGATGCGGTCGGCGAGGCCGGCGGCGAGGAGATCGAGGTCGGCGGTCTGCAGGCCGAGGACGAGGCAGGAGGCGGCGGAGACGTTGGCGACAGCGTCGGCGAGCGGCACCTCGCCCGGGATCGCCTCGCGAGCGCGCTCGGTCGACACCTCCTCGGCGGGAATCACCGCGATGCCCTCGAGGCCGCTCGGGGCGTCGAAGCGGGCCGCGGTTGGACCGCCCTCACCAGCTCCGCAGATCACGAAGCCGCCGTAGATCGCCGCCGCGACGTTGTCGGGATGGCCCTCGATCTCGGTCGCCCGCGCGAGGAAGTCCTCCTTCGAGAGCCCCAGCTCGAAGAGATGGTCCGCGGCGTAAAGCCCGGCTACGATCGCCGCCGCGCTGGAGCCGAGGCCACGGGCCAACGGGATCTCGCTCTTCAGCCGGAATGCGATGCCATCAGCCGAATGCAGCGACTCGAAGGCGCGCACGATCAGGTTGTCGCGTCCGGACGTAACCCCGAGCCCGCCGTCGTCGAAGGAGTAGTCGCCCGTCTCCTCGACCTCCAGCTCGAGGAAGAGAGACATGGCCGCGGCGAGCACGTCGTATCCCGGCCCGAGGTTGGCCGAGGAAGCGGGGACGCGGACGAGCCGATGGCGAGCGGTCACCGCTGAGTTTCTACCTGTTTACGTCACCTAGGCGACGACGCGCTCGGCGACGTTAACTTCAACGAGCCGATCCGGGGCAGACAATGCCGCTCTCGCGGTGGCGACCAGCGCGGAACCGTCCAGACCGAAATGCTTGGCGGCAACCCCCAGGAGATCGAGGTGCTCAGCGGGGTACAGAAGCTCCACGGCGGCTACGGTCCCATCCGCGATGCCGACGTTGCAATAGTCATCATCGACCTGCTCGTCGTGATCGAAGCGATCGACTTGCCGCAATTCGATCGTCAGTGCATCTGCTTTGCTGTCGTAGTCGGCTCGCATCAATGTCTCCTTCCGTGGATTGTGACGATGAGGTCGGGCTCGTCAAGGGCGATGACTATTCGCACGCGAACACCAGCGATATAGCCGGTATAGCGCGGCTTTCCCTTCCTGTCTTTATCCACGCGGAGGGGATGCGCGATGACCTCTTCCGCATCGGCAACAGTGAAGCCATGCTGGCGCGCCCAGTTCTTCGCGTGGCGTGAAAAGCGCACGCTCTTTCAAGGGCTGGGCAGCCAAGACTCTCCCCTCTCGGTTTGCCGTCACTCGAACACCGCGCGCTCGACCGCGCTCAGGTCGTTCTCGCAGTTGATCACGGCCGGGGCTTTGGAGAGGGCCGTGTCGGGGTCCTTGAGGCCGTGGCCGGTGAGGACGCAGACGACCGACTCGGGCGCCTCGGCCTCCTCGATCGTGGGCAGGCCGTGGGCGAGCAGGCCGGCAACCGAGGCCGCGGAGGCGGGCTCGCAGAAGACGCCCTCGCCCGCCGCCAACCAGCGGTAGGCGTCGAGGATCTGCTCGTCGGAGACGGCGGCGACGCGGCCGCGCGAGTCGGTGAACGCCGCCATCGCCTCCTCCCAGCGCGCTGGGTTGCCGATCCGGATCGCCGAGGCGATCGTCTCTGGGTTGACCACCGGCTCGCCCCGCACCAGCGGCGCCGCGCCCTCGGCCTGGAAGCCGTAGAGGACCGGGGCCGCGCCGGCCTCCTGGAAGCCGCGCCAGTAGGCGGTGACGTTGCCGGCGTTGCCGACTGGGATCGCGAGGGCACCGGGCGCCCCGCCCAGCTCCTCGACGATCTCGAACGCCGCCGTCTTCTGGCCTTCGATCCGGTGCGGGTTGACCGAGTTGACGAGCTCGATCGGGTGCTTCGCGGCCAGCTCGCGGACGATCCGCAGAGCGTCGTCGAAGTTGCCCTGCAGGGCAACCACGCGGGCGCCGTGCATCAGCGCCTGGGCGAGCTTGCCGATCGCGATCTTGCCCTCGGGGACGATCACGGCGCCGCGCATGCCGGCCCGGGCGGCGTAGGCCGCGGCGCTCGCCGCCGTGTTGCCGGTCGAGGCGCAGATCACCGCCTCCGCCCCGCGGCCCTTCGCCCGCGAGACGGCGACCGTCATCCCGCGGTCCTTGAAGCTGCCGGTCGGGTTGGCGCCCTCGAACTTGAGGTAGGCGCGAACGCCCAGCCGCTCCGACAGCCGCGGGGCGTCGATCAGCGGCGTCGACCCCTCGTTGAGCGAGACGACGGGGTCGTCCGCCTCCAGCGAGAGCCGCTCGCGGTACCTCTGGATCAGCGGTTCGGCCATCGACCAGGAGACCTCAGACGAACTCCTCTTCGATGACGCGGATCGCGCGAGGCGGCGCGCGCAGCACGTCGAGGGCGTCGATCGCGTCGATCGCCTCGGCGAAGCGCGACTCCAGGCACTCGTGGAGCACCATCACCAGGCTGGCCTCCTCGCCGCTGCCGCGCTGGACGACGCTCTTCACTGAGACCTCCTTGTCGCCGAGGACCTGGGCCACCCGGGCCAGTACGCCCGGCCGGTCGCTCACCTCGAGGTGAAGGTAGAAGGAGGAGGCGACGTCGGCGACGATCGGCAGCTCCTCGCGGGTCTCGTGCACCGGCGCGTCGCCGTTGAGGACCGAGACCACGTCGCCGAGCACGGCCGAGGCCGTCTGAACCCCCCCGGCCCCCGGCCCTGACATCGTCACCTCGGTTATCTCGGGCGCCTCGACCATCACGGCGTTGAAGGGGCCTTGGACTGGGGCCAGCGGGTGACCGGCGTAGAGGAAGCAGGGGAAGACGCGGACGCTCACCCCGCCATCGCGGCGCTCGGCGACGCCGAGCAGCTTCAGCGAGAGGCCGAGCTCGCGCGCGTAGGCGATGTCGTCGGGCTCGATCCGCTCGATCCCCTCGTAGGAGACCTCGTCGAGCGTCACCGGGGTGTGGAAGGCGAGGCGGGCGAGAATCGCCATCTTCGCCGCCGCGTCGGCGCCGCTGACGTCGTCGCTCGGGTCGGCCTCGGCGTAGCCCAGGTCCTGGGCCCTGGCGAGGACCTCGTCGAAGGGCGCGCCGCTGGCCGCCATCTCGGTGAGGATGAAGTTGGTGGTGCCGTTGACGATGCCGAAGACCTTGGTTATCCCGGTGACGCCGAAGCTCTCCTGGATCGCCCGCACGACCGGGATCACGCCCGCGACGGCGGCCTCGAAGCGCAACTGCACGCCGGCATCCCGAGCCGCCTCGAAAAGCTCCTCGCCGTGCTGGGCGAGCAACTGCTTGTTGGCGGTGACGACCGGCTTCCCGGCTCGCAGCGCCGCCAGCACGTAGTCGCGGGCCGGCTCCGTGCCGCCAATCAGCTCGACGATCACGTCGGACCCGTCGAGGATCGAGTCGAAGTTTCCCTCTCCGCGCGTGAGGACACCCGAGACCTCGAGGCGGCGCCCGGTCGCGGCCTCGACCGCCGCGGCGCGCTCAGCCAGCAGACCGGCGAAGGCGCCGCCCACCGTGCCGCGCCCAAGCAGCCCGACGCGCACCGCTTTCGAGGGTCCCTCAGACATCCCTGGCGGTCAGGTCCTCGTAGGTCTCGCGCCGCACGACGACCCGGGCCTCGCCGTCGCGGCAGAAGACGACGGGCGGCCGGGTGACGCCGTTGTAGTTGCTCGCCATCGCGTGCCCGTAGGCCCCCGTCGCGGGCGTCACCAGGACGTCGCCGACGGCCGGTGCGGCCAGCATCGCGTCGCGCACGAGGATGTCGCCCGACTCGCAGTGCATGCCGGCGATCGTCGCCGCCGTGTCGGGCGCGGCGGCCGCCCGGTCGGCGATCAGGGCCTCGTAGCGCGAGCCGTAGAGCATCGGCCGCATGTTGTCGGACATGCCGCCGTCGACCGCGACGTAGGTTCGCACTCCGGGGATCTCCTTCACCGTGCCGACCCGGTAGGCGGTGACGCCGGCGTTGCCGACCAACGAGCGGCCGGGCTCGATCAGGATCCGCACGCCCTCGCCGAAGACCTCGGCGACGCCGCGCACCTTGACGTCGACGTAGGCGTCGATCGAGGGTGGCTCGTCCTCGGCCGTGTAGGCGATGCCGAGGCCGCCACCGACGTTGACGACGCGGCACCACTCGCCGGCGAGCTCGCCGATCGCGCGGATCGCCAGCGCGTAAGGCTCGAGCTCGAAGATCTGCGAGCCGATGTGGGCATGCAGGCCGGTCAGCTCGAGGACGTCGGAGGCGAGCACCCGCTCAATCGCCCTTGCCGCCAGGCCGTCCTCGAGCCCGAAGCCGAACTTCGAGTCGAGCTGGCCGGTCTGCACGTAGTCGTGGGTCGAGGGCTTGATCCCGGGCGTGACCCGGATCAGCACGTCCCGCGGGCGCTCGAGCAGCCGCTCGCAGCGGTCGATCTCGTCGAAGGAGTCGAGGATCAGGTGGCCGACGCCGGCGCGCGAGGCGAAGAGGATCTCCTCGTCGGACTTGTTGTTGCCGTGCATGTGGATGCGGGCCGGATCGAAGCCCGCCCGCAGCGCCATGTGCAGCTCGCCGCCGGAGGCGACGTCGACCGAGAGCCCCTCCTCGGCGAAGAGTCGGTAGGCGGCGGTGCAGGGGAACGACTTGCTGGCGAAGAGCACCTCGAAGTCGGCGCCGCGACGCTCGAAGGCGTCGCGGTAGGCGCGAGCGCGAGTCCGCATGTCCTCCTCGGCGTACAAGTAGGCCGGCGTACCGAGCTCAGCGGCGAGATCGACGACGTCGCAACCGGCGATCTCGAGGTGGCCGCGCTCGTTGACGCGGCTGCCGGCGGGGTAGACCGAGGAGCCCGCGATGGGGTCCGCCACCGCGCCCGCCTGTCCACGCTCCGCCATAGGCGGGCATTGTGACGGTTGAAGGGGTGGCGGCGACTAGCGGCTGTCGCCGAGCAGCCCTTTTACGGTTCCACGGTCCCGTCGATGGTTTTGCCGACGCTCGATTCGGGGCCGGCGACTTCGTTGACGGCGCTTTCGGTCGTTTCCGTGACGCCCGTGGCACCGACCGCCCCTCCCGTCGCTTCGTCCACGCCTTTCACCGTTTCGTTGACGGCCCCGGTGACCGCTCCGGAGGTCGACTCGGATGTAGAGCCGGGGATCGTGCCCGGCGAGCCTCCGGACCCCGGTCCTGAACCTGAACCCGAGCCGCTGCTGCCAGCCCCAGGCGCCGATTGCCCCGAGGGCGCCCCTGAGCCGGGCGAACCCGTGCCGGCGGGCGCGGGGACGCGCGTCGTGGGGGCCGAGCCGATGCCGGAACGGAGGGTGCCGCCCGTTCCGGCCGGGCTGCCGGCGGAGTTGCGCGCCGCGCTACGAGAGGTCGCCGCGCCCGCCCCGCGGCCGACAGCCTGGCCGCTAGAGCTTTCGCCCCCGGGCGCGCGGCCCTCGGTCGCCGAGGATCCACCATTCCCCCCGCCGATCTGAATCCCGGCGAGCGGCCACTCGCGCAGCGCCTGAAAGGAGACCAGCAGGACGAAGGCCACGACGGCCGCGCCGATCAGCGCCGTACCGGAGACTGCCCCGGCGAGATAGCCGTGAGCCTGCTTGATCACCCCTCCAGGGTCTCAAACCAAAGCGAGATTTCAAGCCCTCTACGGACGGAACGTCGAGGGCTACAGGTAGCCGAGCGGATCGGTCGGCGCGCCGGCGACGCGCACCTCGAAGTGCAGGTGGTCGCCGAAGCAGTGCCCGGTGCAGCCGACGTAGCCGATCACGTCTCCCTGGGCGACGCTCTGCCCGGCGCTCACCGCGAACGAGGACTGGTGCGCGTAACAGGTCTGCAACCCCCCACCGTGGTCGAGGCAGGTGAAGTTCCCGTAGCCGCCGCTTTCGGCTTCGGACTGCATCAGGACGACCGTGCCCGCGGCCGCCGCACGGATCGGCGTCCCGGCCGGCACAGCGATGTCGATTCCCTCGTGCATGCGCCCCCAGCGCATGCCGAAGCCCGAAACGACCGGTCCGTCCACCGGCCAGATGAACTGGCCCGAGCCGTAGCGGACCGGCCCGGCGGGAAGCGGAGCGGAGGCCGATTCGCCGAGTCGCGCCGCCAGCTCGGCCTGGATCGAGGCGACGTCCCCGTCCAGGTCGCTTTCGGTCTTCTCGATCCGCTTCAGCGCCGCTTCGCGGCGGGCGCGCGCCGTGACCAGCGCCGCCTGGCGCCCCTGCAGTGCCGCGCGGGCCGAAGCGAGCGCCTGCTCTTCGGCGGCGATCGCGTCCCGCGCCGCTTCGATGCGGAGCTTGGCTCCCCGCAGCCGGGCGACGGTGCGCTTGACTTCGTCGCGCAGGTCCCTGACCCGGCCGATGACCGCCTCGTCCATGCCACGGATGCGATCCAGGTATTCGGTGCGCTCGATCAGGTCGTCATAGCCGTTGGCGCCGACGATGAGGCTGAGGACGTCGGGGGTTCCCGTCTCGTAGATGGCCACCAGGCGCGCGCGCAGCGTCGCCAGCGCGCGCTCGAGCCGCGCGCGCACCACGGCCAGGTGCCGCTTGGCGCCGTCGAGCTCGGCGACGGCCCTGTCCAGCTCGGCTTGCTTCGCGTCGAGGCGGTCGCGGACCGCGGCCTCGCGGGTGCGGAGCGCAGCGACCTCGCCGGTCAGCCGGTCGATCCGGTCCTTGTAGTGGGCGATGGTCGTCGTCAGCACGCCGTGCCGTTCGCGCACCTCGGAGAGCTTGGCTTCCTTGGCGTCGAGCTTCGATTCGAGGTCTTCGGCGGAGGCGATGCCGGCCGCGAGCAGCACGAGCAGCACCGCGGCGGCGGCGCCCAGGGCCGCCGGGGCAAGGCGAGTCTTGAACATCGCGAGCAAGGCTAGCCAAGTGCGTAAACGTCCTCTGAGCAGGGGATTAGGCCTGCAAGTCCGGTTGCGGATCAGGCGTGGCGCGAGGCGTTCTCGACGCTCAGCAGGGCATCCGGCACCTGCTCCTCCATCTGCAGCGTCGTGTGATCGATGCCAAAGCGCTCGTGCAGCAGCAGCTCGATCCGCCGCCGCACGAGATCCCGGTCGCACTCGGGCGAGACGACGACGTGAGCGGCGAGCGCGCCGAAGCCGGAGGTCACCGTCCAGATGTGGAGGTCGTGCACCGAGCGAACGCCCTCCTCCGCGCAGATCGCCGCCCCGGCCTCCTCGACGTCGACCCCGGCCGGCGCGGCCTCCATCAGGACCCCTACCGGCTCCGCGATCAGGCGCCAGGAAGAGAGCAGGATGAGAACCGCGATCGCGAGACCGACTACCGGATCGACCAATGACGAACCGCCGAGCAAGACGAAGCCGCCCGCGAGGACGACCCCAAGCGACCCAAGCGCATCCGCTGCGCTGTGCCGTAGCACCCCCTCGAGGTTGACGTCCTCGCGCTCGCCCCCGGCTAGGACGACGGCCGCGGTCACGTTTCCCACCAATCCGAGCAGGCCAAGCGCGAGCACCCCAAGCCCATCGATCTCCGGCGGATCGCTCAGGCGCCCCACCGCCGCGACGGCAACCGCGACCGCCACGCCAACCAGCAGCAACCCGTTGACCAGCGCCGCGAGGATCTCCGAGCGCTGATACCCAAACGTCATCCGCCCCCCCGAAGGCCGCCCAGCCAGCCCCGCCGCGAACAGCGCCAGCCCAATCGCTCCCACGTCCGAAAGCAAATGCCCCGCATCCGCCAGCACCGCCAGCGACCCGGTCAGCACCCCGCCCACAGCCTCCGCGACAAACATCGCGAGATTGATCCCCAGCGCTACCCACATACGCCGGCGACTGTCCCCCCGCCGCGCGTCGAGAGCGTTTGAATGACCGTGCGAGTGCACGACCCGGAGCTTAGAGAGCACGCTTAGGCCGGAACGGCCTCCTTCTCGGCTGCCCCGGACTTCTCAGCCATCGCCTCGTTGGCGACTTCGGCCGCGTAGCCGAACCTCTCCGCGTACTCGCGGGCCTGCATGCGCGAGATGACCATGCGCTGGATCTCGGCCGTGCCCTCGAACAGCTGGTAGATCTTGGCGTCGCGGAACCACTTCTCCAACGGGCACTCGGTGCTCAGGGCGTAGGGGCCGACGAGGTCCATCAGGGTCGTCGTCGCCCACATCGTCACGTCGCCCCCCTTGAGCTTCGACATCGAGCCCTGGCCGCCCGTCATCGGCACGCCGTTGCGTCCCATCCAGGCGGCGCGCTGGACGAGCAGGCGTGCGGCTTCGATCTCGGTCGCGACGTCGGCCAGCGTCTGCTGGATGCGCTGCTCCTGCAGCAACGGCTTGCCACCTTCGCTCTGGCCGTCGAGATACTCGAGCGTCCACTCGTAGGCAGCCTGGGCGATGCCGAGCGCGGAGGCGCCGACCAGCGGCCGGGTGACCTCGAAGGTCGCGAGCGCGTCGGCGCCGCGCGACTTCTTGCCTTCGCGCCCGCGCTGCAGCTTGCGCTCCAGCTTCTCCTCGCCGCCGAGCAGGTTCTCGGCCGGGATCCGGCAGTCGTCGAGCACGACCTCGGCCGTGTGCGAGGCGCGGATGCCGAGCTTGGACTCCTTCTTGCCCTGAGCGAGGCCCGGGGTGTCCTTGCCGACCACGAAGGAGGCCTGGCCGCGGGTGCCGAGGCTCGGGTCGACCGTGGCGACGACGACATGGCAGTCGGCGATGCCGCCGTTGGTGATGAAGACCTTGGTGCCGTTGAGGACCCACTCGTCGCCGTCGCGCTTCGCGGTCGTCTTCAGGCTCTTGACGTCGGAGCCCGCCTGCGGCTCGGTCACGGCGTAGGCGCCGAGCTTGATCTCGTCCTCGCTGCCGAAGCACTCCGGCACCCAGCGGGCGATCTGCTCGGGCGTCCCGGAGGACGCGATTCCCGCCGCCGCCAGGCCGGAGCCCGAGATCGCCAGGGCGATGCCGGCGCAACCCCAATGGAACTCTTCGGCCGAGATCACCTGCATTTGGCCCTCGCCGTCGGCGGCGGAGCGTTGGATGCCCTCGAGGCCGCCGAATCCCTGCTTGCGGGCCTCCTTGATCACGTCCCAGGGGATGCTCTCCTCTAGGTCGTGCTTGGGGGCCGCGGGCCGGATCACCTCGCGGGCGAAGGCCCGGCAGCGCTCCTTGTATTCCTTCTGCTCATCGTTAAGTGCGAAATCCATGATTCCCCTCTTGGTCTGCGCCTCTGCGACTGATTGACTGGTCAGTCAACCAGTCCGTGCAAGATTAGCCGACCGGCCAGCCAGCGCCACGCGTGTAGCGTTCCCGCCGTGGCCGGGAAGCGTCCGATCAACGCCGAGCTGCCGCCTGGGCAGAGCGCATCCGAGGTCGACCGCGTTGGAGCTGAGTCGAAGTCGAACGCGCCGCACCGGCCTCGGCGCCGGCGGTCGATTCCGGGCGCCCTGAAGGGGATCGCGATCCTGGTCGCCTTCGCGATCGTCTTCCTCGTGGCGGCGGTGTTGGGGGGCGGAGGTACGGGAGAGGACAACGGCGAAACCGCGCCGGCACCGACCTCCGAAGCGCGGTCTGGGGACGCCGAAGCGACTAAGACGCCCACCGCCGAGGCCGCCGCGGAGCTTGGCTATCCCTCCTTCGCGACTAACAACACGACTCGGGTGGGCGGCTCCGATCCGGCCGAGGTCGCCGCCGCGGTGGCTCTCGCCGTCTTCCCGTCCTCCACCGCGACCCAGCGTCCCGCCGCGGTCGCGATCGTCGACGAAGGCGACTGGCAGGCCGCGGTCGCGGCCTCGGTTCTAATGGCAGAGCCCCTGCAAGCGCCGCTGCTCGTCTCCTCGGGCGGCGAGCTGCCCGACGCCAGCTCGCAGGCGCTGGCGGCGCTCGATCCGCGGGGCAGCGGGGCGACGCACGGCGCCCAGGCCTTCGTCGTCGGCCAGGGCGCCCACCCGGACGACTTGAAGACGACCGAGGTCGCGGGACCCGACCCAGCGGCGCTGGCTGCCTCGATCGCGAGACTGCGCGAACAGCTCGCGGGCGAGCGGCCGCAGCATTTCGTCCTCGCGGCCGAAAGCGCGCCCGAGTTCGCCGCGCCAACGGCGGCCTGGGCGGCGCGCTCGGGGGATCCGGTGCTCTTCACCGCGGCCGACAAGCTCCCGCCCGCGACGAGGACGGCGCTACGCGCCCACCCGAAGGTCCCGGTCTACGTAGTAGGCCCCTCTTCCGCGATCTCCTCGGACGTGTTTCGCGAAGTCGACAAGATCGCGGGACGGGTGCGCCGGGTCGCCGGCGAGACCCCGGTCGAGAACGCGATCGCCCTCGCCCGCTACGCGAACGGGGACTTCGGCTGGAACGTCAACGATCCCGGCCATGGCTTTGTCGTCGCCCGCGCCGAAGATCCGCTCGCGGCGGCCGTCGCCTCGCCGCTCTCCGCCTCTGGGACGTGGGGCCCGCTCCTGCTCACCGACGACGCCGCTACCCTGCCGGTGCCGTTGCGCGAATACCTGCTCGACGTCAAGCCGGGCTTTACCACCGATCCCACCCGTGCCTTCTACAACCACGTCTGGGTAATCGGGGACCAGGACGCGATCGACGTGAACCAGCAAGCCGAGATAGACGAGCTGGCCGAACTGGCCAAGATAGGAGGCAAGGAACCGTGAGTGAAGCGGAGACCCCCGACCTGCTCGGCCCAGGCCACCGCGTCACCGCCGAGGACATCCGCGCCCTCGCCGGTGCCTCGACCCCGCATTTCGCCCTCCAGGTCCGCAACCGGATCCGCCGCCTGATCGAGCCGCTCGCGAGCGAGGATCCGGCGCGTCGCGAAGGCGAACGCAAGATCGCCGAGCTCGAGGAGCTGGCCGAGCACAGTGGGGATCCCCGCGGCACGCTCGGAATCGCCTCGCACTGATCCATCCGCGCAACCGGGGGTTACAGACCCGTTTCGGGGGTAACCCGGACACGTCCGCGACGGAAGGAGAGCCATGGACGCCAAGCGAAGGATGCCGTCACCGGCAATGGTTGTGGCGATCGTCGCCCTGATCGCGGCCCTGGCGGGAACCGCCTACGCGACGCAGACGATCAACGGCGGCGCGATCAAGAAGCAGACCATCGGCGGCGGCAAGCTGAAGAAGAAGACGCTGACCGGGTTCCAGATCAACACCAACAAGCTCGGTGTGATTCCGGCCGCGAAGCGGGCCGCGCACACCTACTGGGCCGTGGTCGACAACCCGGCCGGGGCCGGTAACGCGGCGCTCTCCCGGGCCAGCGATCCGCGGATCACCGCGACCGAGGCCGGCGGTGCGGTCACGGTCGCCGTGCCGTTCAACGTCGCCTTCTGCGCCAACGTGGCCGGCCGTGACAACGCCGGCACGTCGGTTCCGAATCCCGGCTATGCGCAGACCAACGCCTCGCCGGCGAACCCCAACGCGATCGAGGTGCGCACCCGCGACAAAGAAGGCAAAGACGAGGACGCCGACTTCCACCTGATCGTCGTCTGCCCTTAAGTCGATACCCCCTCGCTTGAGGGTAAAGACGAGCTATGACGTAGCGCAAAGGCCCTCCACTGGGTATAGGGCCACCCATGGAGGCTCAAGGACCAGAGATCCGCCCAGTGGACGCACCCAAGATCGCGACCGAGGCAGCCGCCGGCCAGTCGGCCGCCGGATCCAGCATCTCAGCGAGCCGGCGCGACCACCTGCTCAGCATCACCGACTCCGCGCTCGGCTACATGTCCCTCGAGGACATGCTCTCCGAGCTGCTGGGGCGAATTCGCGAGGCGCTCGACGTCGACACCGCCGCGATATTGCTGCTCGACGAGGACCGCGGCGTCCTCCTCGCACGCGCCGCGCGTGGCCTCGAGGAGGAGGTCCGCCAGGGCGTCCAGGTGCCGCTCGCGCGGGGATTCGCGGGTCGCGTCGCCGCCGAGGTACGGCCGATCATCATCGACCTCGAACACGCGGAGGTCGTGAATCCAATTCTCCGCCAGAAGGGCATCCGCTCGATGCTCGGCGTGCCCCTGCAGGCCGGAGGTCACGTGATCGGCGTCATGCACATCGGCACGCTCGCTCTCCGTGAGTTCGAGGAAGACGACGTGACGCTTTTGCAGCTCGCCGCCGACCGCGCCGCCCTCGCCATCGACGACGCCCGCATCTCGGAGATGCGGGCGGTCACCGCCATCATGCAGCGCACGCTCCTACCGGAGACACTGCCGGACATCCCCGGCCTGCGCTTCAGCGCCAAGTACCTGCCGGCGGGTACCGGGGTCAAGATCGGCGGCGACTGGTACGACGTCTTCCAGCTCAACGACGGACGCCTCGCCTTCGTCGTCGGCGACGTGGTCGGTCGCGGCATCCTGGCCGCCTCCGTTATGGCTGAGATCCGGACGGCGCTGCGCGCCTACATGGCCCAGGGGCACAAGCTCACCGAGGTGGTCTCGATGTTGAACGACCTGCTCGTCTCGATGGGCCGCAACCGCGGAGCCACGCTCTCGATTCTCGCGCTGGATCCGCAAGCCGAAGAGCTGGAAGCCGTCACCGCGGGCCACCTTCCTCCCCTGCTGGTCGAGCCGACGGGCCCTCCTCGGCTGCTCGAGCAAAGGCCCGGCCTGCAGGTCGGAGTCCGCAGCGGCAACGAGTACGAGGCCACTCGGCATCCGTTCCCCGTCGGCAGCCGGCTTTTGCTCTACACCGACGGGCTGATCGAGCGGCGCGAAGAGTCGATCGACGTAGGTCTCCAACGACTGACGGCGGCAGCCGCGACCGCGGCCCGAGAACCGAAAACCAACCTGGCCGACGACGTCTACCGTGCGCTGCTCGACGAGACGCCGCTCGCGGACGACGTCGCTCTGCTCGCCATCGAGACCCTCCCGCTAGAGGGGCCCCTGGAGATCACGCTGCCGACGCGCGCCAGCGTCCTCGCCGGCATGCGCAGAACCCTCGCTCGCTGGCTTCGTGCCGCCGGCGCCAACGAGGACGAGCAATTCGACGTCACCCTCTCGACTTCCGAGGCCGCCGCCAACGCGATCGAGCACGCCTACGGCGGAAACGAATCGACCTTCACGATCCTCTGCGAACAGGAATCCGATCGGATCACGGTGACCGTTCGCGACCTCGGCCGCTGGCGCACTGCCAGGCCACCTGGCGGGGGCAGGGGGCTGCCGATCATGCGCGAGCTGGTCGACGACGTGGAGATCAGCAGAGGCGACGAGGGAACCGTCGTGAAGCTGATCAAGAGGCTCTCTGGTCAAACATGATCCACTTGGACATCGAGCAGATCGACGGCGTGCCGATCGTGTATCTCAAAGAAGACCTGGACGCCGCCAACGCCGCCACCGTCGAGCGCGGACTGGCCGAGGCGATCGGACCCGACGCCTTGAGCCTTATCGTCGACCTCAGCAGCGTCCGCTACCTCGACAGCGCCGGTATCGACATGCTGCTGCGGCTCAGCGACCGCCTCGACCGTCGTCGCAACGAACTGATCCTCGTCGTTCCTGAGTCCTCCCAACTAAAGCGCCTGGTCACGATCGTCGGCCTGCCCGATGCGATCGCCATCCACCCGAGCCTTCACGAGGCCCTCGCCGGGCAGCGGTCGGGGGGTCAGTCGTGATGGGGCCAGACAGTCCCTTTAAGCTGCATGAAGTGAGCGACGCGCCGCACGGCTTCAAGGAGGGCGACAAGGTCTGGGTCG
>Ga0068868_100000123_pt1 | contig 49295 bp, 42 predicted proteins | sample KBSMisM42_FD_64660 | JGI IMG/M metagenome (GOLD analysis project Ga0068868, IMG submission 64660) | Miscanthus rhizosphere microbial communities from Kellogg Biological Station, Michigan, USA - KBS Miscanthus M4-2 | ecosystem: Host-associated > Plants > Roots > Rhizosphere > Soil ...
GGCCCCAAGGGCCGCAACGTCGTGATCGACAAGTCGTTCGGCGCGCCCCGCATCACCAAGGACGGCGTCACCGTCGCCAAGGAGATCGAGCTCAAGGACAAGTTCGAGAATATGGGCGCGCAGATGCTGCGCGAGGTCGCGTCCAAGACGAACGACGTCGCCGGCGACGGCACCACCACCGCCACCGTGCTCGCCCAGGCGATCGTGCGTGAGGGCATGAAGTCGGTCGCGGCCGGCATGAACCCGATGGACCTGAAGCGCGGCATCGATCTCGCCGTGATCAAGGTGGTCGAGGACATCAAGGCGCGCTCGCGCCCGGTCTCCGGCACCAAGGAAATCGCCCAGGTCGGCATCATCTCGGCCAATGGCGACACCGTCGTCGGCGAGAAGATCGCCGAGGCGATGGAGAAGGTCGGCAAGGAAGGCGTGATCACCGTCGAGGAAGCCAAGGGCCTCGAATTCGAGCTCGACGTGGTCGAGGGCATGCAGTTCGACCGCGGCTATCTCTCGCCTTACTTCGTCACCAATCCGGAAAAGATGACGGTCGAGCTTTCCGATCCGTACATCCTGATCCACGAGAAGAAGCTCTCCAACCTGCAGGCGATGCTCCCGATCCTGGAAGCCGTGGTGCAGAGCGGCCGTCCGCTCCTCATCATCGCCGAGGATATCGAGGGCGAGGCGCTGGCGACCCTGGTCGTCAACAAGCTGCGCGGCGGCCTCAAGGTCGCGGCCGTCAAGGCGCCCGGCTTCGGCGATCGCCGCAAGGCGATGCTCGAGGATATCGCGATCCTGACCAAGGGCGAAGTCATCTCCGAGGATCTCGGCATCAAGCTCGAGAGCGTCACGCTCGGCATGCTCGGCACCGCCAAGCGCGTTTCGATCGACAAGGACAACACCACCATCGTCGACGGCGCCGGTGACGAGTCCGCGATCAAGGGCCGCGTCGAGGCGATCCGCCAGCAGATCGAGAACACCACCAGCGATTACGACCGTGAGAAGCTCCAGGAGCGTCTCGCCAAGCTCGCCGGCGGCGTTGCCGTGATCAAGGTTGGCGGTTCGACTGAGGTTGAGGTCAAGGAGCGCAAGGATCGCGTCGACGACGCGCTGCACGCGACCCGCGCCGCGGTTGAGGAAGGCATCGTCCCCGGCGGCGGTACCGCTCTGCTGTACGCCACCAAGGCGATCGAGGGCCTCAAGGGCGCGAACGACGACCAGACCCGTGGCGTCGATATCGTCCGCAAGGCGCTCTACGCCCCGGTCCGCCAGATCGCGGCCAATGCCGGCCATGACGGCGCGGTCATCTCGGGCAAGCTGCTCGACGGCAAGGACCATGACGTCGGCTTCAACGCCCAGACCGACACCTACGAGAACCTGGTGACCGCCGGCGTGATCGACCCGACCAAGGTCGTCCGCACCGCGCTCCAGGATGCGGCCTCGGTCGCCGGCCTGCTCATCACCACCGAAGCGGCGGTGAGCGAGCTTCCGGCCGACGACAAGGCGCCTGCCGGCATGCCCGGTGGCGGCATGGGCGGCATGGGCGGCATGGACTTCTGATCCATTCGACCTAGTCGAACTAGCAAACAAGGAAGGGCCGGGAGAGCGATCTCCCGGCCCTTTTTGTAATAAGCCGGATTACTATTGCACCGGATCACGGCTACAGGGCCAGATAGAACCGGGGCTAGTCGGGTAGTGGGCGTTTGCTGGTGGTGGTGGTGGTCAGCATGGCTGGCACAGCCCACAATTCGATTCGTCTCAGCGTGAATTCGACTCGCCTCACCGCTTTAGGCGGAATTAGCCACGACGGCTTTTCCCGCTTCAGATATAATTACGAATCGCCAAGCGATTCACTCAGAGGTGAAACTAGCTAAATGGCCCGCAGCGATCTGCTCATTTCCCTCGTGCGCGCTGGCGCAACCGGTGATCGGGCAACGTTGCGAACGACTGCCGAGGCTCTCGTGGCAGACGAGCGAGCTAAGAAGCACAATATCCTCGCCGATCGTATCCAGCGCGCACTTTCGGCGATTTCTGTTACCCCTCCTGCGCTGACGACGTCGGCACCATCAGCTCAAGCGAACGGCCGAGATGCAATTCTCGAACTTGAGCCGCGGGTACAACTGGATGAACTGATATTACCGCTCCCCGCCCGCGAAAGCGGCCGTCAGCTTATCGAAGAACATGTTCGTGCTGATGTTCTTCGAGCCAGCGGCTACGAGCCGCGGCATCGCGTGCTGCTTTCCGGCCCTCCTGGGAATGGCAAAACGTCATTTGCGGAAGGAGTTGCCGAGGCACTCGCACTGCCATTCTTCACAGTACGATATGACTCGCTGATCGGCAGCTATCTCGGCGAGACGAATGCTCGGCTACGCAGCCTTTTTGATTACGTGCGAACGCGACCCAGCGTTCTCTTTTTCGACGAATTTGACGCGATCGGCAAAGAGCGCGGCGACACGCACGAAACCGGCGAAATAAAGCGCGTAGTCTCGTTCCTCTTAATGCAGCTGGATCAGCTGCCGAGCTACGTGATCGTGATCGCTGCCACCAATCATGGTGAATTGCTAGACCGGGCGGTCTGGCGTCGCTTCCAAATGCGTCTTGCGTTCCCAGCGCCCGACAAGAAATTGATCTCTTCCTTTTTAGATCAAATTATTGCCCGCTGGCCGGATAGGCCACAGTTGCAGCTTGCCCGCATTGCGGGCAAGCTAGGTCAAGTCAGTTATGCTGAAGCGCTCGACTTCTGTCAGAACGTAAGACGGAGGCAGATACTGGGCTTGGGGGAGATCGGCATCGATGATGCGCTACGTACCGAACTCGACTTGTGGTCGTCGCGCGTCACTCCCGAGGGGTTAAATGCCGAGCGATCCGACGAAGCCGCTTCTGAGGTTGATCCCTCAAGCTGAGCAAGCCCGGCCTGTTGGTCAACCGCGTCCGATTCCACAGCCCGAAGCATTTGCATCCGCCAGGCAGCGCGGTGCCTTTGGACCCAAATTTACGAGGCTAGCGGAGGTTTTAGCGCGTGGCGGCGACGCGCTTGAGCTGCGCGCCGATCCAACTGCTCTGGCGCCCGAACGCTTGCTAGTGTTCGAGGTCCGCGGCTCTATTGGCAATTTCGCGGCTGCTATCCAACGCATACCTGGGCTGGAGCTGATCGATGAAGAAGAGCTTGCAGCGGATGACAACGACAAAGAGCCAGTTGCTTATCTTTTGATGCCTGACATTGCCGCGTTGGAGCAACTCGAGTCTCTCTGGCGACGTTGGCAAAATGGTCAGTTGATCCGAGGAGAAACTCCTTGGGCCAATGTCTTTCAACTGCTGCGCGACCTACGTCCTTGGGGCCCGGCAGATCGAGTTCAAGCGCTCGATTCCGCGCAACTCGCCGACGAAATAGAAGGTCGCGCGGACGATGCACTTGTCCGTTTGGAAGTAGAAATCATCTTCCGCGCACGTGCAGCTGACGGCGCTAATAGCGAAGAAGATGTGCGCGCCGGGGTTTTGGCGCGCGCGGGAAGGATTATCTCACGGGCGCGCATAGACGATATCGCCTATCATGCCTTGCTCGTAGATTTGCCGGTGTGGGCAGTTCGTGAAATTGTGGAGCGGAACGCTGCCGGCATCGCTGGCCTTGAGCCAATCATGCACATTCGGCCGCAAAGCGTCGCCACCACCATTGAGGTCGCCGATCCGGAGGAAGATCCGCCGGCTGATGCAGATGTAGGTTTAGCCTCCCCCATTCTTGCGCTGCTAGATGGAGTTCCCGTCGCCGCTCATCCGTTGCTGGCGCGTCATGTTAGCGTGGACGACGCTTTCGGACTGGAGCCCGGCGCATTGGTATCCAATCGCAAGCATGGCACTGCGATGGCGTCACTGATCATTCATGGCGACCGCAACCATTTGCAGCCAGCTCTCCCGCGCCAGATCCATGTGGTGCCGGTGCTCGGCGACGGCGATGCCTTTCCGACAGACCGTCTTGTCGTGGACATGGTGCATATAGCGGTCGTGCGAATGAGAGCGGGCGACACGCCGACCGCGCCCGGTGTTTTGATAGTTAATCTCTCTCTCGGCAACAAACGCCGCCCCTTTCACGGCCAGCTTTCCGCTTGGGCACGGCTTCTCGACAGACTGGCATATCGATTTGGCATTTTGTTTCTCGTGAGCGCTGGCAACGTTACTGAGTCATTCGGCGTATCGGATTTTGCGACGGGCGTGGCGTTCGAGGCGGCGGCTAGCCGTGACCGCGCTAGTGGCCTAATTCGTGCGCTAGGTGGCATCGCTGCGGACCGGCGGCTGTTTGCTCCCGCCGAGACGGTCAATGGAATTACTGTTGGTGCCTGCAATCACGATTCGATCAACCCCGCTGCGAGATTAGCGGCGCGAGTAAATATTGATCCTTTCCCCGATCTTCGCACGGCGAACCCTTCAAGCGGACTCGGCCCTGGCTTTGCTCGATCAGTTAAACCCGAGATTCTCATGCCAGGAAGCCGCGAACACGTAATGGTTGTGCGCACACACGATCATATCGATGTTTGTCCGGCACAGCCGTCGCGCTTTGCCGGTCTAAAGGTCGCCGCGCCACCGACGGCGGGCCGAGAAAATTTGGATGGGTACACAAGTGGTACTAGCGCCGCGACCGCACTTGCCTCCAGAACCTGTCACCGTATCCATGACGCATTGGAGGGTACATACGGCGCAGTATTCGCTGATCTACCTCATCACCAACGGGCGGTTCTTCTTAAAGCGCTGCTCGTACATCCTGCTCAATGGCCCGAAGAAACCGCATCATTGATCCGCAAGATTCTCGGGCCTCCGGATGGACGTCAGCACGTTCGCCAGAAAGATAATATTAGGCGCTTTCTTGGCTTTGGTTGGGTCGACGCCGATGAAGCAGTTGCATGCGCCGAGGATCGAGCGACTTTCTGGGCTGCGGGCACGTTGCAGCCAGACCGCATTGCGACGATTACGGTACCAGTCCCCCAAATAATGGGGGGGCAGGCACGCCTTCACTCGTTATCTGCCACGATAGCTTGGTTCACCCCCGTGTCACCCGGCCGCAAGCGCTACAGGAGTTGCCGTCTCAAAATTTTGGAGCCGACAGAGCTCGATGACCTTGCCGTAAAGGCACATGGGAGTCAGCCTGACGCCAATCAGACGAACCGTGGAACCGTGTTTACCCGTTGCTGGCGTGGAGAGCGCCCACCCGCCGTAGGTCCAGACGCCACGATCAGCCTGACGATCCAGCGTGATCCGGATCAAGGAGTGACTATTGATGAACCCATTCCCTATGGGCTTGCGGTTTCGCTCGCGATGCCGGGTCTCGTTGGATTGTACGAGCAGGTTCGACAGCGTCTCCGTCCTGTCGTTCCGACAAGAGTATAGGATGTCGCGTTGCTGAACGGAATTACGGTGACAGTGCACTAATTTGGCGTCCGCCAAAGCCGAGGATAGTTGCACGCGTTAGGTCAAAGACGTGAGCTCGCGATGAAAAGGGCTGGGGGAGCGATCCCCCAGCCCCTTGCTCATGATCCGTCTTATCAGCCCTCGATAAACGCCAGCAGATCCGCGTTGACCACGTCGGCGTGCGTCGTCGGGAAATTCGGGGACACTATACTCATTTTGCTTTCAACTGCGATACGAGTGACGCCGCAGAAGGTGATCCGCACCGATGTGGGGACGGAGCTGCTGTTCCCGGCCTGACGTCCGCTGCTACCCAAAAGCCGTCCCCGGCGTTTCGATATGGCGGGCTGCCCCCTTCCTCCCAACGTGTTTTGCTCCTATAACACAGTTCGATGTTCCAGGCCCCCTTCGATGACGCGCGCGAGGATGTCGCGGCCAACACAGGGGCCCCGCAGGGCTCGCCCGGCCACATCCCGCAACCTCCCGCACCGCCGCCCCCCGCCAAGCCCCACCTCACCCGCTGGCGCATCGCACGCTGGGTCCTCTCCGCCCTCCTGCTCCTGTTCCTCATCACCGTCGCATGGCTCGCGATCGCAGCACCACCCTCGCGCACGTTGCGGCCGATCGCGCCGCCCAGCGTCACCTTGCTGGCGTCGAACGGGAGCCTGATCTCGCGGCGCGGCGCCGTCACCGACAGCCCGGTCGACGTCCGCCAACTGCCCCCTCATGTGAGCGAGGCCTTCCTCGCGATCGAGGACCGCCGCTTCTATCATCATATCGGGGTGGACCCGCGCGGCATCGCGCGCGCGGCCTGGCATGATGCGCGCGCCGGCCACATGCAGGAGGGCGGCAGCACCATCACGCAACAGCTCGCGAAGCTGGTCTATCTCAGCGCCGATCGCACCGCCGCGCGCAAGCTGCGTGAGATGATGATCGCGATGTGGCTGGAGGCCTGGCTCAGCAAGGACGAGATCCTCTCGCGCTATCTGTCCGACGTCTATTTCGGCGACAATGTCTATGGCCTGCGCGCCGCCGCGCGCCATTATTTCAGCAAGCCGCCCGAGGCGCTGACCGTCAGCGAGGCGGCGTTGCTGGCGGGCCTGATGAAGGCGCCCTCCCGTCTCGCGCCCAGCGCCAATCTGGCGGGCGCGCAGCAACGCGCCACTCTGGTCGTGGCGGCGATGCAGGAGGCCGGCTTCCTCACGCCGGCCGATGCGGCACGCGCATCGCCCGCCACCCTGCGGCTCAGGCCCGCGCCCGAACCGACGCAGGCGACCTGGTATAGCGATTGGGTCATGCCCGCGGTGCGTGGGGACACCGACGATGCCTTCGCCGCGACCACGGTCCGCACCACGCTCGACGCGCGGCTGCAGCGGCTGGCGGAACATGCGGTTCGCCAGGTCCGCCCTTCCGGCGCGCAGGTCGCCTTGGTGTCGATGCGGCCGGACGGGCGCGTGGTGGCGATGGTCGGCGGGCGGGATTATGCGAAGAGCAGCTTCAACCGCGCGGTCCAGGCGCGGCGGCAGCCGGGTTCGACCTTCAAATTGTTCGTCTATCTGGCGGCGCTGCGCGCGGGGATGACGCCCGACGACGTGGTCGAGGATCGGCCGATCACGATCGGCAATTGGTCGCCGCGCAACAGCGACGGGCGCTATCGCGGCACGATAACCTTGCGCGAGGCCTTTGCCCGTTCGAGCAACGTCGCGGCGGTGCGGCTGACGCAGAAGGTCGGGCCCGCCGCGGTCGTGCGCGCCGCGCAGGATCTTGGGATACAAAGCCCGCTCAGCGCTGAGCCCGGCATTGCATTGGGCACGTCGGGCGTCAGCCTGCTCGAGCTCACCAGCGCTTATGCCGCCGTCGCGAGCGGCCAATATCCGGTGCGGCCTTACGGCCTGCCCGATCAGGCAGGCGAGCGGCCGCTGGCCGATGCACCGCACCGCATGGACGATCGCGAACGCGCGATGCTGCTCGATCTCTTGTCGACCGTGGTGAACAGCGGCACCGGGCGCGGCGCCGCGCTCAACGTCCATACCTATGGCAAGACCGGAACCTCGCAGGACAATCGCGACGCCTTGTTCGTGGGTTTCGCGGGCGGGCTGGTGACCGCGGTGTGGGTCGGCCGCGACGACGATCAGCCGCTGCCCGGCGTCGCCGGCGGCGGCCTGCCGGCGAACATCTGGCGCCGCTTCACCGCCGACGCGATCGGCGCCCGCCCGGCGCGCGCCGTCGTGCCGCGCACGGTCGATCCCGATGCGGGCGATGGCGTGGGCGGCTTCCTGCGGTCGATGCTCGATCGCATCAAGATCCACATTCATCTTTGAACGGCGGAGAGTCGATTTCGGCTTGGCTGAAGCGGCGCTCCCTCTCCCCGGTCGGGGAGAGGGTCGGGGTGAGGGGGAGCGAGCCGTAGGCGAGCGCCTGGCTTTGTGGCGCGGGACACCCTCACCCAACCCTCTCCCTCAAGGGAGAGGGCTTTCGTCGGCGATTCCACCTCAGCGGGACAGATCCAGTTTCCCGATAAGCGAGGTTTTAATCCGACTATCGGGCCAATAACCGAAGGGGATTTGCATTACGCCAATCGTGCTGAACTTTAGCCAATCCGAGTTTTGGTGAAGATCATTTGAGTGGGCGCCGCGATAGACCCGCGACTATCCTCGCCGCGCTCAAGCAAACTCTTTCCGCTCAAACAGGGAGGCTATGATGGCCGCGATGCGTGCAGGGGTGCATTTCCCGATCGGCCGTAAATTGGGTCTGGCATGCGCGGTGGCGTTGCTGGCCCTGCCAGTGGCTCCGGCTCAGGCGCAGCAGAAAGAAAATCCGCCGGTCCCGTCGGTCTGCAGATTGACCGCCGGGCAAACCGCATCGACCTGCCTGTTCACGGCCAATGCGGCGGGCCTTCCGGTGTTCGCGCGGACCGAGTTTCCCGACGAGTTCGACGTCACCAATCCCGATCCGCTGAATACCGCCGAACATGAGCTGTTTCACGCGATCGGCTTCACCACCGCTTATGCGCGGTTCGGTGCGAAGCTGATCCCCACGCCGGGCGCGGGTGCGGGCGGCATTCCGGCCGGGTCGCGATCCTATTCGAACAATGGCAAGGCGGGCGGCATCCTGATGACGCTGGTTCCCGCCGCCGACGGCACGCATGCCGATCCGGGCGCCACCGGGGCCGCGCCCTGGCCCGCCACCGGCTATGATCAGGCGAATGACATCATGCAGCCCAACCAGGTGGTGGGAAACCGGCTGAACGCGCTCGACGCGATCATCCTCGACGATGCCTTCGGCTGGGGCACCAGCGGCATCCAGATCAACATCATCAATGTCGGCGGCACGCTCGACGCCACCGACCTCAAGTTCCTGACCGATGCGATCGCGGCCGTGAACGCTTTCTATCCCAGCAAGAAAGACAGCCCGGTCTTCACCTGGGCCGTCGCCGAAGTCGGCCTTGTGCCGGAGGCGGCGACATGGGTGACGATGGTGATCGGCTTCGGCCTGGCGGGCGCGGCGATGCGCCGGCGGCCGCAGATCGCCGTGGCCGTCTGATTGAGATATAAGGCGGGATCGCCCCGCTTGCGGGCGGGGCATCGTGGGTCCCGGACGGGGCCGGAAAGGAAGGCACGCTGATCGGTCGGCGCATCCTGTCACGCATACGGACCGGCGCTTTCCTGGCCGTGATGCTATCGGGTGTCGCGCCGATCGAGGCGCGCGGGGGAGACATGTCGCAAAAGGCGGTGGCAGCGCTCCTGAAACAGGCCAACGGGCATGACCCCGCCGCGCGGCTGGAGGCCAGCCGGACGCTGTTCCGGCTGGGCCCCGCGATCGCCCCGCAGCTCGAACGCGCGGGGGCCAAGCCGATGGCCACAATTTCGGCGCCGCGTGGCGACGTCATCTATACGTTGCTGAGCGGCAAGCTGAGCCTGGCGGGCGCGGATCCCAACAGCTTTGGCGTGCATGTCGAGGCGAACACATCGGCGAAGGACGTGGATCGGATGGGGCTCGCGCACGGCTTCCGGCCCCTCGCGCCGGGCCAGTGCCGGCCCGATCTGTCGCCCGCCTGCTACGTCCATCTCCTGTCCGGCAAACGGCTGGCCGACGTGCTGCGCGACGTGCTGACAAGCGAACCGCGCGTGACGACGGTCAGCCTCAATTATATCGAACATTAGTACGCAGCGGCGAGCCGATCCGCGGACCTCGCGCTTGCGCCAGGTCGTGCGATCGATCCGCCCGAACCGTGCTTTTCCAATCTTTTGACCGGTTTCCCGCCCCGCCGAAGCCTATGACCCGCCCAACGTTCAGAGCTCGGACAACGCTCTGTAAACGCGGCGGCCGCGAAGGGCCGCTTATCGTTGGAGGAGCGGCTCCATGGCTGACAGCGTCACGCAATTGAGAAAAGCCGGTCCGGCCGGCGTGAAGCGCAATCTGGTGGTGATCGGCGACGGCTTCGCCGCGGGCGACCAGAGCACCTACAATGATTGGGTGCAGACCACGCTGATCGACGGCGTGTTCAAGCGCGACTATTTCTTCGAGGACGCGTCCGCCTGGAACATCTTCCGCATCAACCTCGAATCGGTCGATTCGGGCATCAGCACGCGCACCTATGACGAACATGGGACGCCCGCCGACCCTTCCGACGACACGATCAGCGCCAGCACCACGCTCAACACCCCGCTCGGCATGATCTACAGCGGATCCTGGGCGCATTGCTGGATGGAATATAGCGCCGGCACCGATGCCGCGATCAAGGCCGCACTCAAGAAATGGGTGCCCGATTCGCAACTGGTGCTGATCGTGCTCAACACGATGGGCTTCGGCGGATGCGGCGGCGGCGGCCGATCGCACGTCACGCTCGGCAGCGACTGGTCGGTGATCGCGCACGAATTCGGCCACGGGTTGGGCGGGCTTGCCGACGAATATTGCGTGGACGGCGCCTATACCGGCACCGACGGCGCGCTCGCGGTCGATCTGACCACCAACACCAACCGCGCCACCACCAAATGGCACAAGTTCATCGCGCCCTCGACCCCGGTCCCGACCGGAGTCGGCGAGTGCGCGGGCTATAATCAGGGCCCGCGCCCCGCGGGCTGGGACAGCAACCAGGATGTCGGGCTGTTCGAAGGCGGCAACACCAACGAGACGGGTGTCTATCGCCCGGTCGAAAATTGCCGGATGCGCAGCAATTCGCCGCCTTATTGCCCGGTCTGCTACACATCCTTCAAGACGCAATATGACGGCTATACGGGCCATCATTTCCGCAAATGCTATGCGGGCGATTTCAACGGCGACGGGCGCAGCGACGTGCTCGTCCATGCCGGCAATTCGATCCAGATCTTCCGATCGAACGGCAGCCAGCTCGACCATGTCTCCAGCGCGGTCGAGCGCGTGCCCGGATCCTGGCAATTCCAGGAGAATGACCAATTCTTCGTCGCCGACTTCAACGGCGACGGCAAGGACGAGGTCGTGGTGTGGAACGGGGTCGACTGGGCCTTCCCCTATCTCGGCCTGCTCGCCGACGACGGCGCCAACGGGCTCAAGCTGATCGCGCGTTATGACGGCGACATCCCCGGCTGGGGCGGCTTCGCGCGCAACGACAAATTCTACGTCAGCAGCTTCAGCGGCGACGGCAAGGTCGATCTGCTCGTCTTCAACGGGGATGATTGGAGCATGACCTATGTCGGCATGCTGCGCTCGACCGGCACCGGCTTCCAGATGGTGCGCCGGTTCGACGGCGACATACCCGGCTGGGGCGGGCTCGCGCGCCACGACCAATTGTTCGTCGGCGATTATAGCGGCAACGGCCGCGACGATCTCTACATCTTCAACGGCGCCGACTGGAGCATGAGCTATGTCGGCATGTTCCGTTCGACCGGAACCGACCTGACGATCACCGCGCGCTTCGACGGCGACATCCCCGGCTGGGGCGGCCTTGCCGCGCACGACAAACTGATCGTCGGCGATTTCAACGGCGACGGGAAGGCCGATCTCTTCATCTTCAACGGCGACGATTGGAGCATGCCCTATCTCGGCATGTTCCATTCGACCGGGACCAGCCTTGCCATCACGCATCGCTATGACGGCGACGTGCCCGGCTGGGGCGGCCTCGCCCGCCACGATCAATTCTTCAAGGCCGACATTACGGGCGACGGCAAGGCCGACCTATGGGCCTGGAATTATCAGGATTGGTCGGAGGAATATCTCGGCCGCATGATCTCGAGCGGGACCGGGCTCAGCGCGAGCTTCACCGGCGATTGGGTCGGCGAATGGAATCTGGGCGGCGGCGACAAGTTCGAGGTGTGCGACTATCAGGGCGTTCGCGGCCAGCCGGACCTGTTCGTCCACAATACGGATTGGTTCGGCATGATCCAGGGACGGCGCGGCCTGAGCCTGCAGCGCATCTATTACCGCTGGATCCACAATTACCGCTATGGCCGCAACTGGTAGAGAGGACGACGCCATGGACTCCAAGTCTTTACCCACCAAGGCCGCCCACGACGCCCGGCATGAGCCGATCCTGCGCGAAGGACTCGCCAAGGACGAACGCAGCGCCGAGCGCCTCGTCGCGCAGCGCGCGCACCTCCCCGGCAAGGCCGCGTTCGACGAACGGCTCGCCACCCAGGAGGGCAAGAGCGAGGCGCACGGCGGCGATCAGCCACCCCATCGCCCGGTCGATCAGCAGCCGCCCGAACGCGGTGGCCCGCGTGGCGGCGGCGGCGAATATTATGTGCGGCTGACGGTGCGCGTCGATGACGGCACGCTCTCGATCGTCGACAGCCACACGGTCGATGGTCCGCTCGCGCAGACCAATGCCTTCCACGGGCCTTATGCCTATGAGGTGACCGACGGCGGCCGCCTGCTCCACGCCGGCGCGATCCCCGATCTCGGCACGGTCCGCGCCTTCGCCGATCCGGACGGCACGCCCGAGCAGCACCGCCACCACAGCTATCAGCAGACGAGCTACGAATTCGACGTGCGCGTGCCCGCGGCCGCCCTGCGCGAGGCGGCCCTGTCCAACGTCGCGATAATCCTCCACCGCGTGAAGGCGCCCGACCAGGTCGGCACCAGGAGCTACAGCCTGGCCGACGCCCCGCTCGCCACCCAGCGCAGCGAAACCTTCCGCGAGATCGGCCGCGTCGTCGGCATTTCGGCGCACCTGCTGTCGGCAGACATCCATCGCGACCAGCCCGCGCCCGCGCCGGACCGCACGCGCGGCATCAAGACGCGGCCGCCTTATACGGATCGGGATCGGGACGGCGGGGGCGGCGAAACGTCCGGGTGACGCATCGACGCGCGTGAGGAATCACGGCCCCATCTTCCTCGCTCCGGCGTTGGGCGAAGATGGACGACGATCCTCCACCACCGCCCCGCCGCGCCCCACGCAGCCCCGACACCGCGCTCCGCCGCGCGCTGCGTCATCGCCTGAACGACCGCCATCGCCCGCCCGACAACGATCCGGATCCACCCGCGCCCACGCCGATCGAGGATGGGCCGGCCTTCCCGCTGCGCTCCATCCCGAAATGGGTCCCCGTCGAAGAAAAGTAAGGCGCAACAACCCCTTGGCCGAGATTTGCACTTGCAATGCCGCGCAGCAAAGCCGATCTTGTGCACTGCAGCATCGGCACCTGCACCGGGAAGGCGAGTCGCCCCGCCCGGGCATTCGCCGCATCAGCGGGAGCCGCAATGCCCAGTCTTTCCGACACGATCTCGCGCCTTTCCGCTCTCAACAGTTTCCCCGGCGGTGCGCCCTTCTCCGCATCCGCCGACCGCCTGACCGACATCATCGGTTTCGGCTCCAATCCCGGCGCGTTGCGCGCGCGCATCTATCTCCCGCCCGGCCTCGCGATCGGCGCGCCGTTGGTGGTGGTGCTGCACGGCTGTACCCAGACTGCCGCGGGCTATGATGCGGGCTCGGGCTGGTCGCAGCTCGCAGACCGCCACGGCTTCGCCTTGCTCTTCCCCGAGCAGACGCGCGCCAACAATCCCAACCTCTGCTTCAACTGGTTCCAGCCCGAGGACATGACACGCGGCGCGGGCGAGGCCTTGTCGATCGCCCAGATGGTCGACGCGATGGTCGACCGCCACGCCCTCGACCCCGCGCGCGTCTTCGTCACCGGGCTCTCGGCCGGCGGGGCGATGACCTCGGTCATGCTCGCCACCTACCCCGATCTGTTCGCGGGCGGCGCGATCATCGCCGGTCTGCCTTATGGCACCGCCGGCACGATGCCGCAGGCGTTCGATCGGATGCGCGGCCATGGCGGCCCGCAGGGCGCGGCGCTCGCCCGCCTGGTGCGCGACGCCTCCGATCATAAGGGGCCCTGGCCCACCATATCGGTCTGGCACGGCAGTGGGGATTATACCGTCAGCTGCGCCAATGCCGATGCGATTGTCGCGCAATGGCTTCCGCTCCACGGCCTCGACCGCGAGCCTACCTGGCGCGAGATGATCGACGGCTACCCCCACTTGGTCTGGTGCAGCCCGAGCGGCCGCCCGTTGATCGAGGAATATGAGATTACCGGCCTCGCCCACGGCACCCCGCTCGCGACCGGGGGCGGGGATGCGGTCGGCGAAGCGGGCCCGCACATGCTGGAAGCCGGCATCTCCTCGACCCGCCACATCGCCGCTTTCTGGGGCCTGACCGATGCTTTTGCGGGGGAGGCCGCCCGGCCCGCCGTAGCGCCTGCGTTCGAAAGCGCCGCCCCAACCCACGCCGCCCACGCCCACGCCACCGGCGTCACCAAAGTCATCGAAACCGCCCTCCGCGCCGCCGGCCTGATGCGCTAGCCTCGATTTTCTCTGAGTAGAATCGACCGAGAGAAAGCCCTTTCCCTCCTGAGGGAGAGGGTTGGGTGAGGGTGGCCCGCGCCACGAGTCAGGCGCTCGCCTGCGGCTCGCTCCCCTTCACCCCAGCCCTCTCCCGCTGGGGAGAGGGAGCGCCGCTTCAATCTGACTGAAAGCGATTTTAGTCACCTCACACCGTTCGTCCTGAGCGAAGTCGAAGGACGTTCCCAGGCCACTCACTCCCCGTAGACGCACGCCCCAACCCCCACACCGTTCGTCCTGAGCGAAGTCGAAGGACGCTCCCAGGCCACTCACTGCCTTTGGGCTAAAGCCCAATATCCCCCTCGCATCCCACCCCAAACCCGCGCACACTGCCCCCTCACCAGAGGGAAGCCGCGGCCCATGAACCCCACACCCCCCACCCCACCCGCAATCGCCCGCCGAACCTTCCTCGCCGCCGGCGCCACCGGCCTCGCCGCTCTCACCCTGTCGCCCGCCTTCGCCCAGCCCACCATGCCCCAGGTCGATAGCCTCACCCTCCAGGTGCTGGTCGACAATATCGTCTTCGGTCCCTTCCTCCCCGATCTCGCGCTGCCCGGATTGAAGGTCCTCCGCCACGGCGGCGCCAACCCCGACGGCGTGATGAGCCGCCGCGCGCTGGAGGGGGAGTTCGGCCTCTCGATCCTCGCCACCTCGCGCAGGGGCCCGGCCTCCGCGCAGCTGCTCGTCGATTTCGGCTATTCGCCCGAAACCGCGCGCAACAACCTCGCCTTGCTCGGCACCGATCTCTCGCATCTCGACGCCGCTGTGCTCAGCCACGGCCATCTCGATCATTATGGCGGCTTCCCCGCTTTCCTCGAAGGGACCGGCCACCGCGTGCCGCTCTATGTCGGCGGCGAGGAAACCTTCTGCGAGCGTCTCGCCATGATCGGCAATCCGCCCCTTCTGATGGGCGCGCTCGATCGCGCCGCGCTCGCCAAGGCAGGCTTCGACGTCCGCATCGCCGCCACGCCACAGGTGATCAAGGATCAGGCCTTCACCACCGGCATCATCCCGCTCGCCGGCTTCGAACGCGCCGCCATCCCCACCCAGATGCGCCCCGGCAAGGGCTGCGACCGCGCCGCGCTCAACCCCGCCAAGCGCGAGGCCGATCAACTGCCCGACGATGGCGAGCATGAGCTTGCGACATGCTATGTCGTGAAGGGGCTCGGCCTGGTCGTGATCGCATCCTGCAGCCATCGCGGCGTGATCAACACCGTGCGCCAGGCGCAGAAAGTGTCGGGGGTGCAAAAGGTGCACGCCGTGGTCGGCGGCTTCCACCTCGTCCGCCCCCGCACCGAAGAGGAAGCCCGCCGCACCGTCGCCGAATTCGCCGCGATCGACCCGACCTACATCGTGCCGATGCATTGCACCGGGGATGTGTTCATCCAGGAGGCGCTGCGGGTGATGCCGCAGAAGGTGGTGCGGACTTATGTGGGGACGGAGTTGGTGTTTGGGGCGTGAGAGGGGCGGCGAGTGACGATATGCTAGCTCTTCCTAATTCTAGCTCACGCGATTACCCACACACCGCCTACGAGGTCGAAGTCGTTCCGATATTGCATGAGCCGGGTGGAATTGGCCGTCACCGTCGCCTCATGTCGGTTCGACTCATACCATTGATAGGCCGCCTTGGTAATATTCTCACAGAAGGTGACGACGCTATATAAGTATACGTCATCAGCCTTGCAGTTAGTGAACTGGATCTGAGCGAGGTTTGGAGGGACAAAGACGACCCGCTTTACGCTGTGTTTCAGGTCGCCGAACCGGCCGTTGTGAAGCACGCCGCATCTCATCGAATAAAGGTCATCGGGCGTAACGTAGGAGAAGCCATCGCCTTTGAGATTGTCCTCGCACCATTTCTTATATCTCTCGCCGTCAGATCTGCCGTCGTCCGATATAAGGGAGACACACACATCGGGCAGAGCGACAGCCATCCCAATGGCGAGCAAATGCAAACCACCCTTAGCTGCTGCGTTTATCTGGTTTAGCAGAGCATAAAGGGGCGACTCTGACATTCGTGGCGATCCCATCTAAGAAGCGAATAGAGCATTTTGGTGAGATTGGGATCAGATCATTGTACGCCCTGCGCCGCATGTGCGGTTAGACTTCTAAGATCGGTCGCGGTAGAGCAATCCGTCGGGACTTCCCTGATTTTTAGGGTAGCCCGTCATCAAACCAATCGTGATTCTCAAACTCATCATCAACATCATCGCTGTCATAGGGCGTTCCGAAGAAGCGGCGACTTCCATCATGCTTGGTGCCGCCATACCGAACATAGTCAGTTGACCTTTTGTGAAGCTCCTTTGCCCTGACAGCCGGTACGATTCCTCGGAGAGCGCGCTTTAAATCAACCGCCGTGAAGCACGGCGGCAGAGTCTCCGGGAACAGACCCTTTTGTAGAAGCGCATATCGGTCTCTCAAGAGCTCTCTTCCCTCTCCAGCATGCCGCTTCGGTCGTACGGTTTGCCTGCGTCGCGTCGGGATTATGCAGACCACATTTTGGGCCAGCCTCCGGCAAAGCCAGCTTCAGAATGCGCGCTCTTCTTCCTTGAACGGTTTGCACATACCGGCATACGCGCCCACCTTGCCATCAAGCGCGATTGATCCGGTGCGGCGATCGATCCGAAGCTTGGGATGATTGGCAAAGTTAATCAGGACTGTGCCGGTAATGGCATCGTCCGTCGCCACTACACCGTTCACCTCAAACCAGCCGCCATCCCCACCGTGAAGCGGAGGCAAGAACCGCCTAGGCACGCGCGCCCGAGCGACACTGCCGTTCAGATCGACATCCATTTGCTCATCGAACTGGTCCTGAGAATGCGAGACGCCAAAGGCGCTCGCGCTGCCATGCTTCGTAAGGGCAGTCGCCCACGAACTGTGTGCAACCTGTCGATCCCCCGTCCCCATGCAGATGAGGCGAAGGACGAGGCCGCCGGAAGCAGGAGTTGCTGGTCGCTCCGAAGGCGCTACAGACTGTGCCATCGTATTGGTTGCACAGAGCAGCATCGCCAGAACGGCGCTGGTTCGGAACATTGTCTCTCTCCCCTTGCGGCTCCCCGGCCGTCCGTCGGTACCTCAGTCGCTTAGCGAGAGCGGGTCAAGTCGGGCTCGCGCCATTTTGGCAAGATCAGGGGAATCGATCTGCAGGTGGTTGCGGGCGGGACGTGACTCTCATCCATCCACGCTGAACGGCTCAAGCCGCAGGAAAAGCGTTTCGCCCGCCTACCGCACCGCCGCCCTGAACGCCGCCGCCGCTCGGGCATCCCCCACTTTCTCCGCCGCCGCGATCCCGCCGATCAGCGCCCCGCGCCGCCCGGGCGCAGCGGCCAGCGAGGCTTTGAACGCCGCCAGCGCCTCGGCTGGCTGCCCTTGCTGCAGAAGCATTTCGCCAAGCTGCTCGCGCGCCGGCACGATCGGCCCGGGCGTGACCGGCAGCTTCTCCAGCATCTCCTCCTCGTCGGCCGCCGCGCGCAGGGCGGCGATCGCGCCCGCGCCATCGCCCGCCGCCGCCGCGCGCCAGGCCGTCGCCTCGCGCAGCATCACATCCGCCTGGGTCGCCCAATAGGCGTCGCCCTGCGCGCGCAACGCCGCGACGCAGCCGCGCAGTCCATCGATGTCCGCATCGGCCGAGCCCGGCACGGCGGCGCGGCTATGCCCCAGCGCACGCGCCCAATAGACGATCGCCGCCACGTTGGGCGTGATCCCCGGCAGCGGCTGGATCGCCGCGGCGGCGACCCAGTCGTGCCGCTCCACCGCCACGCGCACCGGCATCGCCGTCGCGGCATAGCCCACCTTGAACAATCCGGCGCGCAGGCCCGGCATCGTCGCCACGTCCCCCGCCACCCGCGCTGCCTCATCATAACGCGCCCGCTGAAGGTAAGCGTAGACCAGATAATCCATCGCATGCAGCTCTTCGCCGGCATCGCCCTCGGCGCGGGCCGCCGCGCGCGCATTCAGGTTGGACGCGATCGAATCGTCCCACAGGCCCAGCCGCGTGAAGATGTGCGAGGGCATGTGCAGCGCGTGCGGCGCGTCGGGCGCGATCTTCGCATAGGCCCGCGCCGCCGGCAGGCCCCGCGGCGCCAGCTCGGCACTGTCATAAGCGTGGATCAGATAATGGGCGAGGCCGGGATGCTGCGGCTGGCGGCGATAGATCGGCTCCAGGATCGCCGCCGCCTTCTTCTGGTTGGCATGGGCGCGGTCGCTGGGCGGCGCGGTCGCGACCAAAGCCAGCGCGTAGAAGATCTGCGCCTCGTCATCGTGCGGATCGGCGCGCGCGACAGCGCCCATCGCATCGGCATAACGCCGCGCGCGATCCGCCGCGCTCACCGTGTCGGCATCCGCATAATAGGCCGCGATCGCCGCAATGTAGCGCTGCTCGCGCGGCGTGCCCCCGCCGATCTCGCTCGCCCGGCGCGATGCCGCCGCACCCGCATGGAGCGCGTCGCCGATCGGTATCTCCCACAATTGGTGATAATGGGTCATCGCCATGCCCCACTGCGCCATCGCGCAGCCCGGGTCCGCCGCCGCGACCCCGGCAAAGGCCTTCTCCGCCGCGCCATAGGCAAAGGAATGGAGCAGGGCGACCGCGCGATTGAATTGCGCCGCCACCGTCGGCTTGCACGATGTCGGGAAGCTTACCGTCCCCAGCCGCTCGGGCGCGGCATGATCGTGATGCTCCTCCGCCATGCCCGGCATCGCCTGCGCCACGATCGGCCCGGCCGCCCCGCACGCCAGCGCGAGCCCGATAAGTGCCTTGCGCATCTGCCATCTCCCGGCGCCGGTCTGGCGGCCACCGGCAAGCTTATGGCCGATCGGGGGCGGCTTCAACGCCGCGCCGCATTGGGCCCATGCTCGGCATCTTGACAAAAGCGCGAATGTTCGCTAAATGTTCCACGTGAAACATTGGTGGGTTGGCCGCGCTCCCGCGCACGGAAAATCATCAAGTTCGAATCTGGTGTTTTTTTATTTTTCCCTTCGGGCAGGGCCTTTCCGCGAACCCGAATGAGGCAACGGCGTTGGTGCCGGCGGACGGCGCGCGCAGGTGAGGAAGGAGCCCCGATGGACGACAATGACATCATCCAGACGCCGGACGGCCCGATGACCTGGGCCGCCTGGAAAAAGAAGAATCCGGTCCAGACCCCCTCGCGCCGCACCAAGGGCAAGAAATTACCTAACAAGATCAAGCTTTTCACCGATCGCTAGGTCTCCTTGCGTCGCCTCCCGCGCACGGCCCGCCGCCATGCCGCGCGCTGACACAGAAGGTTAACAGCGGCGTCACGAACCGGGTCTAGCCCTTCGCGGCCGTCATCCCCCCGGCGGCCTCCACAGGGACGGAAAGTCACTCATGAAAAAGCATCTGATTCTGGCGGGCGCCTTGCTCGCCGCCGGCCAGGCACAGGCCGGCGCTCCAGCGGTCAAACATGTCTTCGTGATCGCGCTCGAGAACCACAATTTCACGCAGCCCTCATCCTACACCGCGACGGGTCAGCTCTACGGCAACGCCGCCGCGCCCTACCTCAACAGCCTCGTCACGCCGGGCAACGCCAATGCCGCGCAGGTCTCCTACGCCAGCCATTACAATAACGTGATCTACAACGGCTCGACCGTGCACCCGTCCGAGCCCAATTATGTCTGGGCCGAGGCCGGCAAGCCGGGCCCGCTCAACGACGCCGATCCCTATCCCAGCAATGTCGTCAACGCGCCGAGCCTGAGCGCGCTGATCGCGTCGTCGGGCAAGAGTTGGAAATCCTATCAGGAGGATATCGATCTGGCGAAGAACGCCGCCAACAAGCTCACCAGCACGGTGTTGGGCCAGAGCCAGTGGACGGTGCCGCTCAAGAGCGCCTCCGGGACGTCGGCCGATTACACCAACGCCTATAATGGCAGCCATCAGTATAATTATGCCGCCAAGCATAACCCGCAGGCCTTCTTTACCGCCACCAACGGCGGCAACGACAGCTCGACCAGCAACCCGCAGGCGCACAATTACGCCCCGCTGCAGCAGCTCCAGACCGATCTGACCAACAACAATGTCGCCGATTACAATTGGATCACGCCCGACCAATATAACGACATGCACAGCGCGCTGTCGGGCGGCTTCACCTATCATGGTGTCCATTATACCGGCGACCAGGCGGAGATCGCGCAGGGCGACAATTTCCTCGCGCAGATCATCCCCCAGATCATGGCGAGCCAAGCCTATCAGGATAATGGCGCGATCGTCATCTGGAACGATGAGGATGAAGGCGATAATGTCGGCACCGACAGCCTGTTTTCGGGCGCCGAGATCGTGATCTCGCCGCTCGCCAAGGGCAATGCCTATAACAGCACCATCTCGCTCAACCATTCGTCGGACCTGCTGACCATGCAGGAGATTTTCGGCGTGACGGGCACCAAACTCGGCGATGCCGCCAACGCGACCGATCTGTCGGACCTGTTCAGGGCCGGCGCGCTCGGCGGCGTGCCGGAGCCGACGAACTGGGCGCTGATGCTGGGCGGTTTTGGCCTGGTCGGCGGTGCGATGCGCCGGCGCCGCGTGGCGCTGACCTTTGCCTGAAAACCGGCCGTTCGCCCGCTGGGGCGATCGGAAAAAAGAAAGGGCCGGGGCACGAACCCCGGCCCTTCCCGGCCTGCGCCGCCCTTACGCCCGACGCCTCCAAACGGCGCATGCACCACGGGATAACGTCCGTGCGGACGCTTTCCATCCATCGGCGCGACTACCCCTTTGAATGATCGGGCAAATCTTCGCTGCCGCTAAACCGGGATCAATGTTTCGGGATCGAATCGGCGATATGCGCTTTTTTCCCCGGGTGAACAGCGACGAAGGTCCCATGAGGTTTGCGACGGAAAAAGCCGCATTCGGCATCCCCGGCCTGGATGACATCACCGCCGGCGGCCTCGCGCGGGGGCGACTGTTCGTGCTGGAGGGCAGCCCCGGCACGGGCAAGACCACCATCGCTACGCAGTTCCTGATCGAGGGCGCCGCGCGGAGCGAGCGCGGGCTCTACATCACGCTGTCCGAAACCGAGGACGAGTTCCGGATCGGCGCGAAATCGCACGGCTGGGATCTGAAGGGCGTCGACATATTCGAGCTAATGCCGCCCGAAAGCCTGCTCGACGACGATCAGCAGCAAAGCCTGCTTTATTCGTCGGACCTGGAACTGGGCGAGACGACCAAGCGCATCTTCGAGGTGTTCGAGCAGGTGAACCCGAGCCGCGTCGTGCTCGACAGCCTGTCCGAAATCCTGCTGCTCGCGCAGAGCCCGTTGCGCTTCCGCCGCCAGACGCTCGCGCTCAAACATTATTTCTCGCGTCAAGGCGCGACCGTGCTGATGCTGGACGATCTCACCTCGGGCACCGCCGACAAGACGATGCACAGCATCGCGCACGGCGTGATCCACCTCGATGAAATGGCGCCCGATTATGGCGCGGAACGGCGGCGCACGCGGATCGTCAAATATCGCGGCCAGCATTATCGCGGCGGCTATCACGATTTCGTGCTCGAAACCGGCGGCGCGCGCGTCTTCCCGCGCCTGGTCTCGGCCGAGCATAAGCGCGATTTCAAGCGCGAGGTGATTCAGACCCAGTCGCCCGAACTCAACGCTCTGCTCGGCGGCGGGCTCGATCGCGGATCGAGCACCCTGGTCCTGGGCCCCGCGGGCACGGGCAAGTCGCTGCTGATGCTGGGCTTCGTCGGCGCCGCGATCGAGCGCGGCGAGAATGCGGCGATGTTCGTGTTCGACGAGGAACTTGGGCTGTTGTTCGACCGCGCGCGCGGCCTCGGCATCGACCTGCAAAACATGGTCGACAGCAAGCGCCTGGTGATCGAGCAGGTCGACGCGGCCGAGCTTACCCCCGGCGAGTTTTCGGAGCGCGTGCGTCGTTGCGTCGAGGTCTACGAGGCACGCGCGGTCGTGATCGACAGCCTCAACGGCTTTCAGGCGGCGATGCCGGGTGAGCAGGCCTTGATCCTGCACATGCACGAATTGCTGCAATATCTGAACCGCCAGGGCGCATCGACCTTCCTCACCGTGGCGCAGCACGGGCTGGTCGGGGACATGAAGGCTCCGGTCGACGTCACCTATCTCGCCGATACCGTGATCCTGCTGCGCTATTTCGAGGCGGCCGGGCGCGTGCGGCGCGCCATCTCCGTCATCAAGAAGCGCACCGGCGCGCATGAGGATACGATCCGCGAATTCCGGATCGACCGGCGCGGCATCACCTTGGGTGAGCCGCTCACCAACTTCCACGGCGTCCTGCGCGGCGTGCCGAGCCTGATCGCCGGCGATGTCGCGATCCATCCTGAGCCCGCCGATTGATCCCGCATCTGTCCGAGCGCGCGCTGATCCTGGCGCCGCACGGCCGCGATGCCGAGGTCGCGGCCGCGATGCTGGCCGAGGCCGGGCTGGCGAGCGCGCGCTGCCATTCGGTGGTGAACATGGTCGAGGAGCTGGAGGCCGGCGCGGGCTTCGGCCTGATCACCGAGGAGGCGCTGCACACCGCCGACCTCCATGCACTGGCTTATTGGATCGACAATCAGCCCGAATGGTCCGATTTCCCCTTCATCCTGCTCACCCGGCGCGGCGGCGGGCTGGAGCGCAACCCGACCGCGGTCCGCCACCTGGAGACCCTGGGCAACGTCACCTTCCTCGAACGCCCCTTCCACCCGACCACCCTGATCAGCCTCGCGCGTTCGGCGCGGCGCGCGCGGCGGCGCCAATATGATGCGCGCGCGCGGCTGGTCGAGCTGCACGCGCTCGCCGCCGATCTGGAACAGCGCGTCGAGGAGCGCACCGCCGAGCGCCAGGCCGCGCTCGAGCAATTGCATGAGGCGCAGAAGCTGGAGACCTTGGGCCAGCTCACCGGCGGCGTCGCGCACGATTTCAACAATCTGCTGACCCCGATCATCGGCGCGCTCGATCTGCTCCAGCGCCGCGCCGACGGCGAGGATGTGCGCGCCGAACGCTGGATCGCCAATGCGCTGCAATCGGGCGAGCGCGCCAAGACTTTGGTCCAGCGCCTGCTCGGCTTCGCGCGGCGCCAGGAATTGCAGAGCACTCCGGTCGATGTCGCCACTCTGATCGGCGGGATGCGCGACCTTATCGCGAGTTCAATCGGGTCGACGATCGAGCTCAAGCTACGCTGCGCGAACGATCTGCCCCCCGCGCTCGCCGACCCCAATCAACTCGAACTCGCGATCCTCAATCTGTGCGTCAACGCCCGCGACGCGATGCCCGACGGCGGCGAGCTTACGGTCGCGGCGGAGCATGCCTTGGTGGGCCCGGGGTCGGAACCGCGCCTGCCGCCCGGCCTCTACGTCCGCCTGTCGGTGATCGACACCGGCACCGGCATGGACAGCGAAACGCTGGCGCGCGCGGTCGAACCATTTTTCTCGACCAAGGAAACCGGGCGCGGCACCGGCCTTGGCCTGTCGATGGTGCACGGCCTCACCGCGCAATTGGGCGGCGCCTTCATGCTCGGCAGCAAAGAGGGCGAGGGCACGCGCGCGGACCTCTATCTGCCGGTGACCGAAGCCAGGCCCGAGGCTCCCGCTCTGACCGGCCCGGAAGGGGCGCTCAAGCCCGCGCGGCCGCTCTTCATCCTCGTGGTGGACGACGAATCGCTGGTGCTGCGCGGGACCGCGGAAATGCTGCGTGCGCTCGGCCATCGCGTGATCGAGGCGGAGGGCGGGGCCGAGGCGCTGACCACGCTTGACCGCGAGCCGGCGATCGAGGCGGTTGTAACCGATTACAAGATGCCGCGCATGGACGGCGCCGAGCTTGCGCGCTGCGTGCGCGAGGTCCGGCCCGATATGCCGATCCTGCTCATCTCGGGCTATACCGGGGCGGCCGATCCGATCGACGGCCTGCCCCGGCTCAACAAGCCGTTCGGCCTGTCCGAGCTCGCCGACGGGCTGCGCCGCGCGACCGAGGCGCCCGACAATGTCGTGGCGCTCGCCCCCTATCGCAGCGCGAAGCGGCCCGCCTGAGCGCGTCCCGGATCAGCCGTGGAGCAGGCGGCCCGGCGTGCGGGTCACGCGATCGGTGATGATCTTGCCCTTATAGAGCCGCCCGATCGTCGCGGCATCCTCGCCGTTGCGCAGCACCACGCGGGTGCCGCCCGAAACCAGCGTCTCGATCTGGGTGATCGGCGCCTTGGCGCGCACGCACGACGCAAGGACGTCCTCCTGGGAGGCATTGAGGTTCAGCGCGCGTGACATGGGTTTCTCCTGCGCGGTCGGACCGCGCCAGCCGGAATAGGCAGCAGCCGCCTTAGCACAGGCCGGACATGGTGTCGCCCGCGCAAAGCGGCATCCGGCGGGGTCAGCCTGTTCTTTTGGAGCGAAAGCGCCTAAGGCGGCGGCGCTACCAGTCGCAAATCGATGGTGTTTGGCGCTTTTGCGGCCCCTTGCCTTCTTTCCCTGCCTTGGCCGCGAGGCCGTCCGACGTTCGGACCGCCGCATCAGAAAGGAAGCAGGCATGCCTGTCGGAACCGTCAAATTCTTCAACAGCGACAAGGGCTATGGCTTCATCTCGCCCGACGATGGCAAGGCCGACGCCTTCGTCCACATCAGCGCGGTGCAGGCAGCTGGCATGCCCACGCTCGATCAGAATCAGCGTGTGAGCTACGAGCTTGAGACCGGCCGCAACGGCCGCACCAGCGCGGTCTCGCTACAGCCCGCCGAATAATCACCACCCTCCCGGGCGCCTGGCGCGGCGCCCGGGCATGCACGTCATCCGGAAAGGATAAACATGAGCGAGGCCCTGCTGTTTCGCGCCCGCGCCGACGAATGCCGCGCGCAGGCCGAGGAAACCAAGCTGGAGAATGTGCGCGAGCGCTGCCTGCGCGCGGCGGCGGCGTGGACCGCCATGGCCGAGCGTGGCGAACGCGCCGCCGCGATGCGGGCTGTGCTCGACAAGGCCAAGGCTGGTTGTGACTGACCGGCGTACATGGTCTTGATCCGCGCCGCCGGTCTTTTGATCCTGTTGGCGGGTCTGTTCCTGGTTGGCATTAGCGGCGACAATCATCGCGTCGCCAATGGCCGCCGCATCACCTACGGCGCATCCCTGATGGTTCTGGGCGTCGTGGCGGGCTTGTTCGCGGGCGAGTTCGAAACCCTGATCGCCTGGGCGCGCTCTTGACGGACGCTTATTTCCGATAGCGCATCGCCACGTCGCATCGTTCGTAGCGCGCGGCATGTTTCGCCATCACCTCCGCATCATGCGTGAAGCCGAGCTTCTCGTAGAGGTGGATCGCGTTCACGCACCGCGAATTGGTGAGCAGATAGAGATCGTCGATTCCCATCGTCTGTGCGCGCGCGATCGTGGCGGCGAGCAGGAACTCGCCCGCCTTGCGCCCGCGCGCGGCAGCGCGAACGCCCATCTTGGTAAGCTCGGCGCTCGTGGCGCCGGTCTTGCGCAACGCGCAGGTGCCGATGATCCCGAGCCCGGCCGCCTCGACGAACAGAATCGCGCCGCCGCCATCGAGGATATGCGTCTGCGGATCTTCCAGCACCTCAAGGTCGGCGGATTCGAGCCGGAACATATCCGAAATCCATTCGGCATTGATGTCGTGGAAAAGCGGCTGGAGTTCGGGGCTATAGTCGCGCAGGCGAAGCGCCGGGCCGGACTCGGCCGCACGCAGTTCGAGCGGCTTTTTCGCGAGCGCCCGCTCAACTGCCGCGATCTGATCGAGGAAACCGCCTGAAAGCCCGTCGGTGATCGATTTCACCGCCAGTTCGAGCCGCGGCCAGACCTCCGCCTTGATCCGCACCATCGCCGCCTCACCGGCGTCCGTCAGGCGCAAGGTCCTGCTGCGCTGATCGGCGCCACGCGCGGATTCGACCAGCCCCATCGCGATCAGCTGGCCGGCGCCGCGCGTCACGCCTGGCTGGCTGGTCCCGACCGCGTCCACCAGCTGCCCGACCGTCATCGGCGATCGGTCGAGCGCGGCGAGCAGCCCCATATGCGTCGGCTGCACTTCCATCCCGAGCGATCCCACGAAGCGCGAGGCGCCGCCCTGCATCCGCTCCGCCAGCCGCTTCAGCCGGCTGCCGAGAAAGGTTTCGCCAAGCTCGGCCACCACGTCCACGCTCATCGATCCGACTCCATAAACCAGATATATAACAAGTTATGTTGTTCGTCGGCACGCGTCAATCACACTGGTATTGAGTGAGTCTTTTCATCACGCTGACGAAAGCCGGGGTGACGGTGCAAGCAGATCGACCTAATCTCGTTCCATGAGCGACACAAAGATCCGTTGCGCTTGGTGCGGCGGCGATCCCTTGATGATCACCTATCACGACGAAGAATGGGGCGCGCCGGTACGCGATGCCCGCACTTTGTGGGAGATGCTGATTCTCGAAGGCTTTCAGGCTGGCCTGTCCTGGCGGACGATCCTCCACCGCCGCGAAGGCTTTCGCGCGGCCTTCGACTATTTCGATCCTGACAAGGTCGCCCGCTACGGCGCCGACAGGGTCGAGGCCCTGATGGCCGATCCGGGCATCATCCGCGCTCGCGCCAAGATTCAGGCAACGATCGGCAACGCTCAGATCTATCTGGCGATGCGCGACACGGACGAGGATTTTGGCGCGTGGGTATGGCGCCTGGCCGGGGCCGCATCGCGCCGAGGCGACGGCGTCCATGTCCCCGCCAAGACGCCCGAGTCGGAGGCGATATCCAAGGCGCTCAAGGCCAGGGGCTTCAAGTTCGTCGGCCCGACGATCGTCTACGCCTGGATGCAGGCGGTCGGCATGGTCAACGATCATGCCCACGATTGCTTCCGACGGGACGAGGTCTGATCCGCCCCGTCATGCCGATTGTTCCGGCATCCACCGGTAAACCAGCGCCAAGCTCAGAGCCCCCCCCGAACACGGGGGACTTATCTCACCGTCGAACAACTCACCGCAAACCCGTGAAAGCTTTCATCTGCGGTTCAGGCTGGTCTGGCACTCTCTGCTTTGCAAATCGGAGTAGAGAGAGGTTTCGATGCGCAAAGTCACCAAGCTTTTTCTTGCCGGCGCCGGGGCGCTGAGTCTGGCCGGGGTCGCGGTCGCCGCGGATCATGGTCACATCATGAACGTGGTCATGCCCGATGGTTCGGTCGCGCAAATCCGTTATGTCGGCGATGTCGCCCCGCAGTTGGTCGCGGTGCCGGTCGCCGAGGCCGTGCCGGTCGCGATCGCAGATCCGTTTGCGATGATGGACCGCATCTCCTACGAGATGGACCGCCAGATGGACGCGATGCTTCACCAGGCCTCGACCATGGCGCGGACCGCGCCTGGAGCGAACGGCCAGTTGAGCGAAGCTGCACTCACAAGCCTTCCGCCAGGAACGGTCAGCTATAGCTTCACCTCTTATTCCAGCGGCAATGGCGCGAGCTGCAGTCAGAGCGTGCAAGTGACCTCGCTCGGCCGGAACCAGGCACCCAAGGTCGAGCGTCAGAGCCAGGGCGATTGCAGCGCGGTCAACACGCGCAAGCCCACGCCCGCGGTGCAGCAGGCCGCGCCAGGGGCGCCCAAGGTCACGCCAGCGAGCCTGCAAAAGCCGGCGACGCCCGCACCGAAGGGCCCGATCATCTAAGGCTATTCCGCGCGGGAGGCTGCAAGCGAGCCGATCGGACGCTCCTCCAGGCACCCGATCGCCCGCGCGGAACAGAGGGGCGGCCCCGGAAACGGAGCCGCCTTTTTTATGCGCGGCTCAATTCAGCCGCCATGACCTCCACATCAATGCCCGATTGCGACGATCTCGATCGCGTCTTCCTTGCCGCCGAACGGCAGTAGATCGCCCACGCCCGCGCCGATCAGCGCCTGGGCGAGTGGCGCCTGGAGCCCGAGCAAGCCGGCGGCCGGGTCAGCCTCGTCTTCACCGACGATGCGGATCTCCCGCGTCGCCCGGTTGAGCATGAAGGTAACGCGGCTGCCGAAGCCGATTTCGTCCTCGGCCGGCGCAGGTCCCATCTGCGCGGTCGCCAGCCGCTGGCGCCAATAGCGCAATTCGCGCTGCTGCTCCTCGTCGGAGGCGTGGATCGCCTCCAGTGCCGCCACCCTGTCCTCGATCAACTTCAACCCGCGCTCGGTCACCAGATTGGGGCCCGGCGGGATCGGGATGTCGAACTTGGGCTCCTTATGCTCTTCGTCGCTCTCGCGGCGGAAGGCCACGCTCACTGTATCATTCTCCCGTTCCTGGCAGGTTCAACGTCTCGGCGCCGGAACGGTTCGACACATTCGCGCGCGTCATTGCGGCTTTTGCGGTTGCTGCGCCTGCAGCCGCTGCTGGGCGGTGCTCATTTCGTCGGGCGTGAGCGTGCCGTCGTGATTGGCGTCTATCCGATCGAACGTCGCGCCCTGAACCGCGGCCCACTCGTCGGCGGAAATCTTGCCGTCATGATTGACATCCATCATTCCCATGAAGCTGTCGATCACCGTTGCGGGCGGTGCGCTCCCCGCTTGCTTCGTGATCGCGGCGATCAGCTCATCGCGGCTGACCGCGCCATCATGATTGGTATCGAGGGCGTCCAGCTGTGCTTTGGCTTGGATCATGAAGTCTGCTTTGCTCATCGCACCCGCCGGTGCCTGCGCCATGACCGGCTGGGCAAGGCCGAGCGTCAGCACGCCCGCGATCATCGTCGATTTCATTGAATATCCCCTCCGGCGCGGATCGCGCCCAACCCCAGCTAGCCGAGCATGAGAGGCGGCGAAAGTGCGCCCGCATTGCGCATGCCTGCCCTCCATGCCAAAGGCCCGCCCGATTCACAGTCTGTTGACCGCCCGATTCCGCTGGTCGCGAAAGCGTAACCCGCTTCGCTCAAGCCGCGTCGGGCCTGGGAGTTCTTGAAGATGAGCGACGTCAAGCGGGTGGTGCTGGCCTATTCGGGCGGGCTCGACACGAGCGTGATCCTGAAATGGCTGCGTGAGACCTACAGTTGCGAGGTCGTCACCTTCACCGCCGATTTGGGGCAAGGCGAGGAACTGGAGCCCGCGCGCGCCAAGGCCAAGCTGATGGGGGTCAAGGACGAGCATATCTTCATCGACGATCTGCGTGACGAGTTCGTGCGCGATTATGTGATGCCGATGATGCGCGCCAACGCGCTTTACGAGGGTCTCTATCTGCTCGGCACATCGATCGCGCGGCCGCTGATCGCCAAGCGCCAGATCGAGATAGCGAAAATGGTCGGAGCCGACGCGGTCAGCCACGGCGCAACCGGCAAGGGTAATGACCAGGTCCGCTTCGAGCTCGGTTATTATGCGCTCGCCCCCGACATCCGCGTGATCGCGCCCTGGCGCGAATGGGATTTGACCAGCCGCACCCGCCTGATCGAATATGCCGAACAGCACCAGATTCCGGTGCCGAAGGACAAGCGTGGCGAAAGCCCCTTCTCGACCGACGCCAACCTCCTCCACACCTCGTCCGAGGGCAAGGTGCTCGAGGATCCGTGGGACGAGGTCCCGGATTATGTCTATTCGCGCACCGACAATCCGGAGGATGCGCCGAACGAGCCACAGGTGATCACGGTCGATTTCGAGCATGGCGATGCGGTCGCGATCGACGGCGTCGGCTATGGCCCGGCCGATCTGCTCGCCAAGCTCAACGAACTCGGTAAGACGCACGGCATCGGCCGGCTCGACCTCGTCGAGAATCGCTTCGTCGGGATGAAGTCGCGCGGCATGTATGAGACGCCGGGCGGCACCATCTACCATCTCGCCCATCGCGGCATCGAGCAGATCACGCTCGATCGCGGCGCCGCGCACCTCAAGGACGAGCTCGCGCCGCGTTATGCCGAACTCATCTATAACGGCTTCTGGTTCTCGCCCGAGCGCGAGATGCTGCAAGCAGCGATCGATCATAGCCAGGAGAAGGTGACGGGCACCGTTCGCCTCAAGCTCTACAAGGGCAGCGTGATCGTGACCGGCCGCAAGTCGCCCTTCTCGCTTTATTCGGAGAAGGTCGTGACCTTCGAGGACGATCAGGGCGCCTATGACCAGCGCGATGCGGCAGGCTTCATCAAGCTGAACGCGCTCCGCCTGCGCCTGCTGGGACGTCGCGACGGACGCTGATCATTTGCATAAGCGGCGCGGAGCGCCTCCAGTGCGCGCGTGACCAGCAGCAACCAGGACGGCCTGCCCTTTCGGCGGATGAGGACGGCGTGACCCTTGCGGTCCGCGTGACGCCACGCGCATCGCGGACCGGGCTGATCGGGATGCATGCCATGACGGATGGGCGCTTCGCGCTCGCGATCCGGATCGCGTCGCCGCCGGCAGAGGGCAAGGCCAATATCGCGCTGATCGATTTCCTCGCCGACACGCTCGGCGTCGCGCGCTCGGCGATCACGCTGCGCACGGGCACGAGCGCGCGGCTAAAACTGGTGCGCATATCCGGCGACGGGCCCGCTCTGGCCGCGCGGCTGGCGTCCCTCCTCTGACGTCTCCCGAATTTGCGGGCGGCTAGAAGCCCCAGTCCACGATCTGCCATCCGCGCTTGGCGGCCATCTTGCGCAGGCCCCTGCTCGGATTGACCGCGATCGCCGTGTCGGCCCATTCGAGCGCCGGCCAGTCGGAGACATGGTCCGAATAGAATCGGATCTTCACCTCGCCGCGTTCGATCCCCTCCGCTTCCATCCACGCCTCGATCAGCCGCAATTTGGCCGGGCCATAATTATTGTCGCCGTCGATCTTCGCGTGGATGATGTCGTCTAGCCCGGTGATGCTGCCGGTCGCGATCACGTCGTCGAAGCCGAGCCGCTCGGCGATCGCCTCGACATAGAAACGGTAGGAGGCGGTTGCGAGCACCAGCCTTCGCCCTGCGGCCTTGTCCTCGGCGATCTGGCGAAGCGCGCCCGGGTGGACGTTGGTCTTGCACACAAGCTCGGCGAAGGCATCGACCGCAGGCTTGAGCCTCGCGCGCGGCACCGCGCCGCCCAGCAGCAGGCGCTGGTTCCACTCCTTGAGCCGCCGCCGATCGATCAGCTTGAGTCCGTAGGCCGCCATCGTGAAGGGCACCGCAGCGGCTAGCCCGAGCCTCCACGGCGCCAACCGCTTTGCGGCATGGAGCAGGAAAGGCGTATAGGTGCCGGTCCGCGTGACCGTGCGGTCCATGTCGTAAATGGCTAGCTCGCGCATCGTCGGGCGCCACAGCCGATTCGGGCTGGCGGGACAAGCGAAAAGGGAACATTACGCAGGCGTAAGCGTCTCCAAAAACGATGGTTCGTCTCCTTATTCCGCGGGAAACAGTCTGCAGCCAATGAGCGCACCGGCCGATTTCGATCTCGCCGACAATGGCAAGACGTTACGTTTCTCGGGCTCGCTCACGCTCGCGCGCCTGGGCGACATGCCGCAGCATCTCGACGACCTGGAGGCTTCGCCCGATCGCATCGACATCGCACCGGTCGAGCGGATGGACACGGTCGGCGCCTGGCTGATCCACCGCATCGCGCGCGATCATGACATTCCGGTCGAAGGCGCGAACGGGGACCAGGCCAATCTGCTCGAGCAGATCGCCGCCGCCGATCAGCCGCTCAAGGAGCCGCCGGCGGCGGTTCCGTCGTTGCAGCGTGTGCTCAACCAGATGGGCGAAGCGACGATCCGCGCGGGCGTCACATTGGTCGGGCTGGTCGGCTTCTTCGGCGCGGTGCTGATCGATCTGTTCGCGGTGCTGCGCCATCCCAGGCGTATCCGCTGGAACGCGCTCGTCCGCCAGTTCGAAGTGGTCGGCGTCGATGCGCTCGGCATCATCGGGCTCATGAGCTTCCTGATCGGCATCGTCATCGCGCAGCAGGGCGCGATCCAACTCCGTCAATTCGGGGCCGAGGTATTCACGATCAACCTGGTCGGGCGGCTGACGCTGCGCGAGCTGGGCGTGCTGATGACGGCGATCATGGTTGCGGGCCGCTCGGGCTCCGCCTTCGCCGCGCAGCTCGGATCGATGAAGCTGGCCGAGGAAGTGGATGCGATGCGCACGATCGGCGTCTCGCCGATGCAGGCCCTGGTCCTGCCGCGCGTCGTCGCCGCTTTCTGCATGATGCCGATGCTGAGCTTCTATTCGGCGATGGTCGGGCTCGTCGGCGGCGGGCTGTTCTGCTGGTTCAGCCTCGATATCCCGCCGATCACCTTCGTCAGCCGCATCCGCGAAGTCGTGCCGATGACCGACCTGTGGCAGGGCCTGCTCAAGGCGCCGGTATTTGGCCTGATCATCGCGATCGCGGGCTGCTTTCAGGGCATGCAGGTCGAGGGCAATGCCGAAGCCGTCGGCCTGCGCACGACCGCCGCAGTGGTCCAGTCGATCTTCCTGGTGATCGTGCTCGACGCTTTCTTCGCGGTCTTCTTCGCCTCGATCGGGTGGATATGACGCCGCCCCGCAAAGCCCCCGGCGCGGACGATGTCGTCATCTGCGTGCGCGGCCTCACCAACCGTTTCGGCGATCAGCTGGTCCACGAGAATCTCGATCTCGACGTGCATCGCGGCGAGATATTGGGCGTGGTCGGCGGATCAGGCACGGGCAAATCGGTACTGATGCGATCGATCATCGGGCTGCAGACGCCGGAATCGGGCGAGGTCCAGGTGTTCGGCGAATCGATGATCGGCAGAGAGGACGTCGACGCGCGCAATATCCGCGCCCGCTGGGGGGTGCTGTTCCAGGGCGGCGCGCTCTTCTCGACGCTGACGGTGGCCGAGAATGTGCAGGTTCCGATCCGCGAGTATTTCCCGCGTATCGAGCAGGCTTTGCTCGAGGAGATCGCCGCCTACAAGGTGACGATGACCGGGCTTCCGCCCGAGGCCGGCCACAAATTCCCCTCCGAATTGTCGGGCGGCATGCGCAAGCGCGCCGGGCTCGCGCGCAGCCTCGCGCTCGACCCCGAACTGCTGTTCCTCGACGAGCCGACCGCGGGGCTCGACCCGATCGGCGCGGCTGCGTTCGACGATCTGATCAAAAGTCTCAAGGAGACTTTGGGCCTGACCGTGTTCCTGATCACGCACGATCTCGATACGCTCCACGCCATTTGCGACCGCGTCGCGGTGCTTGCCGACAAGCACGTCGTGGCGGTCGGAACGATCCCGGAACTATTGGCGTTGGACCATCCGTGGATTCAGGAATATTTCAACGGTCCGCGCGGGCGTGCCGCACAGGACGCGGCCGACCGGGAAGCCGGGGCGGATCCGCTCGAAAATATGAAACGGCGGCAGGCGGCGCTGGAGGCGGCCGGCGGCGACACTGCTCCGGACAAGGATGCCGGGTGATAGGCTTGGGGGCATGACGCGCTGATGGAAACGCGATCGAACAATGTGCTGGTCGGCGGCATCGTGCTGGTGCTGCTCGGCATCATCGTCGCCTTCGCGATCTGGATGGCGGGCAGCAACGGCGCCGACGAGAAGAAATACGACATTCTGTTCAAGACGTCGGTCGACGGGCTCGCCAAGGGATCGCAGGTCACCTTCTCGGGCGTTCCGGTCGGCAAGGTCGACGACATCGTCGTCATGCCCGACCAACCCGAGCTGATCCGCGTGCGCATCTCGGTCAAGAAAGACACGCCCATCCTTCAAGGCACGACTGCAACCATCGCAGGCGTCGGATTTACCGGCGTGAGCCAGATCAATCTGGACGGCGCGGTCACGGGCGCGCCCGCGATCGACCAGCCCGGCCCGTTCGGCCTGCCTTTGATCCCGCCCAAGGCGGGGGGGCTCGGTGCGATCCTCAACAATGCGCCGGCCCTGCTCGACCGGCTGACCACGCTCACCGAGCGACTGACCGATTTGCTCAATCCGCAGAACCAGAAGTCGATCAGCAATATCCTCGCGCATATCGATACGATCTCGGGGGCGCTGGCTAACCGCAGCGGCGACATCGCGGCGACGCTCGCCGATGCCCGTGTCGCGATCCAGCAGGCGGGCGAGGCCGCGCAGAAATTCGGCGCGCTCGCCGATACCACCAACCAGAATATCAAGCCGCTACTGACCAACCTCAACGATGCAGTCGGCGCGGCCAAGCACAGCATGCAGAATCTGGACGAGGCCATCGACGACGCCAAACCCGGCCTCAAGGCGGTCTCGACCCAGACCGTACCCGCAATCAACCAGCTCGTGCGCGACCTAGGCGACACCGCCGCGTCGCTGCGCGCCATCTCGGGCAAGCTCGATACTGGCGGTGCCGGCGGCCTGATCGGCGGGCCCAAGCTGCCCGATTACAAGCCGAGGAAGTGATGAACAGAAAAGCCCTCGCCCTGCTCGGCCCCCTCGCGGTTGCCGCCGCGACATTGTCGCTTTCGGGCTGCATCAGCCTCGGTCCCAAGCCGCCGCCGCGGCTGATGGCGCTGACCGCGACCACCCCGCTCGCGGCGGGGCCCGCGATCACGACCGGGGACAAACAAGCCGTCCAGATCGCACGACTGAGCGCAATCCCCGCGCTCGGCACGCAGCGGGTGCTGGTGACCGATGGACCGACCGCGATCGCTTATTTGAAGGGCGGCCAGTGGGCCGCCGCGCCGACCGATCTGTTCCGCGGCCTGCTCGCGGAGACTATCACGGTGAAGACCGGCCGCGTCGTCACCGAGCCGCGCCTGCTCCAGATTCAGCCCAATACACGGCTGGCGGGCCAGATTTCCGCCTTCGGACTGGACGGCCCCGGCAATGCGGTGACCGTGATTTTCGACGCGACCTTGAGCCATGAGGGCAGCGACCAGATCCAGAGCCGACGCTTCTCGGCGCGGGTGCCGGTCGCATCGCAGCAGCCCGAAGCGGTGGCGGCGGCGCTCAACCAGGCCGCGAACCAGGTTGCCGGCGAGGTTGCCGACTGGATCGGGCGCTAGATCCTCGCCTCGGCAGAGGATCAATCAATCGCCCGCCACGCGACTGGCCGATTACTGCCGCCGGTAGCAACACCGGTTAGATCGGCTTCCAGCCTCCCGCCTTGCGCCACGCGGATCAGCGGCCAGTCGATATCGGCCAGCCGGACCTTGATCCGATTCATGAAGCCCGCGCCGTCGAGCCGCTGCCACGATAGGTAGACGAACCTCTCGCCCTTGGCTCCGCTCGCGAAGGGGCCGCCGAAATCGGGCGCTCCCTGATCGGGCGTGCCTACGATTGCCAGGTCGAAATCGAACTGGACCAGTCCGTCGCCTTGCATGGCACCGCCATGCATTCCGCCCTTCTTGTCCTGGAGTCCGAAGCGGACCGCGCTGCCGTCGGACCGGGGCGCCGCTGGCGCTCGCAGCAATCGGACCCGCAGTACCTCTCCCATCGCGGCGTCAGCTCAGGCTTTTCGAGACCTGCTCGGTCACGTCCTTGGACAGGCCGGGCGTCTGGAGAATGCGCTCCAGTTCCTCGCGCATCAGCGCCGCGCGCTTGGGCTCGAAGCGGCGCCACCGGCCGAGCGCGGGCACCAGCCTGGCGGCGCTTTGCGGATTGAGGGGATCGACCGCGAGGATCATGTCGGCGAGGAAGCGATAGCCGCCACCATTCAGATCGTGGAAGGCGCGCTGATTGGCCGCGAACGCTCCGGCGAGCGAGCGCATCCGGTTGGGATTGGCGATCGTGAAGTCGGGATGTCTGGCGAGCGCCTGTACCGCCGCCGGCGTGTCGGCGCGCGTCGACAGCGCCTGCACGCTGAACCACTTGTCGAGTACGAGCGCGTCGCTGCGGAAGCGCTGGTAGAACGCCTTCAGCGCCACCTCACGTTCGGGTGCATCGCCGCTCGCAAGCACCCCGAGCGCGCCCTGGCGGTCGGTCATATTGTCGGCTTGGGAAAATTGCTCGAACGCGATCCGCGCGGCATCCTCTGCGCCTCCCGCGGCGAGATAGCCGAGCGCGACCGTGCGCAGGCGGCGCGCGCCCTTGGCGCTCGGCGTATATTCGAAGCGATTGGCGAGATGCGCGGCATAGGCGTCGCGCCAATCCTCTTCCATCGCGCGCCCGATATCCGCGCGCAAAGCCTCGCGAACCGCCGCGATCCGGTCGGGATCGACCTCGGCCAATTGATCGCCAATCAGCGCCTCGGCGGGCAGCAATACCACTTCCGCCTTGAACGCCGCGTCGAGCGCGCTGTCGTTGAGGCTATTGCGCACCGCCTCCAGCACCGGCGCGTGATCGGCCTTGCCGAGCGTCACGCTCGCGATCAGCGTGTCGAGCATCAATTGCTGCATCGCCTCGTAGCGCGCGAACGGATCGTCATCGTTGGCGGATAGGAAGGCGAGCTCGGCCGGGCCCCGGTCGCTTTCCAGCACGATCGGCGCGGAGAAGCCGCGATTGATCGACAGCACGGGCTTCTCGTTGAGACCATCGAACAGGACTTCGGACTTGGCAGCGTCCAGCGTCACCAGCCGCTCGCCACCCATCGCCTTGCCGCTGCGCTCGCCGAGCAGGGAGACGCGCAAGGGGATCACCATCGGCTCCTTGTCGGGCTGGCCGGGTGTCGGCGGAACAGTCTGCTCGAGCTTCAGGCGCGCGCGGCCGCCGGGCGCGTCATGCTCAAGGCTCGCCTTCACGCGCGGCGTGCCGGCCTGGCTGTACCAGAGGCGGAACTGGCTCAAATCTGCCCCGGTCGCATCTTCGAGCGCGGTGACAAAATCCTCGCAGGTCGCGGCAGTGCCGTCGTGCCGGTCGAAATAGAGATCGGTGCCCGCGCGGAATCCCTCGGCTCCGAGGATCGCCTTGAGCATCCGGATCACCTCGGCGCCCTTGTTATAGACGGTCGCGGTGTAGAAATTGGCGATTTCGATATAGGATTCGGGGCGGATCGGGTGCGCGAGCGGTCCCGCATCCTCGGGGAATTGGGCCGCGCGCAGCGCGCGCACGTCTTCGATCCGTTTGACCGCGGCCGAGCCCTGGTCGGCGGAGAATTGCTGATCGCGGAAGACGGTGAAGCCTTCCTTGAGCGAGAGCTGGAACCAGTCGCGGCAGGTGACGCGGTTGCCCGACCAATTGTGAAAATATTCGTGCGCCACCACGCCCGCGATCGCGTCGAAATCCGCGTCGGTCGCGGTTTCGGCATCGGCCAGGATGTAGCGCGAGTTGAAGATGTTGAGGCCCTTATTCTCCATCGCGCCGAAGTTGAAATCGCTCACCGCGACGATGTTGAAGATGGCGAGATCATATTCGCGGCCATAGACCTTCTCGTCCCAAGCCATCGACGCCTTGAGCGCCTCCATCGCATGACCGGTCTTGCCCAGATCCTCCTCGCGGACCCAGATGCCGAGATCGATATCGCGACCCGAACGCGTGGTGAAGATGGACTTGTTGGCGACCAGATCGCCCGCCACCATCGCGAACAGATAGCATGGCTTGGGAAAGGGATCTCGCCACAGCGCATAATGGCGCCCGCCCGCGCAGTCGCCGCTGTCCACCGGGTCGCCATTGGCGAGCAACACCGGAAAGCGATCCTTATCCGCCTCCATCCGAACCGAATAGCGTGAGAGCACGTCGGGGCGGTCGGGGAAGAAGGTGATGCGGCGGAAGCCCTCCGCCTCGCATTGCGTGCAGAGCAGTCCGCCCGATTCGTAGAGGCCCATCAATTTGGTGTTGGTCGCGGGCGCGATCTCAACCTCGGTTTCGACCAGATGGCTGTCGTGGGGCAGGTCGATCAGCAGATCGGGCCCGTCCATGCGCCACGCGTCGTGCAGCTCCTCGCCGTCGACGAGCACATGCGACGGACGCAGCCCGTCCCCGTTCAGCCGCAGCGCATGCTGGTGCGCGCCGTTGCGGCGCACCGTGAGCCGTGCCTTGACGATCGTCCCGGCGGGATCGAGCCGGAAATCGAGCGCAATCTCTGGCACCAGCCATTCGGGAGGGCGATAATCCTGACGCAGGACCGGTGCGGGGACGAGGGTGGCAGTGGACGCATCAACCATAGAAGCGGCCCTTATGGTTTGTATCGACAGGATGCCAGTCAAACCGCGACGCTGGCCAGAGGGCGACCGTTCGGCTTAACGGGTATCATGGCTCGGCTCGTCCTGTTCGGCCCCGGTTTCACGGGAATCCGTATCGCTACAGCGCTGCAACGCAACGGTTGGCATGTGGATGCAATCAACCGCACCACGCCCATAGAGGCCACGCGCGCGGCGCTGGTTCAAGCGACGCATATCGTCTCGACCGTGCCGCCGGGCGAGGAGGGCGATCCGGTGTTGACAGCCCTTGATGACGCGATCGGACGGGTGCCGTGGATCGGTTATCTCTCATCGACGGGCGTCTATGGCGACACGCGGGGCGCCTGGGTGGATGAAAGCGCGGCGCTGACCGGCCGCCGCGACGGGCGGATCGCGGCCGACATGGCGTGGCAGGCGCTGGGCGCGCGCGTGTTTCGGTTGCCGGGGATTTACGGACCCGGTCGCGCGATGTTCGAGCGGTTGCGATCGGGCCAGGCGCACCGGATCGATGCCCCCGGCCAGGTCTTCTGCCGCATCCATGTCGACGACATTGTCGCGGGCGTGCTGGCGGCGATGCGACAGAGTCCGGCCGGCGTCTACAACCTCGCCGACGACCTGCCCGCGCCGCAGAGCCGCGTCATCGAACATGCCTGCGGCCTGATGGGCCTGCCGCTCCCGCCGTTGAAGCCGCTCGACGACCCAAGCCTCTCACCGCAAGCGCGCGCTTTCTACGGCGAGAACCGCCGCGTCGCGAACGGCAAGGCCAAACGATTGCTCGGCTGGCGGCCGCTTTACCCGACCTATCGCGAGGGGTTGGCGGCAGTATTGCGCGATTCAGCCTCCTAAGCCGTCACCCCGGACTTGTTCCGGGATCCACCCATCCGCAAGGGCATCCCGGGAGGCCCAGTGGATGCCGGAACAAGTCCGGCATGACGTTCGGAAATTCACCCCATCGTCGGAATGACGAAGCTCGAATCCCCCTGGGCCGAGCCATCGGGCCAACGGCCGGTGACCGTCTTGGTCCTGGTCCAGAAGCGGACGCCTTCCATGCCGTGCTGGTTGTGGTCGCCGAAGCCCGAGCGCTTCCAGCCGCCGAACGAATGATAAGCGACGGGCACTGGGATCGGCACGTTGACGCCGACCATGCCGACATTGACGCGCGCCGCGAACTCGCGCGCGGCATGACCGTTGCGCGTGAAGATGGCGACGCCGTTGCCATATTGGTGGCTTGAAGGCAGCGCGACCGCCTCCTCGAAATCCTTCGCGCGCACGATCTGCAAAACCGGACCGAAAATCTCTTCCTTGTAGGAGGACATATCGGTGGTGACGCGGTCGAACAGGCTCGGGCCGATGAAGAAGCCCTTCTCATGCCCCTGCAGGCTGAAGCCGCGACCATCGATTACAAGTTCGGCCCCCTCGTCAACGCCCTTCTGGATCCAGTCCTCGACCCGCTTCTTGTGCGCGGCGTTCACCACTGGGCCGTAATGCGCGTCCGCATCGGTCGAGACGCCGACGCGCAGCGCCTCGATCGCGGGAATGAGCTTCCGGCGGAGACGGTCGGCGGTATCCTCGCCGACCGGTACCACCACCGGCAGTGCCATGCAGCGCTCGCCCGCCGAGCCGAAGGCCGCGCCCGACAGATCCGCGACGACCTGATCGAGATCGGCGTCGGGCATGACGATGCCGTGATTCTTGGCACCGCCCATGGCCTGGACTCGTTTGCCCGCCTGGGTGCCGCGCGAATAGACATAATGCGCGATGTCCGACGAACCGACGAAGCTGACCGCGGCGATATCGGGATGGTCGAGGATCGCGTCGACCATCTCCTTGTCGCCGTGCACGACCTGGAGGATGCCCTCGGGCAGGCCCGCTTCGCGCATCAGCTCGGCGAGCCGGACCGGCACCGACGGATCGCGCTCGCTCGGCTTCAGGATGAAGGCGTTGCCGACCGCGATCGCCGGACCGAACATCCACATCGGGATCATCGCGGGGAAGTTGAACGGGGTGATGCCCGCGCCGATCCCCAGCGGCTGACGCATCGACCAGACATCGATTCCCGGGCCCGCACCCTGCGTGAATTCGCCCTTGAGCAGATGCGGCAGGCCGCAGCAGAATTCGATCACCTCCAGCCCGCGCTGCACGTCGCCCTTGGCGTCGGCGATGACCTTGCCATGCTCGGACGAGAGCATGTGCGCGAGTTCGTCGATATGCTTTTCGACCAGTGCCTTGAACGCGAACATGACGCGCGCGCGGCGCTGCGGATTGACCGCCGCCCAGGCCGGCTGCGCCGCTTTGGCTGCATCGACCGCGCGGTCGAGATCGGCCTTGGTGCCCAGTGCGACCTTTGCCTGCACCTCACCATTATTGGGATCGAACACATCGCCCCGGCGCGCCGTGACGGCGCCATTTGGACTGGCGAGAAAATGGTCGATCACACGCATGACATCACTCTCCTGATTTTCACGGCGGGTTACGCTCCTGCGGCCCCGGCTGGAAGTTGCACCTGATCACTGTCATTGTGCAAAAATGCAGGAACCGGACTGGGACGACCTCCGCATTTTTCTGGCAGTGCTGCGAGGGGGCAGCATCATCGCGGCCGCGCGCTTCACGGGCCTCGATCATTCGACCGTCACCCGGCGTATCGCCAAGCTGGAGGAGCGGATCGGCCAGATATTGCTCCACCGCTCGCCCGCAGGCGTCACGCCGACCGAGGCGGGATCGCTGCTCGCCCAGCATGCGGAACGCATCGCCGAGGAAATCGCCGCCGCGCGCACGCTGCTGGATGCGCGCGAGGAACAGGTTTCGGGCATCGTCCGTCTCGCGACCCCCGAGGCGTTCGGCCTGTTCCTCGTCGCGCCCGCGGTCGAGCAGCTCTACCGGCGCCACCCCAATCTCCAGCTCGAGCTGATGCCCGAATCGCGCAATGTCAGCCTGTCCCGGCGCGAGGCGGACATGGCGGTGGTGCTGACTCAGCCGCCGCGCGGGCAGGTGGTGGCCCGCCGCCTCGTCGACTATCGGTTGGGGCTCTACGCGTCGCAGGACTATCTCGCGCGGACCGGGCCGCTCGCCGACATCGCCGCGCTGCGCGGCCATCCGCTCGTCTGGTATATCGACGAGATGATCGACCTGCCCGAGCTCAGGTTTCTCGATCAGATCGCGGGCGGATCGTCGAGCCTGTTCCGATCGAGCTCGATCGCGGCGCAGCAGGCGGCGGTGGCGGGCGGGTTCGGCTATGGCGTGCTTCACGCTTTCTCGGCCGACGGCGATCCCCGGCTGCGACGCGTGCTGGCCGACACGGTCGAGGTAAAGCGCAGCTATTGGCTAATCTTCCCGCGCCAGGCGCAGCGCGTGCCGCGGATCCGCGCGGTGGCCGAATTCCTGACTGGCCTGATCCAGCAGAATCGCGCGCTTTTTTGAAAGCCGGTTCGGCACGCTGGTCGCGTGTCGCTTCACCGTAGCCGAACCGGGAAGGCTCTCAAGCGAACGCCGGCCAGGGAGTCTGCATGGCCGGCGTTCGCGCTGAATATGCTAAGCCGCTATGGCGCATGGTCGAGTCACGAAGCGTTGTGGCGCGCCGGGCCGTTGCTGGCTTCAGTCGAGCGCATGGTGCAGGGCTGGCGAACAGGCCGAATCGGCGTCATTCTGGGTGGAGCATGTTGCGCTCGTTCGCATCGCGGCGACTCGATTCGCGCTTTCTTTCGTGTTTGGTCTTCCTTTTTCCGCTCGCCGGCTGCGCCCATCGCGCGCCGGGCGGCGAGCGCCTGTTCGTGTCGGATGACCTTGGCAGCGTCGTGGTGGGTATCGACCTGCCGACCGGGGGCGTCGCGGATCGTATCGCGACGAGCGGCCGGCCGCGCGGCATGACTGTCTCGCCCGATCATGCCACGCTCTATGTCGCGCTGTCGGCCGCGGCCGACGCGGAGGATGACGAGGACCAGGACAAGGCCGGCGCCGCCCGGGTCGATGGCGTCGCGACGATCGACGTGGCCTCCGCCCGGGTGCTGCGCGTGCTGCCGGCAGGCAAGGACCCGGTGCGGGTCGCGATCAGCCGCGATGGGCGCACTCTGTTCGTTGCTAATCAAGCAGGTGGTGCAATCACCGAAATCGCCGCCGACGGCAGCGGAAAACCGCGCACCGCCGCGGTGTGCGAAACGCCCGAAGGGCTCGCGCCCGGGTATGACGGCAAGGCATTGTTCGTCGCCTGTGTGGATTCGGACCGCGTGGCGATGGTCGATCCCCGCACGCTGCATATCCTGCGCAAGATTCGCGTTCGTGGCGGACCGCGCGCCGCGCTCGCCGCGCATGACGGGCAGCATATCTATATCGCGACCGACAATGGCCGGCTCGCGATCCTGAGCGCCGACGGCAAGGTCGAGCGCACGCTTGATCTGACCCGTGACGCCGATGATGTCCGCGCCGCCGGCATGGTCGAGGCACCCGACGGTCATCTTTTCGTCACGACCGGCCGATACGGCGCGGTCGTCGAAGTGGATCCGAAGGCGGGGACGATCGTCCGGGCCATCGCCCATGTCGGCACCGAGCCGATGGGCATCGGGATCAGTGCCGATGGCGCGACCCTGGTCACCGCCAATGGCGCGTCGGGGGATGTTTCGCTGATCAGCCGTTCGTCTGCTAAGATCATCCGCAAGCTGAATATCGGCAAGCGGCCCTGGGATGTCGCCGCCCGTGGCTGAGGCGCAGGGGAAACGAATGAGCGACGGCGTGGACAAAGGCCGAAGCGCGAAGGCGGACCGGATTCTGCTCGCCTCGATCCACGATGTCGGCCCGCGTTTCGAAAGCGAGGTCGATATGCTGGTCGATCGGATGGAAGCCCATGTCGGCTCGGGCCGCTTCGCGATGCTAGTCGTGCCCGACCATTGGGGCGAGGCCCCCTTGTCCGAAGCGCCCGCTTTCGCCGCGCGGCTGCGTCGCTGGGCCGACAGCGGGGTGGAGATGTTCCTCCACGGCTGGTCGCACCGCGACGACAGCGCGCACGACGATGCGCGGGCCGCGTGGAAGGCGAAGCATATGACCGCGGGCGAAGGCGAGTTCCTCGGCCTGTCCGAAGCCGAAGCGACGCGTCGGCTGCGCGCGGGCCGCCAGGTGGTCGAGAATGCGATCGGCCGCCCGGTCGCGGGGTTCATCGCTCCCGCCTGGCTTTATGGCCCCGGCGCGCATGCCGCTGTCAGGCATGAACATTTTCCGATTGCCGAAGATCATATGCAGGTGTGGAATCCTGCAAGCGGCGACGTCCTAGCGCGTGGACCGGTCATCACCTGGGCAAGCAGAAGCCGTGCGCGCATTCATAGCTCACTCGCTTTTGCAGCGTTGGCGCGGTTCGCGCTTCAGCCTTTGCGCACGGTCAGGCTTGCAGTCCACCCGGGGGATGCCCATGTCCCGGCCCTGCTCCGCAGCATCGACGCGACCCTCACCGCCTTCAGCGGTCGCCGGATCGCACATTATTCCGATCTGCTCGGCCCCCGGGGGGGCGGGCTTGTTCGAGGGGAATTTGTTTGAGTAACCGAAATGGCGACGCCAAGGCGGTCGGCTGGGAGGAAACAAGCTTCGATCCGCCTCTGCTGGAAGCGGGGAATGCCGCCCTGCGCTGGGTCGGGCCCTTCATCTCGCTGGGAATTTTCTGTGCGGTCCTCTATCAGCTGAGCCATCTTCAGTTCGGCGCGGTGGCGGCGATGTTGCCGGGTTCGCCGCTGTTCTGGCTGGCCTTCGCGGCTTATTATCTTGCCGCACCGTTATGCGATCTGCTGATCTTCCGGCGGCTATGGAATCTGCCTCTCGCCGCAGGGTTCGGCGCGCTGATGCGCAAGTTCGTCGGCAACGAAATCCTGATGGGTTATATCGGCGAGGTTCATTTCTACAGCTGGGCACGCAGCCGGTTGAAGATGGTCGCCGCCCCGTTCGGCGCCGTGAAGGACGTGGCCATCCTGTCCGCGGTGATGGGCAATGTCGTCACGCTGGCCGTCCTCGCCGCCGCTTACCCCTTCCTTGGCGCGCTCCATATCGGCGTCGCCCCGCGCACGTTGGTCGCGGCTGTCGCGATCACACTCGGCTCCTCGCTCGTGCTGCTGCTGCTGCGCGGCCGCGTCCTTACGCTCTGCCAGAAGGATCTGGCCTTCGTCGCGGCCGCCCAGCTCACCCGTGTTGTCGTCACCGCCCTGCTGCCCGCCTTGCTATGGCACCTGGCCTTGCCGCAGGTCGCGCTCGGCTGGTGGGTATTGCTCGCGGCGGTGCGTTTGCTGCTCTCACGCCTGCCGCTGCTTCCCAACAAGGATCTGGTTTTCGCGGTCGTCGCCGGGCTGCTGATCGGGCATTCGGTGGCAATCGAAGGCCTGATGGCGATGATGGCCAGCCTTATTCTCGCGACGCACCTGATCGTCGGCGCAGGGCTGGTGCTGGCCGAATTCGCCTTGCCCCAGCCGGAACCGGAAGCGGCCTGACCCGATGCGGATCGTCGACGTCTGCGCTTTCTACACGCCCGCGGGCGGTGGGGTGCGGACCTATGTCGATCGCAAATTGAAGGCCGCGCCGGCGGCGGGACATGAGATGATCATCCTCGCCCCCGGCCGCGAGAACCGGGTCGAGGAACGCGGGCCCGGCGCGCGGATCGAGTGGCTGGAAAGCCCGCGTTTCCCGCTCGATCGTCGCTACGGCTATTTCGCCGACGAAGCTCAGGTGCATGGTGCTCTCGACCGGCTGCGTCCCGACGTGGTCGAGGCCTCCTCGCCCTGGCGCAGCGCGTCGATGGTCGCCGAATGGCAGGGCGATGCACGCCGCGTACTGGTGATGCACGCGGATCCGCTTTCCGCTTACGCCTATCGCTGGTTCGGGCGGCTGGCCGAGCGCGAGACGATCGACCGCGGCTTCGGCTGGTTCTGGCGCCACCTCCAGCGGCTCGACGACGCCTATGACGCGGTGGTGAGCGCCTCGCCCAGCCTGTCGCAGCGCCTGACCGACGGCGGACTGCGCAATGTCGTGACCAATCCGATGGGGGTCGATCCGGGTATCTTCGACCCCGCCCTGCGCGATCCCGCCCTGCGCGCGCGCCTGCTCGAACGATGCGCCTTGCCCGAGGACGCGACCCTGCTGATCGGTGTCGGCCGCCATGCCGCCGAGAAACGGTGGGGACTTGTGGTCAACGCGGCAATCGCCGCTGGCGCGAGCCGTCCGGTTGGGCTGTTGCTGATCGGCGAAGGCCGCGATAGCGCCAAGCTCGCGCGCGCTATCGGCGACAATCCCCACATCCACCTGCTCTCGCCGATCCGCGACCGGACCGCGCTTGCGCGCACGATCGCGAGCGCCGACGCCTTGATCCACGGCTGCGAGGCCGAAACCTTCTGCATCGTCGCGGCCGAGGCGCTGGCCTCGGGCCTGCCCTTGATCGCGCCCGACCGTGGCGGCGCCTTCGACCAGGCGCAGGCGAGCGGAGGCGTAATCTATCGTTCGGGCTCGGCCACCGACGCTGCACAGGCGATCCGGCGTTTCGTCGACACGCCGGCACCGCGCCCTGCCGGGCCGGTGCGTACGATGGACCAGCATTTCGCCGATTTGTTCGCGCTGTATCGCTGGCTGGAAAAACCGGCGGCGAGGGCTGCGTAATTCCTTGTTCCCCTCCCGCTTGCGGGAGGGGCTAGGGGGAGGGGAGTCCGTTCGGGCGCTTCTTCGATCACGCCCTCCCCCGACCCCTCCCGCAAGCGAGAAGGGAGAAGTGTTTCCAAGACTCGGCATCACGCCCTACAACGAGCGCAATGCCGGCCCTTCCCACCACCGACGACCTCGCCGCTTCGGCGATCAACCTGCTTGCCAGGCTGGTTCCGTTCGACACCACATCGCGCGATTCCAACCTTGCGCTGATCGAATATGTCGAAAGCCTGCTCGGCGAACTCGGCGTGACCGCGACGCGCGTTCCCAATGCCGATGGACGCAAGGCCAATCTCTACGCCACCCTCGGACCGCAGACCGAGGGCGGGGTCATCTTGTCCGGCCACACCGACGTCGTGCCGGTCGACGGCCAGAATTGGTCGAGCGAACCCTTCGCGCTGACCGAGCGCGACGGCCGCCTCTACGGACGCGGCACATGCGACATGAAGGGCTTCCTCGCGCTCGCGCTCGCGGCTGCGCCGGTCTTCGCCGAACCGGGCCGGCTCAAGCGCCCGGTCCATCTCGCTTTCTCCTATGACGAGGAGGTCGGCTGCCTCGGCGCGCCGTCGATGATTGCCGAAATCGCGAGGCACGTACCGAGGCCTGTCGCGGTGATCGTCGGCGAGCCGACAATGATGGAGGTGGTCCATGGCCATAAGGGCATCACCACCTATACCGTCACCATAACGGGCCATGAGGCGCATTCGAGCCTCACGCATCTTGGCCTGTCGGCGAACATGATTGCGATCCGGTTGATGCACCGCCTGAGCGAGCTGGCCGCGCGGCTGGAGCGCGAGGCCGATCCGGCCTCCCCCTTCACGCCGAAACAGGCGACGCTCACCGTCGGCATGATCAATGGCGGCACGGCGGGCAACATCCTCGCGCGGCAATGCGTCTTCCTGTTCGACCTGCGCTGCCCGCCGGGCGTGGACCCGCTGGCGATCCTCGCGCCCTTCCTCGCCGACGCCGCGAAGCTGGATGCCGAGGTGAAGGCGCGCTTTCCGGAGGCCGGGATCGATATCGTCCGCCGCTCGGCCACCCCCGCCTTTGCGCCCGAACACGACGGCGACGCCGAACGCATCGCGCGAAGCCTGGCCGGCGACAACGGCCCACCGCGCGTCGTGCCTTATGCCGCCGAGGCAGGCCAGTTCCAGGAGGCGGGCTTCTCGACCGTCATCTGTGGCCCCGGATCGATCGAGCAGGCGCACCAGCCCGACGAATATGTCGACCGCGTCCAGATGGAACGCGGCGCCGCTTTCATGCTGCGGCTGGCGGAAATGCTGGCAGGCTGAAGTCGGATTTTGCGGGTGCCTGCTATTGGTGGAAAGTAGATGTTAGCCCCAATCCTCCCCGCCAGGGGGAGGTGGCGCCGAAGGCGACGGAGGGGAGGACGCCAACGCGTCTCGAAGGCTCGGATGGCGCCCGACGCAACGCGAGGCGCCTTGTTTTTCCTTCGATGGCTGATGTCCGCCAAAGGGCCGGAACGTGCCGCCACAACAATATCCGGATCAAAATTTTCGCCACCTTGGCCGGGCGCTTGCGTTTGTAATCAATGCTAACGGGATTCACACGCGAATCGACTTACTATAGGGTGGAACGAAAGGAGACCCGCACTATTCGCCAGGTTGCTGCCCTACCTTACCGGATCGACGATACGGGCAAGGTGAGCGTGATGCTCATCACGAGCCGGGAGACGCGCCGCTGGGTGCTGCCCAAGGGCAATCCGATCCGGGGGCTGGCGAGCCATGAGGCGGCGGCGCACGAGGCATATGAGGAAGCGGGCATCAGCGGCATCGCCTGCCCGACCCCGCTCGGCCAATATGCCTATTTGAAGCGGCGCCGGAACGGGCAGGTCAAGCGAGCGACGGTGGCACTTTTCCCGCTCGCGGTTACCGAACAGGCCGAGGAGTGGCCCGAGCAGGACGAACGCGAAACGCAGTGGTTCGACCTGCCGTCCGCAGCCGCCGCGGTGGAAGAGCCCGGTCTGTCCCGTCTGATCGGCAGCTTCCGTGCGCCGCGCCGCGCCACTGGACGGCGCGAGCGGTTGTTGTCATGGGCACGGAGACAAGGGGAGAATCTACCGATGCTGCGCTGGTTTCAGGCGCTGATGCCCAAGCAGGGCCGCTTCTTCGACCAGTTCGAGGACCATGCCGCGACTCTGGTCGCCGGCGCGGACGCGCTCGCGCGGCTGCTGCAGGGCGGCGCCGAGGTCGCGATCCACGTCAAAGAGATTTACGACCAGGAGCATAAGGCGGACGATATCACCCGCGACGTGCTGCAGGACGTACGCCGTATCCTGATCACGCCGTTCGACCGCACCGCCATCACTGGCCTGATCGCGTCGATGGACGATGCGATCGACCAGATGAACGGCACTGCCAAGGCGATCACCCTGTTCGAGCTGAACGATTTCGAACCGCAAATGCGCGACATGAGCGGGATCATCGTCGAGGCGGCGCGCGTCACTTCCGAAGTCGTGCCCCTGCTGCGTTCGATCGGCGACAATGCGACGCGCATCCTGGAGCTGACCGCCCGGTTGGTTCAGCTCGAAGGCCATGCCGACGAGATCCACGATGCCGGCCTGAAAGCGTTGTACAAGGCGGCAGAGGGGGACGCGAAACCGATGGCATTCATCGTTGGCCGCGAAATCTACAGCCATCTGGAACGCGTGGTCGACCGGTTCGAGGACGTCGCCAACGAGATCCAGGGCCTCGTGCTCGACCACGCCTGACAGACCGCGACCGACTTGGAACATCTCACTCCGTTGCTGCTGTTCGGGCTGATCGGCATCGCCTTGCTGTTCGACCTGCTGAACGGGCTGCACGACGCCGCCAATTCGATCGCGACGGTGGTCTCGACGCGCGTTCTGTCGCCGCAGGTTGCGGTTTTCTGGGCGGCCTTCTTCAACTTCATCGCCTTTCTCGTGTTCGGCCAGCATGTCGCGGCGACGGTGGGAAAGGGCATCATCTCGGCCGACATCGTCGATGCGCAGGTGATCTTCGGCGCGCTGATGGGCGCGATCACCTGGAATCTCGTCACTTGGGGCCTCGGCATTCCCTCCTCGTCAAGCCATGCCCTGATCGGCGGGCTGATCGGCGCGGGTACCAGCAAGGCAGGCATTTCCGCGATCGTGTGGGGTGGCGTCGGCAAGACCGTGGCAGCAATTTTCCTGTCACCCCTGGTCGGCATGGTGCTCGCGCTGGTGATGGTGTTGATCACAAGCTGGATCTTCCGGCGCAGGACGCCCGCCACCGTCGATCGCATCTTCCGCAAGGGGCAATTGCTTTCGGCCTCGCTCTATTCGCTCGGCCATGGCGGCAACGATGCGCAGAAGACGATGGGGATCATCGCGGTTCTGCTCTACTCGCAGGGCCTGCTGCACGGCGAATTCCACATCCCGTTCTGGGTGGTGTTATCCTGCCAGGCGGCGATGGGCATCGGCACGTTGGTTGGCGGCTGGCGCATCGTCCACACGATGGGCTCCAAGATCACGCGTCTGACCCCACCGCAGGGCTTCTGCGCTGAGACGGGCGGCGCGATCACGCTTTTCCTCGCCACGATCGGCGGCATCCCGGTCTCGACCACGCACA
>Ga0068868_100000124_pt1 | contig 49022 bp, 77 predicted proteins | sample KBSMisM42_FD_64660 | JGI IMG/M metagenome (GOLD analysis project Ga0068868, IMG submission 64660) | Miscanthus rhizosphere microbial communities from Kellogg Biological Station, Michigan, USA - KBS Miscanthus M4-2 | ecosystem: Host-associated > Plants > Roots > Rhizosphere > Soil ...
TGCCGAGCGCCGCCGCAAGGCCGACGAGGAAGCTAAAGCCGAGCGCGACCGCCTGGCCGCGATTGCTGCCAAGGAACGCGCCGAGGCGGAAGCCGCGGAACAGGCCGAGCGGCAACGATTGAAAGCCGAGGCTGACAAGCTGGCCGCCGAACGTGCCGAATTCCAGCGCCAGCAGGCCGAAGTCGCCAAGGCAGCGCAAGCCAAGTCCATCGCGGGCGCTACGTTGGTCGAGGCCGCTACAGAAGCCCTGACGCTGTTGCAAGCCATCCAGCCGCAGCACCTGGCGACGTTGAAACTCGCTGCCGCACTGGAACGTGAAGGCACGGCCAAAGCCGCATGACCGAAATCGCCATCCCTGCCGAGAATCGCCAGCCCGCTATAGACGCGCTGGGCCGCTTCCTGCTCGCTTTCTCGCCGGGCAAGGAATTGTCCGTCGAGGTCGAACTGGTCAAGGCCGAACGCAGCAGCCGCCAGAACAAGGCGCTGTTCGGCCATGCCTACAAGGTGATCGGGCAAGCGGTCGGGCTGTCGGGTCGGAAGGAATTGGAAGGCTTGCATGAGGACTTCTGCAAGGCGTTTTACGGCAAGCGAACCGTGAGCGTGCTGGGCGAGTTGCAAAGTCTGCCCGTTCGCACAACGACCACGGATGAAAACGGCAAGCGGGACGTTATTAGCGCCGCCGAGTTCTCGCAGTTTTATGCGGACGTGGAACGCAAGGCCGCCGAGTTCGGCATTTTCATCCCGGCGCCTAACCCGCGCTGGTTTTTGGATAACGAAAATTGGAGCGAACCCGCATGACTTCCCCCACCGACCCGGCGTTCGAGAAGTTGCTGAGCGATAACCCGACGCTGTATTTCGATCAATCGGCACGTACTCGGAACGGCAAAGCCGCCGAATTGCGCCCGGTCAAGAATGTGAGCCTGATCTCGCGGCTGGCGCGGGAAGTGTTGCTGATTGGCTGGGAGCGCGGGAATGGCTAAGCCGAATTTGGTGAACGGGCGAATTGTCGGCGGCTACAGCCTGCACGACGCGCATAAGCCCGAGCTTTGTAAGCACGATAGCAAGTGCTTCTGGCGATGCGTTGACTGCTGCGGCGTCAAGGATGACCGCGACATTGTTGAATGCTCAACGTGCGGCCAGCAGAAGTCGGTGCGATGCAATTTTGACGAGGATTTCTCATGACCCGTCAACCGTGGTTGCTTATGTAATGGGGGTGGAAGTGATGGCCGGCATCTGGAAAACCGAATCCGAGGAATACGAGGACCACATGAACGAAATGGCTTGCGACGTTGGGATCGGCATCGAAGATTTGTCAGACGGTGATCGCGTGCGCCTGCATCCGAATGCGTCCAATCCGCTGCATAAGCGGCCTGTCATGGCGACGTACTCGAGCGGCTATTTCTACTGCGACGGATCGAGGTATGAGGACGGCCCCGATTACTACTTCGGCGACGTGCTGACCTACAACGATTCCATCGAACGGATCGTGTCATGACCCCTATGCGCAAGGTCAGTGGGGTGGCGGGGTGATGCTGCGAATTACAGCGCCGCACTTCGTTGCTGGCATTGTTCGCGGCGGACCCGTTGCACCAATTATTGCTTACATGAATGGTTGGACGTTGGCACAGATCGCCGCGTACTGCCTTAAGAAAGGATGGACTTACGAGGTAATCCCATGAACACCCCCGCATTGCAGCATCAAATAGCGAGCGCGATTCAAGCCGCGCCAGTTGTCGATATTGACGGCGTATTCCATGCGCAGATTCCGATGGAAATGCTTTGGGAATGGCACCTAGCCGCTAAGACCCTCACCGCGCAGCCAGCGGATGGCGTGTGGCGGGAAATTGAGAGTGCGCCGAGGGATGGAACGAAGATTTGGTTATGGGATGGCAAGACCGTTTTTGTCGGTAAGTGGATAACCAAGATGGCATTCAGCGAGAAAAACAGAACGGGCGAATGGGTAAATGACTTAAATAGCGCACGTTCGCCGATTCTTTGGTTTCCACTCCCCGCCCCACCTGCCGCCGCGCGTTCGGAGGAACAGAATGGACGTTAAGGAATTGATGGCGCTGAGTGAGAAGGCGACCGTTGGGAAATGGTCGGCTTGCGGAGCAGAACGAGGCGGATGTATCTGTGGCCTTATTTGGTCAGAGGAAGCAGATGCAGCACTAGCTTGCACAAGTGTGAAGGATACGCCGGACGGTCCTGACGTAATTATCGGTAACCAGATCGGCGCTAATGCTGTACTCATCGCCGCCGTCGTGAACTTCATCCGCTCCCCCGAGTTTGCTGAAATGGTGAAGAACGATGCGCGATGGAAATATGCTCGATCCAATCTGACACAGGGGTGCCAGCAAAGAACGATAACCCCTTGGGTTATTTGCTTTCGAGCAGACGCCTTCGTTGAAGGCTGGACGCTCGATCAGCTGGACGGATTGGTCGATAACGCCATCGCAGCCCACCTAGCCGGGCAGGGAGAGGGGAATGGCTGACATCAAGGCAACGTGGTCGATCAGCCTGAACTGCGACTGCCCGAAATGCGGCGAGTATGTCGATCTTCTCGAAGACCCTGATTGGTGGGACCGACACCGCGTTGAACTTTGCGAACACGACACGCCGAAAACAACGGACGTGCGCGTGATTTGCCCGGACTGCGGCGCTGACTTCCATGCCGACTTTCAATACTAGGACCAACCATGAACACAAACACTGAGCCGATGCTGCCGGTTTGTTCGACGTTCTGGCATGACGCACCGTTCGATGTTACTGACAAGCGTCTATACACCGCCGACCAAATGCTCGCCATGTACGCCAAGGGCCAAGCCGAGGGCGGGGAGGCGGAACTTCAGTTTTCGCTCGGCGAGGCAAAGGCACTTGTTGAGTTTTTCGGCGGCGACAATACCAGTGTTTCAGTTGCCGAGTTCCCCGCTAGACAGGATACCGACGAAGGACTGTCGGAAGCCGGGAAGTACGCATGGTGTACTGACTACCCCGAAGAAGGCTGCATGTATCTCGGGCCGCATGACATCGACACTGAGGAACACAACGAACCAGCCCACCCCGCCAAGGCCGTCGAGGTCACGGAGGAGCTAGCCGAAAAGGTTCTGACCGAATATGTGCGACTTCGGCTAACTGTTCCCGATCATATGGACGAAGGCCGCGACGGTCGAATCAAGTTCATGCGCGCCGCCCTGAGTGCGGCCCTAGGGGATGGGAAATGAGTCTATGCGCCTGCCTAGGCCCACAAAACGATGAGCCCTTATGTCCATGCCTGATGGAAAAAGTTAAGGACTGGCACAACGCCAAGCTCGCCGCCTGTCAGCGGGAACGGGATGAGTTGCGGGCGAAGTCAAGCAAGGTCATTAGCGGACTGGTCGAGCTGCTGGAATTCGCTGGCGTGTTCAGCGACCTAGACTTCAACCACAACGGCAGGCCGGCAAGGGAGGTCGTATCGGAAATCCTCGCGGCAGAAACCGCCGACGAAATGCTGGCCGCCCTCCATCCGGGCGAGGCAACTCCCTTCAACCCACTTGACCATGAGCAGAGTAGGTAAGTATCATGATAGATTATATAGCAACACCTGGAACCTTATGGGTAACTTCAGATGGTAAAGAGTTTAGGACAGAGAAAGAAGCTCAAGACTATTGTAAGCGGGATCACATCATTCGACTTGTAGAGGCAGAAAATGCTCCTTATGGAGAATGGTCAAATGCAGATGTAGTAGAATTTATTCTTAAACATTTTGGATAGCAGTAATGCCTACTAAACGATCACGAAAAACTGCTGTTCAAAATTTGAACACCACTTCGACCGTTCCCGAAGTACGAACTTACCTCAGTCAATGCGTGGGTAAGATTTGCGCATATAAGAACGTGAAGAAGGACACTGAGGCTAAGGCCTGGGCAGTTCGACTTATGGAGGGACTAAAAGCCAATGGACTCATCTGAACACTTATACCATCGTGAGGTAAGTAAATACCCTGAACGCTTTGGTGCCTTATCTGGTCTGTTCCTTGTCCTAATTGAGGAATTAAAACTTAAACAGGCCCTGGATGAACAGCGAATAAAGTATTATGAAACTGCATTCCGGGGCATTGACAACCATCCCGCGCTCATGTATCATGGACCCCAAGCTAAACAATGCGAACAAGGAAAAGACAGCGAAGAAAAGGGGAAGTAATCTGCCTTTGCAAAGCCTACCCATTCCCTCACAGGGCACTTGGTGGACTATGCACTGGAAGGTCATTCATCCAAACATTCTTTGAAGTCCAACTATTCGGTGAATGTCGAGATTGCCACCACTACGAAGATGGGGAAGATCAAGATGGAAGAAGAGTGAGTTGCCAAGTTCTTGAGGGTTTGGAACCGTACCTCCAATGCCCAGCACTTCAGGAATGGATTAGGTACGAAGGTGTCAAAGTGTACAAGGTAAAATAACCGCCGCAAGGCTAACTAAAGAGGAAAGAAAAATGGGTACTGTTACTGCGAAGACTAAGGTTAAGGTTGAAGGTCAGCCGGACGTTGAGAAGAACGCCAGCGTTGAGTATGACATTCCGAGTGACTTGGAAGGGTTGCGTGCTAAGTTCGGTGATGAAGTTGTGGCTAGCAATGCTGAAGGTGCAATTGTCATCTCCCTCCAGTCCTTCATGCGTCGTCACATTGATAAGACGCCTGAGGAACTGCAGGCACTGGTCAATGGTTGGAAGCCGGACACTCGTGCAGCTGTTGTGCGCAAGTCTGCCTTTGAGAAGGCCAGCGAAGCGATTGGCGGCCTGACTGCTGAACAGCGGAAGGAACTGATTGCGAAGCTGAAGGCGCAAGCGTAAGTTTTTAGTCTTGCTTCGTTGGTCGAGTGTTCAACCAGCACCCACCAGATAAGTGTCCGGCATGGCAGCCTTGAAAAGCTAAACGGCCACCAACGAAGCATCTAAAAAATCCCAGCGCTGGCTATGGCAGCGTCCTTCTGGTCCCACCTGACTCCCCTCAGTAAGCCGCCAGATAGGTTAAGGTTCCAATGCGTTTCCCCTGCGCAGGAGCCACCATAGCACATTAAGAAGGGTTCTTGGAAGAGCCTTTCCCAATGTGACAGACAAGTGTTACAAACCACACAAGGATAAAACATGAGTAAATTATCCGACCTTTGGATTAAGCTCCCTCTTTGCTACCGCTACGGTCAGCCTGTTGGTATACGCTACCGGGTGGTTCATTACGTTTGGTTATTTGGAAAGCGCTGGGTTATTTGGACCTACAGTATTTAAAGGGAGTGACAAGGTGCGCAAGGTATTTGTACTAAACAACGGTGGAAAAGACTACTCTGACGCTGAGCGCTTCGGGGATATAGTCTTCTGTACTCAAGGATCATTGGATAAGTGGAACATTAGCCAAATGTACAGGGACCTGGAAATGGCTCTTATGGATGCGCAAGCAGATGATCTTATCCTTCTGGACAGTCTGGCAAGCCTGTGCTCCACAGCAAGTGCCATGATGGCATTTCGCTTTGGTGAAGTCCATTACTTGATTTACAAGGACGGGAAGTACATTCAGCGGGACTTAATGCTGGAGAATGAGTGATGACTATTTATGAAAGGGTTAGGTTAACAATTCTTGAAGGAATGTCCCAAGAAGATGCTTGGAGTAAGAATGTAGAAGAGCTTATTACTGATAAGATTAACAGAATGACTAACAGCGAGTTTCTTTGGGCGATTAGTGAAGCTCATATTGAGGACCAGTAATGGGCATCTCCATCGAATCTAAGACCTTTGACAACACTCGCCTGGCTACTTACAAAGAGTGTCCACGTAAGTACTTCATCCGTCATTTCCTTCACTGGACTCGTGATATTACTGGAGATGCGCTTGTCTTTGGTTCCTCCTGGCACGCTGGTATGGATGCACTTTGGCATTATGGTAAGTCACTGATGCCAATTAACCTTGCTAACATAGCCTACGATGGCTTCATGGCTAAGTGGGAAGAAGAAGGTTTTCCTGCTGTGGTGACGATGGAAATGCAGGAGCAACTTGGCGCTCGCACTCCTGGCAATGCAAAGGAAATGTTCTACAACTACGCAACTTCTCGTGAGCGAATGCTTAAGGAAGCAGACGTTCTGGCCATTGAGCAGCCTTTCGCTGTGCCAATTCCTGCACTCAGCGACACCTGGTATATTGGGAAGCTGGATAAAGTAATCCAGTGGAACAGTAACAAGGTTGTCCTGGAACACAAGACCACAAGTGACTACGCAATCAGTGGTGGAATACAACCACGTTGGACGGAACAGTGGTATTCCTCAAGTCAGGTCAAGGGGTATGAATTCGGAGGCTCGCTTTATTTTCCTGGTCTGGACGGAGTATGGGTGGATGGCGCACTTGTGCACAAGAAGATTCATGACGTATTCAAGTTCATTCCAATTAAGCACTCTATGCCTTTGCTTATTGAGTGGATCGAAGATACAAGGAATTGGATTAAAAGGATTGGAGATGATACTTCCCTTGTGGTTGGTGCTGGGAAGTTGGTAGGTGGTTGCTTTCCGAAGAATGAGGATTCGTGCTTCGGTAAGTATGGGACTTGTACCTTCTTGGATATTTGCAGGAACTGTGCTGATCCGACGCAACTTGATGGACCACCGGAAGGTTATAAGGAAGAGAAATGGGAACCTTTCGAAGTACTCAAGCTTGACAAACTAATACAAAAGGAGTGACAAATGAAGATTACTGATCTACAAACACTAACAGATATTGCAAGCCAGTTGTATAAACTGGAGGCAGATACTAATAGAGATAGAGCAACTCCTAGCAAGGGTTACGGGAACAATGAAGCAACCCCTGCCGAGGTAGCCAGTATTCTCTTTGGAATAATTAAGAAGGGACTGACTACCAGTACTGTTGTAAAGGAAGTTGCAGCTAAAGAGGAAGATATGGAGTTGCCATTCTAATGGAAATGAATCCTGAAGCATACAACATGCTACCTGAACATATGAGAGATGCTATGCGCAACTATGTTGAGTATGGTATTGAGCCCGGAGACTTCCTAAGGAATGTCTTGTGCAATAACTTATTCGGTGCCCTTGAAAGAGCAGATGATGTTAACAAGCATCGACTTTGGGACTATGGATTGTTTCTTTATAACTGTGCTCCTTCAAGATGTAAAGGTAGTCCTGAAGCTTATAAGTACTGGCTCTCAGTTGGCGGTATGGAAGGACTAAACAGAGCAAGGAGTGACTCTGATGCCTAACGCAACTGACGCAATGAAGTCTGCTAAGCATAAGTTCCTAATGCTCGGCGACACTGGTGGTGGAAAGACGACTCAGTTCCTTACCCTGCCAGGTAAGAAGTTCATGTACCTGTTTGATCCGAATGCTATCCTCTCCCTGAGAGGACATGACGTTGATTATGAAGAGTTCCTTCCAGACAACCTAAATCTCTCCATTCGATCACTGAGTAAGGATCGCGGAGACAAGCTGACTAACTACGCCAGCGAAGTTTATAACGACTGGCAGAAGGACTTTGATAAGAAGCTGAATGATGGCTTCTTTGACCAGTACGAGAACATTGGCTTTGATTCAGCTACTACGTTCCTTGACTTGATTATGGATCGAGTCCTAACAATCAATGGCCGTGGTGGTAGCTGGCCTCAGCAAGATGATTATGGTCCGCAGATGGTTGGCTTCACTGGAGTTGTGCGGACACTGGCGTCATTGAATAAGACTCTTTACATGACTGGTCACCTTGAGACTAAGCAGGATGACTTGACCAAGCGCATTCTCCGTAGCCCAATGATGACTGGTAGGCTGAAGACTAAAATTCCCTTGCTGTTCAGCGACATTCTAATCTGCGACGCAGAGAATGATGGGCAGGGGAAGATTAACTACCGCCTGAACACTGTGCCTGACCGCATGACTCCAACGATTCGCTGTTCCTTCAAGGGCCTTAAGGCTTTTGAAAATGTAACCCTGGACTTCAGTAAGCCCCTGGTCGGGCAAGGTCTAGGCGGCTTTGTAATGAGAGAGCAAGGAGCAAGTAAATGAGTGGAAAGACTAAAGCACCAAAACTGGTTGGGCAGGCAACAACCTACCAGATCGTCCGTGATGCTACCGTAAATGATGACTCACTGAGCGTTAGTGAGAAACTTGGCGTACTTGAATTGGTCAAGCAGGAAATCCTTGAACAGGCCTTGCATGACCTTCATCGTAGTGCTATGAACAGTTAAGGAAAAGATATGAAAAAGGCTATAACTATTCCAGATCGGTTTGAAAAGGTAAATAAGATTATATCTTGGGACAATGAACAGTTTGAGCATGAAGCTGAAATTGCAATTCAGTTCGTACAACATTGGGGAATGGTAGCTGGTATTCCTGATGGAGAGGATAGCGCAGGAAGGTATAAAATTCGCTTGCAGACTCCAGAAGAATTAGTTGAAAGAGCCACTACTACTGCAAGCCTGCTAATGGCTACTATTAGAAAGAAAGGACTTGTCTACGTTGGACCTGAACTTACTCATTATCAGGAACCGGGTAAAGAAGAGAAAGGAAAAACAGTAACAAATGAGATTTAACTGCTGTTCAAATTTTGAACACCAGTAACCAAACCCCAGCAACTGCTGAGGCCATCGCCCGAAAGGGTCTAACTGAGGAAACTAAAATGGGATTTATCCCCGTCAACTTTGATGATGTAGCGGAAGCAAAACCGGCAACTCCAGGGTTTCATACCCTCCAGATCACCGGATGCGAAGTAGTCAAGACAGGCCCGGAGTCTAAGAAGCCTGGCACTCCAATGTATCGTGTTTCTATTGGACTCCCGGAAGAGCCTGACACGATGAACCTTTCCCATTACATCACACTTCCCAATGAAGATGATGATGCGAAGACGTTACAGAACAAAGCCCTTGGTCTGAAGCGATTCCTGGAAATGTTCCACGTTCCCTACGATAAGAGTGGCATTGATGTAGACAAGATTGCCTTCGATATGATCGGATGTACTGCTCAGGGTGAAACTGAGTTGAGCGAACCCGATCCGAAGAGTGGCAAAATCTACAGCAGACTGCGTGTTCCTTATCTGAAGGCTTAACCTGTTGAACTTACCCCTTGGGGAGAAATCCCCTTGGGGTTTTTCTTTCGGAGTTTTCCAGTGCAATTAAAAGACTTAGTACGTCCTATAGATCAGATGACTGACGATGAACTCAGGGAACGCCTCAGAGAAATTCGTCACCGTCGCACAGTAGTTCGTCCAGCACACCAGAAGAAGAAAGCTGCACCGGCAAAGAAAGCAGCGAAGGCAAAAGTAAGTAAAGTTGACGCCATGCTTAAGAGCATGACACCAGAACAAATCCAGCAACTGTTGAAAGACCTTGGAGAAGGCTAATGACTGATGCAGCGGTAGAGCGGAAGGATAAGATGAAGTTGGTCAACTTGGCTGACATTATTGTAGGAGATAGATTCCGAAAAGACTTCGGGGACATGGATGAGTTTGTCGCCTCAATTAAAGAAAAGGGGATTATTCAACCTATTACCGTAGATCAGCACCTTAACCTCCTTGCTGGCGGTCGTCGTTATGCTGGAGCGACTGCGGCAGGTCTTCACAAAATACCCTGCATTATTCGTGACTTTGTAGATGAGATTGACTCACGTGAGATTGAACTCATTGAGAACGTGTATCGCAAAGATTTCACGTGGCAGGAACGTGACTTGCTAGTTAAGAAGATTAATGACTTGTACAAAGCTAAAGACCCTGAATGGTCAGGTCGGGATACTGCCAAGCTCCTAGACAAGTCAGTCGGTGGTGTTTCTAACTCACTTCAACGTGCTGAATACCTTGCAGTCATTCCTGAACTTCAAGAACTGAAAACTGCTGACGAAGCAAACAAGTTTATTAAGAAACTCGAAGGAGATATGGTAGTTGAGGAACTGCGCAAGCGTCAGAAAGCCTCAATGGAGAAGCCAACTACTGGAAGTGACTCCGCAACTGCACTGAAACGAATGTTAAAGATTGCTGATGGCAACTACAACATTGGCGATTGCTTTGAGGGAATGAAAGGGCTTAAGACAAATGGAAACATTACCTTTATCGAATGCGATCCGCCATATGGAATTGATCTATCAGATACCAAAGCGGGACGAGATTCAGTGGGAAGTACTGTTACAGGATATAAAGAAGTTCCTTCCGAAGAATATGAAAGTTTCCTTGGTCGTCTCACAAGTGAACTCTTTCGAGTGGCAAGCAAAGATTGTTGGATGGTTTTCTGGTTCGGACCCAGCTGGCACCAATCAGTCCTCAATTCGTTACGAGGAGCTGGATGGCAGGTAGATGAGATTCCGGCAATCTGGGTTAAGGTAAGCGGACAAACTCAGCAGCCGCAGGTTCACTTGGCACGTAGTTACGAACCGTTCTTCGTCTGTAGAAAAGGTCAGCCAGTATTGAATAAGCCTGGACGTCTGAATACCTTTCAGTTCCCTGGCTGCCCGACTATGGGACCGAATGCAAAGTATCATCCAACCCAGCGTCCTGTTGAGTTGATTGAGGAGTTGCTAGAAACCTTCACTGTCGGTCAGCAGATTGTCTTCGTCCCTTTCCTTGGTAGTGGTGCAACACTTCGTGCTTGTTACAATAAGGGAGTGCTTGGCTACGGGTATGATTTGAACGGAACCTACAAAGATAAATTCATGCTTGCAGTTGAACAGGACAGTAGGAAGAATCTATCATGAGTACTTTTGATAAATGTATAGATGCTTATATCAATAAACGTATTATAGATAGGTTCTTAGCAGAGAACCAAAGATACTGGCATCCAATTATGAACTTTACAACTGACCCTGAGAAAGATCAAGTTGTAATAAATAGAAAGTTTATTCAGAAGCTACTTGATCTTGTAACGAACTGAGGACAAACAATGTTCCTCCCAGACACGATTCAAAAGAAGCGAGCTATCTCCCCCGCCGGAGATAAGAATGCTCGCATCTGCATAGTTGGAGACTTCACGGATAACTTTGACTTGGCCGCTGGTCGTCCCTTCAGTGGTCCTGCTGGTTCAGTTCTTGAAAGCTGCCTTCATCAGGCTGGTCTAATCAGGGCTGAATGCTACTTAACCAACGTAATTAAGACTCCACCCAGCGGAAGGATTCGTGACAAAAAGTGCGGTCCTAACGCTGAGTTCTTCAGACTGAATAACAATGGTAAGGGAACTTTCACCGAAGCCGGGATGCCGTGGGTAACAGCGCTGCGTGAGGAGTTAAGTTCCGTCCATGCAAACATCTACGTTGCGGCGGGGCCTGCGGCCTTCACGGCGCTTTGCGCCGGCCGGAAGCTCTCCAAGTTCCGAGGCTACGTGCGGGAAAGCAGTGGGTTTGCACGGAATCCTGGCAGCCCAGAACTCAAGGTGATTCCGACCTTCTCGCCGGCTGACACAGTGCGGGGTATGTACACGAATAGGACGATCATTGCTATTGACTTGAAGAAGGCTAAGGCTGAGAGTGCTTATCCTGAAATCATAAGGCCTGTTCGTAACTTAGTTTACAACTACAGTAATCTTGAAGAATGTCTTGCTTGGATGGAGGTACTGTATAATGCACCAGTACTTGCTTTCGATATCGAAGTGGTTAACTACGAAGTCGCCTGTATATCATTTAGCAATAGTCCAGACCTCGGGCTTGTAGTCCCCATTACTGATCATTGGACGGAAGAAGAGGAGGTCTACATCTGGAGAGGAATACAAAGACTGCTTGGCAATACTAAGAGCATTAAGGTTGCCCAAAACGCAATCTTTGATATTCATTTCCTCCTCACGAGTACGGGAATTGAAGTCAGAGGGGAAGTGCACGATACGATGGTCGGACATTCTGTGATGTTTACTGAGTTACAAAAAGGACTTGGCTTCCTTGGAAGTATTTATTGTGGGTCTCAGGCATACTGGAAAGACCTTGTTAAATTTGATGATGTGAAGGAGGATAGTTAAATGGGTAATTCATATACTGTTCTTGAAGGCGATACAGACCTTTCTTTAGATGAAATGTCTTGTGTCTTTGATTTAACTGCAAATAGCAGTGATACAAACTTTACTATTGCAAAGAATTTAACACCTGAACAAGTAGTAGATATAGCTATTAAGATGATTCACGCAGCAAGTTACTTTGTACATAATCCACAGGAACTTATGTATGATGCCTCAGATAGAGCGAGGAAGTATCCGTGAAAACCTTTGAATACGCAGCCCCTGAAACCAATGTGTTCTGTGCTAATAAGTTTGACAATGGAAACCTTGGGGACTTTGAAGTAGGCAAGTGGTACTTCGCTGATGCTAAGTGGAATGATTTCACTGGTCCTTTTGACTCAAGGGAAGAAGCGGATCGTAGTTTTCAACAGTATGTTAATAACCTTCGGGCTTGCCCTGGGTGTGAGGAATAATATGCAGACTAAACTTGGTTCCTTTGTTGAGTCCTGGGCTAACATTGCAATTGGATTCTTAGTTAGTTATGCAGCTAATATCTGGATTCTTCCTTTAATGCTTCATACAAAGATTAGTTACAACAGTGCTTTTTGGGTTGGTGTAGTTTATACTGTAATTAGTTTGATTCGTAGTTATCTTCTACGTCGCTTGTTCAATAGGATTAAATTCGGGAACTACAATGCCCCTTGATCGTGACTTCCTTGAATACTCAGCCCTTGACTCTGCTTGCACTTTGGAGATTCATAATGCTTTCTGGGATGACTTAAGTCCTACCTTCTCCCGTGCTTATGAAATGACTCTTCGCATCTTCCCCGTGCTGATGTTCATGCAAACTAGGGGAATTAAAGTAAGCAAAGAACTTCTTGAGGAAACCAAAGCTGATGTTATCCGTACAGCCGCAGAGCGTCAACGCGAACTGGATGCCCTCATCGGTAGACCACTTAATGTCAGTAGCCCCAAACAATGCCAAGAATATTTTTATGGTGAACTGGGTATTACACCTTACCGCAACGGAGAAGGCAGGCCTACAGTTGACGACTTGGCCCTTCAAAGGCTCGTACGTGGTACTGTGGCACGACCAGGCCTCAGACAGGCTAAACTTGTACAGGATATTAGAGGCCTGCAGAAGCTATACGGAACTTATCTCGATCTTCAATTTGATGGAGATGGAAGGCTTAGGTGTTCGTTCAACCCTCGGGGTACTAAGTTTGGGCGTCTATCAAGTTCCAAGACTATCTTTGACACCGGGACTAACTTTCAGAACTTGCCTCAGGAGTTTAAGAAGTTTCTGGTTCCAGATGAAGGCTTTTGTTTTATTGAGGTGGATAAGAGGCAGGCCGAATGGGTAGTGGTTGCCTACGTTACTGCTGATGCGAATATGATAGCGGCAGTTGAAGGTGGTATTGACGTACATACTTATACTGCTTGCCAGATGTTTAATGTGACTCCTGATGTGGTGAAGAAGGAACATAAATTATGCGGTCAACTGACTGATGCAGACTCCATTAAGGAATTACGCATCAAGGAAGGTATGTACCCGCCAAGCAGTTGGCCTCGTGCTATGTCTCTTCGACAAAGCGGGAAGAAGTCTAATCATGGTCTAAACTATGATGAAGGCTACAAAGGCTTTGCCATGATTAATGAGATGGATGAGTCAGAGGCAAAGCGCATTTACAATCTTTATCATCAAATCTATCCAGGAATTAAGCGTTGGTATGAAGCAGTTAAGTATCAACTTCAACGTGATCGTACACTGACTAATTGCTTTGGCAGATCAGTCCGCTTCCTTGGAGCATGGAATGATAAGCTTTGGAAATCTGCTTACTCAATGCTCCCTCAGTCTACTGTGGTCGACTCCCTGAATGAGGGCATGGCTAAGATTTACGAAGATGAATGGTTGACACGAACCCTTAATGGTGATATACTGGCCCAAGTTCATGACTCAATCCTTATGCAGTTTCCAATCAGTGATCTTGAGGATGAAGAGACGTTCAATAAACTGATTGGTAAGATCACACACTATACAAGCCCTGAACTGGAATACAATGGAAAGAGGTTTAAGATTGCAAGTGATTACAAGGTCGGTCTGAACTGGGGCGGTGCTAATGCTGAGCGTAATCCACAAGGTATGACAGAGATTTCCTCCCATGAGGAGTTCATGGCTGCTCTAAGGAATTGGCGAAATGTCAAGGGAACTGCGTAATTGGATAGATTCATATGTCCAATATACTGACAACACAGAATCCCCTTTAATATATCATATCTGGTGCAGCCTCTCAGTAATAGCCGGGGCACTCCAACGAAGGGTGTATCTTAAATGGGGACTTGGACAAGTAATTTATCCCAACTTATACACAGTGTTAATTGGTCCAAGTGGTAGAACAAGAAAAGGTGTTGCTATTGGTATTGCTAAGGAGTTCCTCAAAGCTGTTCCGCATGTAACTGTTACACCGGAATCCAGCAGTGGAAGGCAAGCAATGATCTTGGCGATGAAGAGGGCCCTGAGGAATTTCAATGATCCGAGTAAGAATAACAAGATCGAGTTCCATTGTGCTGTCACTGCATTCAGCGAAGAGCTGGCCGTTTTCCTCGGACAAGGAGATATCGCATATCTATCGAACCTCACTGACTGGTACGACTCTAAGGATGATTGGGAGTATGAAACAGTTGGTCGCGGTAAAGACTCCCTTCAAGGTCTATGTCTCAATCTATTGGGAGGTACTGCCCCGGACTGGATTCAGTCCATGATTCCTCAGGAAGCGCTTGGTGGTGGCTTTACCAGTCGTATCATCTTCGTAGTCGAAGAACACAAGCGTAAGATTGTTCCTGAGCACACTGTTACAAAGGAAGAGTATGATCTTCATGCCAAGTTATCCCGTGACCTCGAACGAATTGCGTTACTTGCTGGTGAAATTACTTTCAGTCCAACAGCGAAGAACCTCTACGTCAACTGGTACATCGGTGAAGATATTAAGATGGCAAATAAAGAGATGCCAATCAACGATCATAGATTCGCTGGATACTGTGAACGACGTGCTACTCACCTGCGAAAGCTAATGATTATCTGCAGTGTGGCCCGTGGAGACTCACTGGTCATTGAAGATGAAGACTTCGTAGCTGCACTTAAGTTACTCAAAGGTGCCGAAGAAAACATGCACAAGACCTTCGGCGGTCTTGGTAAAGCACGGAATAGTGACCAGCTTGAGCAGATCATTAACTACATGAAGGAAGTTCGTATCTCAACTCGTGAGGTTGTCATGCGTAAGTTCTACCGGGACATTGACCTGGATACGTTTATGAAGATTGAAGAAACCCTTGAGCGTCACATGAAGGTGCTTAAGACTACAGTACATACTGAAGGACTGCAGAAAGGTATCGTAAGTTATAATTGGATTGGAGACTGATATGTCTGACTGGGAACCTGAATGGGAAAAGAATCTACCTGCATTTCAGAAGATAATGCGAGAACAAGAACTTCAGCGTCGCGCTGCAAGAACTAAGATAATGCAGAATCACATTAAGTTAACTGAAGATTTAAGCCCAGAAGAAAAGACAGCTTTTCGTGTTGCAGCGACAGCAGATGATAGAGGATACTGGAAGCGACTCTGGGATGCGCTATTGGGACGTAAATAACTTGTGTTCAAATTTTGAACACCACTTAACAATAGGGTGAAGTATGGACGAACAAAAAAAGATAACCCACGCAGATGCACTTGCGCGGGCTATGAAAGGGGAAACAGTTGAGTTTATCCAGTGTCCTCACTGCAATGGTGAGATCGCTGTTTATATGGTTACTGTTGTGTCAGAGAATCCTGTGAAGATTGAAAAGTCAACTAAGCCTTCGGCTCAGCTGCGCGCAAGTCATCCAATGCTTTCTGGAAATCAGGACTAACCTGCGCCCAAGCATCTGGATGGTCACTTCTAATTTGATTAATCAGGTTAAGCAACGGAGTAACCACAGGAAGAAGCTGTTGAAGAATGAGGACTGGATTCATTTCACACCTCCAGGATTACAAATAGGTTGAAGTGCTTCTCCTGCTTTAATAGCTTCTGCTTTCTGCGCGGCACTAATCTTACCAGCACGTACGCCTTCAGCAACAATTCTCATAGTTGAGGCTGCTGACTCACAGGTGATGCGAAGCTTCTCATCCTTCGTCAAACCACTAGCACAACCGCTTAACAAAGTAATTACAAGTAACAATACAAAAATCTTCATGATTCCTTATCTCCTTCGGCTTTAATAGTTGCAGTCTCTCCAGGTGCTATTGTAGCAGTTGGATTTTGTCCAACTGTACTTGCACTTAGAGTCTCTTGTGCAGTCTTCGCTGTTTGAGCCAGCGTTTGAATAGCTGCATCTTTCTTCCCTGAGCTAATGCTAGAGCTAAAATAAAAGCCAAGTATTACAAGCCAACCATTCCAGAGGGTAGTCTGAGCTTGAGTAATTAAATTCAGGTTTGACTGCGGGATGGTGATTAAGTAAGGTGCAAGAGCTGCTACTGCAACCATAACAGTTGTCATAATGGATAAGACACCTGGGATATTACTTTCCTTATTATTTCTTCTATCGAGTATTGGTAAGTTCATCTTAGTGCCCCACAAACTTTTGATATGCTCTTGCCAGCTTACGATCGTACTGATTTGCCTCATATCCTGGCCCATTATAACCACGGGCAAATTCCTTCCAGTTGTGATACTGAAGTGCTGATTGAAGACACTTAGCCTTAATGAAGCCAACAAAGGCCTTGAGTTGTCCAAACTCCCCAGCATACATATCATTAACGAAGTCTTGCAGTGAAGGATAACCGCAGGCCTTCCAGTTGAAACCCATCAACTGAAACTTACCCCAACTGGTTGACTTCAGTGCTGCATCACGATCAAGAGCAACTGCCTCAGCAAGCCGTTCATGCTCACGAGTACCGCCAAAGTAAAGTTCCTTATTCCAAACATGACTGCTTACTCTGGGATGACTCTTATCAAACTCACCACCAGTGAACTTTGAAAAATGAAGAGCCTCGAACAGAATCTTAGGCTGCCCATTATTCAGGAATCCTTCCCCGTTACTTTCCACACTAGCAACTGCCTTAATTGAAGGAACATCGCAATTAAGTTGTTCCGCTGCCCACTTATAATCATCTTCTTCTAAAGCCATTTGTGATTCTCCACATAAATGGCAAAGATAATAACTGCACCAAGGATAGATACTGAAAGTGTCTTAAGTGACCACCAACCAAACATAGTCACGTGTTCCCTAACAAGTTCCTTAACTGCTTCCTTTGTAGCCTCCATGACTTCCTTCTTAGTCAAGGAGTGAAGATTCTCCCTAACCTGCTTCCTTATCTCCTCACGAGTGTTATGATCCACCTTAGCCTCCTCCAGATTAAGACCAGTTGCCAACACTAGCTACAGTATTCGAACCGATAGGAGTAAGTCGGAAGTATGAGTTCGCTCTTACTGTCGGTGCCCCGCCAGGCGCAGCACTGTAAATAAACTGAGGAATAATAGTCCCTGCGCCATTAACTCGCATGATTCCCTTCACTTTAACACAATTATTCTCAGTGGTGCTTGTACTTGCACCAGTTACCACAACACTTGTTGCAACAAGACCGAAGATCATTGAAGGCGTACCAAGGACGTTACCAGTGGTAGTAGTAACTAAGGCCGTGTAACCAATAGAAGTGAAAGTAGCAGTACCTCCAAATAGGATTCCAAGAGTGTGCGAGGTTGATCCCGCAGCCCTGACCAGACTCGCACTGAGTTCAAATTCATAAGAAGTACTCGCAGGAACAGTAATTACGTCTTGGGAACTGGAGAAGAACGGTTGAGCAGTATTTACATCGCTCCCAGCAAAATCAGTAGTAAGACAAGTAAAGTGGCGACAATCCGAAACAGCTCTGTTACTAGCGTTAGGAGTTTGATAAAATACTTTCCCATCATACTCCTCCGCACCAGCAGTTGGAGTTGTCAGGTTGGTACCTGCAGTCTTATTAACGGGTGCAATGCTGGCTGTGCCAGCAGGAAAGGTAATTGACTTCGCAGCAAAGGCATTTAAAGCGCTACCATTTGATGCTGCTGCATCAATAGCTGATCTACCTGCGGCTTGATTAGCTGCCTGAAAGACAGCAATACCAATCGCCGTTCCTTCAAGCGCAGCAAGAGCAGCTGCTACAGTAGTAGCATCAGCGAACAAAGTAGTAACAAAAACATCAATCTTATTAAGCCAGCTTGCACCAATTAAGGGAAGCTCACCATCACTAAAATTCTGAAGCGCCATGACTTATCCTTTAATCAATTGCAGGGTCGAAGAGTGGTGAGACATAACCTGGCTTAGCACAACCTGGACCAGCGTAGCCTGGGTAAGCACTAAGGGAGTTCGGAGTACACATAGCAACAAACTGATTCGCCGGCATAGGCTGAGTCCAAGGAGGCGTCTGAACATCAGGAACTCCACGAGCAAAGTCCTGTGGCTGACGAGGCTCCCAGTGTTCAGGGCAAACGTAGTAACCTTGCCAGTGACGCTTCATCATGGACGCTTTTCGCTTCCGTCCACACTCAAAGCAGACTACATTCCAGTCGCCAAGTTTAAGAAAGTCCGCTCGACCTTTACCGGGACTAGTCATGTTTCTTCTTCTTTGCGTAATGTTCAGCTAGGAAACGACCAACTACAGGGATTGAACTAAGCGCATGAGGATCACGATTCCACAAGTCATCCATAGCACGCCATGGGACTGGTGGAGCAATTACCTCACCGACAGTTTCAAATAGCTTACTCTTCTGACTTGAGGGCTTACCATTCTTCAGTTTATCAGGTCCAAAAGCCTGCTTTGAATTATACTCAGACCAGCCAAAAGTCTTAAGCATATTCATAGGAATGTCAGCAGCACTAAAGGTGATTGGACGACCAAGGAGGAAATTAGCAATATCCTGACCAGCTACTCCGTTTAGTCCTAAGACAAGCCCAATGGCAGTAAGATTGTATAGACCCCTTGCCCTTCTACCTTGCTTAATTAAGTTATAAGCATCCCGACGACTAACATCAAGCTGCTTAATCATGTAGCTCTTAAGCGCCAACATGAGGCGACCATTAGGATTATCTGCGTGAAACTGTGAGAACTCAAACGCATCAATAGGATCAGAGCGAGAGAGCTCTAGGTAGGCAAGTGCCTTGGTCTGTTCACCAATTTCCTTTTGCTTCAGTTCATTGACTAACTTAGCAGTACGATCACCGAAGGACTTATAATACTTACCATAAAGAACTGCAACACCCTTCCTTGACTTAGCCAAGCGCTGAGCTTTAATAACCGCAGCATTAAGTTTAACATCTTTATCCACAAGATCACCGAACTTAAACAGACCCCATTTAAGTGCACCACGAAGGAAACGTGCTGAGCGAGCAGTACCAACAAACTCCTCAGACATATGATCTGCAAGACCAAAGTCACGATGACTGAGTAGTTGCTTACCAGTAATCCTGCGAACGACTGCTTCAAGTGTTGGCCTGATCCCTTGAAGGTAAGTGGTGACAACTGGAGTGGTAATCTGAGCAGCGGCAGAGAGTGGATTACCAATGTAGCTAGCCATTGTATAATTCTTGAAATCTTGTAGTAGCTTATTCCCACCCTTCTCCGAGTTGATTAAGGTGCTCTTAATCATAGCAGTAACTTCAGGAACATCATCAACGTTCAGATTACCTGCTTCAAGTTCCTTCTGAATATACTTACCAATAGAAGCATTAACGTCTGGGTAGACGATTCCATCTTCTTCCTTATTAACAAGTTCCTTACCAAAGAACTTTGCAATCTCAATGTTCTTTGTTGCCTGAGCAATATAGCTATGATAAGCCTCAGCGAGGTTAGCGTAGTACTTTTGATACTCATCAGGGATTCGCTCAAACTTACGTGCATGAGTATATCCAGCACGAACTGAAGTCGGGGCTTCCTGACGCATGAAGGACTTAATCGCATTGTCTATAATGCTAGCTTCTTCAATGTCAGTAAGTGGACGTTGAGCGTTACGGATTGAATCTTCCTGCGCCTTGGCAAGCAAGCCTTTAATAGTGCTAGCATGAACCTTGCCAATCTCATTGAAGAGACCTTCCTTATCCTTAATGATACGAGGAAAGTATCCAGGCACTTCCTTCTTAATCATTCCAAGGGAGAATAGCTTATGCCCAGTGTGCTCGATGATTGCCTGCATTGACTTCCAGGAAGCTTTAAGTTCCTTATCTCCAATTGCGTCAAGGAGCTTATCAGTTACTTCGTTATTACCGTTCCTAATTTCATTGGACAGGACTTCCAGTTCATCTTTCTTCAGTCGGTGGACAGCATTAAGGAACGGTTGCCCAGCTGCAATTAGATCATGAGTTACAGTGTTGCGAACTCGAAAGTACTCTTTAATGCGGAAGTGAACTGCCTCACTCTTATTACGAACGCGAGTTGACATTACTCCAACTGTATGATCGACAGCGGAGAAGATATCTCGGTTGTTCCTTCGCAGAATAAGGAGTGCCCCCGCACCAAGCAATGCTCCCCACTGACGATGATGAGGATCAAGGTAAGCACCAAGAGCAGCTCCGACGCCAGCAGTTGCAATACCTTTGAGGAGGCGTTGGTCTACAAAGCCTTGCTGACCTTTAGGCCCAACAGAGACTTCTCTAACAACCTTATCTACTTCTGCTTGAGTATAGAACTTCTTATCTCCAAACTCCTGTTTTAGTTTTTGTACAACTTCAGGCTTGTAATCAGAAGCTCTTTCAAGATCAACATTCTGCAAATCTTCTACATTATCCCACTTACCATTTTTTACAAAGTCTTGTATGTAAGGAATATACTTGGCAGCAGGCTTAGCGTTACCTTTACCTTTGATTTGAGTGATTTCAGTTGGGCCGCCATCACGGAAATGTTCAACCTCTATAGTAACATGACTCATACCATCCTTACTACGGAGAGAATAAATTCTAGCAGTACCATTCTTAATAGCCTCCCAACCACCAGTACCAACTCCGTAGTCTAGATGACCAGAGTCTCCAGATGCAGGAATCCAGTCAGGATGCGCTTTTCCACTACCAGGAAATTCGTCACCAGCATCATCAGTAATGTAATGATTCTTTGAAACTGGCTCATACCCCCTAACCGAGTGTCCCATTACATCACTTTCTTGCGCAAACTCACCAGGCTTGGTTAGCTGAACCCACTTGGTGCCATCAGGATACTCCTTGTAAACAGGCATATCCTTCATTGACTGAACCTTGGCCTTAGCAGCCTTAGCAGCCATCTCCTTATCCCAGGCGACGGTTTCTTTGACGGCACGGACTAGGTCGTACTGTTGAAGTTTTTCTACTGGAACATGCATAGTAAGGTAGTCACCTACATGCTTTAAATATGTATAGATAGGATTATAGTTAGTATCAAAAATTGGTTTATCTACATTATCAGGAATGCCAAGTTTTTTAGCTTGTATCCTAGCATTCTCTTCACCATAAACCTTTTTATAGTTATTACTATAATCAAAAGCATCTCCCCAAGTTTCTATTCCACCGACAACGCCAGGAATCTCTATATCTTTTAAAGGATCAGTTTCAGTGCCCGCATGCTTTGCAAGATAATTTTTCACAGCCTTAGTAGCCCATTCAACTCTTGGATGCGCATTACCTAAAGCCGGAACCATTAACTGCTCAGCTAAATCTAATTGAGTACTCTTAGTCCACTCTCCCTCAAATGGATTCCGAATAGCTCCCACCTGATTACCTCTCATTCCTCCATTACTTCCCCTAGTCAACCTTGCTCCCATCAAACCTACCAGTAATGCACCAGTAAGTGCAACAGGCAATCTCTTCTCCGGTGGCAATGTAGCAAGTGCAACAGTACCTCCAGCAGCAAGCATCATACCAACAAGCAAACGACGATCAACTTGACCTGACTGACGAATACGCTTTGCTCCATACCCCTTAGCAATGCTTTCCTCTATTTTATCCTTTGCGTAGCTAATTATCCGCTTAACCGTACCAAGCGGAATGTCTATTTCTTTTGCAATTTCTTCAAGTGGTTTAAGTTCAATCTGAGACTTAATAACAACCTGACGCTCTTTTGAACTCAGCTTATTAATAGCATTAACCAGTTGAACATTAACCTCATCCCTAATTGCCACATTCTCTGGCGTATCCAGTTCAACTGCTGCATCTTCATAGGAAGGTGAACTGCCTGACTCAGCACGTGGCTTAAGTACAACATTACCTGACAGTGGCTTAGTCTCATCACCACCTTTGTTAGGCTGATCCATACTTACAGTTTCAGGAGCACCTTTCGCTTCCCGAATTGCTTGCAGTCCTTCATTCCTAACGATTGAGTACAGCCAGGAACTGAATGCGGAATCACCTTTGAATTTCGCTAGGTTCTCAGGATTGAATGCCTTAATGAAGGATTCAGCGACAATGTCACTAGGATCAATACCCAACTTTGGCCCAACATCACGAACTAGCTTTGTAGCTACTCGTTCCATGTAGGCTTTATTATCATTGTATAGTTTAGCATAAGCAGCTTGATCGCCTTTCTTAGCCCTTTCCACAAGAGCTAAATCCGCCTGTCGATCAGCTGCAATATCCTTAGCAGGTTTAAGTAAACCATTCTTAATCAACCGAGCAGCATCAGCACCCATTGAGAGGATATCCCCCTCAGGTGAGATTGCTCCTGACTGCTTCATGCGACGTAGTACTTCACCACCACCAGGAAGGAAGAGACCTGCCAAGCCACCAGCGATTGAACCCTTCAGCTTATTCTCATTATCTGACAGGCCGTAACCTGCTAGCACACCAGCCGAAACTGCTGCTCCACGAGCAAGCAACTTCCGATCAACACTTCCACCTTGGAGTTGACGAAGACGTACTTTATCTTCAAACGTCCTAGTACCTTCTGGCTTTGATTGAAGTGTTTGTAGCTCTTGCTGCTGGGCCTCGCTGAGCGGCTCGGTACCACCAGGCACTTCCGTGCTGACCGGCTGTTCCGCCGGGGCTTGCGGGGAATCGGGGCTTGCCGCGCCTTCCGGCTGCGGCTTCGCCGCTCCGGCTTCCGCCTCTGCATCGGCAGTTTCGAGGATGGTACGGAGTTGTTCTTTCAGGTCAGTTGGTCTTGGAGTAACAGGACGGTCTGCTCTGCCGAAGATGGAATGACCTGCAACACCAGGAACAAGTCCAACAGCAAATGCACTTCCAGTTGGACCTGCCTTAACTTCACCAGTACCAGTTGCTGCTTGCTGAGCAGCACTAAGGCCAGCATTAGCAGTACCAGTGGTTAATCCAGCGTCAACTGCGCTAATGATCTTGCCAAGTTTAGTTCCATCTTTAACTGCAATACCTAAGCGCTCAAGAGTGCCGCCTGGCATAGCCATGAGTTCAGGGTCATTAGCAAGTCCATTGGCAAACATAGCAGCAACGTGACTTGGGTCTTTGATTGCTTCATCTTTCATTCGACCAAGTTCCTGCCAAGTACTGGTTGCTTCCTTAAGACGTTGTGCTTTTGCAGCGGCGGCAGCGTTGACTGCAACTGTGGGGTACTTATCAGGATTGGCAAGGATTTCTTCTTGCTGCTTAATGCGAGTCTGCTGGTTAACGTAAGCCTGTTGAATTTCATCATCGTGAGCAATGGCATGAGCTGCTTGAGCAGGCAAGCTAAAGTTAGCAATGCGCTCAAATGGATTAATAGTCATCAAGTCAGACCAAGTGCTTCCTTGGTCCTGTCTACCCTTATCCGCAGGATTACCACCTACCTGATCAGTATCTTCAGGTGTAACGTACTGGACAATCTTACGTACTGGACCGAGGCGACCTCCTGAAGCATTAATGTTGATCTGCTTAGTGGCTTCCGCATCAGTCAGTTCACGACCAGTATCTACCTCATGCCAAGTGGGCTTCGGTCCATTTGCTTGCTTCTTAATAAAAGCAGGAATGTCTTGGTAAATACCCTTATCAATTGGGTCAGTAATACGGGAAAGTGCCTCAAGTGGATGGGTAAGTGTATCCTTAATGAAAGCAGGGATTTGGGATTCTTCTTCCTTCGGCTTAACTGAAGTACCAAAGACGTCATTCATGCTGAGCAGCTTGGGTGCCGCTACTTTAGCAGGAGCTACTGTTCCAGTATTACCACTACCACCGCCAGTTCCTAACTGCTCACGAATCTTCGCAGCCCTTGCTTGAACGTCAGCAAGATATTGTGCGGTCTTAGGTCCATGCAACCTTTCATCTGGGCCAGCAAAGTGATTCTTAATTGCAAAGTCAACACCCTTATTCCTCATCTGCTGGGAGAAGTCTTGCATCGCTGCATCTGCTGCTTGAGCAGGATCAGTAGGATCAATACCATGAGCCTTAGCAGTCGCAGGGATGAACTGGTAAAGACCGCTTGCTCCGAACTCATTGTTTTTAGCCTGCAGATCATACCCACTTTCCTGCTGAGCAAGTGCAAAGGCATACTCATGAGGAACGCCCCACTTGTCTGCGGCGTCAGTGATAATCTTCACAATTCTTGGATCAGCAGGAAGGTTCCCCTTCGCCTTACTGACGACTGGTTCAAGTGTATCTGGATGAAGCACTGAATTGGAACGATCTGCAATTTGAATCTTCTTCACAGGGAGAGAAGAACCAAAGACATCTTCCATGCTGAGTAGTGCCATTAAATATCACCTGGTGTTCAAAATTTGAACAGTAGTTATTACGGGGTCCAACCTTTACCAGTCCACTTCAAGCGGCCCTTAGGAGTAATGTAGTAACGACCAACCTGGAATGCGCTTGTCTTAACTTTCCCATCCTCATCAAGCGGCGCAACAAGTGCAGTATCAGGAGTCTTTCCCCGGTCATTAAACTTAGTCTTACTCGGATCAGGCTCACTTGGGCCGAGGCCAAAGAAGCTTGAGCTGCTACCAGTCTGCCAATCACCACTTGATTGACTCTCCAGGATGGCCCTACTCACTGCAGTCTGCCAGTCAATACCTTGAGTTGAAGCAAGAATAGCTTTGGCTCGTGAGGCAATAGCTTGACTACCTGAAGTAAATGCAACATAATCAGGATCATCTTTACCTGGAGTACGACCATCAAAAATCTGATTGGTTACAGCAGTCTCAACTGAGGTGAGTTCATTCTTTGAAGGTGCTGCTGCACTCTTGCCAGTCCTTTGCTTAAGGTCATTCTGCCTTTGCTTTTCCTTAAGCTTTGCCTGATCAATTGCTAACCTATTAGCACGATAGACATTAGTATTATTAATACTCTTATTCCTGAGTGCTTGATCCTGTTCCTTCAACTGCATCTGTGCAGCGTCCTTTGCACTAATTGCCTGATCAGCAAGGAACTTAGTTACGTTCGGATCAAACTGGTCAGGTAACTGACGAAGGTGATTCTTCTCCTCAGGACTGAGTGCAGGAGAGTTCATCAAGTTATCCATCGCCGCTTCATACTCAGACTGGTTACGTGCAGTTCCAAGTTGACGATACACCAAGTCAGCCGTCATCAACTGAGATTCAAGACGCTTCTTCTCATTTCCTACTTGAGAGTCCGTAATGTCCTGTTCCTGCTTTGCTGTCTCATTCGCAGCCTTAATGAAGTCAAGTCCACGTTGGTCTGCACCACCTTGGAACATATACAAGGCAGCCTTTCGCATCTTCTCCGAGATGGACTCATCTCCACCATCTTGCGCATTAGGTGTACTATCCCCTTTCGCTACATTGGCAAAGATGCTTGCAGCACCTTGCTCAAGTGCTTGCTGCCTCTGCGCATCTTCAAGTTCTTGCTGCTTAGCCAGTGCAGCCATCTGCTGCACACGAGTCTGTTCCTGTGCTAGCCTGTGATTATCGTAGGCTTCTTGGCCTACAAGTCCAACGGTAGAAAGATCAACTGGCATCTTATTCTCCTAATTACCAGCCCCAATTACCGCCACCAGTATTTTGTGCTGGAATACTAGATGTGCTATTACTATCAGCAGGCTTATTAAAGATGGTGTTCGCCAAGTTAACTGCATTATTCGCCACACCAGCAATGCTACTCAAGTACGAGTTATTCGCATCAGTAGCTGCCGCAGTATTAGCTGGATTACCTCCAGGCTGATAATTAACACCTGCTTCTGCCGCAAGGTTATTAAAGGCCTGCTGATAGGACTGTCCACCTGCTTCAGCTGCTGCAACAATAGCATTACCTGAACCTGTATAGCCCTGACTGGCAATTAGTCTTGCCGCAGCAATTTGCCTGGCCTTATATTCAGCTGTCCCAGCAATACTGCTTGGATCATTCTGCAATGCTCTTAGTTTCTCCGCAGCTTCCTTACGATACGGTCCATAAGGATCACTTGCAGCCTGAGACTTCTGCGCTGCCTTCGCCCTCTTATTAGCAGAGTTAGAAGCCAGAAGTGAACCTACTAATCCAATAGCAGCTCCAATCCAACCACCTTGTTTCCTGGGACTACGAGGTCCTGAGTTACGAATTGACATAAGATCTCCTAGGGCGTATCATCTGGATGGCACTGACGGATGAGAATTAGGGCTTCCATTGCTTGAACTAATTCTTTAATAATAGCAGTCTGCTGGGAAGCAGATGGTGAGGCAAGAGCGTTATACTGCTTAAATGTCTGGAACTTGTTTGCTAAATATTGATCGTAGTCAGCCATATTAACGCTCCGTGTAGACAATAAGAGAACTAATACCCAACGTGGCATCGCCCGCCGTCGTATTGGCCGTGCCGTTGGACATGCAGCATTGGAACGATAACCCGGTGGTGTTCACGGGCAGGTCACTGCTGGCGGACGTATCGCAAAGCGTCGTGCCTTGCGACGTATCATCCAATCGGTAATAGACGACAGAATCATTGGGATAACAGAAAATATAGGCATCGAAGCCCGTGTTGTTAGTGGCGAGTGTCGTCTGTCCGGAAATCGTGTCTTTCGTGCAGGTGCCGGACCCATCGTTGTGCATGAAGGTCCAGGCGGTGTCGGCTATGTCGAACGCGAACCCCAGCGCGTTCAGCTGGCCGGACGGATCGGCGGTAACTTGGGTCGCGCCACCGACGCCCATACCAACAAAGGCCCGCATGCCGGTCTTGATCGAGGTGAACCCGAATCGGCAGATGAACATGAAGCCGCCGATGCCTGCGGCATTGCCCCGGAAGTACATCGCGCCAGAACGGATACCGACTTGCTGGTTTTGCGTCGTGACGACGGATGCGAAAGTATTCCGCATCATCATCGTGTATTTATTGGTAGTCGTCGGCGATAGGTTGGATGCCGTGCCGAGGTTGGCGCCGGTCGTGGCACCCATGTAGGTACCGGCATTACCTGGACCTGCTACCCATCCCGTCTTGTTACCAGTTGCCTCGAAATACTCTAATGCTCGAGCTACACCACTTGATCCAGTAACAAACGGAGTTGGTCTACCTGATAATGACTTAATTGAAGTAACAAGTTGCCCACTACTTGGAGCGCTTGGTAACATACCAGCAGCCATCACTGAAGACGGATTAGTCCCAGTTTGTCCAAGTTGTTGTGTTGAACTATTAAAGGTCAGTCCAGCATTAGCCCCCATCGAGCCAGAGTTATTATATTGAACTTGAGTATTACTACCAGCTGCGGCAAGAGTACTTAAGAAATAACCAGAAGTATTAGTTACCTTAAACCCGTCTTCACCATAGGTGAGGGATTCACCAACCTGAAGAACACACTGATAAAGTAATCTAACCGATCCATCGTTAATCTGAATTTTAACAGTATGACTTACAGTATCCTGATTATATACATTAAAGCCAATACAAGTTAACTGACGACTGGCAACACCAGTCATTAATGCAACTGCGGTTACTCCATTAAGAATTCCACCAGCACCTGAGCCAGAGATATAAGCAGCAGAATTGAAAGTATTCCAACTAGCCCAAAAACTAGGATTAGTTGTTGTAACAGCCTCTAGCATGACTGCTTGAAGAGTTTCACTGGCTCCATCTATTCTAATCATTCTTAATTCCCACAGTAAGCCACAGCAGCAACATATGCTACCAGGTCAGTCTGATTAGTGATAGTACCAGTAATACTACCCCAGGTAGCACTAGCTGGGAATGAAATAGCAATGTTTTGCGCTGAAGTAATACGACCTTGTTGATCTACAGTGAACTGACCAACGTGAGTTGAGTCCCCATAAGTATCTGGAGTAACAGCAGTATCAACTAAGTCAATAGTAGGATTGCCAAGAATACCATCTCCATTAATAACATCTATATTACCTGACGTGCCTTGAATGGTCCTAGTGTAAGCAGTTCCAAGGGTTGCATCAACTACTACAAGACCACTGGTAATAATGCTACTAAAAGCAGCAATAATAGCATTAATTAAGTTAAGCTTTTCTCGCAACTGCACAAACCACTGATTCCAAGGAACCGAGATTGGCACACGTTGCTGATCCTGCAATAAGGGTTGCAGTGATGGAACTGGAGGTAGTGGAGTAATCTTAACAGAGTCAACCATTAAAGTGATCCAATGTCATACTGAATTTCAACAGCACTTATACGGAAGAATGTGTCTTGCTTATGGTACAGATGGTAGGCCCTCTTCTTAAATGTTCCCCAACCTGAAGCGCTTGGCGTGTCCAAGCTCAAATCAATTGTTCTCCAATTCGACCAGCTCTTATAATCATCATCAGAGTAGCGAACTTGAAGGACACTACCATCAACTTGGTCAGCCACAAAGTACATCATATTCATCTGCTTCCTCCGCCGTGTCTGGGCGTCGAAAGTAGGCGTGACTATACTAACAGGAATGGGCGCTCCGTCATCTGTATAATAAGATGTACTCATGTAAAGCAACGTCCCATCCGTCTTATGCTGGAGAATATTATTCCCTGAAGCATCATAAGTTGAGGCAACGATGTTTAGGTAATTACCATACTGATCTGTCCACTGACACCAAAAACCTTCTACAATATCATAAGCCAAAGTAAGGTTTAACGAAACAAGGGTAATTACATAAAAACTATGCCCATCAAACTTAATCTGCCAGGACATTACATCACTTAAGTCAGCCCCAACAAGTAAACGGTCAATTGCCTTAGTTGAGATTATCTCAAGAGAGAGGCGTTCCATCTTGGCAATTTGAAGTGAATTGGTTCTGTTACGGGAAAGCCAAAATAGTACGTCATCAATACTTTGAATTGAGTCTGCAGCAGCGCAACCGTAACTAATCAAGGAACCTTGAACAGGGCCAAGCGGACTACCACTTGGATTGCCTGCATCAAAGAATACTTCAGTAGTCCACTCGTTAAATGCAATATCATAGACTAATTGTTTTGCAATAGCAATTCCATTATCCGGCTCTGCCTGAGCACTGATAAAAGCAAGAGGGTCCCAATCACCTACTTGATCGACTGAGTTTTCCTTGCTAGTCCAAACCACAGCCTCAGGCTGCATTACACTAACTTCGCCATTCAGATAGGCGAACCCATAAACAGTTGTTGCAGGATACTCAGTATTAATTGAGTGCAGGTCTGCACTAAGTCCACCACCTACATAGTACGTATAAGCCTGCGTACCATCCCCAAGAATCATCTTCGGAGTAGCGCCAAGAATAGAAGTAAAAGCATTCTTAGCCGTACCAGTAGTACCTAGCGTACCAACACTAGCATTGTTACGATAAAGGGTTACACCAAAAACAGTATAAACGTCCCCATCCCAGTAAAAAGCACCAGTACCTTCTTGCGGCGGCGAGTGAGTCTGAAACGTGAGCATTCCAGGCCGGCGATAAATCTGAATCTCGCCTTGCTCATCTGTCTCAATGTAACAGTTAACCAACTTTGCATCTTTATTCGTACTATGACTTCTGTTAGAAGGTAGTACAACAAGCGGCAACCTTGGCGGTACCGTCATGCTCTCAGCTTGCATTACTGAAAGTTCCCTTTATCTTCTTGAATCCGAGTGCTTGGAGTGAAAGTAGTCGGAGCATCTTCAACGTCCCAGTTCTCAAGCAGCTCCCTGTACTGTTCTGCCTTCTGCTGGCAGCGGCGCATTATCTCAACTGGTTGTCCAGTTGAAATATCATCTGCAAGAGCCCAGCGAAGGAAAATACGCCACTCCTGAGGAAAGGTTACATTCTCCTCAAGGTTGATTGGATTTCCTGCTTGCTGTTGAATCAACAAGTGTGCAGTGTTCAGCGCCTCCAGTGCATCAGGAGGATTCCAAAACTTAACCTCAAGGTAAGTCTGCTGCTTGTTAACAAAGAAGGAGCTAATGGTTGAGTTATTCCCAGTGACCTGAGACAAGAGCATCCAATCGTTCCAGGACAGTTCCACAAGAGGACGGCGAACATTAGCAGTATTTAACACATAACCTTGAATAGCCCTAAAGGGCTTATTCATATCCACATACTGTCCAGGGCCAATCTTATAATCAGTCTGTCCTTCAATCAGGGTAATTGAAAGGTCAGTCCAAGTAAACAACTTAAGACCTTGTGTTTGCTCAACGTTGATAATGTCACAAAGTCGACGAAGGTTCTCAGCTAGCTGATCACTATTAGGCAGCTGACCAGAGCTAATCAGTCCTGCATCGTGCATTGCATCGTTAATAATACCGTAAGCTGTATTTGAAACTGCTGCGACCATGATTCACCTACTGTTCAAATTTTGAACACCACTTAATAACTGTGATACCACTTACTAGTACCACTATCATAAACCAGTCTCATAGGTTTACTAACTACAGCAGTAGCTACCAATGCAATATTACCAGCAGTTGTAAGATGCCAAATCCCTGTAGGGATTAAAGTTAATTCTCCACCTGTAGTAGAAAAGGTAGTAGGTGGTGTAATAGTATCAATATCCGTAACACCTGAAATAAAGGTAATAGGTGTAGTAGGAGCAATTGTAGCACTACTAGCTATCGTAGGTGCAGCTTGAGCAGTTCCTACTGGACCAGACGTATTAAGCGCACCAGAGATAGTTATCACGCCCAAATAGGAATACGTGATACTCAGGTTCCAGTCGGTGCCGTCGCCGTAGTAGGCGCGCACCTCTATAGGCACGCGGCCGGCGCTCGGTATATCAGCAACAAAAATCTGCTCGATATATGGATTTAGAAAAAACGTGGGCGCGGCAATACCGTCATGAGTGAAAGCTCCAAAGCTACCAAGGACATCTCCGGAATGTGGTGCTTGCGGTGCAGCTAGCGTTCCACGCCAGAAAGAGGGACCAACCAAGGCCCCTACTCCTATTTCGTTTGCCGTGACTATTCCAAGATAACCCGCTGTGTCTGTTTCATTACCGACAACAACACCGGGTTCGTCATTCCATCCGGGAATATCCGGACAGGTTCCATACATTAGTGGACGGACACCGGTATTATTAACTGTTACAGCACCGTCCTTACGAACATTAAACTTACTAACTCCGCCTACTTGTAGGTCAACAAGCTTACTTGCCGCCGCCGAAGCAGTGTTAGTAATATTAAGATACAATGCCGTAAACGTGGTACCTGCATCATTCCAGGTGTAAGCAAAGTCCCAACTTCTTGCAGCGGCAGGGGTTGCTCCAGTATTACCTAGCTTTTGCAACAGAGGTAGCTCAGAAATCTTAGTAGTAGCCATTTGATTATCCTGGGATTACATAGTTAGAAGGGTCTTCAGTCGTAACATCAGACCCTCCATCTTCAACTACTGCATTGGAAGGTGCGCTTGGAGTAACTGCCTTGCTCTTACTAGTCAGAATATCAGACAGTTTACTACTAAGAATTGGAACCTTAACATCAAGAAAACTACCCTTACCAAGGTTTCTCATAAATCACCTCAGCTGAAGGACAAGCGTAATATCGTAAGTCGCACCAGACGTTGGCCCAATGGTGGAGAATAAAACATCTCCAGTACCACCAGTACTTGCAGGGTCAAACAAGTATCCCAAATGTTGATAACTCACAGTACCCTGACCTGAGCAAACCTCAGCCGTATCGTCAGTGTTATGATCCCAACTGATCTTAACAGCCTCAAAGCCTTGAACGTCCCACTTAATTTCTTCAATTGCAGTACTAGTACATGGCTGACCATTTGGTAGTGTAAGAGTAGAAATATCCACCTTAATTACGTTAGTCTCTCCTGTACCATCAGAAATATTAGTAAATCGGGCAGCATAACGAGTGCTACCCTGGAACACGACATTAGTAGTAACTGCATCAGCCATCACGTTCTCCAAGCTAAAAAAGAGAGGGGCCTTTCAGCCCCTCAGTAAAACAAGGGATTAAGATGGCGTAACTGCAATACCAGTCGTAGCAGCAGTACCGCTTGCGCCCATTACCTGAGTATTAGCCAGGCCGTTGGTATCACCAAAGTCAGTAATACCAACCAAGTTGCAGTCCTTAAACATCAGCATACCACCAGGAGAAGCACTGCTCATGGAAGCCAGCACAGTCATAGTGGTTGAGGTGGACTTAATGTTGTTAATGAAGTCACAGTTGCGGAACAACTGCCAGCGATCCATACAAGCTGCACCAGTACCGATAATGCCCAGTGGAGTTGCCGCTGAAGTCATGAACGGGAAGATGCAGTTCTTAAACGTATTCCGCGCAGTACCACCCTTAAACTCAACACTGGCATTAGCCGCAGTACGAGTTACTGTATCCAGACCAATGTAGCAGTCTTCAAAGGTATTCTCCGCACCAGTATCAATTACCAGAGTACGGGCACTTGCCGAGCCGGCAGACTCTGCATCTGCCAAGCCACCCATGTCTATGTTCTTGAAGTAATTACGAGAACCAGTGACATTAAAAGCAATAGCAGAAGTGCTGCCAGTAGAGAACCCAAAGAATGAGGAGAAATTTTCAAAGTGACAACCAGAACCTGAAATAGTAACAACAGTACCTGAACCGAAAGTAGTAGCGGTATAAGTACCAGTTGGCGGAGCCAGGCGAGCACGCTGAGCAACTTGCGTCGGAGCAGTAACACCAATCAAGTGACAGGCGTTCTTACTCCAGACCAAGGTGCCAGCAGTAGGAGTAACAGCTGCAGTCGGATCAGCAGCAACTGCGTTAGCCAAGCTTAGACGAGCAGTAGCCGAAGTGCCACCATTACCAATCAGAACACAGACGTCATTATTACCTGAAGTCATCAACACGTGAGCGCGGTAAAGAGTAGCAAGTGCCCGGTTCGGTGCACGACCATCATTACCGTCTGAACCATTAGCAGGATCAACGAAGAACCACTTACCATTGTATAAGGAAAAAGCAGAAGGGATACCACCAAAACTAAATACGCCATCAGCAAAAGTAGTCACTTAAATCTCCTTGCCCATGTCTCGGTGGAGTTACCAGCAGCTTGACCAAAGCCATGACAGGGCGGTTACACCTTGCGGTGAGTCAGCTTGTGTTCAAAATTTGAACAGCAGGGCGGAATTACCCGCCCTACCGAGTTCACTTCTTCTGAAACAGATTACCTTTCTTCCGACCAGGAATACCAGTGCCAGCAGGCTTAGGCATAGAGCCAACTCCACCAGCACCTTGAATCTTACCTACTGCAGTTGGATTCTGCCCACCGGAGTTCATACCAGTAGGAAGACCATTCTTCTGCAAACGGCTAATTCCACTCATGACTTATCTCCTTACGGACCATTACTTCCGAAGATGCCACGCGGATCAGTGCAGCCAACCGAGAAACGGAAGTACGAAGCTGCCTTCGCATTCTTAGTATCAAAGTCGTTATCCTGATCAAACTCAGTCTTATTACGCCAGAAGAAGCGCATACCGTTCATAATGTTAGTACGAACAAACCAAGCATGCGGGCTGGTGAAGTAGTGATTCATCTTAATGCCTTCAGGGAAAGCATTAGTTGCCTTAAGCACGTTGATGTTGTTGTTCGCAGTGTTTGCCTGCAAAACAGACTTCAAGATGCGGTTAGCATTGTACCATTCCTGAGTCGGAATGTGCAGCGACTTCGGCATCACCGAGATACGAAGACCACGATCTTGAGTGGTATTCATAATCTGAATGGTAATGTCTTCCAAGGAGGCTTCACTCAAATCAGCCGCCGGGGTAAGAGCATTGCTAAAGGTACTGCCACTTGCATTAACGTGCGATGCACTGCACAAAGCGACACCATCAGGAGTGGTGAAGTACGTAGTACTGAAGGCGTTATTGTAAAGGAACGCTGCCACATTCTCAATCGTCTGATTGCAGGAGAATGCGTTTGCCTTAGCACGACGACTTGCCACTTCTTTGTACTGATTATCGTCCAGTTCTTCCTTAGTCACAATATACCCAAGTGCATAGGCAATATGCGAGTAAGTAGTGACCCAACCCTGAACTTCCGAATCATAAGAAACAGGAGCGCCCTGAGCTTTCACAGGAGCCAGGCCAAAGCCAGTCACCTGAACATCTTGCTCATAGGCACGGGTAGAACTATCTACATCATAAAGATCGGTATATTCAACTGGATGCTGGTCATAGACTTGACCCCAAATAGCGTGGATACCAGGCCACAGTAGTTTGGGATGCGAACCAGTATTAATTACGCCTGCCATATTAGTTCTCCTTAAAGGCCAGCAGAGCCAACACGCAGCTCATGCGCATTAATCAGAACATTCCATTTGGCATAAGCACCAAAGGCATTGTTCTGGATTTGGGAAAGGCCTAGCAAGCGAACCTGTAGGGTGGACGTAGTATTCGGCGTTGCGTCAGAATAACTGGCAAGCATCCAGCCAGACACATAACCGTTACCAGCAGCAAGATAAAGTACTTGGTTAAGACCAACTTCGGTCGCAGTAAGTTGAGTACCATTCGAGTGTTCTTGCACTTGGAAGATGACGTTAGGATCGTCAACTACCATTGCATACCAGTCAGCAGAAGTAGCCGCTGCTGGACGATAAGTGATGTTAGGATTACCAACAATCGCCTCACCACCATACTGGTCACTTAGACCAACAATAACGCCACGAATGGGGCCAGTAGCAGCTGCAAGAGTAATACCAGCAATACCACCAGCACTAGCAGTGCCAGACGAAATTACTGGATCTCCGATGTAAAGAGCAGTTGCATAGTCTTTGTCAATCGAGTACAACGTGGCCTGACCATTATAAGGTGCTCCAGTGAGCATCTTAACAGGAGTGAGGCCGGACGGTGCATTAGGATTAGCCATCACGATCTCCGGGTTTTATTAGGTGTAAACAAATCTGAGGGTTGACCTTTCATATATCTTTTCTGAACATCTGAAGTCGTCTCGCCCATTTCACCTGCACCAACTTTACCACCTCGAAGTGCAGAAGCAACATCATCATTGCGATCTGCAAGAATCTTGGCACTAATTTCATAAAGGTGTTGCGGGCATTCCATAAGGTAAAGACGACCTGGCTGACCAGTGGTATCTAAATCATCACCTGAAATAACACTTACGTTCGACCCTAGATCGGTATTCCCGGATGCTTTGGCGTCGCCACCAAGATCGAAGTTATTCACACTAACTTCGTCATTCTTAACAAAACGATATCCCGCCTTTTGAGCGCGAGCAATTCTCTCTGGGTTTCCTCTAAACCAGTGACGATGCCATCCGTCTTTCTTCGGTACTTGCAAGCGCAAGGTTGCCGAAGTCATAGGTTGGAAACCCTCAGGAATCTCATCTACATCATTAGCTGGATTGTTGTTCTCGTTACTCATTATCTTGCTCCGTGGGAATTAAGGTACGACGAACCAGTAACATTTCGATAGCTAGTGCGGCACATTGACGTATTGTCTTCTTCTGCACAGGGTCTTTCTTCTGTCCTGGGTGTTCGTGCATACCTACAAGTGTTGCAAAGTACATGTCAAAAGCTACTACTTCGGAAGGATGAATTGGGGCGAGTTGAGGTTCGTCCATCACTCTTGCCCCCTATAGTATTCCGATGCATAGTATTTCTGATAATCCTCACGGGTTTTAAACTTTTTACCTTCACCAACTACATCATTTTCAAACTCAGCACAGGCAGCTTTTGCATCAGCGGGGAGAGAACTGAAGCTACGTGTTCCCCCATTACTTCCACGACCACTGCCCTGATTTGAACCATTTTCATACTTGCTAGGCTTCTTCTCCTCTCGCTTCTCCGGATTAGCTGTGTTATAAATCCTAACACACTCATCCATAAAAGCACGTCCAGTGAGCGGACTTTTAATTGATCGAAGATATTGCCCAATTGCTACTACTTCATCTGGCTTCTTCCCAGGTTCGTTAAACCAGGGATTATCCACCATCCAGGCTTCAAACTCTGGATCAAGCTGAGTGGTAGTAGTTTGTTTCTTGTCTGGGATTGCAGGTTTCTTCTCAGGTTCCCTATTGAGCAAGCTCAATTGTTCCTGAATTTGAACTTCTGCATCTACATCATTGTCTTCACGTGCTTGCTTCAATCTTGAAACAAGGGTAGCCTTTGCAGCTGCAACGTCACGTTTGTTAGCTTCAGTAGATTGTGCGTCCAACCTTTCCTGGGCAGAACGCAATTCTTCTATCTGAGACTGGAGGGTACCAATTTTTTGGGTGGTTGTCAAGAGTTCCCGGCGTAGACGATCCCGGTCAGCCTGAAGGATGGGAAGGACATGCTTACCCTTTTCCACATATTCTTCAGCGGAGACCCACTTGTCCTTATTCCCCTTAAATTCTTCCAGAGGACGCCAGCCCATGTCACGAGCTTCTTTAACCAGTTCCTCACTTGGACCCTGATCTTCCCCACTTTCATTTTCTTGTTGTTCAGGAAGCATTTTCTTTTTCCTTAGTTATAACAGCGAAAATATCATTGTCGTTAATGAAGCGATACATCTTGTCATCAAAGGGACCAAGTGCTTGGTACCCTGAGTAACGAGCTACAATTACTTTATCTCCTGGCTTAGCCCGTGGTTCAATCTCACCCTTCCAAGCCATAGGACCAACTTCAATAACTATAGCTCGTTGCTCTAACATCTGTTCACGTCCCATTACATCATCAGGAATGTGAATTATGCTACTGCCGACGGCTGGCTTATACGGTTCAATTAGAATCGCTCTACCCCGTGGACTTAGGCCCGATTTGTTCTCCATCATCTTCTTCTCCAAAAATGTCATCAGCTGTTATGTCTATTACTCTTTGGTACGCTTCACAAATTCCAATAGCATGTCCATTCGCCGTATCTGAAACATGCTTTAAGTCACCGACAAAAGACCTACTCGCCCACGCTTCCATCAGGTCCTTGCGCCGTTCCTGAAGTTTTAGCATGAGTATCTTCGTAACTGGATGCAACATCCAGCCTTGGAATAGCTCGTCGGCCTCCGTTCTCACTTGTTCCTTTTGGTGTTGCATTCTTTAGTTCCTCCAGCATGTGTTGCACCTGTGCTTCAACATGCCTATTCTGTACGTTCATAGCCTCAAGGACAGCATTGAAAGCATTGATTTGAGTTTGACTTGCTTGGGTATCTCCCTGTTGGGTTAAGTTATAAGCACTTGCTTGAAGCTCCATGATCTTTGCATCAGTCAGGCGGACTTGATCTTGAAGGCTAATAACAAACTTCCACTTGTCATATTGCATCTGATTAGCTTCAGCCTGCATCTTCATCTGCTGAATCTGCACTTTAACATCAGGTGCAGGTGGAGGCATCTTATCAGGGCCTGGGAAGACTGCATCAATGTCGTCCACTTGGAGTGCATCAAGATAATGACGTTCAGTGACTGCAGTATCATATCCAGGAGTGTTAGCTGCGGCGGCTTTGACTAGCACTGCGCGGGCCAGCTTCGCGGCTCCGCTTGTGATCGTGGGGTCTGCAACAGGAATGACGGACGCTCCCGCTTGTGTGTAGTCCTCGCGAAGCACAAACGCCTTCGCATCCCCGAAAGGCTGGCGAGTTGGCAAGTGAATTGCATTCAGTTGGTAGAGTTTCTTAAACTCCCATTTCAGTGCACGCCAGACGCGCTTGTAAATAGCGGAGTAGATCTTCTCCCCTTGTTCAACTGCATTGCGGCTGGTTTCAGCGGGAGTGTTCTGACCTGGAGTTACACCGACCAACTCACCAACGGTACCAGCAATTCGATTGGTGTAGTCAATCAGTAGCTCCAAGAGGTTAAACATAACGGCGGAAGGTTCCCGTACAGGGAGCGGGAATATGTTTTTTCTGAGATCATCTCCCGTACTATCAACTCTGTTCCAACCGAAGGGAGAGAACTCATATGCACCTCCACGTATCTTGGCACCGCGTCCCAAGAATCCACCGGCAGTGTTAGACATGGTTCCTGAATCAAAGAGCTGATTGATGGCTGAGTTGACTGATTCATTGAGTGGCCCTAGTAGTGTACCAAAACCAACGTCCATGATTCCACCGTCTGGACTCGGGATAAAGGGAATCTTGGTGAAAGGTTCCCATCCGTTGATCTTAATTATCTCCCCAGCATCATTCTTCTCAATATCCTCCACACGATCAAAACGAGTGGTGATGCGAAGAACAGTCTGCGTATCTTCTTCAAAGGTTACAATATAAGGCTCAGCATAGCCATCACCGTCAAGATCAAGAACACAGTGCTGTTCAAGAATAGTGAAGGGAGTATTCTTACTTGAATCAGGTCGATTCTTCCCCTGTCGATTATCTGCATTAACCTGATAAACGGTTTGAGATGGCTGTGCATCTCCCTTAAACCAGGCCTCGTCCAGTACATCAGCAAAGATACCACGCCGCACATTCTCGTGAATACGATTCCTGTGCATTGGGATAATGTGAGTTTTGACAGGACAAGTCTCGACTGACTTGGCCCAGTAGTCAAAGACTAAGTTTTGCGCAAGGACCAGTTGACTTACATTGTACCCTTTACTGGTATCGTAGTAAGTTTTCTTAAAACACGTTCCAACAATCGGCAGATTAAGTAGTGCTCGATCCTGATCTTCCTCCCAACACTCATCTTGTTCAAGCAATTGCCAGCTCATATGCGTGCTTATGCGTTCAGCCCTAGCTGCTTGAATTCCATCAGGATCACCGCCAAGAATACGGCACTTAACCATATCCCTTCCATTAACAATAGCAGGGTAAGCACGAGCATGAAACTGCATTGCTGCGATAGTTACCAAAGGAAAGGCCACATTACTACAGCCTTGCCAGGGGAAAGACTTACTTTTCTGAACCTGCATAGCAAGGTCCATTGCAGCACTATTACGACGAGTCCAAGGCTCACGTGACTGAACATCTCGGACGTAAGCCTCATGGCAGCAAAGACCAATGCGCTTTAAGTCCTCTTGTCCAAACTCATCACAGAGATTTGAACTGTTTATTGTGTCCTTATCTAGGACTATATGATGAGTTAAGTTTTCCATTACATTTGCGGCTTCGGACGAGGACGAGCAGAGTTCTTACGGAGAAGCATATCCGCAGCTTTTTCACTGCGAGTGCGAGTGTCAGGAGTGTTTACTGCTATTGCTTTACGAGGAGTGGTAACTGGATCATTAATACGAACTCGACCAGTGCCACCAAGGTTCTTGTTAGGACCAGTAGGAAGCTGAACACCACCAGTTCCAGGGACACGAGGCATAGGGATAGGTCCATTAACACGCTTCGGTGGCGGTTCAACGGACACAGGAGGCGGAGGAGGAGTTGCTGCTTGGTTAAATACTTGCTGACGATAGGTAGGTGGAACTTTCTTAGCCATTTCATTCTCCAAGTGGTGTTCAAATTTTGAACAGTAGTTAGTAACCTGTCACACTGTTACGATGAGTCTCGCCCCTTGCATGACGAGAATCCCTTTCATCTTCCATTTCTTCATCTTCGATGAAATCTTCCTCCTCTACGTCAGGTAGTAGTTCAATTCCCCTGAAGTAAATACTTGAAGAATCAAACTGGTCATCTGCAATTGCTTGGGAGCCAGTGGTAAAGCGTAGTAACTCAGCCTCATAACCAGGATACCACTCAGCTCTCTTATCATAGCGAATACCACCGCCACGATGGCGCTTTTGCATTGACCTTCCTCGTACTCCCTTATCCTTCACTGAAGGGAGAGGGACACAATTAAGCCAAATATCACGCCTTCTCATCTCATTGTACAAGACACTTGAGATTGCTAGCCAAATCTGACCATTCTCAACGAAGAATGCTTGAGGGTTCCACCTGGTTTGAACACTAAAGAACTCTTCAATTATCTCAAGGGTGCCCCAACGACCCAATCTTTCGTCAACAATGTGAGTTAAATTCTGCACATCTTGACCACCAACGGTAAAGCTGGTCTTATTCGCTATATCTTCCTTACTAATAGCAAAATCAACACCAACTGAGTACTTTTTCTCCGTTTCATAGTCATCAAGACTCATTGGAAGGAAGTCTTGCTTCCTTAAGTAGGCCTCATTATTGTCAAGTGGTGTGTTCAGAAACTCCTGTGAGTAACCTGCTGAGTCTCCGTCTTCCTCAAATTCAAGTTGACGGTTACGCAAGTCACGAGCCGTCCACCTTTCTGGCCATAGTAACTCACTAAAGTCATTATACGAAGAGTGAGCCTTGTAAAATAGATGTTTCCACACCTTATTCTTCATTAAACGAGCAAGAAGGGAGTCATCATGCAGGATGGTTCCATGAACCCTGATTCGTCCCTTCTTACTTAATGCCTGTTTTGCCGCACGGAAGAACCAGCGGCGGAACTTACTGCGACGTTCTTTTGATTCTACTTGCTCATCGTCTTCCATATCATCACAGACAATGAGATTTGGTCGCTTTCCGTTCCACAGGGCACCACGAATCTTCTGTTCCGCACCACGAGCCAGGATGCGAAAGCGGTAGCCATCATCATGAACTACGATAATTTCCGTTTTCTGGTCCGTCTCAAAATGGCTAACTCCAAATTCCTTCCGTAAGTCTTCGTTCTCGTGTAGTTCTTCGCTGATGTTGCTGAGTTGCTCAGCGGCTTTTTCCTCAGTACTGCCAATAAGAATGACATAATCTGCATGGCGAAAGCACACCTCTGCAAGAATGTAATCAAAGGTAAGTCCAGTTGACTTTGCATGGTCACGAGGAGCGATAACCATTACTTGCTTTTCGCTACTGACGTAAAGCTCCCAAGCTTCCCGATGAAACTGAGGTGTTGGACGAGGATCATCGTACCTTGCGGAAAGGAACATACCCGCAAAGCCCTCAATTAAATCAGCAGTTAGTACAGGTAAACTCATGGAGTTTGGAATGGATTACTGTTAATTACTGAGACGTAGACGTTAATTATTAGTTCATTATCCAAGTTGGTTGTTCCATTAAACTGAACAGTGTAAGTTACTCCAACAAGACCGCCAGTGATTGTCTGAGTTACTACATTCTGCGCAAGATCGGGGGAACCAAGCAGAATGTCTTCCGGTGCTGGATCAGTTCCGTTAAAGACTGATGCGCTTGTAGTAGCAGCAACAAGAGCCTCGCCATCAATAAGTTGACTAATGAAATCAACTACCAATGGAACAGTAGAATCTGCATACTTACTTGGAACTTCAAATGTAGATGCCATTAGTATATCATCCAATAGTTCCAGCGATTACCGCCAGTTAAGTTCTGACTTACAGTTAAATCACCTGTAGTATTATCAATTGAAAACACTTGTGTATATCCAGGGCCATCATAAAAAGCGACAGCAAGGTAGTCTCCATTAGGTGCAATGTCTATATTAGATACTGCTTGCAGTGCGTCGTAGTTAGTTCTACTAATAATGTTACCTGAAGATCCAATCTTATAAGCAATGAATCCATAATTTGAGAAGGAGTCTCCACTAACGTATAAGTAAGTACCATCTCTATTCCAACAAAGGCCACTGCGATTACCAATGCCAGCTGTGGAAGAATCTGCAAGAACTAATGAGGGGTAATCATAGATATAAACAGTTCCATCTGCGGGTGCTGTATTAGAAGAGACAACTGCTAACTTACTTCCATCAGGAGACCACATTGCGTAAGGAGCTGTACCATAAACAAAGCCAGTGCTAGTTACAGTTAAAGTTCCTGCACTAAAGTTATGAATGTACAAATGCTGGGCAGTATCAGATGAAGTGAGTGATGCAGTAACATGAGTTCCATCAGGGGAGAACTTAAGACCATTAACAGTTAGTCCACCAAGAGCCTGAGTTACTGGACCACTAAACAATGTCCAGGTAGTCGCATCAGTCCTTTGATAAACGTAGTACTGAAATGAAGTAGCATGAACAGCATGACAGGTTACAGCCCAGTTACTATCTGCACTTACACAACCACCTTGACCAAATACACCTCCAACAATTGTACAGTTAACGAAGACTCCAGTGACTGGATCAGGGTAACAGATTTTAAATCCATCTACAGTTAATCCATCATTAGTTATAACATATCCGCCTATACAACCATTAGGCTGATATTCAGTTTGAGTGAAGGGAATACCTCCAGCTCCAGTGTCTACTAACGCAGCGTAAGCATCTCCGTAGCCATGGTTATCATTAATTAGTAAGGCAAATGGTAAGGGTGGAGGCGGGACAACTGAACAGTCAATTAAGGTAACTGATTGAGTTGAATAAGCAACGTTACCTACAAAATCAACTAACTTAATTGTAAAAGAGTAATCTCCTGGAGTTTGTGAATTACCACTTACTATCACAGAACTACCAGTAATATCAACGTCCCAACCAGAAGGTAAGCTGCCAGCAGAGATAGTCACTGGACCATAGGGAGCGTAGCCTTCAGTGATTGTTAAGGGGAAGTACTCAAATTCATTAATACAGGCAGTTAAGGAAATAGTCCCGGACAAGCCAAGTGAGTGACCCGGTAGAAAACTGCCATAATCAGTAAGGATAGCAAGAGGCCGTTCCAGAATGTAACTCCGGTCTTCTTCTCCATCCACTTGACAAATGAGGCCATAGACTACTCCGCCGAGTCCTTCGGTGATTTGTTGAGTTACTGTAGTTCCACTTAAAGTTGCATTGCCAAGGATGATATTACTTGGAGTTGGATCAATTCCACTTAAGACAACAACAGAAATAACAGGAGAAGAAAGAGTCTCTTCAGGGAGGATTAAGGCGGCAAAGTAGAAGAATACTGTGATTGTTTCCCCTATCACCTTCGACTGAAGAGACTCCATTAACTACTCCTAGACCTTGCCCGCGCTTCGCGCGGAACCGCTGCGGGCTCGCTTCGCTCGCTCACCGCTACGCGGCTGGCGGGAACGAACACTGCCGCTCACCTACCGCTGCGCCGACCTTTCGCACTCGGCTTCGCGCCAGCTTTCCGCTCATCTGCGTCAGCGAATTCGGCGCCGACAGATTGAGGTACGCCGACTTTCTTGGCGAATTTCGGAGAGTGCTTAACCGCTTCCATGAACTTGTGCTGCTTGGCTGATTTGCTGGGCATGACCGTTCCTTAATGAAATGATGGCAAGTGCTGAAGGATGAGCGCAACTGCAATACCAAGAAGAATCCAGAAGGTACCCTTTCGCCACTCTTGCTGGATTATGGAAAGGACGATACCAACCAATACGAAGATCATTGCCCAAAGAGGATTCATCTTACGACTCCATTAAGTGATGTTCAAATTTTGAACACAAGGTGGTTGCGTCAGCACACTAAAACCAACCTGTCGAATACTCCCCACAATCAATACAGTACGGACCATGCTTATTAATGCGATAGATATTGCAGCCACAATTACACTGGTACTGAAACTCCTCACGAAACACAGTTCCTTTCTTCACACCTGAGCATCCACAGTTTGGACACTCAACAATCTCGCACCCGACAGGGTGCAGGCCAATCCACTCATGCTTGCACTTAAAACAAATACAAGGGCCGACGAGATAGGATTCGTCTTTCTTTGGAGCAGAAGGGAAGGGTATGATGCTCACCCGCCCCGTGGTCTCCGACTTCCCTTTCCCGGTGACTTAACAGTTACTGGTCCCTTGCCCACTTTTATGACTTGAGGCTTAAGGGACTGAGAGCATCCCGCACTACTAAAGGTCTGCCGACCCTTGCACCTCTTCACAGATTCCATTAATCACCTTTCCTTTTTCATTAGCCAGGAGGCCCGTTAACCGTTCTGCAAGACGAGTTAGACGGTCAACGCTGGACTCGCCTGAGGGGACGAAGTCAGCACGGGAGCCAATTCGCTTGGTCAGTTCCGCATGAAGGCGCGCTGCCTTCAACTGCTCCCCAACTGTTCCCACGTCAAGTGCGTGGATGACGGTCTCGACCACTTTGGGATTGGTCAGCTCAAGTTGCGCCGCAGCAACTTCATTCATCCGCCTGATGTACTCAATGCAGACTGGCTGCTGCAGGAGTATACCAACATACTCCTTCGTGTAACCAGTAATGGCTGCGACTTCAATATTCTTTAGCCCTTGAGCATAAAGGGAGCAAACATCACGGTGACGAGGCCGCAACTTCTGCAGAACAAAACCGGACTCAACAAGAGCTTCCTCCTGCAGGTCTTCCTCGTCAGGCTTGGTAACCTGAAGTTGCGCTGCCATCACTCTTCCTCTGCACTAACTGGTGCGGGCTCAAGCAGTTTTGGCTCAGCCAACAGCGCCTCACGGACCAAAGCCAACTGCTCCAACTGAGCGAGCGTGAATAACTCTTCAAACGAGAACTGCGACATAGGGAGACCTCCAAAGTAATCCAATCCTATACCAACCAGAATGGTTTGTCAACGGTTCCAATGGACTAGAAAACGTGGTTATACTTAGGAGTTCAAACTTATGCGCGGGTAGAAAATTGCCTTTCACCACAGGGGCCAAGTTGAAAATTTCCCCCTACCCGGCCTATTTTTTCATAGCCAAAAGCTATGAGGGTGGGGTACGGGTGATGTAGGTAAGTAGCACACTATTAAACCAATTCACTATCAGCATGTGCACTTTCACAAAGATGAACGTCATTGCGGTCGATAGTATGAAATTGGGCGAAAATAATTTGAACCATTACCACACTTACGCATCCAATGTAATGTAACCAATGGGGTTACAGCACAATGACCACAACGGAGATGACAATGGAAACCAAGAAAGAAGTCAGCACCAAAGTCCGCAAAGACGCGGAAGAAGCGATTAAGACCAACCTCACAATCAATTGGGACGATATGAGTCCTGAGGACATCCGTGACCTGGCTCAGGCCGCACTGATCGTCAAGTTACAAGGCCAATGGCGTAACAACGGCATCCCGACTGAATGCACTGTTAAGGCCGCAGATCACAAAGTTGGCGTGCGAGTGAAGGATACGCGCACTCCCCTGGAGAAGGCACTGGCTGCTCTGTCTGCCCTTCCGGCTGACCAACGTGCTGCTGCGCTGGCGAAGTATCAGTAACACTCCAACAAGTTAAGGGATTACAAGGAAGTGATCCCTTAGCCGGTTGACGTGAGGGCTTATTATGTACCAATATCAACGTATTGAACTTGAAATAGTCAAGGTGAACGCTCCAACTGATAGTCACCTTCTCTATTACTGGCAGGTAAGAGTAAATGGCATGATAGTTAAAGATCATGTAACCTACCAATCTGCCACTGAACATGCAAAGCGGATTCGTCTTGCTTTGGATGATGCTGAGTAACTAACAACCCAAACACAAGGAGGCACAAGTGGACGAACACTCAATCGAGCGATTACTCCAACTTTCGCACATCCCGGAACAGGTCTGGGAAATGCTTTGGGAAAATTGCGAAGTTCCTGAAGTAATTGCGGAAGATTAAACAGAACAAAGCGAAAAACGTGCGCGCCTGCAGAAATGTGGGCGCAAACTTGTGTTCAAAATTTGAACAGCACTTAGTGGGATTATTTACTTAATTGGTTATAATGGTTGGGAAGGCTTTGAATGTCTGCATGGGGTACCCCCCACTGGTTAGTAAAAAAATAAAAAAAAAATTATTAAAGACAGATAGTAGGTATATGGGCATACATGAATTCCAAACATTGACAACCACCACAGATGGGTGTATGATGTACACTGGTTTGGTAAGATAGGAATGAGATTATGAAGCCAGAGACGAGGAAGAAGTATGAAGGACAACTGAATGCAGCGAAGGAAGCTATGCAACAACTGCTTCCATTGGCTCAAAGGGTTAACGCAGTGGAGAGTGAGTGGAAGCCATTGTGGGAGAAGATAGAAAAGGCGTATGAAGTACTGGATTGGAAAGTAATGGATTCTACGCAAGCAGGGAATACTATTAATCCAGTTATTCGTAGTGTTAACAGAATGATAATGATGTTTACTGGAGCGCCAGCAGATCAGACGCGGGTGTCAGAGGAAAGTAAGAAGGAGGAAGAAATACTCCTGAATGTACCACCAGGAAGTACAGCAGATAGAGCGATTAAGTTAGTCCTATCTTCGGAGCAGTCACTGATGGGAGCAGTTAACTTAATCACTTACCTTTATCCGATGACAGATAAGCTGCCGATTATCCAGGAGATTAGAACAATTGCCACAAGGATCAGAGGGTTGCCATTGGAGATAGCTAAGACAGAGGGACTGAAATGAGAACTGGTGTGGTAGTTTCTATTAGGCTGAATACAGAAGATGTAATGGCCGCTATTGATATTGTTAACTCAGCCAAGTCATTCTTTCCAGGAATGAGTATCAGTGGCTGTGCTGCACTGGCAATGAGTATTGCATTTGAGACTATGAGGCAGCAGGAGAAGATTCCACGGAGGACTGAGTTTGACTACGGAGAGATGATTGCAGCTTTTCCAGACAGGAAGAATAACAGACAAAAGAGAGCATTCGCAGATAAGAGATACGTAGACACAATTCAAAGAACTCCTATCCCAGCACTTGAAGATAAAGATATCCCAGCACCACCAGAGTGTAAAGACTGGCCGAGTGAAACTCAGTTGAAGTGGATCACTGCTAGTAAAGAAGTTAAACTTAATTGGATCAAGAATGGAGAACCAGTATGAATAAACCCACTGTACCAGAAATACTTAATATGTGTTTGTATCAGATAGAACAGACACCTATTAGTGCTTTACCTAATAGTGTGAAAGCAGAACTTAAAATGCTAATTGAGCATATGGGAAGATTAGTTGATATAGGAGAAGAAGAAACCATTAGTATAAAGTTTGTAGCTAAAGTACTTCATAGTGTTACTGATGAACTATACCAACAACGCTTGACGTCACCTGCAAAAACTGCGTAAAATAAATTGAACCATTGGCTTAAATTTGCATCCAATACCATGAGGCAATGGGATTCAACAAAGGGAGGGGGAAATGAACTTTAAAGCGCAATTCGCTTACAATCACAATGAACGCTTTCATGATTCAGGAAGAGTGTTCACTGACCATGAGCAAGCGCAGGTGTTCGCAAGTGCACAGGCTGATGTTGAGCCACGCATTAGTGACTACAGGGTTGCTGAGACACAGCAGGGAGCGAATTCGTTTGCTTACCTGAGTGAAGGAACGTTGCAGGTTGTGGAGTTGCACTAATTATGGAACTCAAAGACATTCCAGTTGATGTAAGAAGTGCCTTGTACAGTCGTGGATTTGCTGAGGCTGATATTCTCAAGATGTCTCCCTTCAGTATGTTCCATAACTTCTGCGAATGGGAAGGTTTGATTAACTGGAGTGATACCCTCTGGAACACAGTTCAGCAACTGGAACAACTCAAGTGATCGACGTCCTGAACATACTTACCTGTCGCAGTAAAGGTCAAGGTCATCAGAAGACTGTCCTGACTATTGACTGGTCTGGTATTAGTGAGGAGCAGTTACGTGTCCTTGCACGAAGTGCTATCATTCACTCACTTCAACACCTATACCGTCAGCCACTTCACAGTGTTCCAGAGGAACACGTGGTTAAAGCAGTTGACTTCGTGAAGGGTGAGTTGCACGAAGTACTAATTGACCGGCCAAAACCAGTTAGGCAGCAACTGAAGGGAGCGATGGAAACTAAACTGGAACAGATGCTTGCTGCACTGAGTCCACAGGAAAGGGAACAGTTGTTGGGTGAATTATAACTGGTGTTCAAATTTTGAACACAACTTACCATATTAACAAAGGAGAGACAAATGAGTGTCCGTTACCACAATCAGCCCAAAACTCGTCTAGCTCAAGCAGTCAGCCTAATGATGGTTGCTGGAGTTGATGAAGCATCAAAGATATCTCGTCACATAGGCTTCAGTGCATTCCAGTCAATGAAGTACCACTATCTGAATATTCGTAGTCATGCGAAAAGTGGAGCTGCTGCACTAAAGCGAGCTGCAAAGCGTAGAAACAATATTCGTAAACGTGCCTAGTCCTCACGATAAAAGGACGCGAAGGATTGGTCTCCTTAGCCTGTTGTACTCTGATACTGTCGCTGGCGCATAACCAGTTAAGGTATAGTCTGACCAACAACAGAGTACAATGGAGTAAGATGATCGGAGTCAGTGATGAGCTTAATGCAGCCAACTGCTAAGGAACGCAAGCGTCTTCACCGCAACTACCTTGCTTGGGTTCAGATCAACAAGTGGCTACGCTCAGACAGTTGCCTCAGTGAAGAAGAGCTTGCTGAGATTAAACACGAGTTACAAGAGAAACAAGAAACACAACCACAACTCTGGAGTCCTGACAGTGCGATGGACTAATTGGAAATCAAGTATTACCACAGCCAACGATGATGATATTTATCTTGAGTACTGCGATGCCACTTTGCTTGGTAATCTCGAAGCGCCAGATGAATACTACATCGAGTACAAAAAGATGACAGTCAACGGTGTTGACGTTCAACCTAAGTTGCGCATTGAACTGGCTCTCAGCACTCTACTAACTGATGACGAACTCGCCACACTGTTCAGCAATGCTAAGATCAATCCTTACGAAGGGTAAGAGAATGCCTAACATGATAGTTGATCGCCGTGGTATCTATGGGATGAAAAGTGCTCATTATCGTTTCCTTGATCCGTTGGAGTTTCAACGTCGGTTTGATCGGGGACGTCTGGTGGTGCAGTTCTTCCAGGGAATGACTACTATGTGGTCAGTGGATCAGAGGAAGATTGAGATTATGCTAAAACAGGCAAAGTCACAAGCTAACGTAGTTAACTGGAAGAGGAAGAAGTAAATGAAAGTCCGTCAACCGTGGTTGCTTATGGAATGGGGGTGGAAGTGATGGCCGGCATCTGGAAAACCGAATCCGAGGAATACGAGGACCACATGAACGAAATGGCTTGCGACGTTGGGATCGGCATCGAAGATTTGTCA
>Ga0068868_100000125_pt1 | contig 48958 bp, 37 predicted proteins | sample KBSMisM42_FD_64660 | JGI IMG/M metagenome (GOLD analysis project Ga0068868, IMG submission 64660) | Miscanthus rhizosphere microbial communities from Kellogg Biological Station, Michigan, USA - KBS Miscanthus M4-2 | ecosystem: Host-associated > Plants > Roots > Rhizosphere > Soil ...
CTGCCGGCGGACGATGCACTTCGTTTTCATCCGCTGCCGGTGCGCTTCTATCGCTACGCCGATGGGCTCTTCGTCACCGCGGCCGAGAATGCATTCCTACGCGGCCGACGCGTACTTCGCCTCGGCATGATGACCGCGGATGAAGCGATCACCGCGATGCTGCCGTTCCTCTCCGCCGACAACGACAGCGGCCGCAACCTCGGCGTTGCGGAGATGCTGGCCATTCCGGAGATGCTTCATGCCGCCGGCATCACTGTCGACGCCAAGAGCGTGGAAATCGTGACGGATGGCGGCACGTCCACGCTCGTCGCGCCGCCGTTTGGAACGGCTGCGCCTTGGGTGGCTAATGACGACGGCCGCAAGTTCGGATTCGCATACCGCGACGGCATCGTCCACGCCGTCATCGACGAAATCGGCAATGAAAAGAATGAGACATTCGCGGCGTTCGTAAACCGGCTGATGGCCTTTGTGCACACACATCACGTCGATGCGCTCGTGCTCGATCTTCGCCGCAATCCGGGCGGCAACGGCGCGTACAACAAGGCGCTGATTCATGCGCTGATCCGTGAGCCGAAGTTCCGCGAGCCTGGACATCTCTTCGCCCTCATCGGCCGGCGAACCTTTTCCGCGGCCACGATGCTCTGCAACGAACTGGAAAAGCACACGAACGCCTTCTTCATCGGCGAGATGAGCGGCGGAAAACCGGTCGGTTGGGGCGATTCAAAAAAGCTGCTCCTGCCGTCAAGCGGATTGACGGTTCGCGTATCGTCGCTTTACTGGCAACAGACCGACCCTCGCGACGCGCGGCCGGGCGTCGGCGTCGAGATCGACGCACCACCGACGTTCGCCCATCCTGACGCCGCATACGAACGCGTCGTGGACATCGTTCAGCGCTCACGAAAGCCGCACACGCTCGACGGGACCTGGACGGGAACGTTGATCATCGAGTGGGAGCGGGTGCCGGTGGAGATCGTCGATCGGCGGCTTCGGATTGCGGATCTGAAAATTGAAACGAAGCCGCTTCCACGATCAGCTCACGTCAACACGACAGCGAACGCCATGAAGTTCGACATTCGCGTCGGCGACGGGGTGGCGTTCGGGAGGGTGACGACCGCGGAGGGATTGGCGTTGCCGATGATTCTGACGAAGTTTTGAACAATCAGCCCGCGAGCAGCCGCATGTTTCGATCCCGAAAATGAGCGGCGAGCGTGACATTGCCATAACGCCGCGGAGCGGCTTCAGAGGGTAGCGAGGGGTGAGAGCGAAGCGAACACCCCTCGTAACGTTGTAGCGCCAGGAGTTCGTGCCGCGTCAGCGGCACTGGAAAAATCGACTCTCCATCCAGTGCCGCTGACGCGGCACGCTTCGTTTTCGACTCTTTTTCGAGGGGTGCGAGCGGTGAAGCTGCTCGCACCCCTCGCTACCTTCTTAAGCCGCTCACGCGGCGGTGTGAGCGAAGCACGAAACTCTCAATTCGCGTTGCCCGCTCTTACGCCGCGCGCGTGACCGGCAGCTTGAGCACCATGCTCGTGCCGACGCCTTCGATCGACGCCACCGTCACTTCGCCGCCGTGGGCTTCGACGACCTGCTTCACGATGTAGAGGCCGAGGCCCGTGCCGCTGCCGCCGCGGAGGGACTTGTTGCCGGACTGCTTGTACTTGTCCCAGATCTGCTGGAGCTCCGTCGCCTTGATGCCCATGCCGGTGTCGGTCACTGTGATCACGATCGACTCGGGGATCTCGTCCTTGCGCACGATCTGCGCGCCGACGGAAATCAGACCTTTTTTCGGTGTGAACTTCAGCGAATTCGAGATCAGGTTGATCACCGCCTGCGTCAGTTTCTCTACGCTGCCGATGATCTGCGGGACGTCGCGGCCGTGCGCGGAGAGGAGGAAGACCTCGTCGCGCGCGGCCACGCTCTGCAGACTGCGCACGGCGCGCTTGAGCAGGCCGGCGATGCGCACCGGCTCCTGCTCCACGGCGAAGCTGCCGGACTGGATCTTCGAGAAATCCATGATCTCGTTGATCAGGCTCATCATCCGTTCCGACTCCCGCTGCGCCTCGGTGAGCAGATCCGTGTGCAGCGTGTCGAGCTTCGAGTCCTGCGACAGCACGAACTCCAGCGTTCCCTGGATGCCGGACAGCGGGCCGCGCAGGTCGTGGACGATCTGCGCGGTGAAGTCGGATTTGGCCTGCTCCGCCTCGCGCTGCCGCGTCACGTCCTCGAACCAGAGCGCGACCGCGGGGATGGCGTAGTCGTCGGCCTGAATGATCTTGTCGACGCGATAGGTGCGCCCTTCGATGTCGACGTCGAGCGAGCGATGCGCGTCGGCATCGAGGAAAAAGCCCTGAAGCCAGCCGCGTTCACCGGCCACCGCGCGCGCGGCCTGCGTCAGCCACTCCTTCGCGTCCGTGCCGAACGTTGCCTCGAAGGCTTCGTTGCGCCATTCCACGCCGCCGTGTTCATTGACGATCGCGATCGGCGTTTTCAGATGTCTGGCGATGACGTACTTTTCGTCTGCATTCATTGCGGCACCGTGATCGCGCGCTCGTGCTGGAGCTTGGCGAGCGTGAAGAGCGTCGTGAACTGATCGAACGGACTGAGGATCAGCAGTTTCTGCAGGTCGAGGCGGCCGTCGATGAGCGACATCAGGTAGCCCTCCTGCGCGGTCAGGTTGAAGCGGTCAAAGTTCGACAGGAACTCCGCCGTCAGCTTCGGAATGGAATGCCAGCCCTTTGGATGAGCGAGGAAATCGCGAACGATCGTATTGCGCAGGATTTCCGTGTAGCCGCGCAGCGAGAGATCGTCGGGATACGCGCTGCGCGCTTCGACCAGCTTGAGGTACGTATGCCAGGCGCCGTGCTGGGCGATGGAGTCCGCGACGAGGCGGCTCCAGTCGGCGGTAGCCGGCGCCGTAGGGGAGGGAGCAGAAGACATTGCGGGCATTCTAATCTGCGTCCCATCTGCGTCATCTGCGGATAAACTCTCAACCTGTGTCTGCGCGCCGCAAATCAAAACTAATCCTCCTCGGCATCGCCATCATCCTCGGCATACCGGGCGGCTTCCTGCTCGCGCACGCCATCCGCGTGCCGCTGGTGAAATCGCTGGAGAACTATCAGCCGGCCATCATCACGCGCATCTACGACCGCAACGGAATCGGATTCGCCGAGTACTCGATCCAGAAGCGCATCGTGGTCGCCAAGCGCGACATGGCGCCGGCGCTGGTGCAGGCCGTCGTGGCCACCGAGGATGCCGATTTCTATCACCACGGCGGCATCAATCCGAAGGCGATCTTCCGCGCGGCATTGAAGGACATCATCGCGCGCAAGAAAGTCGAGGGCGCGTCGACGCTGACGCAGCAGCTCGCGAAGCAGGTTTTCCTCACTCCGGCGAAAGATTTCCGGCGCAAGATCAACGAAGCCTTTCTCGCCGTCGACATCGAGAAGAATTTCACCAAGGACCAGATCTTCGAGCTGTATGCGAATCAGGTTTACCTCGGCCATGGCGCGTACGGCGTCGAGGCGGCATCGCGGCTCTACTTCGGCAAGCACGCGAAGGACTTGACGGTCCCCGAGGCGGCGATGATCGCGGGACTGATCCGGGCGCCGATGTACTACAGCCCCATCACGCACATGGATCATGCGGTGGCGCGGCGCAACCACGTGCTGCGGCGGATGTACGAAGAGCGCTACGTCACCAAACAGCAATTCCAGCAGGCGGCGAATGCCCCGATCGTCCTCGGCACGTACAAAGAGGAAGCGCCGCGCGTGGGCGCCTATTTTTCGGAAGAGATTCGGCAGTACATCGAACGCAGCGACAAGTTCGGGGTCGAGAATCTCTACCAGCGCGGACTGAAGGTTTACTCGACGCTCGACCTGCGCATGCAGATCGCCGCGGAAACCGCACTGCAGCGCGGACTGCGGCGATGGGACCGGCGCCGCGGATTTCGCAAGCCGGCTCGGAATCTCGTGACCGAGGGAATCGATCCGAACGCGTACAAAGATCCGAGCTGGTCGAACGACGCGTACGTTCCGGACAAGCTCTATCCCGCGGTCGTGATGGCGGTCGACAAGAACGGCGTGACGGCGCGCGTCGGAAAAGACTCGATGACGCTGCCCGCGACGTCGTTCGCCTGGACGCAGCGCAAGACGATGGAGGGGACGCTCAAGACCGGCGACATCATCTACATCCGTCAGGACGAAGACGCGAAGACGCACGCGAAGAAGTGGATGCTCGATCAATTGCCGCAGGTGCAGGGCGCGGTGGTCATCCTCGACGTGAAGACGGGCGAGGTGCGCGCGCTGGTCGGCGGCTACGACTTCCAGATGTCGAAGTTCAACCGCGCCATTCAATCGCGGCGGCAAACGGGATCGTCGTTCAAGCCGTTCGTTTACGGCGCGGCATTCGAGAAGGGGCTCACGCCGGCGGACACGGTCTTCGACGAGCCGGTGGCGATTCCGGTCGGCAATCAGATTTACTCGCCGAAAAATTACTACGGCAAGTACGCGGGCATCGTGACCATTCAGCGCGCGCTGGAGCTGTCGATCAACGTACCGGCGGTAAAGACGTGGATGATGGTCGGCGCGAATCACGTCGTCGATTTCGCGCATCGCTGCGGCATCACTTCCGACATTCCTCGCTATCCGTCCACGGCCCTCGGCGCGGCGGGCGTGTCGCCGATCGAGATGGCCGGCGCGTACAACGTCTTCGCCAATCAGGGCGTCTACGTGAAGCCGCGCCTGGTGCGAAAAATTGTTGACCAGACCGACCGCGTGCTCGAGGAGCAATTGCCGGAGTTGTCCGAGGCGACGCAGGCGCAGGTGGCGTTCGAGCTGGCGCACGTGATGCGCGGCACGATCGACCGCGGTACCGGCTACGAGGCGCATGTGCTTCCTCCGCCGCTGGCCGGAAAAACAGGAACGACGAACTCCTACACGGACGCCTGGTTCCTCGGTTTTTCGCCGGAGTACACGATCGCGGTCTGGACCGGCTATGACGATCCGAGCCGCTCCCTCGGCGGAGGCGCGACCGGCGCGGAAGTCGCGCTGCCGATCTGGATCGACATCGTCAAACAGCTCGACACGCTGAAACTGCGGACGTCGCGTCCCGAGTTCGACATCCCGCCCGGCATCATCATGGCGCCGATGGATCTGAAGAGCGGCCGCCGCGGCATCGGTCCCTGCGAACGCGTAATCACCGAGGCCTTCATCGCCGGCCAGGAACCGGACAAGGATTGCAGCGGCGCGACGGTGGCCGTCAGCAAGCTGCCGTACTACCTGCAGAAGCCGTTCTATCAGCCGAAGGAGCTCGAGCCGACGCAAGCCGTCCCCGACGCCTCCGCGCGATCCGGCGAAGGCGCGGAATCGCCCGCCCCGAATGTGGATGAGGGGCCGAAGACGGCGGTCCCGCCGCCAACGACGACGACGGCGCCTCCGGCGACGAGCACCGTCCCGCCGCCGCCCGCGACGTCAACGTAGCGTCGGCGCTACGATGTTCAATCCGAGGCGGTTGTGGCCATGCCCTCGCGAATCACGCGATCGGCGAGCGCGTGCAGGCGCTCGATGAGCGCATCGAAGGCGGCTTGCCGCGTACCGTGCGTTGCCGGCGAAACGCCGCCGTAGGTCCGCGCCTGCAGGTCGCGTGAGCGGCCGAGGATTTCGATGCGGAAGTCGGTGTACATCGGGGCGTAGAGGTTTTCCGGCAGCGTCGCGGGATCGGCTTCTCGCAGCGCGGACGCGAGCTGGGCGAATTCAGCGTCCGTGAGAACGAGGCGGCGCGGGGGGCCGTAGCCATTGGCGAAAGCTCGAGCGACCGCTTCGCGTCCGCGCAGGCGTAAAAGGAATCCGCGTTCAGTTGGCGTGGGGCGATCGTCGCGACGCTGCACGGTCAGTCGAATCGTTTCCGGCGGAATCGCGCCGGAGGCGAGTCGCGACAACGCGTCGGCCAGGTTATCGACTGTCACACCGCCTCGGCTTGCGCGTTCGGTGACGGTGATGATCTCCGCCGCAAGAATCGCGAGCGCTTCCGACTGCGGTCCCTGCTCGATCTGCACGACGCTCTTGCCGATGCGGTCAACGTCAACGGTGACGCGCCCCTGCATCTTCATGAAGTCGCTGTCGCCTTCGCCGAAGCGCGAAGGCATCGCGGCGAAACGGGACTGCTCGATCGCACGGACGATGGCGCGAAGATCGGCGTCGGAGAGGCGCGCCGCGATGCGATCGTCGTAAATCGCGGCGCCGCTTCCGTACACCTCGGCGGTCGTCATCGCGCCGCTGCGGACCCAATCGACGCGCACGCGAAGACCCGAGGGCGCGGCGCCGCGGTTCATCTGTTCGATTGCGCGCTGCAGCGGCTCGTTCGTGCCCGGACGCTCCTCGGACTCTTCGCGAGCATCGCGGTCGATCGTCGTGCAATGCAGGGAGGCGAGTATGGCGATGAGAATCAGGCAACGAGTGCGCATGCAAAACGTGCGGCCTGCCTCCGGTCGGGGAGACAGGCCGCAACTCACATTATCGCTCAGCGCGCGACCTGCGGCGTCGTCGCGGTGAAGATGGACACCGGGCCGACGGCGAGGTTCACCGTCTTCACAATGTACATGCCTGCATCGGTGACCGGAACGTCGAACGACGCGATTCCGCCGGTCGACGTGGTCGTGCCGAGGACTGCGCCGGCGGGGCTGAGCAGAATGATCTGCATCGGCGCGCCGAGGCTGTTGTCGGCGTAGACGCTGAGCGACTGCACGCCCGGCGGGACGGCCACGCTCTGCAGCAGCCCCTCGGAGGGAGTGGCGGTGGCGCTGCTGGACGTCGTGGCGCCCGGTCCGGACGCTGGTTTGGACGTGATGACCGCCGACTCGACGCAGAAGCCGTCGACGTAGGCAACGCCCTTGGTGTTGCGAAGCTCGATCGTGTGATTGCCGGCCCCGAGTCCTGCGTAGCGCGCGCTGAAGCCGAACGATGGGTCGCGCGTCGCGCCGGTTCCAACGAAGCTGATCGTCTCGCGGAAGGCGTTGTCGACATAGACGTCGGCCGAACCGCCGGAAGCGCTCTTCGCGTAGTTGTACGTGATCGCGCCGGTCGAACCGGCCGGAACGTTGAAGCCGAGGGAGACCGAGGTTCCAGTTGTTTTTCCGGCCTGCATGCGGAAATGGCCGCCGCTGGCTTTCGTATCGTTGATGAGGTGCCATCCGTTCGCGTACGCGATCTGCGGATCGTTGTCGTCGAGACAATTGACCGTCGGCGGCATCGGACACGCGCCGCTGCCGGTTGTGACGTTGTCGACGAGGCCGGAGACGTTGACGGTGTAGCCGGGACAGATACCGCCTTCGTTGACGTCGCTGAGGACGACGACGAAGTTGTGGCCCGCGGGCACCTCGAAGGAGAAGGAGTGGAAACCGGCGTCAGGACTCTGACCTGCATCCGCGAGGTAATTCGCGCAGAGGTTCTGCGGATCGTAGCTGTCGAGATACGCCGAGGCCAGGATTTGGTTCGTGCCGCTGCACGACGCGTCGGCGTCGACATTGACGGTTACACACGCGGTGACGTCCGAAGCGTTCGTGAACGTGTACTGATCGAAGGAGCGGTTGCCGGTGCCGAGCGCCGCGGGACACGCTTTCGCCGATGCGCAGGAACTGGCCACGCTGTTGCGGCCGAGGCGCGCGGCCTGCTGCGCGTCGTCGGCGGTGATGGCGCCGGTCCTGGTGATCGCGGCGGCAGGGCAGGTGGGAACGCTGAACGAGGTCGTCGAACCGCCTTGATCGGAGGCGATGGAGAGCGTGAAGTCGATCGGTACGCCGCAGCGGAAACCATCGGCGGAGGAGGTAGAAACGGAGAACGGCGCCGTCGACGCTTTCGAACCGTCGCGCGCGATCGTGCCGTACGTTGCCTTCGGCTGGTTCACGGTCACGCCGGGCGTTGACGTCGTGAGCGTCGCGGTGACGCCGGTGGCGATCGCGCAGCCGACGTTGGCCACGCTGACCGCGACCTTGACGCATTCGTCGCGATTGATCGCGCCGTTGTTGCTCGCGCTGCTGTCGTCGATCGTCGACGACGCGAAGGTGAGTTTCGGCGAGCCGGTCAGGCAGAAGTTGCGCGATGCGGTGCCGTTCGCGGCGACGGTGACGCTCTGCGATGCCGACGGCGCGCAAAGGCGCAACGGCGCGGACGCCGAGACGGTGTAGCTGCCCGGCGGAACGATGATCGAGTAGCGGCCGTTCGAATCGGTCGCGCCGGAGAATCCGTTGCTGACGCTGACCAGCGCGTTCGATACCGGCGCTCCGGTGACGCAGTCGGTGACGACGCCATTGATCACGCCCTGCGCCGGCGCGGTGCAACTCGAATAGCGGAAGGTCCCGATGCGCGTCTTCCAGTTGAACTGCCCTTCGCCGGGCAGATACTCGGCCGTGTACCAGAACGTGCAGCCATCGAACGGATCGACGGTCATCGTGCTGTAGTCGCCCCAGCGATTGCCGGTGGCGATCTGCGTTCCGGCGCTGGCCTTCATCAGAATCTCCGGCCCGAGAACGCCGGGCGGATCGCTGGCCAGACGACCGGCGACGTCGATCTCCGGGAAGAGCGTGGAGCTGGTCTTCGTGTAGCCGACCAGCATGTTGCCGGCGTTGTCCATCGCCGCGGAAGCCATGAAACGATGATCGACGTTCGGCGCGGCGCCGGTCCAGGTGCTCTGCTGGACGATCGTCGGCGTCGTGCCGGGATTTCGCAGTTCGTACCAGCGGACGCCGGCCTGGTGCGCGGAAGCGTTGACGGTGTGATTGAGAACGAGCGATTCGTGATCGCCGAAATTGCGGTAGGCGACGCGGTACATGAGCCGGTCGGAGACGCCGTCCAGCCAGTAATCGACCGGCGTGTACGGGGCGCCGTTCGCGTCGGTGGCGGCCGGCATCGGCTGCGGAACGCATGGCCGCGCGCCCGCGCCGAGGGCTGTGTTCGTGGCGATGGTGATCGGAAGAAACGCCGTGCACAGCTCGCCGTTGAACGGAGCGCCGGACGCGTCGACTGGGCCGGTGACGACGAGCGACGGTGCGGCGCCCCACGTCGTCTTCACTTTCCAGACGTGAACGCCATAGCCGAGCGTGCCGTCGATATCGGGACCGGCGTGCTGCAGGATGTACTCCGGGGATCCGGCCGGAGGTGGCGTGAGGCTGTCGAGATCGGCCGGCAGCGCGCCCCAGTAAATGAGTGCGCCGGGAACGCTCTCGCCGAAGCCGTGGAACTGGAACGTGGCCGGGAGGCCGGCCAGCATCCGCTGGCGATCGAAAACGTAGAGGCCCTGTTCGCTCGTGCTGGTTCCGAACTGGTGCGTCGTGACGTAGTAGCCATCCGGCCAGACGCCCATATGCGGATAGTCGACGAAGAGCGCGGGATCGGCGTCGGTCGAGGTGCGGAAGTCGTAGAGGTAGTAGGAGCCGAGCGGGTCGCCGGTCATCGAGACCGCCACGCATTGATGCGAGAAGGAGCCGTCCGTGGCGAACACGGCGAACTGCGTGAGGATCCAGCGGTCGGCCAGGATGTCGTACTGGACGAGGGGATCGCCGTCGTTATGCGTCGCGCAGGTCCCGCCGAGGCTCTGGAAAAGCGTGTTGCCCTTGACGGGGCCGTAGAGCAGCTTGCCGCTCTTGTCGTAGACGGCGATCTGCGTGTTCACCCATTGAACGTAGTGATTCTTGCCGATGCGGCCGGTCGTATCCGGCGGCGCGGAGTTGGAGACGCCGACACCGTCGAAATTGATGCCGATGACGTCCGGCGAGTGGGCGGCGGTGGTTCCGTTCTGCACGATCGGATCGACCGGGGTGGGAACGCCGGAGGGACCGGCGCGCCGCGGCTGCTCCATGTTCTTGACGATGAACTTGACGTCCGCTTTGTTGTCGGGAGGTACGAGCGTGCCCAGCGGAGGCGAGACGACAGGAGCGGCCGGCGTGCTGACGATGTCGGCCAATGCGGCAGGAAGACAAAGAAGCGAAGCGAGGATGATCGCGGCGACAGAACTCACAGAACGCATGAAAGCTCTCCCTCTCAGAATGAGCGTTGCCGGGGTTTTTACTCTCCAACTTGGCGGCGCACATAACACTATGTGGTAGTGACGCGACCAACATTAGCAAGAGTTACACCAAGGGACTGGGGCAGAGGCGTCGGCATAGCCGGCCTAAGAGCCGTAGCCCACGGTTTTAAACCGTGGGAATCTGTTGCGCGCGGGGTTTGCGAGCCCGCTTGAGCGGGCGAAAGAAAGCTTTCTCTCGGGCGCCAAGGCGCGCTCCTCCAAATCGAACGGATCCGCTGATCCACGCTTGAAAGCGTGGGCTACGGCTCTTACGCCGGCTACGCCGACGAACAGCCGATCGCCTTAGTTGAACTCGCTGTCGACCGTCAGCCCCGTCATCGTCCATCCGGTGGGGCTGGACGAGAGGTCCGCTGTCGCCTCGTGGCGTTTCGGGTCGGGGAGGAGCGCGGCGCCGACGTTGTTCGGCTGCCACTTCCAGGAGATCGTGACGTGCGAATTCGCGTGGTCGCCTTCGATGGCGACGATGGAGTCGAAATGGCGCGTGGCAATCGGGAACGTCCACGACGTGCCATCGTCGACGAGGCCGTCGAGGTGGAGGAGGCCGTCGCGCGTGAGCGTTCGCGTTCCGTCGGGCGCCTGCTCGATATAGCCGGCCTTCTGTAGCGCCGCGACGATCGCAGCGTCGGATACCGAGGTCGCTGATTTATCGACGCGCGCGGTGTACGGCGCCGAAAAGCGTTCGTCGATTTCGACCAGGTAGCGAACGCGTTCGGCGTCGAGTCCGCCCGGATACGCGGCCGGCTTGTGCTTCGACTCGATGTGCAGGCCGGACTCGCGGGCCGCTTTCTCCTGCCGCGCTTTCGCCACCACCACCGCTTTGACGCACATCTTCGGCATCACGACCAGCAGCACGATGGCGATCACGATGGGGATGCCGACGGTGCGGAGGATCCGCGTCTCGTCGGTCATTTCACGTAGCGATTGATCATGTCCACCATCTTGTCGCGCGTGAGCGGCTTGCGCATCCAGGCGTTGGCGCCGGAGCTGGGGAACATCTCTTCGAGCGATTTCTCGGGGAGATCGGAGATGAGGACGATGGGGATGTCCTTCTTGCTCGACTGCGACTTGAGCACTTCGCTGAGCCGGTTGCCCTTGATGCTGGGCAGGTTGACGTCGAGAAAAATGATGTCGGGGGAGTTGCTGGCCAGAACGTGATTGAACTCGATCCAGCTTGCGGCGGTGAGCACCGTACATCCTTCGCGCTCGAGCAGAGCGCGGCCCAGCTTCAGGACCAGCGGGTTGTCGTCGAGAATCAACACGGCGACATTCGCCAATTTAGGCGGCATCAGTACATCCTTCCTTCAAGACCGTTTGCGTGACGCGATTTTGACGCATGATACATTTTCCCGCCGCTGCAAAGACATGGACGAATTCAATTTTACCGAGCCGCCGAGCGACATCTCGACCGAGCCTGCCGCAGACCCTCTTCCGTTCCGCCGTCCCGCCGACTACTACGCGGCGCCTGACAGCAATCTCCGTCCGCTGTTTCCGAGATGGGTTCCGATCGGATGCGGATGGGCGTCCTTGTTGTTCGTGGTCCTGCTCTTCGTGGCCGGATCGTTTGCGCCGAAGTCGGGCACCGCGCTGGAATGGCTTTTCGGCAAGATGGAGAGCGACATGACGCCGCACTTCGCGAAGAACGTGACGCCGGCGCAGAAGGCCGCGTTCGCCGCCGAGATGAAAACGCTTCGCGCCTCGGCGAAAGCAGGAAAGCTGAAGCTCGACAAAACGCAGAACTTTCTCAAACTGGCCACCGACGTCGACTCGGACGAGAAGATCGATCCGGCAGAAACCGACAGGCTGATCGCCGCGCTGCGCGACATCAATCGCGGAGTGAAGTAGTAGTTTCATGGAATCGTGGTGACGGTAGGGCCTCCCGCGATATCGTCGGCGAAGCCGGCGTAAGAACCGTAGCCCACGGCTTCGAGCCGTGGGAAAGCAGATGTCATCCGACTTGTGAGCCCGCCTTGGCGGGCGAGAGAAAGCTTTCTTTCGCCCGCTAAAGCGGGCTCCCAAAATTGACCCGCATGACGTTCCCACGGTTGAAACCGTGGGCTACGGTTCTTACGCCGGCTTCGCCGACGGGATACTTCCTAATCTACGAATCGACTAATCACTAATCTACTAGTCCAAATGAACTTCAAGCTCATCTCGCCCTTTACGCCGCAAGGCGATCAACCCGAGGCCATTCGCCAGCTCACGGAAAGCGTCATGGCCGGTACCCGCGATCAGGTGCTCCTCGGCGTGACCGGTTCCGGCAAAACTTTCACGGTCGCCAAGGTCATCGAGAACGTCAATCGGCCGACGCTCGTGCTCAGCCACAACAAAACTCTCGCAGCGCAGCTCTATCAGGAGTTCAAGAACTTCTTTCCCGAAAACAAGGTCGAATACTTCGTTTCGTATTACGACTACTACCAGCCCGAGGCCTACATCCCGCAGAACGATCTGTACATCGAAAAGGAGATGACCAAGAACGACGAGATCGACAAGCTGCGTCTCGCCGCGACCAAGGCGCTCTTTGAACGCCGCGACGTCATCATCGTCTCCTCGGTGTCCTGCATCTACGGCATCGGCGATCCCGATCTCTACCACTCGATGCTCGTCTTCTTCGAGCGCGGCGTCGACAAGCCGATGACGCAGTACCTGCGACGTTTGACCGAAATGCAGTACGAGCGGACGCCGTACGACCTGTCGCGCGGCACGTTTCGCGTGCGCGGCGACGTGCTCGAGCTGTGGCCTGCGTACGAGGACGACGCGGTACGCATCGAATTTTTCGGCGACGAGATCGATAAGATGACCCGCATCGATCCGATCACCGGCCGCACCTCGGGGCGCGAATACGATCGCCTCGCGGTGTATCCCCGCACGCACTACGTCACGCCGCGCGAACGGCTGATGGTAGCGATGGAGAACATCCGCACCGAGCTCGATGAACGCGTGGCCGAGCTGCGCGCGAACGATCGCCTGCTCGAAGCGCAGCGGCTGTCGCAGCGGACGATGTTCGATTTGGAGATGATTGCGGAGCTCGGCTACTGCAACGGCATCGAGAACTATTCGCGGCATCTGTCCGGACGCCAGCCCGGCGAGCCGCCGCCGACGCTGATCGATTATTTTCCAAAGGACTTTCTGCTCGTCGTCGACGAGTCACATCAGACGATCCCGCAGGTTCGCGCGATGTGGGGCGGCGACCGCGCGCGCAAGGAGACGCTGGTCGAATACGGCTTCCGCCTGCCGAGCGCGATCGACAACCGGCCGCTGTCCTTCGATGAGTTCGAAGGAAAGCTCACGCAGATCGTCTACGTCTCCGCGACGCCCGGCCCGTTCGAGATGGAAAAGACCGGCGGGCTTTTCGCGGAGCAGGTGATCCGTCCGACCGGATTGCTGGATCCGAACATCATCATCAAGCCGGTCAAAGGTCAGGTCGACGATCTGATCGGCGTGATCAAAGAGCGCATCGCGAAAAGCGAGCGCGTGATGGTGACGACGCTGACGAAGCGGATGGCCGAGGATCTGACGCGCTACCTGATGGAGCTTGGCATCAAGGTCAACTACCTGCACTCCGACGTGGAGACGCTGGAGCGCATCGCCATCATCCGCGACTTCCGCGTCGGCACGTACGACGTGCTGGTCGGCATCAACCTGCTGCGCGAAGGGCTCGATATCCCGGAATGCTCGTGCGTGGCCATCCTCGATGCGGACAAGGAAGGGTTTCTCCGTTCGCAGACGTCGCTGATCCAGACCATCGGCCGCTGCGCGCGCAACCTTGAAGGGGTGGCCATTCTGTATGCGGACAAGATGACCGATTCGATCAAGTTCGCAGTCGCCGAGACCAAGCGTCGCCGCGAGATCCAGCAGGCGTACAACGAGGCGCACGGCATCGAGCCGGCCTCGATCATCAAGGCCATCGACAGCGATCTGGTGAAGATGGCCAACCTCGATTACTTCGAAGTGCCCGGCGGTCCGACCTCGAAAGCGCGCCTCGACCTGACGGAAGGGGAGGATCTCGACAAGGCGATCGCCCGGCTGACGAAGGAGATGAAGGACGCGGCCAAGAACCTCGATTTCGAAAAGGCGGCGGAGATCCGCGACAAGCTGCGCGAGTTGAAAGAGATTCGCATCTTCGTATGAAGAGGCGTTCACCACGGAGGCACAGAGGACACAGAGAACACCTCTGTGATCTCTGTGTCTCTGTGGTGATATCAATCCCCTAATGTCGCGAATCGCCATCGTCGGACCAGTCTTCCCCTTCCGCGCCGGCATCGCGTATTGCACGACGCGGCTGGCCGAGGAGATGGGCGCGGACGTCGTCTCGTTCTCGCGTCAGTTTCCGAAACGTTTCTATCCCGGCGGCGACGACGTCGATCCGACGCTTCCCCGCGCGAAGGGCGACTTCATCATCGACGTGATGAACCCACTCACCTGGCTGCGCGCCGGCTGGCGCCTGCGGCGCTACGACGCGGTCATCTTCGTCTGGTGGGTGTGGCTCTTCGCGCCGGCGTATCTGACGATGATCGCGATGCTTCGCCGCCGCACGCGCGTGATCCTGCAATGCCACAACGTCGGCGACAAGGAGCCGGCGGCGTGGAAGCGGTGGCTGACCAACCGCGTCCTCCGCCGGGGCGACGCGCTGGTCGTGCACGCGCAATCCGAAGCGCGCGAAGCGTGGACGCGATCGGGCGGACGACAGGTGGTGAAAACCTTTCTCCCGGTCCACGAGCTCGGCGGTGCGATTCCATCCCGCGCCGACGCACGCGCAACCCTCGGCATCACCGCGCCGAACGTCGCGCTCTTCTTCGGACACGTTCGACCGTTCAAAGGACTCGATATCGCGTTGCGGGCCTGGCGCGAACTGAAATCCAACGTGCTGCTGGTCGTGGCAGGGGAGGCGTGGTGGGAGAAGGCGGCGGAGTACGAGGCGTTAGCGGGCGAGAACATCCGCTTCGACTTCCGCTTCATCCCCGACTCCGAGATCGCCACCTTCTTCGCGGCCGCGGACGTCGTCCTCGCGCCGTATCGCATCGAGGCGCAGAGCGGCGTCGCGCTGACGGCGTTTCACTTCGCGCGGCCGGTCATCGCCACGACCGTCGGCGGGTTGCCGGAGATCATCGACGGCAGCAACGGCATCCTCATTCCGCCCGAGGATCCGTCCGCGCTTGCGAAGGCGATCGACGAATTCTTCACCACGCGCGACCGCGCCGCCATGGAACGCGCCGCCGCGGCCTCGGCGCGCCGCTACTCGTGGCCGGAATACGCTGCTGTGTTCGCGGCCTTAGTGGACGGGAGATGAAACTCAACCCCAGCCGCATCAAAGTCGGCCTCGAGCTGACGTCCAAGTGCAACCTTCGCTGCGGCATGTGCCCGCTGCCGGTGCTGCGCCGTCCGTACGAGGACATGGCCTGGCCGATGGTGGAGAAGGCCGAGCGCGAGATTCACGGCGCGGGGCTGAAGCTCAAGTGGTTGCACGAGATGGGGGAGCCGCTGCTCTACGCGCGCATCGACGACGCCATCCGCCTTTTCCCCGAGGCCAGCCTGTCGACGAATGGGCTGGTGTTGACCGAGGAGATCGGCGCGAAACTGCTCGCGTCGCCACTGAAACGAATTCGCATCTGCGTCGACTCTGTCAATCCCGAGGTCTATCCGCAACTGCGCACGGGCGGCGACTTCGACAAGCTGGTCGTGCTGACGAAGGCCTTCCTCGCGCAGGCCAAAGGTCATCCGATTCGCATCGAGATCCAGAAAATGCGCTCGCGGCTCACGCTCACCGAAACCGTCGATGACTTCCGCAATCTCTTCGATCTAAAGCAATACAAGAACGCGCGCGTGATCGAGAAGACGTGCGAAGCGCTCGACGTCAACGAAGAGACTGACCTTCACGGCAAGTTCTATGGCTGCGTGCAGGGAGCGTTCTTCACGTGGGTGGTGATCTTCGCCGACGGCCGCGTCACGCACTGCTGCTACGACGCGCATGGCGATCAGGTCCTCGGCGATCTGAAGACGCAGACGCTCGACGAGATCCTCGATTCGCCGCGCTTCGCCATCATGCAGGACGCCTTCGCGCGCCGCGACTTCACCAACCTGCCGCGCTGCGCGGAGTGCTTCAAGCATGGCGGAGAGTCGAATGCGTTCAATGACGTCCTGACCCGCGTGCAGAATCTGCCGGGAGTCGCGAAGGACGTCGTCCGCAAAGTGATCGACGTGCGGTATCGCACGTGATCCACATTCTCAACATCGTCTTCGGCCTCATCCCCACGCTGATCCTCGGCGCGAGCATCGCGGCCGGAGTGGACGACGACCGTCACCACCGAAGGATTTTTGTCCTCGTTTATGGTCTATGGTCGATCACATTGGCGATGTGGAACTGGATGCGATCGGCCCCTGCCGCGTGGGTGATCCTCTGGAGCATCGCGGGTGTGACCGCGCTCGGCATGCCGGTTGCGATGCGGTCGTTTCGCCGGGACCCTCGGAGGGAAACATGAAACGTTCGTTGCTCGTCTGCACCACGCTTTTCCTCGCAGTCGGTTGTGCCCATCAGATTTCGCAGAAGACGACTCCGGTTCGGGTGGTCGTCAATGCGACGCCCGAGGTCGCGCGTCAGTTCGACGCCGCTGCATTGCAGCGCATGACGGAGTTGGCGGTGAGCCACGTGGCGCTCACCAATCCGCGTCCGGTTCAGCTCACCGTCGAGATCAATCTCGATTCGACGGATGAGCTTTTCACGATGCCGAACGATCATCTGAAGTCCGGGAAAACGATCTCCTGGAAGTCAATCTTCGACGGAAACGGGGAGCAGCCGATTCACGGCGGCGCCGGTCAACATTCGGCTGATGAAATGCGCGTCATGACCATTCGCCACGAGAAGTCAGGCCGGCCGGTGGTGGTCGGGACCTACGCGATCGTCGGCGAGATGGGCGCGAAGCTGGAGTGGGAGCCGATCGTCCTGCTCTCCACCGATCCGGGATTTTCGGGACCACGAGCGCAACAGCAGTCGATGCGCGCGGCCGCTCAATATCTCGCCGAACGCGTCATGCTCGCCGACGAGAGCCTGCGGCTCCGCGAGGAGCGAGGGTCGTGGAGACCGTAACGAGTCGCGCTCATACCCAAGGAGAAACCATGAACCGATCTATTGCTCTGCCTCTCATCGCCGTCTGCATGCTGGCCTTCGGCTGCGCGACGCAGCCATCCACACCGGTTGCGGTTAACGTCACATCCGATACGGCGACCAACAACTTCGTGAAGAACTTCCGCGACGTAACGGTCAGCACGATCGCGCAACAGGTTCCCAACGCGCGTCCAATGACCGTCAGCGTCAAGCTCGATCTCGCCGAACAGGTTCAAACGACGCCGGGTATGGCGTTGACGCAGCAGGTCAATGACAGCCGCGCCGTGGCGCCGCTGAGTAACGACCCGATCGACAGGCCGCAGCCAACGGTGCCGGTCTACAACTCGGCGTTTCAAAACAATACCTCTCGCCAGATCACGTCCTACCGCGTCGTCTACACGATCAGCGACGCTTCCGGACAGGTCGTCGACTCGGACCAGCTGATTCTCGACAAAGGTCACCTCGTCGATGCCGCCTCGCATGCGTCGATCAGCACCAGGAACGGGCTCGTCGGCGACACCGCCAACTTTCTCGCCGCGCGCGTCAGGACGCTCAGCCATTGAAGCGTTCGCTGATCCTCATCGCTCTGCTGCTGCCGGCGATTGCGGCGGCAGCGGAGCATGTTTCGGCAAGCGATCTTGCCGCGATTCACGCCGTACTTGATCAGCAGGCGGCCGCATGGAATCGCGGCGACATCGACGCCTACATGGCCGGCTACGCCCAAAGCGACGACACGATGTTCGTCGGCACGGACGTGACGCGTGGCTGGACGAAAGTCCGCGACCGCTACAAAGCGAAATACGACTCGCCCGCGAAGATGGGCACGCTCGTCTTCTCCGACCTCGATCTCCGCCCCGTCGGCCACGACGACGTCATCGTCACCGGCGCCTGGAAGCTCACGCGCGAAGCCGACACCCCGCAGGGCCGCTTCACGCTGATCTTCCACCGTCGAAGTGAAGGGTGGCGGATCGTGTACGACCATTCGTCGTGAAGCAGTGGATTAGTGATCAGTAGATCAGTGGATCAGGATGTGGCCGTGTTGGCTCAGTTTTCCTGATCTACTAATCTACTAATCCACTGATCTACTGACTTACCGGAACGACACCGGAATGTCGTCCATCGTCAGCACCCCCGGACGCGCGCTGACCACGCGCGGGATCGAATTCACCACCATTGCCGCTGTGGCGCGGTCGCCGTGGACGCCGCCTTTGATCTCCATCTCCACGTTCGGCACGCCATGCACGATCACGCGATCGGCCGCCACGTCCTCGGCGCCGACGTACATGCGCAACTCCAGGCTCACGTTGATTCTGCCCTTGCCGTAGATCGTCTGATGAACGCCCGCCACCTGGCCGGGCGCGCAGGTCAGGTACTGCGTCTTCACCTCGCGCTTCGCGATGATCGGCTCGATCTTCTCGTCGCTGACCGATTCGAACTCCACGCCGAGGCCGTTGCCGACCATCATCAGCGACTCGCGCAGGCCCATGTGCTTGATCTTGCCGGCATCGACGGCGGCGCGAAATTCATCCGGCGTCATCCCCGCGCCGACCTTGCGCTGCAACGGTTCGCGTCGCGTCGACGCGTTCTGGATGCGGATGATCTCCACCGCGTCGATCTGCTGGCACACCGAGGTCACGGTGAGCGGCAGCTTGTCCATGACGAAGCCGGGATTCACGCCGGTGCCGAGAAGCGTCACGTTCTTCGCGCGCGCAACCTGCTGCAACTCCTCGCGAATCTGATGGTCGAGCGGGAAGGAGAGCTCCTCGCACGTCGACACGACGTGGCATCCGCGATCGAGAAGCTCCTTGAGCTGCCCCGAAACGTCGCGAAGGCGAGAGCCGGTCGAGTGGGAGACCACGTTCGGATGTCCGGTGATCTCGCGCGTAACCTTGACGCCGACTTCGCGATCGAGCCCGATCACTTCGCCGAGGTCCTTGCCGACCTTGTTCGGGTCGACGTCGACCGCCGCGACGACTTTCAGCCACGGCTTCGTCAGCAACAGCCGCGCGATCTCCGCCCCAATCGGCCCGATTCCGTACTGCGCGACTGTGATCGGTTGAACAGGATTCATCAATGCCCCTCCGCGAAAGTGCGCGGATTGTAGTGGATGGTGAGGCAGTGGATTAGTGGATCAGTCGATCAGGGGTCCCGCCGCCTTCCTGATCGACTGATCACTGATCTACTGATCCACTGACTCAAACAGCTCCGGCTGCTCCTTCGCCGGCTCTTCGTCGTCTTCATCGATGAAGTTCGACACGCCAATCCCCGCCAGCCGGTAGCGGCTCGAAGGACCAAAGTCGAATCGCGTCAGCAGCTCCGCCCCGATTCGCGCCAAGTCGTCGCCACTCGACGGAATCGATTCCGGCGTCAACCGCCGCGTTGCCGTTTTGAAATCGCCCGTGCGTAGTTTCACGGTCACCGTGCGGCCAACGAGTTGTTTGTCGCTTAGCGATTGCCAAAGCTTCTGCGCTTCGCCGCGGATGTATTCGGTGACCTCTTCGAGCGTGATGTCGGTTGCGAACGTGTTTTCGCTCGACCACGACTTTCGCTTCTGACTCGGCACAACGGGCGACTCGTCGATGCCGCGCGCCAGCTCCCAGAGCCGCGTGCCCCATTTGCCGAAGCGCGTCACGAGTTGTTCGGCGGTGAACGAATGCAGGTCGCCGACCGTGGCGATGCCCATCTCCGTCAGGATTTTCTCCGTGGCTTTGCCGACGCCGGGGATCTTGCGCACGTTCAACGGCATCAGGAATCGCTCGACCTGATGCGGGCGGATCACGAAGCAGCCGTCCGGCTTTCTCCAATCGCTGGCGATCTTCGCCAGGAACTTGTTCGGCGCCACGCCCGCCGACGCGGTGAGCTGCGTCTCCGCTTTGATCTCGCGCCGGATCGTCTCCGCCGTCTCCGTCGCCGTCGGAATCCCGGTCAGCTCCTCGGTCACATCGAGGTACGCCTCATCGAGCGACAGCGGCTCGACCAGCGGCGTGTGGCGCTCGAAGATGCCGCGAATCTGCCGCGACACTTCGCGGTACTTGTCGAAATTCGGATGGATGAACGTGCCATCGGGGCAGAGCCGCTTCGCGCGCGTGGCCGGCATCGCCGAGTGCACCCCGAATTTGCGCGCCTCGTACGACGCCGCGCAGACCACGCTCCGCTCGCCCGGCCAGCCGACGATGACCGGCTTGCCGCGCAACTCCGGCGCGTCGCGCTGCTCCACGGACGCGTAAAAAGCGTCCATGTCGATGTGGATGATCTTTCTCACGGAAGACAAATGTTGAATGTTGAATGTTGAATGTTCAGTGTTGAATGTTGAATGATGGGATGGCGGGGCGTCACTCAACATTGAACATTCAACATTCAGCATTCAACATTTCGCTTTCATCGCTATCGACGCCCGCGTTCCTCGTCGACCGCAACATTGTCGAGCAAAACTGCCTTCGCATGCGCGCCAGGGCCCTCTCCTCGGGGGTCGCATTCCGTCCGCACGTGAAGACGCACAAGACCATCGAGATCGGCCAGATGCAGCACGGCGGCGCGGCCGGTCCGATCACCGTTTCGACCATGGCCGAGGCGGAGTTCTTCGCCGACAGCGGGTTCGGCGACATCACGTACGCGGTGCCGATCGCGCCCGAAAAACTGCCTCGCGCGGCGGCGTTGGCGGCTCGAATCGAACGGCTGAACATTCTCATCGACAGCGAGCTCGCTCTACGCGCCGTAGAGGAGTTTCACGCCGCGAACGGAACCGTTTTCGACGTCTTCCTCAAAGTCGACTGCGGCTATCACCGCGCCGGCGTCGATCCGAACGATCCCGACAGCGCGCGGCTGGCCATGGCCATCGCCAATTCGCCCGCCGTTCACTTTCAAGGGTTGCTGACGCATGCCGGCCACTCGTACAACGCGTCCGGCATCGAGGAGATCCGAAGAATTGCCGCCGAGGAGATCGAATCGCTGACGAGATTCCGCGCGATCCTCGGCATCGACGATCTCACGCGCAGCATCGGCTCGACGCCGACGCTCGCAACCGCCGACACCTTCGCCGACACCGACGAGATCCGCCCCGGCAACTACGTCTTCTTCGACGCCTTCCAATCCACCCTCGGCTCCTGCACCCGCGACGAGGTGGCGGTGTCCGTCCTCGCGACGGTCGTCGGCTCCTACCCCGAACGAGGCCAGGCCATCATCGACGCCGGCGCCCTCGCTCTCTCAAAGGACACCAGCCCCGACCACCTCGATCCCAACTTTGGCTTCGGCCTCGTCTGCGACGTGAATCTCAACCCGCTTCCCGCCCGCCTCATCGCCCTCTCGCAGGAGCACGGCAAACTCGCGACGAGTGTTCCGCTCCCGGTCGGCACGCGGCTTCGCGTGGTCCCCAACCACTCCTGCCTCACCGCCGCCATGTACGACCGCTACCACGTGATCGACGGGGGCAACATCGTTGACGAATGGCGGCCGGTTCGGGGTTGGTGAGAACAGCGGATTACCCCCAAGCATTCGAGGCATGCAGGGCAGGCCCCCTCGATCAAAGACGTCTGACGCCCGTTCGTACCTGGGCACGTAGTCTTTTTGCGTAGTGGCGAAATTCGACGGGTCAGTCCCATTCAAGCCGTTTACCCGTGTAGGTATCAAGGTCAACCTCAGTGCTATCACCCTTCTGCCTAAGAGCATGACCGAACAGAATCATCTGATTTCGCATCGTTCTTCTAAGCGATGGGACGGGGTCACCGTCTGGGAACTTTGAGAGAGGCACCCACCTTCCAAAAGAACGGCGACACTCGTGGACTGTCATCTCGTGCGTCTCTTCGCCATCGGAAACATGAAGATGTAAAGCTTCTCGGAGCAGTGGTCGCTCAAGAGGTATTACTTTCCACCAGTAGCCCGCGCCGGGGAAGTGCTCAATATATTGAAATATGCTATCGAACCACGCACTCCATATTGCGGGTGCCTGTGCATTGAGCTCGAGCGCAAATCGCAAGAGCGCCCTCAGAAGAGGAACCGCGACGCGCGCTCCCTCTCCAGCGTCCAAGAATAGCCGACTAGCCGCCGGTCTCGGGACGCGGGTACGCACGTCAATCCAGCGGGCCGCTCCGTAAGGAAATATAATGCGGCCGCCACGTCCAGCCATGGGATCCCATTCCGTGATCCCGGCCGGCAGATCAATCCCGAGGAGTGCCAGACGATCGGGACCCTCAAGGTCCGGAGAATCTCCAAAGTCCGACGCGTACTCCGCCCACCTGAAGTCGCCTGACACTAGAATCGGCGCAAGCTCCTCGATCGAAGTCCAGTGTCGGCTGACTATCGGTTGGTCGAACCACCTACGAACCATAGCTCGTTCATCACCCGAAGAGCTGAGCCACCATTCATTAAAATTTGCTATTATGAGTTTCTCGGGACCACGATAAGGCGTCTCGCCTGCTTGGAACACATCGTCAAGATTTGAATAGATGCGTCTCACGGCGGACACTAGCGCCGGTAACCCTACGACTTCGAGTGAGCGGCCGATACGCAGATGGCCAAGTGATGGCACGGCGTTGCCGGTGCCGTCCTGCAAGGCCCATATCCATAGTTTGCCTCGTAAGCCGTCACAGAACGGGTATCGCTCAATTGGAACCAGTAACGGCACGACGAGCTTTACCAGCGATTCTGAAATACGGATCGTGGGCGGCCAAACTGTCAGCGCTTCTCGAGCGTTGTTCGTTGTAATCTGCTGATTTTCCCAGCGCAAGGCTGGGATCGTAACGTCGGCTGTCGGACTGATGATCCGCAGATCGTACTCCGCGTTGGCGGCAAAAGTGTCTAGCACCTCGCGTACATTTATCTTTGTGCCCGAACGCAGATGCACTCGTATCCGTGTCCCGGAGTAGACGGGCGGGCCATCATCCTCTGGATTGATGCCTTGGACACGAAAGTGAGGGCGATGAGTAGTGGCGATCACTTGAATCGTGAAGTATTTTGTGGGGCCTTCGATTAGAATATGCAAAGGCTCGCTTCGATCATTGTATGTTTCAATCTCAATTCGATCTGCGACCATGAAGCAGGAAAGAAACCCTATTCCAAATTGGGAGGTCGCCTCCAGTTCAATTCCATTCTCTCGGAGCCGCTTGCGCTCGATGTCGAACTCCGTTGAGCGATAGTAGCTACGGCCAACGCGCATAAAATACTTTTCGATGACGGATTTTGACATCCCGACCCCGTTGTCCTGAAATATAATTCGTGGTGCGTCGGTGTCGCCGCTGTAATCCCAAATTGTGATTCTCGGTGTGTAGGACGCGGTTGCCTGTTCTGATTTCGCGATTGCATGTCGTACTCGGCAGGCATCTAAGGAATTTTGCAGAAGTTCCCGAAGAAAGAGGCTCGGATCGGGGTACAGACTCTTGTCCATCAGGATCTTCATAATTCGTTCATAGTCGAGTTCGAATTTGAATGCGCCGGCCACATAATTTGGATCAGCCATCTCCACGTCGAAGCGATCGACAGATGTCGGAAGGTTGAGCATGTAACGCTCGGCGCTGTCCTTAGGTTGTTTACGTATCAGACGGCGGCAGTCACGAAGCTCCACATCGATCCAGTCGAGAAACTCCATGATTGCAACGTAGAGCTCCGGATGACCGCATTTCGCGTGGAATGAGGCATCGCGGTCGGTAATTGTCCAGCCGCGGATTTGCAGATGCTTCTGCCATTCGGACACCGACTTCGCATCGGTCACCGTCCGAAGTAAGGCGAGCGGCGTCCGTGAACGGTCGAAGTCCATAATGTCGGCGAGCCGAAGGCATGAGGCGACGTACTGGGAATTGAACGGGATGCCGTAGATCGGATCGCTGGTCTTCAGCTTCTCGATCATCCGTTCAGGATGGCGAGGATCGGTGGTTTCGAAAACTCCCCATCCGTGGCTCGAACAAATCGTGGCGACGTCGTCAATCAGGTCGTATTCGCGAAACCGCAGAACGCCCGACAGATACTTCTGAATGTTCTGCCTCGCGCGATCAGGATGGAGCTTACGGAAGTAGTCCGCCAAGACAGCGTCTCGGATCGCGGATGCGGCGTACGGTCGGCCTGATGCCTCGGAGTCGGTAATCGCCTGCTTCTTCTCCGGCATGGCGTCGAGCAGTTTGCTGAACTCCTCGCCATCGACGATCTTCTGTTTCTCCTCTTCATCGACGTACATGCCGAAGTCGTGGAGCATTGCGACGAGGACGAGCACCGTCAGTTCGACGCCGTTCAACTTCTTCAGCGTCTTCGTTGGAATGAAATGGCCCATAAGATCGATGAGGTTTTTCGCGTGGAGGAGATCGTGCTTTGTGTACTGCTTGAAGGTCATCGGGATTGCGGCGAGGAGGTCACCGACCTGGTCCGCCACGGTGAGAACCATAGCGTGAAGCTGGATGGCATCTGAGTCGGCAAGGTCGTCGCGGCCTTTCGACTTCGCGATCTCCTTTACAAGTTTCAGCCCCGCGATCTGCTCGCCGTAAACACCCATTTGCACCACCTTTTTCAATGCTGAAGGATGGCCGGAATTGTAGCTGATGGGTGTCGGTCCCTTCGTCGATCTCAAGCCTGACACGAATCCCGTCATACTTCGACTGTGAAAAGAAAACCCGTCATACCCCCAGATGAAGCGACTGAGCGACTGAACGCGGTGTGTGCTCGGATCGACGACGAGATCGACAACGATCGCGCGTTCTTGGCAGCCGCTGCTCGACGGCTCCTTAAGAATGTCGAATGGGATTCCTCACCGGATAACAGTTGCGCGACCGCGGACAAGTTCGAAGGTTCTTAACGTCCCTGCAGTTGCCGCAGCGCGGCCGTTTTCAACGCCATGTTCGATCCCGCGCGCGCGATGGCACGTACCTCGGAGTCGGGAAGCGTCGGCAGGATTCGGAGGGCGAACGCCGGTGGCGTTTTCGCGTTGTGAATGAGGCCGAGGCGGACGTCGAGGCTGGCCATCCACTGGCCGGTTTTCATGATCACGTCGGCGATCTGGTAGGTGAGGAAGGACGATTTCGCCAGGCGCGCTACTTCGTCGACGGTGAGTCGCGGATTGCGGAGCAGCGAAAGGAGCACGCGCGGATCGTTGTCCTGCAGCAGGAGAGCGCGTTCGGTTCGATCGGCTTTGACCGCCAGGAGGAGTTTCTCCATCTGGGAAAGCGCGCGGATGCGGTCCCAGATGTTTTGTTTTTTCTCGGGCGATTCCTCCGATGAATCGTCGGCAGGCTTGGCCAGCAAGCGCGCTAGATGTTCCTCGGGATTTCCGTCGATGGCGAGGGCGATCGCGTCCGGCAGATTCGCGACGACCGTCGCGCGTGCGAATGATTCGCCGCCCCACGGACCGCGCAGCGTGACGAGTAGCGTCGCGTTGAGCGTGACCACCTCGCTGGTAGCAAGGCGTAAACCTCCCATCGACAGATTCGCGCGATGCTCCGCGCGTAGTTCGTCTTCACTTTCGAACTCCACGGTGAAGGCGGCGGAGGCTGTGCGGGTGACGTTCATGAGTGGAAATGCATTTCACCACAGAGGCACAGAGGACACGGAGGGTCTCTGTGATCTCTGTGTCTCTGTGGTTCATTTGCCGGACAGCCGTCCGCGGACACATGTCCGGTCGGACAGTTGTCGGACAGCGCCGAAATCGTCGAAGTGACGGAAAGTCAGTCACTTCCCTCATGGCACCTCGGTTGCGCTGTAGCGCTTCCGAATGATCGAAAATACATCCTCGATGGACCGGGCGGTGGCGCCCGGGTCGGGATTCACGCGGCCGCGGATGATTGCGGCGGGAGTCGTCGTCGCGGTTCTCATCGGGGTCGCGATCGCCTTTCCGGCGATCCGGCGCTGGTCGCGGGCGGATCGCGTTGTTGACGGCAGCACGTTGTCGATCGGCACCGTCACGCGCGGCGATCTCGTTCGCGACGTTTCGGTGCAGGGGCGCGTGGTCGCGGCGCTGCATCCGACGCTCACCACTCCGGCGCAGGGCATCGTGTCGCTGCGCACCAAGGCGGGGAGCGTCGTGCGCAATGGCGACGTCCTGGCCGTCATCGACAGTCCGGAGCTGCATAGCGCGCTGGAGCAGTCGCGGGCTCAGCTCCTTTCGCTGCGCACCGATTTCGAGCGGGGAAAGATTTCCGGTTCGCAGTCGGACGCGCGTCTGCGCCAGCAGGCCTCGCTGGCGCAGGTGCGGCTGGAGGCGGCCAAGCGCGGACTGCATCGCGCCGATCTGCTGCGGAAAGACGGCCTGATGAACGGCGCCGACTACGAGCGGGCGCAGGATGACGTGCATGTCGCGGAGATCGAGCTTGCGCAGGCGCAGCGCGAGGTCGGCTTGAATCACGAGACGGTCGACTTCGACGTGCGCAGCCGCAAGCTGCAGGTTGATCGTCAGCAATCGGCGACCGACGAAATGCAGAAGCGGTTCGACGGTCTCACCATCCGCGCGCCGTTTGACGGCATGGTGGCCGCGATCACCGTCAACGAGCACGATTCCGTCGCCGCCAACCAGGGCATCCTCACCGTCATCAACCTTTCGTCGCTCGAGCTCGAAATCTCGATCCCCGAGGAGTATGCGGCGGATGTGAAGATCGGGACGCCGCTGATGATCGGATACGGCAGCGGCGAGCGCCCGGCGCACATCACCGCCGTGTCGCCGGAGATCGTCGGCAACCAGATCACCGCGCGTGCGGTGCCGGACGAGCAGTGGCCGGCCGGGCTGCGGCAGAACCAGCGCGTCAGCGCGCGGCTCGTCTTCGAATCGAAGAAGAACGTGCTCAAGCTGCCGCGCGGCGCGTTCGTCGAAGCCAGCGGCGGCAGAAGCGCCTACGTCGTCGACGGCGGCATGGCCACGCGGCGCCCGATCACGCTCGGATCGGTCGGAGCATCGGAAGTCGAAATCGTCAGCGGAGTGCGCGAAGGCGATCGCGTGATCCTCTCGGATACCTCGCCGTTCAACAACGTCAACTCACTCATTCTGCGGTGACAGGAGACAGAGCGATGCTGCGCATGAAGAACATCAGGAAGATTTACCGGACCGAGCTCGTGGAGACGCATGCTCTCGAAGACTTTTCGCTCAACGTCGAGGCGGGGGAGTTCGTCGCGCTCATGGGTCCCTCGGGATCGGGCAAGACGACGTTCCTCAACGTGGCCGGGCTGCTCGACACGTTCGAGGGCGGCATCTACGAGCTCGATGACAAAGATGTCAGCCGCCTTTCCGACCGCGAGATGTCGCACATTCGCAACCAGAAGATCGGCTTCATCTTTCAGAGCTTCAACCTCATCCCCGACCTCGATCTCTTCGACAACGTCGACGTTCCGCTGCGGTATCGCGGGATGCCTGCCGATGAGCGCAAGACGCGCATCGAAAAGGCGGCGGAGATGGTCGGCCTGTCGTCGCGGCTTCATCACCTGCCGTCGCAGCTTTCCGGCGGTCAGCAGCAGCGCGTGGCCATCGCCCGTGTTCTTGCGGCCGATCCGAAACTGATCCTCGCTGACGAGCCGACCGGCAACCTCGACTCGCTGATGGCGCGCGAGATCATGGATCTGCTCGAAGAGATCAACCGTCGAGGAACGACCATCGTCATGGTCACGCACAGCCCCGAATGCGCCGCGCGCGCCTCGCGCGAAATCCATCTGTTCGACGGACGCGTCATCGACGTCGACAGTCCGCCCGGACTCTTCGGCGGCGCGCTGAAGTCGGCGAAGTGAGGACGCCATGCTGCTCTACAACCTTCGCATCGCCGTCAAAAGCCTCCGCCGCAATCCCGTCCTGACCGCCGTCATCATCGGCGGCATCGCCCTCGGCATCTGCGCGTCGACAACGTTTACGACTGTCCGGCACATGTTCGCGCGCGATCCGCTTCCCGGAAAGAGCGACAAACTTTTCTACGTGCGGATGGACAACTGGGACCCTCACACGCCGTATCCGACGAGCTCCGACAATCCCGGCGAGGCCATTCCGCCGCAGATCAGCTACCGCGACGCCATGGCCCTGATGCGCTCCACGCAGCCCGTTCATCAGACCGCGACGTTTCAGGCCATGATGACCGTCTATCCCGATCCGCGCGTGGCGCGGCCGTCCACCGAATCCATCCGGCTCTGCTTCACCGATTTCTTCACCATGTTCGACGTTCCGTTCGCGTACGGCGGCCCGTGGGACCACCGTGCGGATGCCAAGGGCGAACAGGTCGTCGTCATCAGCGACAACATCAATCAGAAGCTGTTCGGCGGCGCGAACTCCGTCGGCAAACGGATCCGCATCGACGACCGCGAATTCACAGTCGTCGGCGTGCTCAAGCCGTGGCGGCCGTTCATCCGCATGTGGGACCTGAACGGCAACTTCGTCGGCGAGCCGGAGCGGATCTTCATGCCGTTCTCGCTGACTCCGGCCATGCAGATCCGAACCACCGGCAACAGCGACGGCTATAAGTCGGCGGGAACAACGTTCCAGGACTTTCTCAACTCCGACGTCGACTGGATTCAGTTCTGGGTGGAACTGCGCTCGCCGGCGGAGGCGGAGCAGTACCACCGCTTCGTCGACGGCTATGTCCTCCAGGAGAAAAAGCACGGCCGTTTCGAGCGCCCGCTGAACAACCGGGTCACGTCGCTGCACGATCTCCTGACCGTGTTCGGCGTCATCCGGCCGCAGGTCACGGCCATGGCGGCGATCTCCATCCTCTTCCTGGTCATCTGCGCGCTCAACCTGACCGGCCTGCTCCTCGGCAAGTTTCTCGCGCGCGCCCCCGAGGTCTCGGTGCGGCGTGCGCTCGGGGCGACGCGCATCGACGTCTTCCTCCAGCACATCACCGAATGTGAGCTGGTGGGATTGGCCGGCGGCGCAATCGGCATGCTCCTGTCGATCGGGGCGATGCGATTGATTGCCAAGTTCATCACCTCGACATCGGTGATCTCGCTCGACCTGGAGATGATCCTGGCCGCGCTTTTCCTCTCCCTCGGCGCCGGTTTTCTGGCCGGCCTTTACCCGGCCTGGCGGATCTGTTCCGTGCAGCCTGCAGTGCAACTCAAGATCTGACGAGGAGGAATGCCATGGAATTCGGACCGATCATTCGCGCCCTGAAACGCAACAAAATCCGCTTCGCGCTCATCGTTCTGCAGATCGCCATCACGCTGGCCGTGGTGACGAACGCCATCACCATGATCAACGGCGCGAACGAGAAGATGAACAAGAAGTCCGGCTTTGACGACGACAACATCGTCTGGATTCAAACGAAGCCTTTCTCGCCTGCGTTCAAGGATCTCAACTACCGCATTGCCGCCGTCAATGCCGACCTGCGAGCGATCCGAGGAATCCCCGGCGTCGTCGCTGCGGCGAACACGAACTTCCTGCCTTGGCAGGGCGGAGGCAGCTCCGGCGTCGTGTCCGCGTCCGGCGGCGACCAAAGCAAGTTCCGCACGCAGATGTACTACAACACGCCGGGCATCCTGCAGACGCTTGGCGTTCACCTCGTGTCCGGCCGCGACTTGCGCGAGTCCGACATCGACGACGATCCCAACTCGAAAGCTCCGGCCATTGCCGTCATTTCGAAGGATCTGGAGAAGCTCCTCTTCAAAGGGCAGAGCGCGGTCGGCAAGCAGCTCAATGACGACAACAACAGCGCCGTCAACGTCGTCGGGACGTTCGATCCCTTCTACAACCCGTACGGATGGCCGATCCACGAATACGCGGTCATGTACGCAGGCCACGTCTCGCGGCGCGGCGCGCTGTACCTCGTCCGCGTCGAACCGGGAAAGATGAAGCAGGTCGTTCCGATGATCGAGCAGCGCATGCTGCAGACGAACAACGGCCGCAACATCGACATGAAATCGGTCGACGAGATCAAGGACAACTACTTCACCGAGGGGAGGATCGTGAAGGGAGGGATGTCGATCGTGATCGGCTTGATCGTCCTGATCACAGGCCTCGGCATCGTCGGCGTCACCTCGTTCTCGGTCACCGAGCGACGCAAGCAGATCGGCACCCGCCGCGCCCTCGGTGCAACCAAAGGCGCCGTTCTCCGTTACTTCCTCCTGGAAAACTGGATCGTGACCAACGCGGGACTCATCCTCGGCATTCTGGCGACGTACGGGTTGAACATTCTTCTCGTGACGAAGACCGGCGCCGCGAAACTCGACTGGCGGTTCCTTCTCGCCGCGGTCGTGCTGCTGTGGGTGCAGGGCATCATCGCCACGCTGATTCCGGCGATGCGTGCCACGCGCTTCTCGCCAGTCCTGGCCACACGCGGAGCATGATTTGAATGGAACGCAGCAGCAGGCGCTGAGCATGGCCGCTTCGACGCGCGGACGCGAGCGGATCAGCGGCACGGTCCTGATCGTCGAAGATCAGCCTGCCGTCGCAAAAGCGCTGCTGCTGCTGTTCGACATCCACGCCATCGACGCCATCGCCGTCTCGACGCAGGCCGATGCCGAGGACGTCGTGCGGCGCGGCGACGCGGACGTAGTCGTGCAGGATATGAACTTCACGCCCGGCGCCACGAGCGGGGAGCAGGGATTGGCGCTCTTTCGATCGGTGCGGAAAATCGATCCGGGGATGCCGGTGATCCTGCTCACCGCATGGACCTCGCTCGAAACGGCAGTTCAGATGGTGAAAGAGGGTGCGGTCGACTATCTCGCCAAGCCGTGGAGCGACGCCAAGCTCCTGACGATCGTCGAAAACGCGTTGTTGGAGCGGCACGGCGAACGCGAAGTGCGGCGTTCGCGCGCTGCGTTATCGTCGACCTTCGACCTGCGAGGCCTCGTCTACGAAAGCGTGGCCATGCATCGGGTGGTCACGCTGGCGTTGCAGGTCGCGGCAGCGGACGTGCCGGTGTTGATCACCGGCGACAACGGATCGGGCAAAGAAAAAGTCGCGGAACTGATTCAGGCGAACTCGCTGCGAAAGAAGATGCCGTTCGTGAAAGTCAACGCAGGCGGACTTCCCGACGAATTGCTGGAGAGCGAACTGTTCGGCGCCGAGGCGGGAGCGTTCACAGGGTCGAAACGATTGCGCATCGGACGATTCGAAACGGCGAACGGTGGAACGCTTTTCCTCGACGAGATCGGCAACCTCTCCGCCGCAGGACAGACGAAACTTCTGCGCGTCCTGCAGAACGGCGAATTCGAACGACTCGGCAGCAGCGACACTCGCCGCGTCGACGTCCGCCTCCTCTGCGCCACCAACGCCGACCTCGGACAAGCCGTTCGCGCCGGCACGTTCCGGCAGGATCTCTTCTTCCGCCTGAACGTGATCGAAATTCACGTGCCGCCGCTGCGCGACCGCCGCGACGACATCCTTCCGATCGCCGAATCCTTCCTCACCGCCGCGCGCAAACGCTCCGGAAGGCCATGGCGCCTCGGCGACGACGCACGCGACGCGCTGGTCGCGCACGACTGGCCCGGCAACATCCGCGAGCTGCAGAACCGCATCCAGCGCGCCACGGTCACTGCCTCGGGCGACATCATCTCTGCCGCCGACCTCGCGTTATCCGTCGACGCCGTCCGCGCCGCCGCACCTGTACACGGCGAAAAAGAGCAGATCGAAACGCTGCTCCGCGGCGGAGGAGGCAACGTCTCCGACGCCGCCAAAGCCCTCGGCATCTCCCGCCAGGCCCTCTACCGCAAGATGCAGCGCCTCGGCATCGTGCTCGAGCGGCGTCCGCGGTGAACGCTGCGTGAGCCGCGGATGACGCGGATGAAAACCCAGCAAACCTCTTGTAGCGCAAGTGCCGGCTCTCAGCCGGCCAATTCCGGCTCTGTGCCGGCATTTGCCGGCTTTGTGCAGCACATCTCCGGCTCTATGCCGGCAATACCGGTTCCATGCAGCACATGTCCGGCTCTAAGCCGGCAATTGCCGGCTCCATACAGTACATATCCGGCTCTCAGCCGGAACTCGCCGGCTTAATGCAGCGGATCTCCGGCTAACAGCCGGCGATAGTCGGCTTCTTGCCGGCGGCTGCCGGCTCTTAGCTGGGATAAGCCGGCTCGTTGCCGGCTAAGTACTGCACTGAGCCGGTAAGTGCCGGCTGGCTGCCGCAGATACGCTGCTCTAAACCGGCAGGGGCCGACTGATAGCCGGGCATCGCCGGCTAGAAGCCGGCACTGGCCGGCGTTAGGCCGGTGGCGTGCGGCCTCGAGCCGCGCGCTGATTTGACATCTGCGCAAACCGTTGATATCAACGATGAGCCTGGCTCGAGTGTCCGGCGCAAGGAGGAACGATATGAGCACGAATGAAGAAGCCGCGAATGCGCCTTCGGCCGTGGAGAACCTGCTGCCGGCGCTGTCCCCCGAGGAGATCGTCGAGCACTTGCGGGCCCTGAGCATGCGGATGGGGAAGATGGCGCCGATGACGGCGGAGGAGCGACGCGCGCTGCGCGGACGGTTACGGACGCCCGATCCGGTCGTGAACGCATCGCTCAACGTCATCGACACGCTCGACAACGTCTCGAACGCCGTCGGCCAGCCGATCGAGGAGGTGCGCTCGATGCAGAGCGACGCCATGCGCTGGACCGCGGTGGAGCAGGAACTGCGGTCGATGCTGAACGGCGTCTCCGGCGCGAACCTCCTGCGCCGCCTGCGCCTCGACCTCCTCGCCGCGCAGGCCTACACCATCGGTTCGCAACTGGCGCGCGATCCCGCCAACGCCATCCTCCTGCCGCACGTCGAGGAGATCAAGCGGATGAAGCGCGTCAGCCGTCGCAGGAAGACGGCGCCGGAACAGACATCGACCGAGACATAGCGCCCGAGGTCATCCGCAGATGACGCAGATGTAGAAGATGAGAACCGCCTGATCTGTCTTTCATCTGCGACATCTGCGGATCGTTCCTCTCAGATTGAAACCTCCGCTTCTCTTTTGCGTTCTATCGGCAAATTACCGAGGAGGCTGGATCTCTGTGACACGAAACCGCATCGCCGTACTCGCTCTCATTTCCCTCATCGCATTGCCGCTTCTCGCCGCGCCGCCGCTGCGGCTGGGGCGCGACGTCGTCCCCATCAGTGAATCGATCGCTCTGAAGATGGATCCCGCCGCGGACAACTACAGCGGCACCGTCGTCGTCGAGCTCGACGTGAAAAAGCCGGTGCCGACGTTCTCGTTGCACGCCGAGGAGATGAAGATCGAGAAGGTCAGCATCGATGGCGTCGAGGCCACGTCCGCCTCGGGGCCGGAACAGATGCTCGTGGTCACGCCCGGCAAACCGCTGGCGGCCGGCCACGCCACCATGACCATCGCCTTTTCCAACGACTACGACCGCCGCGCGGTCGGCCTCTACAAAATGGTGCGCAAGGACGGCCCGTATCTCTTCACGCAATTCGAAGCGGTCGACGGGCGGAAGGCGTTCCCGATGTGGGATGAGCCCGGCTTCAAGATCCCGTACCAGATCACCGCCACGATTCCGTCGCAATACGAAGTCGTCTCCAACACTCCGGTCGAAAAAGAGAGCGCCGCCGACGGCTGGAAAACCGTCGCCTTCGCCCGCACCAAACCGCTGCCGTCGTACCTGCTCGCCCTCGCCGTCGGAACGTTCGAGTTCACGCCGGTGCCTGGCACCAGCATCCCCACGCGCATCGTCACGGTGAAAGGGCAGAGCGGTCTCACCGGCGTTTCCGTCGAACAGACGCCGAAAGTCCTGGCCGGCCTCGAAAAATACTTCGACAGCAAATACCCCTTCGAAAAGCTCGACCTCATCGCCGTCCCCGAATACTGGTATGGCGCGATGGAGAATCCGGGCCTCATTACCTACGCCGAGAACATCCTCCTCATCGATCCGAAGGCCGCCACGCCGGGGCAGCGGCGCTCGAACGCGCGCGTCACGACGCACGAGCTGGCGCACATGTGGTTCGGCGATCTGGTGACGATGGCGTGGTGGGATGACCTCTGGCTCAACGAATCGTTTGCCGACTGGATGGGCGACAAGGTCGCCGACCAGGTCTATCCCGAGTACGGCCTGGCCATGAGCGAGCTGCAGAACGTGAACGGCATTATGAACGTCGACGCCAGCCCGCTCACGTACCCCATCCACATCAAGGATGCCACGCCCGAAGACGCCATGCGCTCCGTCGGCGTCGCCTACAACAAGGGGAAGGCCGTCATCTCGATGTTCGAGCACTGGCTCGGGCCCGACGAGTTCCGGAAAGGCGTGATCCGCCACCTCAAGGCACACGCCTGGGGCAACGCCACCGCAGCCGACTTCTGGGCCTCCCTCGGCAAGCAGACCGCCGCGCCGATGAACACGTTCATCGATCAGGCCGGCCTGCCGCTGATCACTGCCGAACTGGTGGCGCCGAATCAGGTCAAGCTCTCGCAGGTCCGCTACCTCCACGCCGGGATCAAGGCCGACCCGGAGACGTGGATCGTGCCGGTGGCGCTGCGGTACTCCGACGGCAGCACGACGAAGGTGAAGACGCTGCTGCTGGATGCTCCATCCAAAACCTTCACGCTTGACGCGCCGAAGGTGGCGTGGGTTTTCCCGCACGCGAACGCTTCGGGCTATTACCGCTGGAACGAACCGCAGGCGCAATTCGTGACGCTGGCGTCGAACGCCACGCAGGCGCTGACACCAGGCGAACGCATCGCCTTCCTCGGCAACCTTGGTGCGCTGCTCGATGCTGGCGCGCTGCACGGCAACGGCTATCTCGAAGTGCTCAACCGCTTCTCCAGCGAGACCGATCCGGACGTCCTCGGCTCGCTGCTGACGGCGATGAACCGCGTCGACGCGGCGCTGAGCGAGAGCGACCGCCCGCTGTTCGCGGCGTACGTCCGCCGCACGCTCGGGCCGGTCCTCGACCGCATCGGCTACGCGAAGAAGCCGGGCGAGCCGCAGCCGCTGACGATCCTCCGTCCGCGGCTGATCGGCTGGGTAGCGAACATCGGCCAGGACCCGAAGGCGATCGCGTGGGCCAAGGACCAGGCCGCGAAGTATCTTGCCGATGCGAATTCAGTCGATCCGTCGCTGGCCGGCACCGTCCTCAACATCGCTGCATACAACGGCGGCGACGAGGCGATGTTCGAAGAGTTCCGCAAGCGTTTCGAGGCCGCGACCGTTCCCGTTGAGCGCAACCGCTACCTCGGCGTCCTCGGCGCGTTCCGCGATCCGAAGCTGCGCGACAAGGCCTTCGCCTACGCCCTCACCGACAAGATCCGCCCGAACGAGATCTTCTCCATCCCGTTCAGCTCAGGGGATACCGAGGAGTCGCGCGCGTACATCTTCAACTGGGTGATCGCGAACTACGACGCCATCGCCTCGCGCGTTCCGCCGCAATTCCGCGGCGGCCTCCCCGGCACCGCCGGCGGCTGCGATCCGTCCCGCCTGGCCAAGGCGCGCGAATTCTTCTTCACGCCAGAGCACAAGGTGGAGGGAATGGAGCGATCGATGAAACGCACCGAAGAGCAGGTAGGGGAGTGCGTAGCATTCCGCGCCCGCGAAGCGGACACGATCCGACAATATCTCGCCGCGGCGAAGTAGCCGTTACCTTTCGAGGGCGGCGATGCCGCCGCCCTCTTCCGGACTCAGTTCTTCGGTCGCGGAAACAGCACGACAAGCGTCATGCCCCGGCGTTGCTGCGGTCTGGTTTCTGCGTGAGCCTTTCGACGGGAATCCGTTTGATGACGTTATTAAGCTCGCGTCTGAGTCGCGAGCTACGCCTTACGAAACGATTCTTCGTAAAGGTCTGAACCCACTGAACGGTATTCACGTCGAATTCATGTGAAAGGTATGCGAGCTTCGCGAGCATCCTCTCGGTCACGGCCAGCGTAGGCGCCTGCGAGAACATCGATGAAATCGCGTCCAGTACCGCAACTTTCGCTCGTACATCATGCTCAGCGAACAGGTCGATGACTTCGCTCGCGACCACGGCCCAATCGGTCGGCTTGCGCGGCTTATACATCTGCTTACTCGCCATGAAACCGAACGGTTTTCCTCCGAGGTCCACTACTACCGTCGGCATCCTCGAAACCAACGCCGCTCCGACTTCCTGCGCACACCAATCGCTCCGACGAAAATCCGGTGTCAGCAGTGCAATCAGGGCTTCTGAATGCTGGAGGTTTTCTCGAATTTCTTCTTCCCAGCGCGTATTGGGACGGATCGCATCGTGGGCAACGAATGCGTCGAAACCCCACGGCGACAAAGCATCACTGAGTGCGTGAGCTTCGAGCCGGACCCGCGAAACATGGCTGATGAAGACATCCATTCAATGTCGCTCCGCAAGGATGACATTACGACACGTACCCCACGACGACAGATCCGACCGATTCGCCACTGCTATGCCGTTGCTCGGCTTCGCGCTGCAGCTGCTCTCGATCTACTTCTACGTCGAAGTGAGTACACGCCACGAGGCGTGCGCGGGTCAGGTCCGAAGTTCGAAGTGCCGCGGTCGAGGAGCCGGCGCGGCCGATATTCACTTCCAACTTCGGACCTGACCCCTCGGAAGATTGCGGGTATATTTAAGTTTCATGCGACAACTGATTCTGGCAATGCTCCTCCTGGGCAGCGCTCTGTCCGCGTCCGCCGTCTGTCCGTTCAACATCCCGGAGGTGGTGATCCCGCCGCAGCAGATCGCGGGATTCAGTTGGGGGCCGGTGATCCGGCCGATGAATGACGCGTGCGTAAACCGTATCCAGGTGGAGAACGGGAATGCGCTGGCGTGGTACGTCGGCGGAGTCAAAGGCGTGTACGTGACGAAGGACAACGGCGTGACGTGGAAGCATCCGCTGAACGGAAAGGTGGGCGTGCTGTTGTGGGAGCCGGTGCATCAGTTCGCGTACGCAGGCGTCGGCAACATTCTCTATTTCTCGCGCGATCACGGCGCCAACTGGGTGCCGGTCCACACCTTCCTGAAGCCGGTGTCGTCGCTGCTCGCCTTCGCCGCGCAGAACACGCTCTACATCGGCCTCGGTTGGGACAACCATGTCGATGATGGTGGGATCTTCACTTCGAATCTCGGCGGCGGCGGGATGACGTTTCATCCCTTCGCTCCCAATCAGCCGATCGGAAAAGGCCTCATCGTCTGGACGATCTCGCGCGATCCGATGAGCGGCAATCTGTACGCCGGGACGGAGATCTTCGATCACCAGCCGCAGCCCTACAAGCCGCCGTTCTGGCGCTCGGTCAACAACGGCAATACCTGGACGAATGTGCAGAACAACCTGCCGTGGCACGCCGTCGACTCGGCGGTGCGGCCGAACGGTTACGTCTACGCGCTCACCGAAGGGAGCGGTGTATGGGGCTCGTCGACGATGGGCAATTCGTGGATTCCGCCGAACCCCGCCACGCCGAGCCTCGGCGTTTCGCTGCTGATGGATCCAGCCACGCCGACGAGGCTCTACGCCGGACGCCTCAACGGCGGCACACAAACCGGCGGAATCTTCCGATCGATCAACGCGGGCAACGCGTTCCAACTGGTGGGATTGAAGGGAGCGACAGTGAGCGACATTGTGCTCAATGGAACGCTGACCCGAATTTACGTCGCCGCGTACTCCTCGGGGATTTACACCTCGCCGGTCCCATAGGGCGCCACCTCCCCGAGGAGGGTATTGATTGGATGTGGTGGACGGTAGGGAAAATACGCAGCACGTCAGTCTATAGATAGACATCTAAGCAAGGAGACCTTGTTATGAAGAGCCGACGTGGGATGTTCCTGGTGCAGATGGGATGGCTGATTTTCCTGGGAACGCTGGCCCTCGTGCGGATCATCGCGCCGCCGAGCAAAATCGGATTGCCGGAGATGATCGGATCGCTTCCGGTCGGCGTGGTGTGGTTTGGAGCGATGGGAGCGGTGCTGATCTCGCTCACCGGCATTGTCGAGCATGCGAAGGATTGGGACGAGTCGTTCGTCCTCTGGCATCTCTCGCGACCGCTGATGGGTGGCAGTCTCGCGATCGTGGCAGTACTGATCATGCAGGCTGGCATCCTGGCGGTCGGGACAACGCTGGCGGGGGCGCCGCCAAACACGCCGAAGTACATCCTGTATTACCTCGTTGCGTTTCTCGTCGGGTACCGCGAAGAAACGTTCCGAGAGATGATCAAGCGGCTTGTCGATCTGATCTTCGCGCCCGCGACACCCAAACCGAAGACGGATGAGAAACAGCCGGCCGCAGGGGGCGGTATCGGCCCCAACACAATTCCCATCGCCGCGAAGGATAAATCGAAGGACGACAAGGAAGCGCCGGTCGTGCCTCCTCCGTCGAAACCCGCGGACCCGAAAGTTACCTAACCGCTATGCGAATAGCGTCTCCGCTTCCGCCAACAACGCCGCGCGCTCTGGCGCGTTCCTGCGCGTACGACCGCAATCAGCAGCGGCCCGAGCGCGCCGAGCGCCAGCCACGAAACGATGAGGCCGTGGCGAACGAGAGTGCGTACAGCGCGTCGACATGCGGCGTAGAGCAGCTGGATGCAGGAAAGTAGCGACGAAGGCTGCGGCTGGGCGCTCTTGTTTGTGCTCAGTCTTGGGCTCGCCATCTTCTTCGGCTATTACACGTTTCCAGCGTTTCTGTGCCTCCTCGCGTCCGCCGCGCTTTTATTCATTGCGTACCGGTCGTCGTCATGGCTGCACGGCTTGGTGCCGTTTTTCGGTGCGTCGACGATCGCGCTCGGATTCGTGTGGCTCGTGTCCTTCTATCTCGCTTTCTATCGCGGCGGCGCGAGCGACGATCGCGTGAGCGCCGCCGAGGCGTGGTTAATTCACGCTCATGAGTGGATCGCGGCGCATACATCCCTCAGCTCACCTCTCCTGATCGCGATCATCGCCAGCCTCGGCATCATCTCGTATTACCTGCCGAAGATGAAGCTGCTCTCGCGCGCGATGACAGTGAAGAAATGGATCGAGTCGGTGAACCTCGCGCTGCTCATCGTCACGTCGTTCACGTTCATGACCGGCGAGGCCGTCGTCGGGCACACGGGCGCGGTTCGCATCCGTCAGTCGCGCGAGCGCGAGGCAAAGTCGGAAAAGCGTCACCTGATTGCGGACGCGGCCAGGGAGGCGATTCAAAACATGGCGGAGGCCGACCGGGCCGATCTCGCGCATCTCGCCATCGCGCTCGCGAAGGATGAGCATGGTGTGGATCTGAAGGCCGAGACGCTCGCGCTGCGCGTTTCTCGGGAGGACTTCTCGTACCGTCCTGAAATGCCATGGCCGCCGGGAGAACCTCCCCTGATAACAGTCGGCAAACAGTTGGAGCGCGAACAGAAAGCAGAAGCGTCTGCGAACGAAGCCGCGGAAGCGTTGCGAAAGGTGATCGAGCAGGAGGTCGGCAGCGCGCGCGGCAAAGCGGTTGACGTGTTGTGGGAGATCGTGATGAACGCCGCCAACGAACAAGGCTCGGCGTTCGGCGCATTGGCGAAAGCGGTTGCGGACAACGTAGTCGATGCGGCCGCGGAACCGCGTGTGAAGAAGCTCGTCGATGACGTTGCCGGCGCGATCATCGCGCGTTTACCGTCCCGATCGGCAAGTACGCCCGATTCGCGTGCACACGAGATTCGAGCAGAACTCGCGGCCGACATGATCAGCAATTACGTCGAACTCACGCGCGAGCGAGCGGAAGCGGCAAAGCACTGGCACGGTCGCCAAGAAGATGAAAAGTACGCGCACAAGTATGACGAACTGAATGATCGACTTCAGGCGCTGCACAAAGAGATGTCCGATGCCGGAATGATCGCCTTTGCAGGCTTGAAATCGGAAGCCACGATCCTCGCTGAAGTGGCCGTTCCGGCCGACCGCATTGAAGAGTTTCGCAAAATCGAATTGCACTTCAGCGACTTCGTTTCCGAAGCAATGCGGGCGCCCATTCCTCCGCCGGCTGAGCGCGACAAGATCTACGCTAAAAAAAAGGCCGACGAAGAAAAAAAAGAGTAGCGCTACATGTTGCGCGCCGTACTGCGAAGCACCGGCCGTTCCAGGCGCTTACCTCCCGTTCCCCGACCCGAACAGGATGCCGGTCTCGATCTCCACCGGCTTCCCGTTTTTCAGGTAGGGCTTGAAACGCCACTTCATCAGTGCCGCGACCACGGCCGCGCTCTGTTCGGGAAAGGCACTGATTACGTGCACGTGCTTCACGCGTCCCTGCTTGTCGATGATGAGTCGCGTGGGGACGGGGTTGAAGCGATGCGTGGGAAAAACGGGATCGACGCGCTCGATGACGTTTTCCGGCGAGGCGTAGCCGGCCACGCAGAGCGGAGCCCGGCCGCCGCCGGGGAGATCGAGGCGTGAGAGATTTGCAATCATGCCGTCGAGAATCTCCGGGTCGGGGCCGCTGAAGATGAACTGGACGGTGTGGCAGCGGATGTCGGTGGCCGCGATATGCCAGTGCAGGCCGATATCGGGGGCGGCGTAGTCGAGGCGGGCAAAGATGCGGTCGCCGAGTTTCACCTCGGCCGGCGCCCGCACGATCTGCTGCCCGGGAGGCAGATGGTCGCGGACGTAGCCCACCATCTGCAAGGCGTTGGCGGCGGGAGCGGCGGTGAAGAAAAGATCTTGCGCCTGGATCAGGATCGAGCCTCGCACCGACTTGCTCATCGCGTCCGACGGAACGAGCAGTGCCAGCACGTAGTTGCCGCTGTCCGACGGAGGCGGTCCCTTTACCTGCTCCGTCCATCCGGACGGGATGCGATAGGCGATGCCGAAGTAACGGTCCTCAATGCGGCCGGCGGTGATCGCCGTGGCTTCCGGGACGGGCGTCGTGGCGTCGCTGGCGCTCGGTGTCGCGCCTTTGACCAGGATGACGCCGCGCGGAAGCGCCTTCGATCCCGCCCGCTGCGCGAGCGCAGACGTCGCGGTGAAGAGAAACGCGAAGAGCAGGAGACTGCCATTGCGAGCCATGATCTTCCTTGCGCGAGCGGTCCGCCGGCAACGCGCCGGCGGACCGAACGGAATCGGACTACAGACTTCGGAGGAAGTTGAGGACGTTCTGCTGGGTGGTGGACGAGAGCGCGTTGAAGTTGGCCACCGTGGCACTGGCCTCGGAGCCGCTGGACGAATGCGCGGCGATGGCCGCCATCAGGTCGGACGTACGGCCGTCATGCAGGAAGAACACACGCTGCCCGAGGCCCCATAGGGGCGCGGTGCGGAACTGATCGCCCCCGGCAGTGCCCTGCGACACGTTGTCCGCCAGTCCCGTCCCCATGTGATGGAGCTCGAGGTCGCTGAAGAGACTCGCCGTGGCGTTATCGAGGCTCGACGTGATGCGCGAGGCGGTGGTGGTGAGCTCGACGGTGTGACAGACCGCGCAGCCGATGCTCTGGAATACGGCGGCGCCGTTTCGGATCGAGGTGAAGCCGCCGGGGATGGTCGACGAGGGCGTAGGCGGGGCCAGCAGCCGCATGAACATCGCGAACTGCACGCTGTCGCTCACGGTGCCGATGGCAGTGGTGTTGAAGTTCGTGTGGTCCTCGGGCGTCGGATTGACTTTGCAGGCCGAGGGGAGGCCGCTGGCTTGCTCTTCGTCCGGGTTCGGCCGCTCCTGTGTGAACAGCTCGTTGCTCACACCCATCTCGACGTTGTAGGCCTCGCCGGCGAAGATCTCCAGCGACTTGTTCTGCGCCTTCCAGCCGAAACGGCTGATCGTGCCGTCATTCCCGTTGCGGTTGAACGTGCCGGAGATTCCGTAGGGGTTGCCCGTTTGCGCGGCGCGGTTGGTGAGCAGCGTGGTCTCGTCGATGTTCTCGATCAGACCAGCGCCGAAGACCGGCGTGGGGATGCGGAAGATGATGTTGTTCTGCGACACCGCAGTGGCGAAGTCCGGCTGGCTGAGCACCGAGCCGGTGCAGCCGGAAGGAGCGTCGGTTCGGCCGGCGATGGTGAAGAGATCGTGCACGCCGCCGTCCGGTTTGCTCGAATCGGGGACGCCGGCTGTGAGGAAGAAGATGAAGCGCGCCTCCCGCACCGGGCCCGTTTCGGTGATGAACGAGGGGACGGTATTCGTGGCGCCGTGCGCGCTGGCGTCGTCGATCTGCGGGTTGACGGAAACCGACAAGGGGTCCGTCGGTCCGGGTGATGAACCGCCGGTGGCCGGCATGGAGTGGCACGTTGCGCAACTGCGGGAGTTGAAGCGTGGCCCCAGCCCGAACCCCGCCTCGCCGGAGATGCTGCCGGAGACGGAGTCGATTTCTTCGAAGCGCGCTTTCCCGTCGTTAAAGAAGTTGAGGATGGTGGTTGGACTGTTGGCGGCGACCGAGGGGAGCGGCTCGCCGGAATCGACGCTGTCGGTGCGAGGGCCGGGATCGGTCTGCGCGAAGAGGGAAACCGCGGAAACGAGAGCGAGAGCAAGGGGGACCAACACCAGACGTTTGGTCATGAAGATCTCCTGGAAGCTCGTGAAAGCGCGGCCGGGGATGTGGGCACTCCGAGCGGGAGGTGCGCGCGCTGTCGATGCGGACATGACGTCGCCCGCACATGCAAGTCGGCGTCCACGTAGGCGCGCTGACTTACGGCCAGCATCGCAACACTCCTTCGCTACGGTCGACGCAGTCCGATCAGCGAGGTTTTGCGAGGTTCGAATAGTGGTTGGAAACCAGGCGCCATCGACCTCCCTCTTTGATCCACACCCGCGTGAAGCGATTCTCCTCGGGAACGACTTTCCCGAAGTCCTGGCCCTTCATCGTTGAGAGGCCCGTCTCCACAGCCGCGTTGCCGTACACGCGGATCCGAACGTCGTCAGTGGTGATCGACTGGAACGTCAGCTTTTTCGACGTGAAGTCAGCGAGGACCTCTTTTTTCGTGCGGAGTGTGCCGCTCGGACCGATCCCGATGAAGTCATCTGCGTAGATTCGGTCGAGCGCCACCGCATCCGCATGGACCTGCGCGTGAATGCGCTCTTGATCCACTTTCCTGATCTCCTCGACAACCGCTCCTTGGCCCTGGCTGCTCGGCTGCGCACGTGCGGAAATGACGGCGAGAAGCAGGAGACTTCCCATCATGAGATTTCGTTTCATGGACCCTCCTTCCGAGGTAATCCGCAGATATCGCAGATGTAGCAGATGAGAACCATCTTAATCTGTGTTCCTCTGCGACATCTGCGGATGAAAAGACGCCGGCTCACGAGCATCATCGCGCTGCATCTGACGATCACGATTGCGATCATCGCGATTGTGGCCGGCGTGACTGCTCATTTCTTTTTTCACGCCTCGGCGCGGATCGCGATCGGATTTGGAGCGGCGCTGTTCCTTCTCGGCATCGCCACGATGAGCATCACCATGCGCCGGCCGTTCCGGCGCATTCGCCGCAACCTCGGTGCGCTTGTCGACGGTGTCCGCGGATTTGCTGATGGCGATTTCAGTCTGCGACTGCACGTCACCGGCGGCGATGAAATCACCGATCTCGTCGCGGTCTACAACGACATCGGCGACATCCTGCGCGAGCAGCGCAACGAGTCGGTGCAGCGCGAGCTGTTGTTCGAGACCGTGCTGCAGGCCTCGCCGCTGGCCATGATTCTGACCAGCGATCACGGCCGGATCGTTTTCGTCAACCGCGCCGCGCGCGATCTCTTCGGCGGCCGCGCGCAGGTCGAAGGGCGCAGGTTCGATGAGATCGTGGCCGACGTTCCCGCGCTGCAGGAAGCGTTGGAGGCCGGCCCGAGCGCCATCTTCACCTCCGGCGGCGAGACGTTTCAACTGACGCGGCGATCGTTTTATCTCAACACGCGCGAGCACATGCTCTACCTCATCGGGCGCTTAACTCAGGACCTCCGGCGGCAGGAGCTCGACATCTGGAAGCGGGCCATCCGCGTCGTCAATCACGAGCTCAACAACTCGCTCGCGCCGATCCACTCGTTGTTCCATTCGGCGACCGTCGTTCAGTCGCGCAACGATGACGATGGCCGCCTGACCGAGATCAATTCGGCGATTGAAGAGAGGCTCACATCGCTGCAGCAATTCATCGACGGCTACGCGCACCTGGCGCGGCTGCCGAAGCCGCGGCGGGAGGTCTTCGCGTGGCGCGATGTGATCGAAGCGGTGCAGCGCATCACGCCGTTCACTGCCGAGGTCCCTTCGCATGACGCGTTCATCGATCGCGCGCAGATCGAGCAGGTGCTGATCAACCTGGTGAAGAACGCGCGCGAAGCGGGCAGCGCGGAAGACGAGATCAACGTTCGCATCGTCCGGCGCGACGGAGGAAGCGCGCTCGTCGTCGAAGATCGGGGAGAGGGGATGGACGACGAGACGCTCGGCCACGCGCTCCTTCCGTTCTATTCGACGAAGCCCGGCGGCACCGGACTGGGCCTGGCGTTGGCGGGCGAGATCGTCGACGCGCACGGCGGCAATGTCCGGATCAGCAGGCGCGAAGGCGGCGGTATCACGGTGACGTGCTGGATCCCCGATGCGTAAAAGCGTTTCACCACAAAGACACAAAGGACACGAAGAAAGGCCTCTCTTTGTGTCCTTTGTGTCTTTGTGGTGAAACGCCTTCTGGCCCAAGCCACCCGAAATAGCAATGTTCGAAGGTACTGTTAGAGCGCGCGTGCCGCGAACAATCCTTGCTATCTCCGTCGCTCTCGCCACCCTTGTCTCCGCGGCCGCGTCCGCTGCTACGACCAACACCATGCCGTTCTCGCAAGTCCGCAAGGGCATGCATGGATACGGCGAGACCGTTTTCGACGGCTCCAAACTGGAGCGCTTCGACGTCGAGATCACCGGCGTGCTGCAGAACATCGGACCGGGACAGGACTTGATCCTGGCCAAAGTCTCCGGACCGGTCGTCGACCGCGCCGGCGTCATCGCCGGGATGAGCGGATCGCCGATCTACATCGACGGCAAGGTCATCGGCGCGCTGGCCTACTCGTGGCAGTTCGCGAAAGAAGCGATCGCCGGCATCACGCCGATCGACGAAATGCTCAAGATCGCGCAGGTGGACGGCAAGCCGTCCGGCTCGTTCATCGCGGCCACGCCGCGCATGAGCGGCAGCGAGTTCCTGCAAGCGATCATCGATCACAAGACCAGCGAGAAGTTCGAATCGATGATGTCGAGCATGACCGGCGCGACGCCGGCATCCTCCATCGCCGGAGCGCGGCCGATCGCCGTGCCGCTGTCGATGTCCAGCTTCGCGCCCGACACGCTCGGCCGCTTCGGCAAGTACCTCGATCCGCTCGGCTTCATGCCCGTTCCGAGCGGGGCATCGTCGACGTCGACCAGCACGACGACCGACGCGAAGAAACAGTTCGCGGCCGGCGACGCCATCGGCGCCGTCCTGCTGCGCGGCGACTTCAACGTCGCCGCTACCGGCACCGTCACCTACGTCGACGGCGACCGCGTCTATGCCTTCGGCCATCCCTTCCTCGACATGGGCGAAGTGGCCTTCCCGATGGCCAAGTCGGAGATCGTCGGGGTGCTGCCGAGTCTGGCCAGCTCCTTCAAATTCTCCAACACCGGCGCCGTCGTCGGCGCGTTCCGTCAGGATCGCGCGGTCGGCATCATGGGGATGATGGGGGAGAAGGCCGACATGATTCCGGTCGACCTGGAAGTGGAAGGGAGCGGCCCGGCGCAGAAGTACCACGTCGACGTCCTCCGCCATTCGCAGCTCACGCCGCTGATCCTGGCCATGGCCGCCGACACCGTCGTCGCGGGCGCGCAGCGCGCCGCCGGCGAACGGACCGTCGTGCTCGAGTCGGAGATCAAGCTCAAAGGATTCAACGAGCCGATCGTTTTACATGAAGGCTGGGCCGGTGCGCAGGCGCGTCAGGCCATTCCGTCGTACATCGCCGTCGTGGCCGGCTACGTGATGTCGAACGAGTTCCGTCCCGCCGACATCGAATCGGTGAAGATTCACTTCCGCCATACCGACGACCTCAAGATCGCCAAGATCGTCGAGGCATCATTGGAGGCTCCGAAGGGGCGCGTTCATGCCGGCGACGTCGTCAAAGTCCGCGCCGTGCTGAAGCCGTTTCGCGGCGATTCATTCACCGACACCTTCGATGTCACCGTTCCCGAAGATCAGCCGGCCGGCATGGCCTACCTGCTGGTCGGCAGCGGCTCTGTTCTCAATCAGGTCGACTTCATGCTCGTCCCGCCCGATCCGCGCAGCCTCGATCAGGTCATCGCCGTCCTGCGTAGGCTTCGCCCGTCCACCGAACTGACCCTCGGCCTGTACGAGCCGACCGACGGTGCCGTCACCGCCGGCGTCTACTTGCCCAACCTCCCGCCGACGATGCGCGCCATCGTCAGCAGCGACACCTCCAACGGTCCGCAGGCGCCGGTCCGCTACCATGCCTCGCAACATCTCGCGCATCCGCTCGGCTACATCGTCGACGGCGTCGTGAAGATCGACCTCGACGTAAAGCCTGCCATTTAGTAACAGCGTGCCGGGCCAGACGTCAGACATGATGTTGTGCTGATTCCTGGCCTTCGGCCACCTTCGAAAGGAACTTTCTCCATGCGCCGTGTCGTCGCGCTCGCAGTCACGCTGTTCGTAGCATCCAGTGCATTCGCCGTCGCGCCGCAGTTCTGGCGCGTCCGGAACACGGAAGACTTTCTGGCCGGCGACATCGAAGGCTTCGCCGTCACCTCGCGCGGCGAGCTGCGTCCCGGACCGTCGCTGAAAAAAGCCGGCAGCTTCACCGATCCCTTCGTCCTGGCGCAGGTGGCCGCGCCGAGTGGCGATCACTTCTTCGGTACCGGAAACGAAGGAAAGATCTATCGCCTGCGCGGAACGGAGTTGAAGGCAATTTACACCGCGCCCGAGCCGGAGATTTACGCCGTCGCCTTCCATGACGGCGCGCTCTACGCCGGCACCTCGCCGAACGGCAAGGTCTACCGCATCGATCCGAACGACGGCAAAGCGTCGGTCTTCTACGATCCGAAACAGGCTTACATCTGGGCGCTGGCCTTTCTCCCGAACGGCGATCTGGCCGTCGCCACCGGAGTCGACGGAAAGCTTTTCCGCGTCACGCCGAAAGGGGAGGGGAAAGTCCTCTTCGACTCTCCCGAAACGCATCTCCGATCCCTCGGCGTGAAGATTGACGGAACGATCCTGGCCGGCGGCTCGGCGAAGGGACGCATCTACGAGATCCGTCCCGACGGCGCCGCGCACGCGCTCTACGACTCGCCGCTGTCCGAGATTTCCGCCATCTACGTCGACGCCAACGACGTCGGCTGGGCCGCCGCGGCAAGCAACGTCCTTCCGTCAACCGCTCCGGTGAAGACAAATCCGAAACCGGCCGCGCAGTCTGCAGCCGCGACGACGACCACTACCCCCTCGGCCAGCGAACAGAAGAAAGAGGATTCCGGCAGCGTCGAGGTCAGCGTCTCCTTCGAAGACAGCAGCAGCTCCGGCTCTTCCTCGGGCACCGGAGGCAGCGGCGAGATCTACCGCATCAATCCCGACGGCTTCGTCGAAGTGGTCCGCAAGTTCGAGCACGAGATGGCCTACGGCATCACCGGCGGCGCGAACGGATCGATCCTCCTCTCCACCGGCCCGCAAGGACGCATCTACGAGATGAAGGACGGCGAAGTCTCCCTCCTCGGCAGTGTCCCCGAAAAACAGGTCGTCTCCATTTCCCGCACCGGCAACGAGACGCTGGTCACCACCACGAACAGCGGCGCCGTCTACCGTTTGGAATCGGCGCCGTCGGAAAAGGCGGAGTTCCGATCCGCGGCGAAGGACGTCGAACGCTTTTCGCGTTTCGGCAACTACCGCATCGAAGGGGAGAACGTCGGCGACGGACATCTGGCCATCGCCTTCCGCTCCGGCAACACGCGCACACCCGACGCCACCTGGAGTCCGTGGAGCGCCGCCTCCAACGCCAGCGATGGATCGATCGACGCACCTCCCGGCCGCTACATCCAGTGGAAGATGACGGCGCCCAAGCCCGCCGCGAATGTGGCCGTCGACGCCGTCACCGTCGCCTTCGTCAATCGCAACGTCGCGCCGGTCATCGACAACGTCACCGTGCAGGATCCGGCCGTCGTCTACATTACCGGCAGCTACCCGCAGTCGCCGCAGGTGGTCGAGGCCACCAATCCCGACGAATACGGCATCTTCACCAGCCTCGACACGCCACGCGACAAGAACGAGCCGGGCAAGAAGGTCTACCGCAAGGGCTTCCGCACCGTGACCTGGCGCGCGCACGACGACAACGGCGACTCGCTGCGCTACACGCTCTCGTTCCGCCGCAAGGGAAGCGCGCCGTGGCTGCGCCTGCGCGACAACGTCGACGAGACGTCGATGAACTTCGACACCTCGCAGCTTCCCGACGGCACGTACGAATTGAAACTCGCCGTCAGCGACGCGCAGGACAATCCCGACACGCCGCTCAGCGACGCGAAAGAAGGGATCGACTTCCGCGTCGACAACACGCCGCCGTCGATCGCGTTTGCATCCGAGGGTGATGACGTCGTCATTCGGGTGACCGACAAACTGTCGCCGATCGGCAAAGTCGAATACTCCGCCGACGCCCAGAAGTGGATCCGCATCACTCCCATCGACGGCATCAGCGACTCGCCGAACGAAACGTACCGGATCAAGCGCAGCGCGGTGGCGGGCAAGTTCGTGATCGTGCGCGCCGTCGATACGTTCTTCAACGTGGCTACGGAGTCGATCACCCTGCCGTAAAAAAGGCTTCTCACCACAGAGGCACAGAGGACACGGAGAGATCTCTCTGTGCCCTCTGTACTACTAACCCATAGTTTCTTCTCCTGGTGCGAAGATTTTCATGCGGCAATAGCAGTGAGCTGGCGGATGGTGGATCGAAGGGCGGTTAGGACTGCGAGACTGGCTTTGCGGCCGGCTGGAGTGAGCTGGTAGCGGTGTGTGCCGGCGATTTTGGTGATCAGGCCGTGAGCACGGAGCAGGCGGAGCTTTCGAGTGATCCATGCGGAACGGCGCCGGGCTTCC
>Ga0068868_100000128_pt1 | contig 48676 bp, 52 predicted proteins | sample KBSMisM42_FD_64660 | JGI IMG/M metagenome (GOLD analysis project Ga0068868, IMG submission 64660) | Miscanthus rhizosphere microbial communities from Kellogg Biological Station, Michigan, USA - KBS Miscanthus M4-2 | ecosystem: Host-associated > Plants > Roots > Rhizosphere > Soil ...
CAGGCGCAAGTCGAGATCTCCGGCCGGCTCGCATCGTTGGTCGAGAGCGGTGCATCGCTGGTGGTGAAGCGCATGACCAGCGAGTTTTCCGGTCGGCTGGCGGCACGCTGCGCTGAAGCGAGCGCAGCTTGATCTAATCAGCATTACATCTCATTGAGGGGACAAAGATGAAGGTCTATCAAAGGCTCGCCCACGATTTCAAGGCGGAAGGGGTATCGCATATTTTCGGCATCATGGGCGACGGCAACATGTATTGGATGCACGAGCTCGACAAAGTCGGGGTCAAGCTGATCGACGTGCGTCACGAAGGCGCCGGTCTCGGCATGGCCGACGGGTGGGCGCGATCGACGCATACGCCGGGTGTTGCGACTGCAACGTGCGGTCCCGGTGTGTCTCAGCTTGCGACTGCGCTCATTACGGCAAACCGCGCCCAATCACCGCTCGTTGCGTTTTGCGGCGAGTCTCCGACCAACGACGATGAGTACAACCAGCGCCTGGATCAGTCGCGCTTCGCGGCGGGGTGCGAAACCGGCTTTGTGCGCATGGCCACCGCTGACGCTGCGGACGACGCGGTGCGCAAAGCGTTCTATCTTGCACGTCTCGAGTCGCGTCCCATCATGTTCAGCGCGCCGATGGATATCCAGCAGCAGGAGTTCGACGACGACGATCCGTACAAACCTTCGACGACGCTCCTCCCGCCGCGGGCCGGTCTGCCGGATGCTGCCATGCTGGAAAAAGCGGCCGACATCGTTGCGCGCAGTCGCAAGACGGTAATCATCGTGGGGCGCGGTGCAAAGTGGTCAGGCGCGGGTGACGCCGTTATCAAGCTTGCCGATCGCACGGGTGCGCTGCTCGCGACTTCACTGATGGCGAAGACGTGGCTCAGTGATTATGAGTATCACGCCGGCGTGTCCGGCCTCTATGCCACGCGCGCCGCCATGCAGCTCTTTGAAGAGGCGGATTGCGTGATCGGCGTTGGTGCGAGCTTGAACCGCTACACCACCGAGCATGGCTATCTGTACCCGAATGCAACATTCATCCACATCGATGCAAAGGCGCACGTGATGATGAGCGGCGGACGGGCAGCCGATTGCTATCTGCAAGCTGACGCGCGGGCGGGCGTCGAAGCGCTCGACAACCTGCTCGAAAAAAGGTCATTCAAGTCGATCGGCTATCACACCGGTGAAACTAAAGAGCGGCTGTCGAATGCCCTCGACGACCGCACGGAATTCAAGCTCGACCCTGACACCGTCGATCCGCGTCCGGTGTGCCTCGCGCTTGATGAAATGGTACCGACCGACGTTGCCCTGTATACCGGCAGCGGCGCAACTGCGGGCTTCTCGAACATTCTCTTCAGCCGGCGGCGTCCGGTGGTGCTCGCCAGCCATTTTTTTGGGTGTATCGGGCAAATGATGCCGGCTGCGATGGGGGCGGTGTTGGCCGCGGGCAATAAGCCGGGCCTGCTGGTCGATGGCGACGCGAGCATCATGATGCATCTCGCGGAATTCGAAACGATGGTGCGCTATAACATGCCGCTGCTGATCATCGTCATGAACAACCAGATGCTGGGCGCGGAATATTACAAGCTCGACAAGCACAAGATGAAGTCCGCGCTCTCGACCATTTCAACGCCCGATCTCGGCGCGGTTGCTACGGCGTTCGGCGGCAGAGGACGCCTCGCACGCACGGTCGAAGAAGTGCGCGCCGGTGTTGCGGAGTGGGTTGCCAAGCCCGGTCCAATGATGATTGACGTGCGCATCTCACGCAGCGTAGTGACGTTGCCGTATCGCCGCATCCACTATGGAAAGGACGAATAGTCACAGGTCAGGCGCTGCGCAAACTAAGGACCCCTATCTTCGCGCAGTGTATTGACCCGCATGACCGGCGTCTTCGCAGGCTCGCAGCCATATGTTTAAGTGGTAAGCGCTGCGCCGGAATGACATTCATGCAGTCGGTGCGTTTGCTGTTTTTGCTCTTGTGCAGTGTCAGCGCGGCTGCGCAGGAGTATCCCGCACGCTCCATGCGCCTGATCATTCCAGTGGCACCCGGCGGTGGAACCGATATTCTGGGCAGGCTCATGGCGAGGAAGCTAAGTGAGATGTACGGCCAACAGGTGGTGGTGGACAACCGTCCGGGCGCGGGCACCGTCATTGGCTCGGATCTGCTTGCCAAGTCGCCGCCGGACGGCTACACGTTGAGCGTGCAGATTAATGCCCTGGCCGCCAATCACTCGCTGTACGCGAAGTTGCCCTACGACACCCTCAGAGATTTTACGCCGGTGGTGCTGATGGCATCGACGCCGAATGTTCTCGTCGTGCATCCATCATTGCCGGCGAAGACAGTTCCGCAGTTCGTGGCGCTCGCACGCGCGCGGCCTGACCAGATCGCATACGCCTCGAGCGGCAGTGGCGGCGCCGCATACCTCGCTGCCGAGATGCTGAAACTCAATACCGGCATCCGGATGATCCATGTGCCTTATAAAGGAACCGTGCCGGCGCTCTATGCGATCATTTCCGGCGAGACGCAGGCGATGGTCGCTGCCTTGCCGGGTACCATACCGTTCATTCACGCCGGCCGCGTTCGGGCGCTTGGCGTGACGAGTGCACAGCGTGCGCCATCGATGCCGGAGCTTCCTACGATGATCGAAGCAGGGATACGCGGTTACGAGTTCTCTACATGGTACGGATTGTTTGCCCCCGGCGGCACGCCGCGGGACATCGTAGCAAAGCTGAATGCGGCGGTGATCAAGATCATCGCCCAACCGGAAGTAAAAGCGCAGTTTGCACGTGATGGCCTGGATCCGGCCGGCGGCACGCCCGAGTCATTCGACTCGTATTTCCGCGCCGAAGTCGAGAAGCTCGGCGCCGTCATACGAGCGTCAGGCGCCAGGGCGGAATGAGGGCGCTCGTGCTCCGCACAGGGGTAACATTTCGTAATTCCTTCAAGTCTCCGCTGGAGCAAAGACGATGCAGATCATAGAATCGCAAGACGTAATCGGCGCTGAAGTTCGAGACATCGATCTCGCGCAGCCGTTTGCGGCCGATGATTTCAGCCGCATCGATGCCGCGTTCAACGCGCGCAGCGTGATCAGATTTCCGGCACAGCAGTTAGACGAGCCGCAACTCGTCGCGTTCGCGCGCCGCTTCGGTGACGTGGCGAAGATTTTTCTCACGCACTACGCGCATCCGCAGCATCCGGAAATCATGTATGTGTCTAACATCAAGGAGAACGGTCGCGACATCGGCCATGCGGACGCAGGCAGCGTGTGGCATACGGACATGTCGTACACCGCAACGCCGCCGCGTGCCACGCTGCTATACGCAATCGAAGTGCCGACTGAAAACGGTGTCCCGCTTGGCGATACCCAGTTCGCGAGTGCCGCTGCCGCGTATGACAGCCTATCCACTGATATGAAGCGCCGCATTGCGAATTTGCGCGCGATCCATCAGGTCGCGGGGCGACGGGCCCGCACCGGGACGGGGCAGGGCGATCAGGCGCTGCGGCGCGAGCAGCCGACCGTCGTTCATCCGGTCGTGCGCACGCATCCGTTTACCGGCCGCAAATGTCTTTATGTGAGCAAAGGTGAATGCGAAGGCATCGAAGGCATGCCGAAAGATGAAGCATTGACACTCATCGATGAGTTGGCAGACCGCACCGTCGAAGAGCGCTTCCGCCATCGTCATCGCTGGCAGGTCCGTGACGTACTGATGTGGGACAACTGCGCGGTACAGCACCTCGCGTCATTCGATTACAAATGGCCGCAACACCGCCGCCTCATGCATCGCGTAACGGTCGGCGGCAGCGCGCCCTTTTAAGACAAACCCTCGTATACACGACAGCTACAGTCGACGCAGTCTCGCAGCACTTAATGCGTAAGCTATCATCATAAAGACGCAGTCCAGGCTGACAGCGACAGCGCTGTTAACGCGATGACGGGGCTGCGGAGGATTCGCCTTCATGCCAACCAGAGGAGGGGCAGCGATGAGAACATTCTTTCATTTGATCAGAGGGATCACGGTGATGGCGGTTATCTCGCTTGTCGGCAGCGCTTCGGCATCGGCAGCAACTTATGTTTATGTCTCGAATGCCGACGATGGTGACATCGGCACTTACAGCGCGCAGGCGGATGGCTCGCTAAAGCCGGGCGCGCGTGTTCCCGCGGCGAAAATCGTCATGCCGATGGCGGTGAGCCCCGATCGACGCTTTCTGTATGCAGCGGCGCGCTCGAAACCGTTTTCGGTTCACGCGTATTCGATCGATGCAAGCACAGGTGCGTTGAAGCCACTCGCTGTTTCGCCGCTCGCGGAAAGCTTCCCCTATATTTCCCTTGATAAGACCGGGCGCTTTCTTTTCGGCGCCGGCTATGGCGCTGCGCTGATCAGCGTCAACGCCGTCGGCACCGATGGCCGCGTCGCCGCCGAACCGCTGCAGGTGATTCCCGTTGGGCGCAACGCGCATTCAATCCGCACGGATGAGACGAACAAATTCGTGTTCGTGCCGACGCTCGGCAGCGATCAGATCTTCCAGTTCACGTTCGACGCGAAAACCGGACGGCTCGCTTCTAATACGCCCGCGGTGTTTCTGATGAAAGCCGGCACCGGGCCGCGCCACTTCATCACGTCGGGCGACAACAAGTTTATCTATGTGCTGAGCGAGCTTATGGGCACCGTCACTAGTTTTGCGCTCGATAATAAGACCGGCTTGTTGAATGAGCTGAGTTCCGCATCGGGAGTGCCGCCGGATAGCAAGCTCGGACCCGGCGCTCCGCGCGGCGCCGTTGGTGCACCCGGCGGCCCGCCGCCGAGGAACACGGACAATGACATTTGGGCGGCTGATATTCATATGACGCCAGACGGCAAGTTTCTGTACATCAGCGAGCGCACGAGCAACACAGTTGCTCTATTTACCGTCGACGGCGCAAACGGCAAGCTCACGTACCAGGGAAGCACACCCACTGAGGCGCAGCCGCGCGGATTCGCGATCGATCCAAAGGGAAGGTTCATGGTCGTGTCCGGAGAAAAGTCGGACACGATCTCGAGTTATGCGATCGATCAGTCGAGCGGCGCTTTGAAATTGATCGGCAAGTACCCGGCAGGGAAGGGGGCCAACTGGGTGGAGATCGTCGCCTTCGACTGAGCACGTTCGAAGTTTGAAACAGCTAAGGTCTTTCTAATGCACCAACTTGTTTTCTTACATGGGCCCGGCGCCGGCGCGTGCGCCGATGCGTATGAATACCAACTCAAGCATTTTGCCGGCAGCGTCGCGCCAACGTTACCCGGTCACCTCGAAGGCGAACCGTGTCCGGACGTTGCGCGTTATATGGAATGGGTGCGCGGCTGGCTATGGGCGCAGGGAATGAAGAGAAATCTCGTGCTCGTCGGGTACACGCTCGGCGCGTCCATAGCGCTGCAGTACGGGCTCGACTATCCCAATGAGGTGACGGGGCTGGTGCTGATGACCGTAGCGGCGCGTCCGAAGACACGCAAGCCCGATACATATGAAATGCGGCTGCGCGCGATGAAGGACCCCGGGGCATACGAAGAGTGGCTGGCATTTCAGCGGCACACCATGCAGTTCGTAGAACCGTCGCTGCGCGAGCGCTTGATGGAACGCCACCGCCAGGTCGGGCCGTTGTCCCAGTATCAGGACCTGATGACGATAGATGCCTTCGACGTGCGTGATCGCATCGCGACGCTGAAGCCCAACTTGCTGCTGTTGCGCGGGCTCGATGATCCCGGTCAACCGCCGGAGTATGAAAAAGAAATACACGAAGCAGTGCCCGGCTCGCAGTACATAAAGCTCTCGGGCGTCGGGCACTTTCCGCCCACCGAGAATCCCGAGCAGATCAACGCATTGATCGAACAGTTTGTCCGGGCATTGTGATCGCAGATGGGTATCGCCTATGCGATGCCACGCGGAACTTGCAATCAACGTGTGTGAAGGACCCTCAAACGATCGCAGGATGGGTTGAGCAAGAGAGGCGCCGAGGAGCGCGGCGCAATTCAGCGTTACTGCGACGAAGCGTTAATAAACGCGTTTGACGCGGCCGAGCACGCTGGATGGTGTGGCGACGTCGGCGAGGTAGGGATGACTTGTCTTGGTATAGACACTCGTAATCTTCTTCACGTAATCGCGCGTTTCCCTGTATGGCGGGATGCCGCGATAGCGCTCCACCGTTTCTTCCCCGGCGTTGTATGCCGCCAATACCAGCGCGACGTCACCCTGGAAATATGACATGAGCCAGCGAAGGTACGCGAGCCCGCCCTTGAGATTCTCAAGCGCGTTGAAAGAATTGCTTACGCCGAAGCGCGTCGCGGTCGCAGGGATCAATTGCATCAGGCCCTGCGCGTTCTTCGGTGATACGGCCGTAGCATCGAATCTCGATTCGACGGCGATCAACGCAAGCACCAGCTCCGGATCGAGTGAATACTGCGGCGCCCAATGCTGTACGAGCAGTTGGATGTCCTTATTCGCGACTGGCGCAGACCGGGGCGGTGCTAGCGCGGCAATCGCCTCTGTCATGCAGGATGGGAGAGTGCTGCCAACGCCGCGGCTGATGTAGGGCAGAAGTTCCTTCGCCCGCTCGTTGCCGCGCTCGGCGGCCATGTTAACAAGCAGCCCGCCCACACCTTCGTTCGCCATCATTTCGCGTCCGGACGCATGAATCAAACCCAGCTCCAGCAGCGCGTCGACGTTGCCGCGTGCCGCGGCCTTGCAGTACAGCGCATTGGACTTGGCGATGTCCCGGGTCACCTCATCGCCACGTTTGTATTTTTCGGCGAGCGTCAGCATCGAAGGCACGTCACCGCGCTGCGCCGCAGTTTCCAGTGACGCGATGGTCGCGGCTGGCTGGGCCAATGCGCTCGCGCACACAACGGCGAGCGGCAGAATGGCGGCCAACAAAAGCGAGACGAATTTCATCATCGTGATCGCATACCTTTAATGCCGTTCGAATGATAACCGCTTCATCCGAAAACGCTTTCACATGACTACCAAACTGCCTAGGACAACAGAATGAACCGTGAATTCTTACTTCGTCTGCGTCGTAAGGGTGGCGCGACGAGTCGATTTAGATAATCGACAAACGTTCATCCCGAGGATGAACTGACGCCAACCAAGACCGTCTGCCGAATAAACAGTTCCCCAACATCATCGTTTATTTCGTCCGTGCTGCATCCGGAATCGCCGTAACTGCGCCAATCGGCGATTTCAGTTTGCGTTCGGCGAGAACCTGTTGTGCGAACTCCGGCATCACGGCCTCTGAACGGAGCTTCTCGGCGCTGATGCCTTTGATTGAGTAGAGAAACGTCACCGCTTTGTTGATCAATTCACGGCCGTCCGCGTCAATAATGAATGGGAATAGCAAACGCTTGGCGCTGCCGCCTTGATCGTCCGGGTAAGCACCGTACAGCGCCGCCCATAAGTGCTCATCATTCATTCCGCTCGTGTGCTCTTTCACCATTCTCATAACATCGGCAGCGTTGTTGCGATCCGCCATGTAGAGTTGCGCGTCGAGCTCCGCATTGAGCCATCCTTTCACGACGTCCGGTCGTTGCTTGATGAGTTCGGCGCGCATGACGAGAAAGGAGCCGTCCATCTCATTGAAATTCGCGCCTGAGAGAATGCGCCGCGCCAGACCATCTTTCGCGAGCCGCGAGGCTACCGGTTCCCAGATCACCGTCGCATCCAGTTTGCCGGCTCGAAAGCCGCTTGTGACGACCTCGATGTTCTGGTTGAGATACGCAGCCGGCTGAACACTGCCTTTGCGGAAGATGACGTCCGCAAAACGATCGGCACAGCTTCCTTTGGGGATTGCGACCTGCTTGCCGCCCAACCACTTAATCGCCTCGTTCGTGTCTTTGAACCGCGGCGCGTCGTTGCGCGCAAGAAAGACGTTGCACTGGTCGTAGCCAAGCCCAAGCGACGAGACAATGCGCAGGTCCGCGGTTTCAGTCTTCGTTGTAGCGACGATCGCGGGGATATCACCGAGATAACCGATATATTGCTTGCCGGCCAGCATGTTGTTCACGATCACAGCGCCTGCAAGCCCGGTCTGATACTCGACGGTAGACCCAACAGGCAGATACTTCTTCCAGAACTCCTTGCCGTGCAGAACATGCACCGACCACGTCGCTGTGTAGTGCGAAGGGTGACCCACTACCAGCTTGATCGGGTCACCTGGCTTGCCGAATTCGAGATCTGCAGAGAGCGCCAATTGAGCGCAACCCAGAAACAAAGGAACCGCGCCAATCCTAAACAGACCCTTCATCGCGCTGACCATATTAGACTCTCTCTGTTAAAAAACGGCATTGGCCACCATCTGATTCTATTCCGGAAACACGCGACGTAAGGAGAAGCCTGCGGTCTGGCTACGCTACGTTGTCACCATAAGCTTGGTACCTCGGTTATCGGCGGGCTTGCACATACCTGATACCCCGACTAATCTAGATCATCAAGCTGCCGCCGCTGTATTGTTCCAGTGCGCAGCGCTGCATTTCAACGATCACACAGCTCAGGAGATCAGGCGATGAAGACGAATGACGGAATAAGGACGAGCCGGCGCGGATTTTTACTTGCCGTTGGCACGGCAGCAACGGGCGCCGCCATGGGCGTGCTGCCATTTGGCGCGCATGCAGCAGCGGCGGCAGAGGGCGCAGAAAAAATCGGCATCATCGGCTCCGGCCGCATCGGCGGTACGCTGGGCGAACTGTGGCTCAAGTCAGGACATGAAGTCATGTTCTCGTCGCTGGACATCGAACATGACAAGGCATTAGCAGCGCGGCTAGGCGGCAAGGCGCGCGCCGGAACGACAAAAGAGGCGGCGGCGTTCGGCGATGTGGTGTTGGTCGCCGTTCCGTATTCGGCAATGCCGCAGCTCGGCAAAGATCTCGCTGATACACTCAAAGGCAAAACCATCATCGACACGTCCAATCCCATTCTTGCCCGCGACGGCGATATCGCGAAGTGGGCGCGCGAGAAGGGCGCCGGTCTCGCTTCAGCGGAATTGCTGCCGGGCACTCGCATCGTGCGCGCGTTCAATGCAATCGGCTATGCGAAACTGCCCGAGGCATCAAAGCAGCAGCCGCGCATCGGCATGCCGATTGCGGGCGACGATGCAAACGCCATCACAGTGGCGTCGCGCCTCGTGCGCGAGATCGGCTACGAGCCGGTTGTCGTCGGGTCGCTCGCCATGGGCAAGTTTTTGATTCCGGGAACGCCGCTCGCAGGGGAGCATAGGCCGGACGAGCTGAAGCAGATCGCCTCTACATTGAAGTGAGGGTACGCTGCATTTCTGCAGCGGCAATCTACAGCGCTCGTGGCACCGGCGGCAGCACTGATTTCAATGCCGCGCGAGTTTGTGCTGCATCGCTCATGTAAGTCTTTGATGCGGACGATAACCCGCTGCGCATGAAAATGTCTGCGCGCAAGATGATCATTTGTTGGATCGTGGCACTTGCGACGTGTGCGCAGGTCGCGATGGCGCAATCGCCTGACTATCCGACGCGCGCCATTCGTGTGATCGTGCCGTTCGCGGCAGGCGGCGGGTCTGATGTGTACGCCCGCGTTATCGGCCAGCGCCTGCAGGAAGCGCTCGGCCAGTCCGTCGTCGTCGACAATCGCGCCGGTGCCGGCGGCAACATCGGCACTGAACTCGTCGCGAAGAGTCCGCCGGATGGTCATACATTGATGTTTACGACGTCAGCAGTCGCCATCAACGCGACACTTTATCCAAAGCTGGCCGTCGACGTACGCAAGGATCTCATCGCAATCACGCAGCCCGGATCGACCTCGAGCGTGCTCACCGTTCATCCTTCGGTGCCTGCGCGCAGCGTGCAGGAAGTTGTAGCGCTTGCAAAACGCACCAGGGGAGGACTCAACTTCGCATCGAACGGTTCAGGAACATCAAGTCATCTCGCCGGCATCATGTTCAGCCATTTCGCGCATGCGCCGCTCACGCACATTCCGTATAAAGGCGCCGCGCCTGCGCTCAATGCGCTGATCAGCGGCGAAGTGGAGGTGGCGTTTCCCGGCGTCAACAGTGTGGGACCGATGTTGCGTGCAGGAAAAGTTCGCGCGCTCGCCGTCTCGACGTCGCACAGGTCAGCGGCGATGCCCGATCTGCCGACGCTCGATTCGATTTATCCGGGTATCGACATCGATCAATGGTTTCTGCTGTTTGCGCCCGCAGGAACCTCCGGTGCCATCATTGCACGGCTGAATAGCGAAACCGTAAAGATTTTGCAGCATCCGGAGGTTAAAGCTTTCATGGCGCGTGAAGGTATAGATCCGGTCGGCAGCTCGCCTTCGGAAGCAGCCGCTTTCTTCGAGCGCGAAATTATCAAGTTCGCGAACGTCGTAAAGATCGCGGGCGTCAAGGCAGAGTAGATTGCTTACAGTGCGCCTGGGCAACCTTCCCCGCGCTACACGCGAGGGCGGGAGTCGCTAGTCGTCTATTTCTGCTCGGCGGGAGTGGAAGTGGCAGGGCCGATGCCGTGAATCATGAGTATCGCGTCGCCTTGCTTCGCCCCGTCATAATGGATGCCTTTGCCTGTGTGCAGCACGTACGTTCCTGCCGGCATGGGTACCGTGCTGTCCGGATCGAACTTCGGGCCGCTGCCGACCCACCAGGTGCCGGACATCACGACAATGTAGCGGTCGTTCGGATGGAAGTGCGGCCGGCTCATGTTGCCGGCTTTCCATTTGACGAAGTAAGCGTATGGACCGGGCTTGGCCAGATCGCCATAGATCATCGCGTTCGCAGCGGTGCCAGCTGGATTATCCACCCACTTGATTTTATCGAGCGGTGTGTACGATACCGCTGACGGATCGAGTTCCGCAGCGGAAACCGACAGTGTTATCAGCGCGCTTAGCAGAAGCAGTCTTGCGAATGTCGTGCTCATTTTTCCCCCCCGATGGGCGAGTCAAGTATGCCGCGCTTTTGTCAGCAGCGCATGCCATCGTAATCATACGCCGCAAAAAGTCGCAAAGGCGGAAATCCTGCATAGCCGGTTTCACCTGGCGTGATGACCTTTGATAAGATGGCTGCAGCGCACATAAAAAAGTAACACACGCTGAAAACTAATACGCGCTGCGAGGAACGATGATGGTCTATGGCGTCCTGCTGTTCATGTCCGGCGTGCTCGCCGCAGTTACGGCTACAGCACAGAGTGCACTACCGTATCCGAGTAAATCCATTCGCATGATTGCACCCTATCCGCCGGGCGGCACAAGCGACGTCGTTGCTCGCATCGTCGCTCAGAAGCTGACCGATACGCTGGGGCGCCAGGTCGTCGTAGACAATCGAGCGGGTGCGACCGGCAATATCGGTCACGAGATCGCCGCCAAGGCGCCACCCGACGGCTACACGCTGTTACTCACGAGCGGTGCGGCGATGGTGACGAACCGATTTCTGTTCAAGCATCTCGGGTTCGATCCTTTCAATGACTTCGCCCCGATTTCACTCGTGGCGACCGCAGCCCCCATGTTGGTGGTAAATCCCTCAGTACCTGCGCGCAATGTGTCAGAGCTTGTTGCGCTCGCCAAGTCCAAGCCTGATCAACTAACGTTTGGATCGGGTGGCGTTGGAACAACTTCGCACATCGTCGGCGAAGTATTTAAATCGGTCACCGGCGTCAGGATTGTGCACGTGCCGTACAAAGGCGGTGTACTCGCAGTGACTGATCTGGTGGGCGGCCAGATCACGATGTCGTTCGCCGACATGGTGCCGTCGGTGCCGCAGGTGAAAGCCGGGCGGTTGCGCGCCTTGGCGGTGAGCAGCGAACAGCGCTCGCCCGCACTGCCTGACGTGCCAACGATGCCGGAAGCCGGCGTCGATGCTGTCTTTCCAGGTCAATGGTGGGCAATTATCGCGCCGCGCGGCACGCCGGCCGCAATCATCAAGCGCATCAACAGCGACACCGCGACTTTCATGAAGATGCCGGACGTGCGCGAGAGACTTGAGAGCATGGGCACGTTTCCCCAGCACTCGACACCTGAGCGAGTCACTGAAACGATGAAGCGCGGCACCGAACAGATGAGCAAAGTCGTAAAGGCGGCAGGAATACAAGCGGAGTAAGCGGACTACTGCAGCCTTACATCCATCCGGGTAGCAATGCCGATGAAGCGCACCTTCGCAGTTGCAATTTGTGTTGTCACTCTCGCGTTGTCAACCGTGGTATTTGCGCAAACCAAACCTGCGGCGCCGCGCAATCTACAGATTTACTGGATCGATACCGAAGGCGGCGCAGCGACGCTGATGATTTCACCGTCTGGAGAATCGATGCTCGTCGATACGGGATATCCGGACGGTGATCGCGATGCTTCGCGCATCGTTGCCGCCGCGCAAGACGCCGGGCTCACGAAAATTGATCATGTGCTAATCAGCCATTATCATCGTGATCACGTCGGTGGTTTGGCGGCACTCGACAAAATGATGCTGCTCGGCAGATTCTACGGTCCCAATGACACGATTGAGGAAGCGAATAAGCAATGGCACGCCAGCTACAAGGCGGCGTCGGCGGGGAAGCGCACCATCGTGAAATCCGGCGATAGAGTGCCGATTAAAGGATTGCGGGTTCTCGTCGTGTCCGCAGATGAGAAAGTGCTTGCGAGACCCGTTAACCGTGGCGGGCCTAATCCGCTCTGTGCGAATACTCCGCAGATGTCGGCGGCCGCTTTTGAGAATCAGCGCATGGTGGGAATACTCGCCAGCTACGGCAGGTTCACTTTTCTCAATGTGCTCGATCTGGACTGGCAGAAAGAACTCGAGCTCGTTTGCCCGATAAACAAGCTCGGCAAGGTCACGCTATATCAGACCAGCCGTCATGGATCGCTCGACGGCGCAGGCGCTCCGGCATTTCTCGGTGCCATCTCGCCACAAATCGTCGTCGTCAATAACGGGTCTAAGAAGGGATTAGGCCAGGTCGACAAGCGCATTCAGCCCATCGAGATCGCGGGCCAGCCGTCAGTGCCTTACGAAAAAAATTCTTACCTGCGATTGGCTGCCCTTCAGGGACTCGAAGGTATCTGGCAGGGACACTTGTCGCTGCTCGACAAGGAAGCGGGCCACAATACGTCCGAAGACATGATTGCAAATCTCGAAGACAGCGCCGACTGCAAAGGAAATTGGATCAAGGCGTCCGTCACGCACAATGGCAAGATCACCGTCACCAACGGTCGCAACGGGTTCAGCAAGAGTTATGTCGCACGGGAATCGAAATCGCGGTAATCGATCGCCGTGCGACTGAGCCAACGCGCGGACAAAGCTCGTCGCCCACGCGCATGCGCGCCATCACTCTAAGCCCGTTCCATGCCATGCGCTTTCATGCTGCGGAGAGCATCGGGCGTCGTCAGGAAATCAACGAAGGCCCGGGCCGCCTTTCGCTGCGTGGCGTCGGTGAAGATCGCCGCGGTTAGCGTGATGTAACGGTGCAAGTCGCCGGGCAGCGGACCCACGAGCTCGATGCCCGACACCGCCATTAACTCCGGTATTTGTTGTATCGCGACTTCGGCTTCACCGGTCATAACGAGTTCGCCGATAAGACCGGCAGGACGGGTTTTCGCTTTTCGTTGTATCTCGCTGGTGATTCCAAGCCGCTCGATCACTTCGGTGAAGTAGACACCGCTTGCGCCTTCCGTGGTGTACGCGACACTCTCAGCCGCCAGCAAAACGCGCTTGAATGCTTCGATGGAACCGATGTCAGGGCGGGACGCGCCTGCACGCACAGCCATGCCAATGCCGCTGCGCGCGAGATCAGTGCAGCTCGCTGGCTCGACGACGCCCAAATCGGTAAGCTGTTTGATTGCTGAACCGGCGAGGACTGCAACGTCCGCACTTTCGCCATTGCGGACACGACGCAAAATGAGATTCGCTGCATCGTAGCTTACAGCGACTTGGTAGCCGCTCGCCTGCGCAAAGCCAGGAACGAGACTTTCGAGCACCTCGCGCATGCTGCTCGAAGCAAATACCGTGATCGCCGTGCGTGCTATTACGTTCCTCTCAGAATTGATAATCCCGCCGGCACTTTCAGCGGAAGACACGATGCAACGCATGACCGCAGCCCGAAGCCGCTCCTGCCGCGTGCCGCATAACCCGGCTACTCGACGCGGACAAATCTAATGATCGTTCCGGCCGGCTTCTGTATGAGCTCGAGCGCATTGCCGTTGATACTGTATTCGAACTGATTACCCGGACCAGCCATGGCAAATGCGCTCTTTGCGACGTAGGATTTCGTTGCGAGCGTATTCGCCGTCGCCGTATAAGTGCCGGCATTCAGATACAGCGCGTCGAAGACCGCTATCTTTTGCGCGTCGGTTGCCTTGTCATTTGACGGGTAATCGGGCAAAGGCTTGCTGCCATTGATGCGCGCGAAACTGTAATACTGCTTCGCGAATATCAGCAGGCCGGGCTGCGGGCTGGCTATCGGCGGCCGGTTCGGCTCCGCGATTTCCGTGACCTTCCACGCGCCGATAAGTGAGGTCGAGGCTGTCGGCGACTGAGCTTGAGCGCTCAGGATGTGACTGCACAGAACAAACAGCGCTAGCTGGAATGTGCGCACGGAAATCTCCTCTTTTGTTTACATTTGACAATGCCGCAAATTTGCGTCGCCACGTTATTGAAGTCCTGCAGCGGGCTCCATGCCTTTCGCTTTGATGACACGTGCAGCAGTCGGCGTTAACAGAAACTTGATGAGTGCTTCCGCAGCTTGCGCCTCTTTTGCCGACGAGCATACGCCAGCGGAAAACATGGTGCGGAACTGGACTTCCGGCGGAAGTGCGACTACCACCAAGCCCGGCGTCGCAAGCAACTCAGACATTTGCTGCACGGCCATCTCGGCCTCGCCTTTCACAACGAGCTCGCCGGTTGAACCGCCCGCGGGAATTTTTGCCTTCGCCTTGACTTGATCGGCGATGCCGAGTTTTTCTATGAGTCCCGCAAAATAGGCGCCGCTTTGGCCGCTGCTCGTGTAAGCAATCGATCTCGCACTGAGCAGCACGCGCTTCAATTCTTCGCTGTTTCGGATGTCGGGTTTCGGTGTCCCCGCACACACTGCAACGCCGACACCGGAACTTGCTAGCGCGACGTTGCTGCCGCGCACGATGCTGCCCTGTTTCGCCAAAGCATCAATCAATGCCGGCGTCAGGATAGCAAGGTCAGCGCTTTCGCCGTTTCTGATCCGTTCGGCCATTAGATTGGAGGTCTCGTACGCGATAGAAACGGTGTGTCCCGTCGCGCTTTTGAATTCTGGAAGGATCTGCTCCATGACGGATCGCACCGCCATAGTGGACAATACCTTGATTTCAGCGCCGCCCGCTGCCGTGCAATGCGCGAGCAAGAGAAGCAGGCATCGAATAATCCATAGCTTCCCTAATGATGTTTTCATTGTGTTTTTCCCTTAATGGCGAAGATATCATGTAACAACGTATGGCGAACGAAGCGTCAGTGCGGAACCGTTTGGACATAGCGGCACTCCAAGCGTAGAGTGCTTCTAGCCGCCCATGCAGGTGTCCATGCGTACCAACATACAATTGACGTTTCTTCTGGCTGCCGTCCTCGCGACGGCACCTGCATCTGCCGCCCTTTATAAATGGGTAGACGAGGGCGGCGTCACCAATTATTCAAACGAGCGCCCGGCAGACCCGAAGGCGCGACAAAAGATGGGACGTATCGAGAATCGGATGTCGAGCTACACGCCGGATCAGCGCACGTTGAAAGCAACCGAAATCATGCGTAACCGGCTCAATCAGACGTTGGGTACCCGGCCGGCGGAGCCGCCGCCGGTGGCGTATGAAATGCCGCCGCAATCAGCGTATGACCAGTGCATCGCGTCAGGACAACTCGGTTGCGACACGCTTGCCAATAGTTATTACGCAGCTTATTACCCGGGTTACTATCCCCGCGGACTCGCAACGCGGACCGGGCTCGGCCAACAGAATCGTTTCGGCCAACAGAATCGTTTCGACCACGGATCGAAGCTGCATCCGTTTCACACGCCTCCGGCCTACCTTAGCCGCAGGGTTCCACGCTAGTCCGATTCAACGCGAGCGCTCTGCCATTCACGGCACGATGGTCGTGAAAAGATAGACTGCGCAGATGACGAGATGGACCGCGCCTTGCAATACGGTCGTGCGTCCTGTTCCCAGTGAAAGCGTGGCGACAAGAAGCGAGAGCAGCAGCAATACGCTCGATTTGATATCGAGTCCGAGCGTCAGCGTCCATCCCGTGACGAGAGACACCACCGCAACTGCCGGGATCGTGAGGCCTATGCTCGCCAGCGCGGAGCCGAGAGCGAGATTCATGCTCATCTGAAGTTGATTCGCATGGGCGGCTCTCACCGCCGCATAGGCTTCAGGCATGAGTACAATCGCGGCGATGATAATGCCGACCAGCGCCGGGGGCGCGCCAATCGCATCGACCGCTGCCTCCATCGTCGGCGCGAGCGCTTTCCCAAGCAGGACGACCGCGCCGAGACAAGCGATTAACAGCACAGCGCTCACGAGCGCCGCCCTTGCGGTAGGCGGTGCCGCATGCGTTTCTGCATCGCTGCGGTCGTCGGCCGATAAGAAATAATCGCGGTGGCGAACGGTCTGCACAAGCACGAACAGCCCGTAGAGGACGAGCGAGACGATAGCAATGAATGCGAGCTGGCTCCGACTGTAGAACGGACCTACAGTAGTGAGCGTATAGTTGGGCAGGATGAGCGTGAGAACGGCAATCGCAGCGAGCGTCGTGAGCGAGGCGCTCACCCCGTGCAGTCCAAACACCTGTTCTTTGTGGCGGCTGCCGCCGACCAGCAGGCACAATCCCACTATGCCGTTAAGAATCAGCATCACTGCAGCGAACACGGTGTCGCGTGCGAGCGCAGTCGTCGTCGGGCCGCCGGCGATCATGAGTGAAACGATCAGCGCAACTTCTATCACGGTAATGGCAACCGCAAGCAGGAACGTTCCAAACGGTTCGCCGACGCGATGCGCCACGACTTCCGCATGATGGACAGCCGCTAGCACGCAAGCAAACAAGCCAATCGCAAGAACAATTGCGTACGTTGGGCCCTTAGAGACGAGTGTCCCGGCGAGCACAAGCCAGCCGGCTGCCGGCGCGGCGATAGACCACAGCGCCAGCGGGGCCGGCGCTTTCATCTGCGCTTATTCACAATCACGGCGACGCAATACGCCATGGGTTCGCGTAAGCTTCTTCACAGGCCTGCCGGCCGGCGCGTGTGCCATTCGGTTGCATTCTCATAAGCCCACGCGATGCGCAACACGCGCGCTTCCTGATAGCCGCGTGCTGCAATCTGCATCGAGATCGGCAGTCCGCCGGCACTGTAGCCGCACGGAATCGCAACTGCGCATAAGTCGAGAAGATTGATCGGGCGCGTCAGCCGGCTCATGGGCGCCTTGCCCTGGTCGATGGCTGTAAGGGGAGGCGCAGGGAGCGGCGATGTCGGCAGCAATAAGCCATCGAAGTCGCGCAGCAGTACGTCAATGGCCTGCCGCAGGTTCTTGCGCTCGCCCATAATTTTTACGTAATCGGCAGCGCTCATATTCTTTGCCCACCGGATGCGATCCGCGACATCGGCATCGAACGGCAGGTCAGTGCGGTCGATCCACTCGCGGTGCAACGCGTAACCCTCGGCCGCAATAATTTTGCCGACAATCACCGCCATTGAGTCGAACGATACCGGCAGCTTCAGTGTGTCGATGCGTGCGCCAAGTCCGCGCAGCACATCAAGCGCGGCCGTAAACTCGTGCGTCACTTCCGAATCGATTTCGCCGAGTTCTTCGTCCGCGAGTACGGCGAGGCGGAGTCCGGCAATACCGCTCTTGAGTCCACTCAACACATCCGACGGCGGATGCGCGTAAGTCTGCGCGTCGCGGTAATCAGGGCCGTGCATCGCCATGAACAGCAACGCGGCATCTTCCACATCGCGCGTCATGGGGCCTAGGGTGTCGAGGGTGTCGCTCAACATGAGAACGCCGTAATTGCTCACGCGTCCGATGGTCGTCTTCAAGCCAACGATGCCGCAGAGACTTGCAGGCGCACGTACTGAGCCGCCGGTATCGCTGCCGATCGCAGCCGGAGCAAGGGCTGCGCCGACGGCAACGCCTGAGCCGCTGCTCGATCCCGCCGGCGCGCGCTGCACGTCTAGATCCCAGGGATTCCACGGCGTGCCCATCGTCCGGTTCGTGCCCCAACTGCCGAACGCAAACTCCACCAGATGTGTCTTGCCCAACGGGATCATGCCGGCGGCTGTGAGTTTTTCAACTGCAGTGGAAGTGACGCGCGAGACGCGATCGTGCCAGAACATCGAGCCGGCGGTGGTGCGTCGGCCCTCGATTTCGAGCAGGTCTTTCAATGCGATTGGTATACCTTGCAGCGGCCCGCGATATTGACGCGCCTTGAACGCAGCGTCGGCGACATGGGCGGCCGCACGTGCTTCGTCTGCGTAGACTTCGATAAACGCGTGCAGTTTTTTATCATTGCGGTGAATCCGTTCGAGATAACACTCGATCAGCGCACTCGCGCTCAGTGTTCCGTTGCGTAGACGTTCGGCCAACTCGTGAATCGGCGTGAAAGCGAGGGCGCTGCTTTCACTGGTATTCGATGGTGCTGCTGATTTGGTGTCAGGCAAGGGTTGCTCTTTTCTCGATTCGTAACTTGCGACAGGGACGGAAGACGATACTTATGGGGTTCAACACCGGCTTGCAAACGTTGTGACGTAATCAAATCGCCTTGTACAAAGCATGCTTGCGATTAAAAGTGTGCGGCCTGATCTTCGGCTTCCAGTCACCGGTGTCCGATGCCTTTACCCACGCAGGACCCTGCGGCACATCCGCAGAAGCGACGCGGTATAAAGCCGCATACTTGGGTACACCGTCCGCCGGCTTATCCAGCACGTAGCGCTTGACCTCGAGCACGCCGGGTACTTTGCTGATCTCCGGTATGTGCTGTGTATCGTAGATGCGATTGAAATCCGCTTCGAGCGCCGGCGGTACATCCATCTGTACAAGATACAAATATTCACTCATCGATCGGGCCTTGTGATTTTTGTAAACGGGAAAGTGCCATACATGCTCCCAATGTTCGCGGGTGCGCCCACTGATATGCACGACGATATACGAGCGATTGTATCCATGCGGTTAACATGAGTCGAGCAGCGCCAGCGGAACCACCGGTGCTCCGTGGGCCAAGCGAATTCATCGCGTAATATTCCATAGCGACGGTGGCTGCGGGTTCTGCCGACGCGGTACGCCGTTTGAGCAGCATCACAAGGCCAGCATGAGGAAAAAACTCCAGGTCGTGAGCTTGTAGATGTCGAGCATTGCATCCATTTCCGCCTGCTGTCCGATGTCCTGCTCGATGAGGCGCGTGGCATGAGCACCCAGCTGATCTGACTTGTCGCGCCCAGTTGTCTCTGCATGTGTGGCGGGGCGGCGTTGACAATCGTCGTATCGAGAACCTGACTCAGCGTCGCGGACATCACCGCCGTCGTAATAAGCAGGCGCTCGTTGTTAGCGGGGAGCGCTTCCATCACCGGGCGTTACCGCTTACGGTGTATCGGTCCGGACCGCCGCGAGTATGCTGCATGTGGTGAGATCGAGCAGCGTCTGCTCGTCGGAATCGCTCCACCAGCGGGCGAGCCGGCTGCGCCGGCGGTGGCCGACAACGATCAAGTCTGCGCCTATGCGCCGTGCGGTTTCCGGGATGTGCTTGATCGGATTGCCATAGACGAGGTAGCCGTGCGCGCTCAAGCCACGTTCCTCGAGCCAGGCGACACCTTCTTTGAGTATCGTATCGGCGCGATCCTGATCGCATTGCACGAGCGCCTCAGTATTACCTTCGGGCGTCGCTGTCTCCAGCATGCTGCGGCATATCGCGAGCAGATGCGTCTCCGCTTTCATGCAAAGCGCAACATCCGCGCCTTGGCGCAAGGCGTTGCGTCCCTCTACGGTACCGTCGTAACAGAGCAGAATTTTCGAATACATCGCGGTCGACTAAGGCAAGCGAACCCTGACGGTCGCAGTGGTGCCGACGCGCAGCGGCCGCGCAGGATCGGAATCCGTGACGCGAGTGCGCGCAGGCATGCGCTGTGTCATATCGAGTTGCGCCTGTGCCTTGGCAAGCGCCACCTCGAAAGGCCGCGGATCGATATCGAACAGTGGATCTTCAGCACGCACGCTCTGATTATCGCGCATCTAGAGTCTTGTTACAGGTCCTGTAACTGCGCCGGGGGTTTTCAACCGTGTTCACGTTCAAGCAGGCATCGTCCGTATTCGCGTAGAGCTGGCCTTGACGCCAGTAATAGAATCCGGCGTCCAATGCGATTGCTGCCGACCACAGCAAATGCAATCCAGCGGATCAATTTGCGATGGACGATTCTATGCGGAGTGGCCATCAACGTCCGCTTTGAGTTATTGGCGAGCTGCGCACAAGCATTAGGTCAGTTCACACACGAGGCGATTGCAAGGTTTGTGGCCACGCTATCAGCGCGACCACAATTGCGTCGTATTACGTATAAGATGGTCTGCTTGGACATCGCGTATGATGGTTTCGTTGCCACTTCGGCTGCACCGCGTCACTGTGGTCATCACGTTCAGATACGTTTGTCATGTGTGCGGCGATTCCCTACATCCGGCTATCGTCTGCACCGACGAAAAGCCGCACATTGCAAATCGCTGTATCTTCATTGCCAATAGGATTTAATATTTAGCTGCTATGCGAACGCCGCCGCTCATTCGGACACTGACGCTCAGCTATGACAGCTAATCCAACAACGGACGGCGTGAGTAAGCCGCTCGATGCGACGCTCGATCGTATTCAGCGAGTACGCGCGAGCCTGCTCGAACTTCATCGCGTCCTGATTGGTTCGGAGCGTATCGAGTATGAGCGCCTGCACGGACGCGTGGAATCAAGTGGTCAGCTGCTGCAGCTCGTAGCGAACGATGCATGGTTTGCATGGCTGCATCCGATGTCGGAGGCAATCGTCCGGCTCGATGAATTTCTGGACCAGGACGACCCGCTGCAGGCGAAGGACGCGGACGAGGTGATCGAGCAAATCCGCGCAATGACGGTTGATGCAAACGGCGGCGACGATTACGCCAACCGTTATCAGGCCGCGGTGCAGCGCGATCCCGACGTCGTCATCCAACATGTACGATTAACGAAGGCGCTCTCATGAGTATGACCAACGTAAAGCCGGTCACACCGCTAAAGCCGCATACGCGCGACCTCGGCGGCTTTCAGGTGAGCCGCGTACTGCCGGGCCATCCGCTGCAGATGGTCGGCCCATTCATATTCTTCGATCACATGGGGCCAGCCGTGTTTGCGCCGGGGCAGGGTGTGGACGTGCGTCCGCATCCTCACATCGGCTTGGCAACGGTGACGTACCTGTTCGAAGGCGCGATCATGCATCGCGACAGTCTCGGCTCGGTACAACGGATAGAGCCGGGCGCCGTGAACTGGATGACCGCGGGCGATGGCATTGTGCATTCCGAGCGCACCCCGGTCGAAGAACGCACAAGTGGTCAACGCGTGCACGGCATACAGTCTTGGGTCGCGCTGCCAAAAAAGCATGAGCACGTAGCGCCATCATTCAATCACCAGCCCAAAACGGCGCTGCCCGAATTCACATTGCCGGGCGTTAAGCTGCGTGTAATCGTCGGCAGCGCATTCGGCAAGCAAGCGCCTACGCCGACGTTTTCGCCGATCCTCTATGTGGCGGTTGAGATGGAGGCGCAGAGCCGCTTCGATCTGCCCGCCGAGCATCAAGAGCGCGGCGTGTATGTTGTCGACGGTGATGTCGTGGTGCATGGCACACCGGTGCCCGCCAAGCAACTGGCGGTGTTACCCGAAGGTGAGGTGGCCATAATCGAAGCGTCGTCGCCGGCGCAGATCATGCTCATCGGCGGCGACAAGATCGACGGCGAGCGATTCATATGGTGGAATTTCGTGGCCAGCTCGCGTGAACTCATCGAAGAGGGCAAACGTCGGTGGCGCGAAGGCCGCTTTGGCAGCGTTCCAGGGGAAACAGAATTTATTCCGCTGCCCGATACGCATTGAACCAATCGTTGACGCATTGAACGGACGCTAAACCATGGCTACCTACGAGTATCCCAGCAGCGGCGGCGGCCCACTGACGCCGGCCGACTCGTCACTGATTACGATCACGCATGTGATCTATGCGCTGCATACGCTGAGCATCATCATCGGCATTACAAGTGCGGCTACGATCGTTGGCGCTTTCATCTTCGGCCTGCCGTCGATCATCGCCGTGATCATCAACTACGTGAAGCGCAGCGATGTGCGAGGCACATTTCTAGATTCGCACTTCAGTTGGCAGATCCGCACGTTCTGGTATGCCGCCTTGTGGGCGTCGGTCGGCATTGTTCTGTGGGTACTGCTCGCGATCGTGTTGATCGGGTTTCTAATCGGACCCGCCATCCTGATGCTGACCGCGCTATGGCTGATCTATCGCATCATCCGCGGCTGGCTTGCGCTGCGCGACAGGCGGCCGGTCGGGGGCTAGCCGGACACTCGCGCCGGTGGGTTAGCGATTGCCATGGCAGCCAGCACCGAACACGAGATTCTCAATGTAGACGGGCGCGAGATTCCGATTTCGAATCCGTCCAAGGTGCTGTTTCCGGACGCCGGATATACGAAACTCGATCTGGCTCGTTATTACCTCGCCGTCGCCCCGGGCGCACTTCGCGCAGCCGGCGGACGCCCGAACATGCTGGTGCGCTATCCGAACGGCATCAAGGGTGAATTTTTCTTCCAGAAGCGCGCCCCGGCATCGCGTCCGCCGTGGATCGACGTAGTGTCATTACAGTTTCCATCCGGACGCACTGCCGAAGAGGTGGTGCCAAGAGATGCTGCTGCCCTGCTATGGATGGCGAATCTCGCCTGCCTCGAACTGCATCCGCACCCCGTGCGCGCTGACGATCTCGACCATCCTGATGAGCTGCGTGTGGATCTCGATCCGGTGCCCGGTGTCGAATGGCCGCAGATACGAGAGGTCGGCCACGTCGTCAAGGCAGTGCTCGAGGAACACGGCTTGACCGGTTGGCCGAAGACATCCGGTTCGCGTGGCATGCATATCTATGTGCGCATCGAGCGGCGCTGGACGTTCGACCAGGTGCGGCGTGCGGCGCTTGCTTTGGCCCGCGACGTCGAGCGCCGGGCGCCGGCCATCGCAAGCAGCAAGTGGTGGAAGGAAGAGCGGCGCGGCGTGTTCATCGACTACAACCAGAATGCGAAGGATCGTACGGTTGCCGCCGCCTACTCGGTGCGGCCCAATGCGCGGGCGCAGGTGTCTGCACCGCTGAACTGGGACGAAGTCGATAGCTGCGAGCCGGCCGACTTTACCCTTGCGACAATGCCAAAGCGATTTTCCGAAATTGGCGATCGTCACGCCAATATGGACAGCGACGCCGGTTCGCTTGATGGATTGCTCGAGCTTTCGGCGCAACATGAACGCGATGGCCAGGGCGACGCGCCGTGGCCGCCCCAATACAAGAAAGCTGCCGGCGAGCCGCCGCGCGTGCAGCCTTCCCGGCGCCGTGCAAGCGCCCATGCGCTGATCGAGATTGGCCGGGCGCAGCGGAAGGAGGACGCGCTTGCGGGCCTCGAGCGCTGGCGTGAACGGCATTCGAAAGCGGCTGCGCATCTGCAGCCTGCAGATGTCCTTGTCGATGCCATGCGCGGCCGGTTTACGACGTGGACGCGCGTGCGTGTGAATCTGGAACACGTGCCGCCGAAGCTGCGGCCTCGTCAGGAGGCGCTCGATCCGGACGACGAGCCGCAGATGTCAGGTCCTGCTAACGCGGCGGACGGCCCGCGCCGAAAACCTTCTTCAACTCGTAAGCGGTCGTGACTTCGAGCTGATCGTAGCGGCAGTCCGCCGGCGGTTTGTCGGGCCGCCAGCGCAGAAAAATCGCAGCATGACGGAAGCGATCGCCCTGCAGGTGATCGTATTTGACCTCGCAGACGCGCTCGATGCGCAGCGGCTCCCACGATAAATCTTTGCCGCCGCTCCATCGGCTCTGTGCTCCGGGCATGCGCTGCGTGTCATTGTCGGCGGCTTGCGCCCACTCACGCCATGGATGATCTGTGAACGCGTCTTTACGCAGCGGCGCAAGCTCACCGACGAGCTGTTTGCGCATCGCCATCGTAAACGAGGAGGTCACGCCGACATGGTGAAGCACGCCATGTTTATCGTAGAGGCCGAGCAGCAACGAGCCGACGGCATCCTTGCCGCTCTTGTGCCAGCGAAACCCTGCGACGACACACTCGGCGGTGCGCGCATGCTTCACCTTCATCATCGCGCGTTTACCCGGTTGATAGACACTACCCGCCGGCTTGGCAATAACGCCATCTAGACCGGCGCCCTCGAAGCGGGTGAGCCAATCGACTGCAAGTGCGTGGTCGCGTGTCATCGGAGTGAGATAGATCGGCGGCTCAACCTCGCTGATGAGTGCTTCCAACTCGGCGCGCCGCGCTGACTGCGGCGACAACATGAGATTGCGACTATTAGCCGCCAGCAAATCAAAGGCGACAAATGATGCCGGTGATTCCTCCGCCAGCTTCGCGACGCGCGACGCCGCAGGATGCAGGCGTAATTGCAGCGCGTCGAAGTCGAGTCCTGCCGGCGTTGTGATCACAATTTCACCGTCGACTACGCAGCCCTTCGGCAACTGCTCGAGAAACCTGTCGTGCAGATCCGGAAAATAGCGGTCGAAGGGCCGTGAATCACGGCTCTGAATGAAAACGTCGGCAGTACCACGAAAGACTATCGCCCGAAACCCGTCCCACTTCGGCTCGAACAGCAACGAATCATCTTGAGGCAACACCTCCGACAGCTTCGCGAGCATCGGCTCGATCGGCGGATCGATCGCAAAAATGTTCGGGCTGCCGCCCGACTGCTTGGTGTCGCGGGATGCGGCCGGTCGGGTATTGCGCGGGGGCATGAGTCAGGTGACGGGACGTTTTGTGTACGACATATCATGCGGCCATTCGTTGCATTGTGTCGGGACCGCGATCAGGTGCTAAATCAATCTCGCGTTGATCCACTCAGAGGCTGCAAACAAGCGCCGGTCGTCGTGACGCTTTGCGATGACCTGCAGCCCGATCGGCATACCATGCGGACCCCTGAACACGGGCATTGATAGCGACGGCACATGCATCGTCGTCCAGATCATGTACACCCAGGGATTTACGGTCGCATCCGACCCTACCGGCGCTTCTCCCGAAGCGGACGCAGCGAGGAGAACGTCGTACTGATCGAATACCGGAGCGAGCAGCGTGCGGCAACGCTCGACGAGCAGCCGGTTCTCAACGTAGGTTTCATAGCTGCATGACAGCCCGTCTTTAAGGCGGCCGTTGCGCAAGCTCTCGCTGATTTCCTCCCAGTGATTCTCGATTTCGTATGTGAAGTTGCGTGCAAACTCGAAGCCGGAAATCACTCGATGCGCTGTTTCGAGCTGCTCGAATTGAACAGGAAGCGTGACGTCCGCGACATTGGCGCCCGCGCGCGCAAGCCGCTGCGCCGCATCCTCCAGCAGCGTTTGTGTCGTGCTGTCGAGTCGCGACCACGCATGCGTGCGGCAAAATCCGATGCGCGGAACATACGGTTCACGCGAAACCGGCTGCGGTGCGACGCCGAGCAGCACATCTCGATACAGCGCAACATCTTCGATCGATCGCGCCAGTATGCCAAGCGTATCGAGCGATCCGGATGCTTCCATCACTCGCGTCGCACGCAGATCGCCCCACGTCGGGCGATAGCCGAACACGCCGCAGAACGAGGCGGGCCGCGTTGTCGATCCGGTTGTCTGCGTGCCGATGGCAAGCGGCACCATATGATCGCCCACTGCGGCGCCGGATCCGCTCGAAGAACCGCCCGGCGTGCGCGTTGGATCGATGGGATTGCGCGTTTTGCCGGGATGCACATTTGCAAATTCCGTCGTCACCGTCTTCCCCAGGACAACGGCGCCGGCTTTGCGAGTGAGTGCGACGCATGCGGCGTCATTTGCCGGTCGATGTCCTTTGTAGATCGGCGTGCCGTACTCGGTGGGCATATCGCAGGTGTCGATAATATCTTTGACGCCGACCGGCACACCGATAAGCGGGCCGCGATGGCCGCTGCGATCGAGCGCGCGCGCCCGTGAAATCGCCTTCTGGCGGTCGAGATACTGCCAGGCCTGAACTATAGGTTCGCGCGCTTCAATGCGTTCGAGGCACGACCGCGTCACTGCTTCGCAGGTGGTGGTGCCATCGTTGATGGCAGCCACGATCTGCGTTGCTGTCCATTCGTGCGCCTGCGCGCGCGGCGTACCCGCGGAATTGGGCATGGTAGATTGCGAAGGCGCAATCACAGATCGAGCTTGACGCCCAGCGACTGTATGACTTTGCGCCACTTCTCGATGTCGCTGCGCAGAAACTTCGCGAATTCCTCTGGGGTGCTTTCGACCGGCTCAGCACCCTGCGCTATCAGTTGCTCGCGGAAGGCCGGCGTGGACAGTACAGACGCGAGGCTTTGATTGAGCTTGGCGACGACTTCCCTGGGCGCTCCCGATGGCAACACAACACCATGCCACGACGACGCCTGAAAATCGGGAATACCCACTTCGACCGCGGTGGGTACTTCCGGAAGCAGCGCCGAACGTCGTGTAGCAGCCACTACGAGCGCCTTGATGCGGCCCGATTTCACGTGCGGCTGAAATGCGGGAATCGTGTTGCACACCATCTGCACGCGTCCCGCAATAATTTCGGGCACTGCCTGTGATGTGCCTTTGAACGGGACGTGAACGATGTCGATGCCGACGATGCTTTTCAGGAGTTCGGCCGTAAGATGCAGTCCGCCGCCTGTGCCGATCGACGCATAGTTCAATTGTCCGGGGCGCGCTTTGACGTAATCGACGAACTCCTTCAATGAGTTCACCGGCAGCGTCGGGCTCACATACAGAACGAAAGGAAGGTTAGCGACCTGCGCGAGCGGCGCAAAATCTTTGGTCACATCGTACGGCATTTTTGTGTAAAGGCTCGGACTGATGGCAAGCGGACCGACGTTTGCATATAAGAGGGTATAGCCGTCCGGCGCTGCTTTCGCCACGTACTCGCTGCCGAGCAGTGCGCTGGCGCCCGGCCGGTTGTCAACCACCAGCTGCTGCCCAAGCGCGGTCGACCACTTTTCCGCTACCATGCGCGCTGTCACGTCCATCGATTCTCCTGACGCGTAGGGCACGACAAGGCGCACCGGCTTGACTGGATACGACTGCGCGGCGGCAGTCGCCATCGCTGTCACTAAAGCTACAGTCAAGCAGCTGCGCAGAAAAGCTTTCATGTTTCCCCTCGTGTCGTGTAAGCGGTATTGCATGCATTGATGTGAGACGAGACGCCTCTCGAGTTTAACTCCAAAAACATCGACGTCATTCATCACACGCCGGCGCGCTAGCGTTGACGCCTCATACATCTGCACCTACATTACGAAGATTAACTCGATTGAATGTTTCCCGTCAGGAGTCAGTGATGTTTGATCATGGCCGCAAAGGGCAGAAGTGGATCACCGAGGAATTCTACAAGGTGCTCGACGTGTTCGGGTTCCGCTCGGTGATGTTCGTCGAATGGGGATTCCGGCCGGCTGATGTAAAACGAACGACGGAGCGCATCAAGGTTCCGGGCGCCGTCGTTAAAGAATGGGCGCGCACTGCGCGTCAGGAAGAAGAGCTTGCGGTCGACGCCGAAAAGAATGGACATCGCGAGAGCGCGGCGGAGTTCTACTACCGAGCGGCGCTGTACTATGGTCCCGCCTGCGGCGTCATGCATCACAATACACCGCGCAAGCTCGAGCTTTATCAGCGCCTCATCCATTGCTACCAGAAATTCACCGAGTTGTTCGATGAAGCGTACGTCCGGCGCGTCGAAATCCCGTTCGAGAATGGCAAGACGATTCCCGCGATTTTGCAGACGGTGCCCGGAAACGCGACGGCGCCATGTGTTGTCGTAGTACCCGGTATGGACACGATCAAGGAGTACATGCCGAGTCCTTACCACAATCATTTCCGCCGGCGTGGCATGGCAACACTCACGATCGACGGGCCGGGGCAGGGCGAGAGCAATGTAAGAGAGACCTGGGTGACCCTGGACAATTTCGAGCGCGCCGGATCGGCGGCGATCGACTATCTGGAAACACGCAACGATGTTGATGCAAGCCGCATTGGCGTATACGGATGGAGCATGGGCAGTTATTGGGGCCCGCGCATTGCGGCGCACGACAGCCGTGTCAAGGCGCTGGTCGGTGCGATGGGGGTTTATCAGCAGAAGGACACAATTTTTAAACACAGCAAGCCCGCCTATCGCGCAAATTACATGTACATGTCGAACATTCATGATGAACAAGCGTTCGACGAAATGACGGCACAGATGACGCTTGCTCCCGTCGCCGACAGAATCAAATGCCCGACGCTGCTCGTCATGGGCGAGTTTGACGAGTTGTGCCCGCTCGAGGACGGCGAGCAGCTCTTTGAGATGTTGAAGTGCCCGAAAGAAATGTGGGTGTACGAGAACGAGACGCACACATTCGGCGGCCGGCTCCCTGACTTCTACCTGCAGGTGGCCGACTGGATGAAAGATGCGCTGAGCGGCCGAATAACGCAGGGGCACGCCCGCCGCGTGGATTTTGCGGCGCGCTGACCGGCGAGCGGTCGGGACGTCCCGGCGGCGACAGTTACATATCGTACAGAACGTGAGCAGCGCCGCCATCTATGATCGCCGGTCCTGTAAACCGGCTGCGCGTCTATCAGCGCGCCTGCCGCACGCGCCGGGATGCACTTCGATGACAGATTCTCTCCTTTACGTTGCGGACAGCTACAACAACCGTCAGCTCACGTTACTCGCTCTAAAGCGAGCGGCGCTCGGTGTTGATCTGGGCGTCGCATACGACCGCCGCGAGGCGTTCGACTATCTGCATCGGCGTGGAAAATTCGCAGGCCGCGCGACGGCACACCCGTTGCTGATTCTGCTCGATATGAAACGACAGCGCAGAGATGGCATCGAGACGCTGCGCCAGTTGCGCGCTGATCCGGTGCTTGTGGTGATTCCGGCCATCATGCTTGCCGCATACGAGGATGCGCACGACATTGCACAGAGTTACGAGCTCGGCATCAATGCATACGTCACTAAACCGGTCGACTTTGATAATCTGGTCCATATGCTGCGGCGTATCGGGCAGTTCTGGTGTACACCGCAAACGGCGGCAGCGCCACTAAGCGCTGATGAACCGAATCATATCGCTGCGCAAGCCTAACGCTGTGCGGGAGCACGCGGGCCGCAAGAGTGCACGCACGAGCGTAGTGCCCCGGCACATTGGCTTTATCCCCGACGGCAATCGGCGCTGGGCGCAAGACCGGGGGCTGCCTAAAGAGCACGGCTACGCGCACGGCATCGCGCCCGGTCTGCAGCTCTTCGAAGCCTGTCGCGCGCGTGGCGTTAAGGAAGTATCGGTGTACGGGTTCACACAAGACAATACCCGCCGGCCCACCGCGCAAAAAGATGCGTTTCGTGATGCGTGCGTGGAGTTCGCGCTCGAAGTCGCCCGACGGGGCGCCGCTCTGCTCGTGGTCGGCGATGAGCGCTCACGTCAATTTCCTGCGATCCTCAAACCATATCGCACGCGCCAGGGTCGCGGCATCAAAGTCAACCTGCTCGTCAATTATGGATGGGACTGGGATCTCGACGGTCTGAAGCGCGGAGCGCTGCGCTCCGAAGACGTGTCGCGGATCAATTTGATCGTGCGTTGGGGCGGCGGCCGCCGGCTGAGCGGATTTTTGCCGGTACAATCCGTGTATGCGGATATCTATGTTGTCGATGCATATTGGCCGGACTTCGATCTTTCACACTTCGAGCATGCGCTCGCGTGGTTCCGCGAGCAGGACCAGACGCTCGGCGGTTGAGCACGCACGCACAGCACGATGAGAATAGCAACATGGAACGTCAATGGCATCCGCGCGCGCCAGGCGCAGGTTTGCGAGTGGCTCGAACGCGATCAGCCCGACGTCGTATGTCTGCAGGAATTAAAAGCATCGCCAGCGCAGATTCCTGATCAGTGCAAGATGCCGGACTACCATGTCTACTGGCATGGCGTCCGTGCCTATTCCGGCGTCTCGCTGCATATTAGGAAGGGACTCTTCGAGCGCGATCCCGAATTCACGCATCCTGAATTCGATATGGAAGAGCGCATAGTGCAGGTCGCGTTCGGGAACCTTGTTCTTGCGTCAGTCTACGTGCCGAACGGGGGCAAGGATTATGCCGCTAAGATCGGCTTCGTGAAGAAGCTGATCGAGTGGGCAAGGCAATTGCACGACGAAGGACGCAATATCGTGCTCTGCGGCGATATGAATATTACGCGCACGGAAATGGATGTTCATCCACGCGAGCGTAAGCCCGGGATCATCGGCCAGCGACCGGAAGAGCGCGAACTCTTCGAGGCGCTTCTCGGCGAACATCTTGTAGATGTGGGGCGCGCGCTTGATCCGGAGAATGCCGAAATGTTTACGTGGTGGGCGCCGTGGCGAAACATGCGGCAGCGAAATATCGGCTGGCGTCTCGATTACATCCTGGCGTCCGGCGAGATTGCGGCTGGCGCGACAGCATGTACTGTCCTGTCCCACGTCGGGACCAGCGACCATGCACCCGTAATGATGACGACGGCACATTGATGAGCCAGGGCGGTCGGCGCGGGCGGAGGGCCGCTGCTATCATCCGCAGAATTCCTCCTCGAGAAACTGGAGTTCGCTGTGAAAAATATGCAAGTGCTGCTTGCGACGCGCCCGCACGGCGCCGTCGAGCAAAGTAATTTTCGCATCATCGAGTCCGAAGTTCCCGCTGCACGTGAAGGTGAATTCGTCGTGCGCGCACACTGGTTGTCGCTCGACCCGTACATGCGTGGTCGCATGGACGATGTGAAGTCATATGCCAAGAGTGCTGTTGTGGGCGACGTGATGGTAGGTACTGCGGTCGGGCAGGTCATCGAGTCGCGGAACGACAAATACAAGGTTGGCGACTTTGTCGAAACCCGCACCGGATGGCAACTGTTCGGAGCGTCCGACGGCGGCGGGGTTAGAAAGGTCGATCCGGACTATGTACCGCTATCGGCGTATCTAGGCGCTGTCGGCATGCCCGGCGTGACCGCTTGGATAGGGCTCAACGAGCATGGCCGGCCAAAGGCGGGTGAAACCGTGGTTGTATCTGCAGCAAGCGGTGCGGTCGGCAGCGTGGTTGGCCAGCTCGCGAAGCTCAAAGGCTGTACTGCAGTTGGTATCGCAGGCGGCCGCGCGAAATGTGATTACGTCGTGAACGAACTCGGGTTCGATGCGTGCATCGACTATAAGGCCGGCGCGCTCGACGCGGGGCTCACGGCCGCGTGCCCGCGCGGCGTCGATGTCTATTTCGATAACGTCGGCGGCCGCATCCTCGACTCAGTTCTGAAGCACATGAATGCGTTTTCGCGTATTCCCCTCTGCGGCCTGATCTCCGGTTACGATGATCCGGACGCACTGGCAGTGCGCAATTTCCGGTCCTTTCTCGTCAACCGCACACAGTTGCGCGGTTTCATTTGTTCCGATCATCTGGATCTGTGGAAGCCCGCATTGAAAGAGCTGGGCGCTCTTGTACATGAAGGCAAGCTTAAGTATCGCGAGAGCATTGCTGTCGGGCTCGAAAACGCGCCGGCCGCGTTCATCGGGTTGCTCAAGGGACACAATTTCGGTAAGCAGCTCGTAAAACTTATTTAGATTTGTGATGTCGTCGATGTTGAGACGCTTGTCGTAGCTACAAAGAACTATTCGCCGGCGCGAATGATGCGAACGGCGGATGGACATGCGATGACTTTTGCATGTAGTTTGGCGTGTAGACTTCTTATAAGGACCACGTTATGCGCGCTCGTTTTTTGCAGGAGACATTCTTGAGCGTGTCGCTGGCTTTAACCACGGTAGGGCCGCTGTTTGCAGCTGACAGTTCCAGCGCCATCTCGGCACAATCGCTTGAACGCTTCCTTGGAAGCGTGCCGGACTATGCGGGCGGCACGCCGTCATCGAATATCATTTACTCGACCCGCGCTGTCGGTGAAGCCGCCAATGCGCCGGGGCGAACTGTATCGCACGGGCCTTCAGTGCTCATGATCGGGACGCCGGCCGCCAGGCAGCCGCTTTCGAGCAGCACGTTATCGGGCGGAACAATTGAGCGTCGAACCAATACTCCGCATATGGTCGAGCCGGGAATACTTGAAAGGCGATCCGTTCAACCCTATGAGGTCACCTCTCCCTGGCGGTAAGGCATCGCCGGCACAAAATAAAAACCCCGCATTTGCGGGGTTTTTATTTATAACGGATGACTGGCTTGTTCAGGTATCTGCGAGCCGGAGTATACGTGCTCGCCGCGCGCGTTCGTCCATTGTTGCTCGAGATGTCGAGCGTCCTCGGCTGAGCGTGCTCGCACGCCCATGAGGATGCCGCCTCTCTTGATGCCTTCCTCATAGTGCTTGACGCGTTCCTCAGGAATACCCCAACCGATCAGCGCGCCTACGAGTCCACCCGTCACGCCGCCGGCACTGGCACCCGCCAGCGCACCCGCGATCGGACCGGCGATAACGAGACCGAGCCCGGGAATTACCAGCGATGTGCTGGCAGCCGCGACAGCGGCGGCGATAGCACCTAATGTACCGCCCACTGCTCCGCCGATGCCGGCGCCTTCAGCCGCCTTGTTGCCAAGCTCGGTTTCGCGGCCGCCCACACTCGTGAAGTGCTTTTTACGCGTCTCATCCGACATGACAAGATTCACGTCGCTTTTGTCGTACCCGCGTTCGGAAGCGGATTGGTAAGCGCGCTCGGCGCTGTCCCTGTCGTTAAACAGGCCAGTGACGGTGTTCGATTCGACGGCCATATTGGATTTCCTTTAGTGCTATCGCTGTTGGTGACTCGATCAGCTCTGCGTCGCGGCCGAAAAAATCACGCCGCGGTGTCGCTCTTTGCCGATAGTTGTGACGAGTTCTGCTCGAGCTCCTGCTTACGCTGCATCATCCGGGCGCCGAGCTCGGCGGTGTCCACTTTCGCTTTCTTCGCTGCAGGGAACATCTCCTCTTCTTCTTCCTCGACGTGGTGCTCGACGTTTTCGCCCATCACTTTCACTTTGGCATCGTAATGGTCGCCGCCCGGCTCCAGATCCTCGAGCTCGGCGATGAGCTGCTTAACCTCATTGTGCTCGACTTCCGCTTCCTCGATCAGATCTTCCTCGTCGATAGCTTCGCGCACTGCCGGGTAAAAAATTTCCTCTTCGAGATGTGTGTGTATCAATAGCTCGGTGCAAATCTGCTTTACAAGCTCGGACTTCTCGTCGGAATTACCGTCATCCTTAATCTTCTCGAACTGAGCAAACAGCTTCTTAACCTTTTTGTGATCTTCAGTCAGCATCTTGATAGCATCTGTTTCATTCTTGGCTGACGACTTTTTTCTGGCTTGTTTCATCGCGTCTCCTAAGTTGGCTGCACCGGCCTGCGGCCGGTGATGAGTGGATAAGGGAGTCATGCGAACATTGGCAGACCTGTCCGGATGACTAGACGCAGGTTACTCACGGTCGCCCGCCGTCGACAGTAGTAAAAGAATGATCCGCATGTAGGCGCGCACGCTACACACAAGCTAAGAAAAATGTTAAGTGCACTCCGACCTTGTGTTAACGGGCACACGCAGGCCAATGATTCGTGTACTATTTTGCGGACGCGGGTCGTTCACATAAAAATCCAGGGGAGCGCAAATGAGAGCGTTTGAACTTGCAGGTAAGCAGCGCGGCGCCGCGCTGACGTGGGTGATCGTGGCGGTGCTTGCGATTGCACTTGCGGTATGGGCATTTACGATGCGCGGCGGTCCGTCGGTAAGCACAAAAATATACGCAGGAAAGCTTTCTGCCCCGACGCCATTTCCATCAGTGGTGAACAGTCCGGTGACAGTCACATATACGGTGACGTCGAGCAGTCAGGCGCGGCCCGCAAGGGCTCCCATGTCGGTTCCTGCCACCAGTTCGAGCCCGTGGACGCCTGAACGAGGGATCGTAGTGACGTTCGTCCTGAAGACCGGAGACGCGAGCTTTGGGGATGCCGGCACGACGAAGAGTGTGTCAACGGATGCGCAAGGCAACGCCACGGTGACAATCGTGCCGGCGCGCAATGGCCGCGACAATCTCAGCTACCGGTTTGCGTTAGGCAAAGATACGGTTACCGATTCCGACACAAACAGCTTTGAAGTCGTTAAGCCTTAGCGAGCCGCCCCGGTCCGTTGTCGGGTGCGCAGTTATCAAGTAGCATCACGGCGTTAGCGCGACGGTAAGCTACCGGCAGAACTACAGTACTCAAGAAAAAATGACAGCACTCAGCGTCTGGCGTCGATGCATTAATCTGATCATTGTGACCACCGTGATTGCGGGAAGCGCCCTCGCACAGGATTCCGCAAAGAAGTCATTTCCGCCTGAACAGATCAAGCAGGGCGCGACTGTTTACGCGCGCAATTGCGTGACGTGCCACGGCGCACGCATGGCAAATCCGGATTGGGCAATCGACCTGCGGACGTTTCCGAAGGACGAACGCGCTCGATTTGTTGACTCGGTGACAAATGGAAAAAATGCAATGCCGCCCTGGGCAGATGTATTGAAGCCGGACGAAATCGAGGCACTGTGGGCGTATGTCGTCGCCGGGGAACCGCCTAAGTGAATAGTCGTGCGTGGCCGCAGCGGCGCACAAGTAGCGATGACTTCGTCATAAAAAATGTAATTTCAGGGTTTTCGCTGGTCATGCTGACGTGTGCAATTGCGCCGCCGACTTCCGCAGCCGAAGGCACACAGGCACCACGCGAAGTGAATTGCGCGGACAGCGAAAAAGAAGTCACTCGCGGCCGTTCAGAGATTGCAGATGCGCGGCGCAAGCTGGATGACGGCCGCGAACAACTCGCCGAAGCAAAGAAGGACCCGGAGAAATACAGTACCACGGCGTCAGCCATCGCGCAGTCGGAAGCAAACGTCAAGCAGTCCGAAACGAACATCCGCGATGCGGAAGCACAATTGAAAGTGGTCGAAGCGGAAATCGCGCGTGCTTGCAAGAAAAAGTAGCGGCGTCTCAGCTTCTTTCAAGCACCTGTTGGAAACGTCGCTGCGACTAAATCTGCGCACATTGACTGGCCGCCGCTTATGACGTTCGACGCCCTTAACTGAATGCGCCCAACCAGTGAATCGCTGTTCTCGTCGAACCGGCCGACGAGCTGAATCCCGAGCGGTAAACCGTGCGGTCACGTGTTGGAAGACGCAACGCAGGCCTAGTTAAGGTTCACACCCCGGTTAAAGATCGGTCGGCGCGACGCTGAATGGCGCTCAGTCTATTCACGGTTCGCTTTGAGTTAAGGTTCTCTATGCATTTCGCTGAACGCCGAAATGATCGTGTCTACGGCCGACGATGGCAGTCCATTAAGAAAGCTTCCATATGCTTGCAGATTATCGCGCGCCGCGGCGATGGGCGACGCGGCTGATGTATGAGTTAGCGATTCGCCGAAGCGGGCCAGGTGGTTTTGCTCGATGTGTTCAGCGTCCAGCTCGACGCGCTTGATCGCATTGCGCAGCGCGTCTGATTCGCTGACCGCACAAGGCGCAACGCCAGCCTTGAGAGTCCGGCGCAAAGTCCTCAGTCGTGATACTACTTCGTTGCGCCACGGTGCTATCACCGCATCGATGCGGGCAACTTGGTCTTGATCGACTTGGAGATTGCGGCTCGCGAGAAACAGCAGGAAAAGCAGCACGTTTACATCGGCAGCGGCGTTGTCCTGAAGTTGGATGCATGCGTCCGCTACGCGGGGCCGGCCATAAAACGAAAGAGAAAACTGCCAGAACAAAGACTCGTAATCTTGGTGACCGTCGACCATCATACTGTCACAGTCACCGTTTTTGCTTCGCGGGCGGCGGTTCCTCGGGTGCGACGGCAGGTGCAGATTCGGTCCACCGCTTGACGACCTTGGCGTCGATGCCGAACAAGTCGAGTGCGCGGCCGACAGTTTGCGTGACGATATCAGCGACGGTCCGCGGGCGGCTGTAGAAGGCCGGTACCGGCGGCATCACAATTGCGCCATTGCGCGTTGCCTCCTCCATCAGTGCAATGTGTCCTGCGTGTAAAGGCGTTTCACGGAATAGCAGCACGACACGGCGACGTTCCTTCAAGCAGACATCCGCGGCGCGCACAACGAGTTCATCGTTGTAGCAGTGCGCGATGCCGCTTAACGATTTCACGGAGCAGGGCGCAACCAGCATCCCTTCCGTTTTATACGATCCGCTCGAGATCGATGCGCCGATGTCTTTGTAGTTGTATTGTTGATCGGCAAGCTTGCGCACGCGCTCGACCGTGTAATCAGTTTCTTCGATGAGCGTGCGCGCGCCTGACGGCGTCAGGATGAGATGAGTTTCGATATCGCCGATGTCGCGCAGCACTTCGAGCGTGCGTATGCCATATATGACACCGGACGCTCCGGTAATGGCGACGATCAGACGCCTCATGACAGACCTCGAGCGAGTCGTGATGACGCTCGTGCGTTGCCGCATGCGGCATCATCGTGTAGAGTTGCCGCCGATTGTAGCAGAAGCAAACTACGCTTCTCGCGCGCGCCGGGGTTCGAAAAGATAATGTCCTCATGACGAATGTTGCGTATCGGCTCGCGCGTCCGTTCCTTCATTTGCTCGATCCTGAGACGGCGCATCACATCACCGTGTGGGCGTTGCGCAACGGACTCGCAGGTTCTGATACTGCGTTGTACGATCCGATTCTTTCCACGCGAGCCTGGAACATCGACTTCAGCAATCCGTTGGGCCTCGCCGCCGGTTTTGACAAAGACGCCGTAGCCGCGGATCAAATCATCGCGCTCGGTTTTGGTTTTGTTGAGGTAGGCACGGTGACGCCGCGGCCGCAGCCGGGCAATCCAAGGCCACGCCTCTTTCGTCTGGATGAGGACCGCGCTGTGATCAACCGATTCGGTTTCAATAGTAAGGGCCTCGCCGCTTTTGTCACGCAATTGTCCAGGCTTCAGCGAGGCGCTTCGCGCGGTGTGCTCGGTGCGAATGTCGGAAAGAACCGGGACACAGTCGATGCGGCCGCCGATTATGCGCAAGGCATCGAAGCAGTGTGCGGACTTGCCGATTATCTCGTCTGCAATGTGTCATCGCCGAATACGCCGGGCTTGAGAAATCTGCAGGCGCGTGACCAGATGGAGGAATTGATTGCACGCGTACTCGAAGCGCGCGAACGCGGCGCCGCTGTGTCCGGGCACAGACCGCCGCTGCTGGTGAAGGTCGGGCCCGATCTGCGCAGCGATGAGGTGCGAGATATTGGCGAAGTCGCATTGGCCAGGAAAATCGATGGCTTGATAATCGGCAATACGACAATCGATCGTCCGCAAGATTTGCGCAGCCGCCACGCCGGGGAAACGGGTGGATTGTCAGGCCGGCCATTGCTGCGTAAGGCAAATGCATGTCTAGCAGAAATGTATGCATGCGTCGGCGGCCGTTTACCCATCATCGGCTGCGGCGGTGTTGCCAGCGGTGCGGATGCGTATGCCAAGATTCGGGCAGGCGCTTCCCTTGTGCAGATGTACTCGGCGCTGATCTTCGATGGACCGGTCGTAGTGGGCCGCATCAAACGCGAGCTTGCCGGCCTGTTGCGCGCCGACGGTTTCACGTCCGTTGCGGCAGCAGTGGGTATTGACAGGCGATGAGCAACGTGACGGAGGAATGGCGCGAAGATTGGAGCCGCTCGGTCAACTCTTCGCATCGTCAACTGCGACGCTGACGATAAACATGCCAGCCGACGATCCGGGTTTTGGAACGTACGTGGATATTGTATCGTTGTCGTCTAACCGTTAACCGGTGTACATATGGTTCGATCAATCGGCAGTCGTTTGACGCTCGTATTAAGCGCTGCGGTTTTTATGCTCGTGCTTTTAGCCGGTACTGCAGCCCTTGCACAGGACTGGCCGTCGAAGCCAATCACCGTTGTCATGGGATTCCCGGCAGGATCAGGCGTGGATGTCGTAGCACGCACGCTGCAGGAGTCTATGGAGAAGACACTCAACGCGCGCATCGTTACGGATTACAGGCCCGGAGCAGGCGGCAATATCGCTTCAGAGACCGTTGCTCGAGCGCGCCCCGACGGATACACCTTATTGCTGGGCACCGCTGCAACGCACGGCATCAACCCGGCGCTCTATCGCAATCTCGCATTCGACGTCGAAGCCGACTTTACGCCCATTGCGCCGCTAGTCGACGTTTCGAATGTGCTGACCATCAATCCCGACGTGATCGACGTGAGTACGGTCAACGAATTCATCGACAAGGTTAAAGCGAATCCCGGGAAATATAATTACGCCTCCACGGGCAACGGAACCGGCACGCACCTCGCTTTTGCAGAATTCAATACGAAGGCAGGACTCACCATGGTGCACATTCCGTATAAGGGCGGCCCCGAGGCATTACAGGGTGTTCTCAAGGGCGATGCGTGCTGCATCTTCAATCAAGTGCAGACCGTGCTCGGTCAGTGGCGTGCCGGCAAGGTTCGCTTGCTCGGCGTTTCTACCAAAGCCCGTGTGAACGCGGTTGCCGAAATTCCGCCCATCGCAGAAGCCGGCTTGCCGGGCTACGAAAGCTACACGTGGTTTGGATTGTTTGGACCGAAGGGACTCGATCCGCAAATCGCCAACCGGATTAATGCAGCCGTGCGCACGGCGCTGGAAACACCCGCGGTCCGCCAGAAGCTCGTCGACTCCGGTAACACGCCACGCGTCGAAACGGTCGATCAGTTTCGTGCGACCGTACATTCCGATCGTCTCAAATGGGCGACGGTGGTGAAGGCGTCGGGCGCAACGATCGATTGAATTCGCGTGAACGCGTGTTTTTTTAGCGGCCTGGCCCGCTTTCGGCGTTTCTGATTTTGATGCTGCTGCAACAGCCGGGGACCATCGGCGGCCTGCGCCTTAAGAACCGCGTGTTGATGGCGCCGATGGGGACCAACTACAGCACGACCGATGGACTATCGACCGAGCGCGACAAAATGTACTACGCCGAGCGCGCACGAGGCGGCGTCGCCATGATCATGACCGAAGCGATGGTGGTCACCGCGGAGGCGCGACCGCACCACAACTCACTGTGCTGTTATCACGATCGCTTCATCGCGGGGCTCGCGAGCATCGTGGACGCCATCAAGGCGCACGAAAGCCGGGTGTTTGCGCAACTCAACCATCGCGGTGCACTGCTGCGCCGCTCAGTGCTAAATATGGAGCCGGTCGGACCGTCGATGTGGAAGAATCCCAACACTGGCGACGTGGTCCGTCCGCTGACCGTACCTGAGATCGTGGAGATCCAGAAATTGTTTGTCGCTGCCGCGATACGACTCGCGCGTGCCGGCTATGACGGCGTCGAAATTCATGCAGGCAACGGCTACCTTTTTCAGCAATTCTTCACCCGGCGCATCAATAAGCGCGCCGATCTGTATGGGGGCTCGTTCGATAACCGCGCCCGATTTCTGATCGAGACGCTGCGGCGGATCAAGGATGCATTGCCCGACTTTCCGCTTGTCGTGCGTTTGAGTGCGAGCGAGTTTGTCGAGGACGGTTACACGCAAACCGAGATTGTCGAGCTCGCCCGTCGGCTCCAACAGGTAGGCGTGGCGGCGCTCGATTTGTCTGGCGGCAGCAACGAGAGTCCGCAACTATCGAAGTACTGCATACAGCCGCCGTCTTTTTCGCACGGTTGTCTCGGTCCGTACGCAAAGCCCATCAAAGACGCTGTAAGCATTCCGGTGTTCATCGCTGGCCGCATAGTGGATCCCGCGGACGCTGAGGTGTTGCTGCACGATGGATGCGCCGACTTTGTTTCAGTCGGACGTGCGCTCTATACGGACCCGCACTGGTGTCTGAAGGCATTCGGTCAAGTGCAAGCGCCGATCCGAAAATGTATCGCATGCAACGTGTGTTTTGAGCGCCTTACGCTAGAGCAGGACGTGTCGTGCGTCCATAACCCGATGATGGGAACCGAATTCGAGGCGCTTGAAGCGGCAGAGCCGCAATTGTTTTCTGAGCGTAAAACGACCAACGCGCAGCGCGTACTCGTACTGGGCGCAGGCGTCACGGGTGTGGAAGCGGCGCGCGTCGCCGCGGCACGCGGCCATAGCGTCGAGATCTGGGAGAAAGCTGCCTTGCCGGGCGGACAAATGCCGCTTGCCATTGCCGCACCGGACAAGCGGGAGGTGGAACCCGTGTGGACTTATCGCTGGGAAGCGGTGCTAGCGCTCGGTGTACAGGTGCGCTACTCGCGGGAAGCGGACGCTCAGGCGATCATTGAGCACGCTCCGGACTTTGTCATAGTCGCCACCGGCGCGAGGCCTCGCGCGTGTCCATTCGATATCGCTGCGCTTGATGCTAAAGTGCGAGTCATGCACGCGTGGGACGTATTGCGCAGTCCGGCATTGTTCGCAAACTGCAACGCAGTGACCATTGTGGGCGGCGGAATGGTTGGCATCGAGACTGCAGATCTACTGTCCGCTCGGGGCGTGCATTGCACGATCGTTGAAATGCTCGATAGTCTTGCGCCGGGAATGGCGCGCAACAATCGCATGGAATTAATTGACCGTCTCAAGTCTCGAGACACGCGCATCCTCACGCGTTGCAAGGTCGAAGAAGTACAAGGCACCAGCATGCGCTTGCGCGTTGGCGACGGGACTTTCGATAGCATCACAATCGGGGACGCACTGATTATGGCCAATGGTCCCTTGCCGGATCGCGAAGTGATACCGGCCGTAGAAGCGGCCGGCGTCTCTTACGCGCTGGCAGGCGATTGCGCACAGCCGGGGGATTTCATGTCATGCCTGCGCGACGCATCGATGGTCGCATTGAGCATCGAGCATCGCACTGCTTCTGCGAGGCGCCATGCAGCCGATGGCTCATCGGGACGTGAATTGCCGCATCGCGCCGGATCCGCATGAGTTTGCCCGTTTACGAGGTATATGCCATCAAGTATGCGACACGGGATGCGCGCCGCAGCGCGCACTTCGTTGGCGGCGATGCGCACGACGCCGCGATGCCGATGGATTACTTTGTATGGCTTATCCGAAACGCCGATCGAGCGTATGTTGTCGATACCGGTTTTACCGCAGAGATGGCGGCGAAGCGCAAGCGCGATTTCCTGCGTACACCTGCACAAGGACTTGCATTGCTCGGTGTTGACGCCGCAACGACGCGCGACGTGATCATTACGCACCTGCATTACGACCACGTTGGAACTTTTGGCGACTTCGCGCAAGCGCAGTTTCATCTGCAGGACGACGAGATGTGTTACGCAACTGGTCGCCACATGCGTCACGGGCGTTTCAATCACGGCTACGAAGCGGAGGACGTTGCCGGGATGGTGCGTCTTGTCTTCAAGGATCGTGTCACGTTTCACAAGGGCACGTCGGAGCTTGCGCCCGGCGTCACCCTCCACCATATCGGGGGACATACCGCAGGTCTTCAGTGTGTTCGCATCATGACGCAGCGAGGGCGGGTTGTGCTCGCATCGGATGCGAGCCACTATTACGAACACATGGAAACCGGCCGGTGTTTTCCGACCATCTTTCACGTCGGCGATACGCTGGAAGGCTACAGCACATTACAGCGACTGGCTGAGTCGCGGCAGCACATCATTCCCGGTCACGATCCGCTCGTCATGCAGCGCTATGCTGCGCCGTCGCCTGCATTGGAAGGAATCGTGGTGCGGCTGGACGTCGCGCCGCGGAACTGAGACAGCGCAGCCGGCAGTGCAATTACAATAAAGCAGTTCGGAGGAGTCGCATGAAGATTCGCATTGCAGTTATGTTGACCTGCGTGCTGGCCATGATTGCCGGCCCCTACGCAGCAGCGCAGGGATATCCGGCTAAGCCCGTGCGCATGCTCGTGGCGTTTCCGGCCGGCGGCAGCGCGGACATCGTCGCCCGCGTGCTAGCACAGAAACTTTCGGAGTCGGTCGGCCAGAATTTCTTCGTTGATAATCGGCCCGGTGCCGGCGGCAATCTTGCATTCGAGGCGCTCGCCAAAGCGGATGCCGACGGCTATACGATTCTCAATAGTACGCCGGGCATCGTCATCAACCCGAGCCTGTATCGCAAAGTAAATTTCAAAATCGACGACTTCGTTGCCATTTCCCTGGTGGGTGAAGCGCCGCTGCTGATCATGGCGCATCCGTCGCTGCCCGCAAACAGCATACCGGAACTGGTCAAGCTCGCGAAGTCGAAGCCCGGCGCCATCCGTTATGCGAGCGCCGGGAACGGGAGTTCATCGCATCTCGCCAGCGAAGTGTTCCGTATGATGGCCGGCATCGACATGCTGCACGTGCCTTATAAGGGCGGTGGCCCGGCGCTGCAGGACGTCATCGGCGGCCAGGTGGAGCTCACGGCATTGCCGATCGCGGAAAGCATGCCGCTCGTGCGTTCGAAGCGCGTAAAGGCGCTGGGGCAGACCGGCACCAAGCGCTCGTCGGTCGGGCCCGAAATACCGACGCTCGAAGAGTCCGGCATCAAGGGCTATAACGTAACGACGTGGTACGTCGTGTTTGCGCCTGCCAAATTGCCGCGCGACCTGGTGACGCGGTTATATGGCGATATCGACAAAGTGCTAAAGCGCGCCGATACGCAGGAGAAGTTCAAGGAGGTCGGCGTCGACATCATCGGCACCAACCCGGAGCAGGCCGCAGCGTTTGTAAAGACCGAGTTCGATAAATGGGCGAAAGCAATCCAGGCATCAGGCGCGAAGGTCGACTGAGCATGCGTAGAATCAACCTCCGCAGTGAATAGGAAAACGCAGCAATGAGCAGCGCTAAACCGCCTCTATTTCTGAATGCAACGCGCGACCTCGCCGCGTTCGCCGCAGGACTCAAGTTCGAAGACATCCCCCCGGAAGCGATCGAGCGCATCAAGTACTGCGCGCTCGACAGTATTGGCTGCTGCCTCTTCGGCGTGACGTTGCCGTGGACGCGTCATGTGCAGGCGATGGCAGAAGCGGAGGGCGCCAAGCCGGTCGCATCCATATATGGCAGCGGCCGCCGCACATCGATTGCGCAGGCGGTGTTAGTAAACAGCACGGCCGGGCACGCATTCGAGCTCGACGACATTCATAAGGAATCGATCGTCCATCCGGGCTCGCTCGCAACGCCGGTGGCGCTCGCTTATGCTGAGGCGGCAGGCGGCGCCTCGGGCCGTGATGTGATCACCGGAATGATTGCGGGCTACGAAGTGGGAACGCGCGTCGGCAACGCTGCAACGATGAGCCTTTTTCTGCGGGGATTTCATCCGCAGGGGACGTCGGGCGCATTCGTCGCCGCCGCAACTGCAGGACGTATGCTCAATCTAGACGCGACACAAATGCAGCACGCGCTCGGCATCGTCGGCTCGCAGGCCGGCGGCTTGATGGCCGCGCAGGAAGGCGCCATGGTCAAGCGCTTTCACTGCGGTCGCGCCGCTCAGAGCGGCGTGTATTCCGCGACGCTCGCGAAACGCGGGTTCACCGGAATCACCGATGTGCTTGAAGCGCCGTACGGCGGATATCTAAGCTCGCTCTCGGATAAGCCGAATGCGCAGCGATTGACCGCGGGACTCGGCAAAGTGTGGGAAACCGTGAATGTCGGGTACAAGCCGCATGCAAGCGTCACGAGTATTCATACGGCGCTCGACGCGCTCGCGGACGTCATGCGGGAAAACAAACTGAAGGCCGACGATATAACGAGTGTCAACGCCGGCGTTAGCCACATGACGCACGTGCACTGCGCATGGGAGTACAAAGCGCAAGGGGTGACGGCGGCGCAGATGAATCTGTATTATGGACTGGCCGTGATTGCGCTCGATGGCATGGCGTTCGTTGACCAGTATCGCGAAGACCGGCTGCGCGATCCGCGCATATTCGACTTCATCAAGCGCATCACTGCCCGCGTCGATCCGGAGATCGAGGGCATGGGTGCCGCGTTCCGGCATGCGGCTCGCGTCAGCATAACGACACGCGATGGACGCGCGGTTACACAACAAATTGTCAATCGGCGCGGCAGTCCTGAAAATCCCCTGCAGCCGGCAGACATCGAATACAAATTCCGTCATGTCGCCCGTTCGTGCCTCTCGTCGCAAAACATCGACAAGGTGATGCAGCTCACGGCGAAACTCGACACACTTGCAGACACGCGTGAGCTGATTGCGATTCTCGCAGCGCCGACGGCGTCCGCTTGAGCTTGATTACAAAACGCACCGAACAGGAACGGCAACCATGAGCGCTACGATCGCCAGCCAGCTCGCGAATCATTTTCACAAGTTCGACTATCGGCAACTGCCCGACGCTTCCAGAACAGCAGTCAAGCGTCTGCTGCTCGACTACCTGGGAGTGGCAATCGCCGGCAGCCAGACCGAGAGCGGACGCGCGGCGCGTATGTTCGCCCAGTCGGCGGGCGTTAAGGCGGAAGCATCGTTGATTGGTGACACCGCACGCGTGCCCGCTGCGCTGGCGGCCTTCGCAAACGCCATCTCTTCACACAGCATTGAGCTCGATGACATCGACGTGCTCGCATTGTTTCATTTCAGTCCGCCGGTGTTTTCGTCCGCATTGGCGACCGCGGAACAACAATCAGCCAGCGGTAAACATCTGCTCGCGGCGCTTGCCGGCGGATGCGAAATGATGGAGCGTCTCAGCCGCGCAGCGAATTCATCACTGAGAAACCGCGGCTTTCACACCACCCCGACGTGCGGAGTTTTCGGCGCTACGGTAGCGGCCTCCATGTTGTCGCGTCTCACCCCCGCAAAACTCACTTCCGCGTTCGGCCTCGCAGGCGCACAGGCATCGGGGCTGATGGAGATGTACGGCCCCTCGATGCAGAAGCGTTTTAATCCCGGTCCGGCGGCGCGCAACGGCGTTACATCCGCCGCCATGGCGCAATTCGGATTCACCGGCGCCGACACGATATTCGAAGGCGAACGCGGTTTCCTGCACGCTTTCACCGACAAGTCCGACCCGTCCGAGCTGGTCGCAGGAATCAACAAGCCATACCAGCTCGACATCGAATTCAAGCCGTATTCTTGTGCGCGACCCATCCACAACGCGATCGACTGCGCGCTCGAAATCCGCAATCGGGACAATCCGAAGCTTGATGCAATCAAGCACATTGAGATGTCGCGTCATCCCGATTGGGCGCATTATCATAAGAACAAGACGCCGCAGACCTATCATGAAGCACAGGTGAGTCTGCCGTACTCGATTGCGGTCGCCCTCAAGGAGGGTCAGGCACTGCTCAAGCAATATAACGACCGCAAGCTCAAAGATCCTGTGTTGCGCAAAATATCCGACATCACAGACATCACGGTGGATCAGTCGTTGCCGCGCGGGGTGTCCTGCCGCATGACCATGACGATGAATGACGGCAGCAAGCATATTTCGCAGGTCGACTATCCGAAAGGCTCGATACAGAACCCGATGTCCGATGACGAGCTACGGGCGAAGTTCGACAGTCTCGCGACGCCTGTAATCGGTGCGACGCACGCCGCTCAACTTGCTGAATGTGTTGCAGTTATCGAGCAGGTCAAGGATGTCAGAAAGCTAATGCGCTTGACCATGACGCCAAAGCGGTCCGCGAAGGCGACAAAAAAATAAGTAGCAGACAGCCTCCAATGGATATCCCCGTTTACGAAGTGTTCGCGATCAAATATGCAGAGCGTTCAGGGCGCCGGCCGGAGCATTTTGTCGGCGGCGATCCGCATGATTCCGCAATGCCGATGGATTACTTCATATGGCTCGTGCGGAACGAGGAGCGCGTCATTCTGGTCGATACTGGCTTCGATGCGGCGATGGCGGCGAAGCGCAAGCGCACGCTGGTTCGCGAGCCGCGCGACGGCCTTGCGCTGCTCGGCGTCAAGGCGACGGATGTTCGGGACGTCGTTATCACGCATATGCATAACGATCACGCGGGCACGTTTTTCGATTTTCCAAACGCGAGCTTTCATCTGCAGGATGAGGAAATGGCATTTGTAACCGGCCGCCACATGCGTCACACGATGTTCAGCCGCCCGTACGAAGTGGACCACGTGATTGGCATGGTGCGACTGGTGTTTAAAGATCGTGTCATCTTTCATCGGGGCGATGATGAGATTGCGCCCGGCGTCAGCGTCCATCACATCGGCGGGCACACAATGGGTTTGCAATGTGTGCGCGTGCATACGAAGCGCGGATGGGTCGTAATCGCATCGGATGCAAGCCACTATTACGAGCACATGGAAACGCGGCGCTGTTTCCCGCTGGTGTTTGACATGGGCGAGATGCTCGAAGGCTACGATAAGCTGCGCCGGCTTGCAGCCTCGCCGAAGCACATCATTCCAGGCCATGACCCGCTCGTGATGACGCGTTATCCGCCCGTAGCAAAAGAACTTGAAGGGATCGCAGTAAGGCTCGACGTTGAGCCGAATGAATAACAGGTAACGCGAGGAGAGGTCGTAGCATGAACGGATTTGATTGGAGGCCCGGCGGCGGAATTGCAATTGCAATGACACTCGCGGCTGCCATCGCCTGTGCGCAAGACTATCCCGCGAAGCCCGTGCGACTGGTGGTTGGTTTTCCGCCCGGCGGATCGAACGACATTGTCGCCCGTCATCTCGCGCCCAAGCTCGGTGAAGTGCTGGGCGTGCAGACCATCGTCGAGAACCGGCCTGGCGCGAATGCCATCATCGGGACCGAATATGTAGCGAAGTCGCCGCCCGACGGATACACGTTGACATTAGCGAGCGTCAGCCCGCTGGTAATCAGTCCATTTACTTACGCGAAGATTCCCTACGACACCGTGCGTGATTTCGCCGGCATTACCACCGTCGCCATGACACCCGAAGTGATCGCAGTGCATCCGTCGGTGCCGGCGCATTCGTTGAAGGAATTGATCGCGCTCGCTAAAGCGCAGCCTGGGAAGCTTGATTTCTCTTCGTCGGGTAACGGCGGATTACCGCACCTTGTTATAGAACTCTTCAAAACCGTTGCGGGTGTCAACGTGCAGCACGTCGCTTATAAAGGCGCCGGTCCCGCGCTGACTGATACGCTGGGCGGACAGGTGCACGGCATCGCCGTGGATTTCCCCGTGCTATATCCACATATCAAGGCAGGAAAGCTGCGCGGACTGGTCGTTGCGAGCGAGCGCCGCAATGCTCTGTTGCCCGATCTGCCGACGTCTGCGGAGCAGGGCCTGCCGAAACTCTTCGCGGTGAATTGGTTTGCAATCATGGCGCCCGCTAAGACGCCGCGTCCAATCGTCGATAAGTTGCACGCGGCGCTGTTGAAGTCGGCGCTTTCGCCGGAGCTTAAGGAACGCTTCGTGGGCATCGGCGTCGAGTCGATGACAGTTGCGTCACCGGATGCCTTTGCAGCGTTTCTCAAGGAAGAGCTTGTGCGTTGGGGCAAACTTGCGAAAGAGTCCGGGGCGCGCGCCGATTAATCTGTTACTACAAATCGCATAGTCAATCGAATCCGTACAGGCGCCGCGGATTATCCACTAACAACTTCGAGCGCTGCACTTCGTCGGGCACCCAGTCGAGCAACATGTCGGCCAGATCGCCATCATCCGGCATTTTTTGCCGTGCGCTCGGATGCGGCCAGTCCGAGCCCCACACGACCCGATCGGGAGCTGCCTGCACCATCGCCTGAGCGAACGGGGGAATATCCGGATACAGCGGAAATAAATCGGACACGAAGTAGGGACCCATGAGTTTGGCCCAGCAGTTGTCATGATGCAGTAGACGCAGCAGCGCCTGAAACGGTGCCGCATCCAGGCCGTCGGCAGACGCTATATTTGCAAAATGATCGATGACGATGTTGATAGGTAATCTGGCGAGCTCTGTTTCTATCTCCGGCATCTTGCGCAGATTCACGTAAAACTGCAGATGCCAGCCAAACGGCTTGATCATTTGTGCAAGTCGCGGCGCGTGCTCGAGACGGAGGCCCGGCGTTCCCGAGGCGGTGTTGATTCGGATGCCGCGAAAGCCCGCGGTGTGAAGAGCTTCGATCTCGCGTTCAGTAACATTCGGGGCTACGACCGCCACACCGCGCATATCAAAAGCGCCCGATTGAAGAGCCTCCGCTATCGCCGTGTTATCCGTGCCGTAGACGCTCGGCTGGACAAGCACGGCGCGCTCGCATCCGATGGTCCGCAACATGCGGATGTAGTCCGGCAGCAGACAATCGTGCGGCACGAAATGCGTCTCAGGCAAAATCTTGAAGCGGCTGGCCGGCCCGAAGATGTGGGCATGGCAATCGCAGGCCTTCGGTGGAAACTTTATCTTCGGCGGGCGTATGTCGCGGACAGGCGCAGGAATGTCAGGCGTGCGCATAGTCATTTCACTTGTGCGATGGCCGCGTTTCAACCGTCTGCGCCTCGATATCGTAGTACTCGCTAAGGCTGATGAGGTCTTCAACCTGTTGGCGGGACGCTACGAAATCAGCTTCTGTAATGCCCTTGTAATTACCGGTCTCGCGCAATTCGGTAAGCGATTTTTTGAGAAAGTGGAATGCGGTACACAGTACGACCTGTGCTTCGATACAGCCGATGTAACCCATCTGTTCAAGTTCCTGCCGT